>Ga0209292_1000459_pt1 | contig 52906 bp, 41 predicted proteins | sample GOMGulsemesocosm_2_FD_184634 | JGI IMG/M metagenome (GOLD analysis project Ga0209292, IMG submission 184634) | Methane-oxidizing microbial communities from mesocosms in the Gulf of Mexico - GOM9C Gulf of Mexico (SPAdes) (version 2) | ecosystem: Environmental > Aquatic > Marine > Cold seeps... | reverse complement strand
CAGTTACCGTTAGTGTTGCTTTGCCGATGGTTAGTGTTCCTTTTACATATGAGAAATCATAATTGTCATCCAATCCACCTGCAACATTAATATCTACAGTTCCAACATTGGTTGTAGTGGTTGCAATCGAAGAAACAGAAGGTTCAACGGTTAACACTGCTGAAGTTTCTGAGTTTTTAAATCCTGAATATGAGGTTGTAAAAGTTGGATTTGTAGCTCCATAATCTCTTGATTTGTCATCTGCAGTTACCGTTAGTGTTGCTTTGCCGATGGTTAGTGTTCCTTTTACATATGAGAAATCATAATTGTCATCCAATCCACCTGCAACATTAATATCTACAGTTCCAACATTGGTTGTAGTGGTTGCAATAGAAGAAGCAGTAGACTCAACGGTTAATACCGCTGAAGTTTCTGAGTTTTTAAATCCTGAATATGAGGTTGTAAAAGTTGGATTTGTAGCTCCATAAGATTTAGCTTTATCATCTGCAGTTACCGTTAATGTTGCTTTGCCGATGGTCAAAGTGATATCTTTTGTTCCTGCACTATAAATTCCATTAGCTGCTTGTGTAGCTCTAATAGTTAAATTTCCTACATTCCCAAGGTTCACAGTTTTATTGCTCGTACCGCTAAGCGTTGTTCCGGTAGTATTTGCTCCTTCAATAGTATATGTAATTGCTCCAGCTGAATTTGAAGTAGCTCCTAAATCAAAATTGGCATCTCCGTAGGTTTTATTAAGATCTGAAAAAGTAATTGTCGGTGAGATACTTGGCGCAACGACATTAGATATGCTAATACCAGTTGGTGTCCAATTAGACACATTTTGAGAACCAATATTTGGTACCAAGGTAATAACAATTTCTGCTACTAAATTTACAGGAGATGTTGTTCCATTATCAAAAAATGAAAACAAAGAAATGGCGTCAAAAGGCAGTTCTTTATCTGTGTTCAAGGTCATTGTTTGTATTACGTCTCCGACTTTATCTTTAAAAACAACATTGGTTGTTTGATCAAATTCTTGCCTCGGTGGATCGCCAGCACCTTCAAATGATTTTACATTTAAGACATCTACAGTAAAAGTTTCTGCATTGACGCCATCTGCTTTAATTGTATAGACTTGAGTTGCTCCATTGGTTAAATTATTAATATACATCGCTGATAATCCGTCTTGTGCAGCTATATTACTAATTACATAATTGGGGTTATTTGTATTCGTTTTAAAACCTGTTCCTCCAGAATCATTTACTCCTAATCCAGCAAAATTGCTAGTACCTAATTGTTGTGTAGTGAAACTAATATTACTTCCGTAAGAAGTTCCAACAGAATTGGTTGCATAAGCTCTTACATGAATGGGAGTATTAGAAGAAAAACCATCTATAGTAGCAGAAAAAGATCCTGTACCCGATGTATTTTGAACTTTAGTATTTGAAATGGTAGGATTGCTTGTGGTTCCCCAAACAATTCCTCTATCTGTTACGGTTGCACCACCATCATCAGTTACATTTCCACCCAAATCAGCAGAAACAGTTGTTACAAATGTTTGTGTAGTTGTGGTGACTGTTGGAGTAGTAGCTGGAGAAAAAACACTACCATTATAGGAAGAAATTATATTTGAAGGAAAGGTATAGCCACCTATTCCTATCCAAGTGGCACCATTTATTGTTGTTGCTGCAGCAATAGCAGTACCATTAAAAGTAGCGGTACCATTATAGTACGTTTCATTTGATGTTAGTTGTGCCGTTACCCCAGCTACTAATCCAGTTCCTGTTAAAACAGATGTTTCTAGTCCATTTAGTGTTTGGTCTTCACCAACAAATGCTAAAAATGTTCCAGGCGCTGCTCTAGTTCCAGTCATTGCATATACTTGATCTCCATTTGCAGTACCAAAACCACTGTCGCTTTCAGTAATAACTCCATGATTAACAGTCATTGATATACCTCCTGCATCTTGAATAATAATTAAAGTACCTTTAACAATTGTGCTACCTGTATTGTTTGTCCAAGTTAAATCGCCTTCACCTGAATTAAATGATGATCCAGTCCATTCAGTATCTGTAAATTTTATAACAGTTCCTGCAGGGCAGTCATCCATAAATAAAAAAGCTAATCCATCAATAGTGTCATGATATGCTGTAAAAACAATATCACCAGGATCATCAATGGCCCCGTCTTGTATTTGAGAAAAACTTAGAAAAGGAATTAAAAAAAAGAAAGAAATAAAAGTAATAGTTGAGGATAATTTTTTCATGTTAAAGATGATTTTATGACAAGTATTAAAGGGGCTGATTTTTTTTCGTAATGAATTTGGGTTTATTAATAAGCTGATATTATTTTTTAAATGACAAGAAATTAAGCAACTCTATAAAGAATGTACTTCTTCTGATAGTTTTTTGTAAGAATCTACTTTTGGCATACGACACAACCTCGTCAAAACCAAATAAACATACTCATTATCAGCGCATTACCAAGTACAATAAAATACAACACTTTGCTAAAAGTAGTTGAAAGACTACCTATGGCTGATTTTAAATAATTTTTGTACGGTTTAATAGTAGGCGTGAAAGTAGCCTCTGCTACTTTAAAATATGAGAAGTTCATAGGTAGGGTGTTTTTATTTGATAGAATGAAAATATTGCTTTTCAACCTCTTCAAAAGGGTGGTTTTTGAAAAAAAGTCAATTGACCTACATGCACAGTTTAATCTTCTCCAGTATTCCTGGTATGTCGATTTCAAATTATTTGTGAAATTATTAATACCCTTGAAAATAGGTTCAAATACAATTACTTTTGTAAAATTCATAGCTAAATATTTATCATATAAATACAAAACCCTAATGCCTTTTTTTTCACAATAGGAAGGGTATATGCATCTAATTATTTCATCTAAATGGATAATATACACCACATTAGAACACGCCAAATATATTTAACAACGCAAAACCATTCAATAGGTAATTTGCCTAAATAGATGGTTTTTAAATAAAACAGGTATTTATACCTGTTTTATTTAAAAACCATCTATTTTTTTCTCTCTTAAAATTGTATATTTCCTCTAAGCTGTTCTTATCCTTTAACGTAGATTGTAAGATTTAGACTCTATAGAGTTTGAAGATGCGATTTCTAATGTATCTATATAATAGGTCAATTCATTTTTTATAAACCTTGAATTGATTATCAATAATTACTGTTGCTTGACCAAAACTTAATTGCATTACTAGTAAGAAGAACAAGGGTATTAATCTCATAAAAACAAATAAAAACGCTTTAGCATGAGATGAAAAAATAAAATTCCTGAAAAAAAACCTTAAAAGAGAGGGGATTAAATATTGACTCTTATTGAAAACAAAAAAGTCTTAACTTTTACAAGTTAAGACTGTGATTTTGCTCCTCCTCAAGGACTCGAACCTTGGACCCTCTGATTAACAGTCAGATGCTCTAACCAACTGAGCTAAGGAGGAATTTAGCAATACTTTCGTTTTGCGAGTGCAAATATAAATCTTTTTGAAACACTGCCAAACTTTTTTTAAAAAAAAAGAGATAAATATTCTTTCAAATAATTCGAAAAAGAAAGCCCCATTTTAGCAAAAGTTGTATTTTTGCGAAAGTTACTTTCTTATACACAAAGTATTATACAAATATATGGACAAGTTTTCGTTCTTAAATGCAGCACACACAGGTTTTATTGCCGATTTATACGAGCAATATTTAACCAATCCTGATGCAGTAGAACCAAGTTGGAGAAGTTTTTTTCAAGGTTATGATTTAGCCAATGAGAATTACTCATTAACAGATGATGATGAAATTACTTCAGAAATTCCTGAAGGAGTTCGCAAAGAGTTTCTAGTAATAGACTTAATAAATGGATATCGTACGCGTGGTCATTTATTTACTAAAACAAATCCTGTAAGAGAACGAAGAAAATATTCTCCAGATTTATCGATCGGAACTTTCGGATTGTCTCCTACAGATTTAACTACTGTTTTTAGTGCAGGAGATATTTTAGGGATCGGCCCAAAAACCTTAGCAGATATCATTAACCATTTAGAAAACGTTTATTGTAATTCTATTGGTGTTGAATATATGTACTTACGTAATCCTGAAGAATTAAAATGGTGGCAAAACCGTTTGAATAAAAACAGCAACTTACCTAATTACAACCCAGATTCTAAAAAGTACATCTTACAAAAAGTAAACCAGGCAATTGGGTTTGAAAACTTTTTACAGACAAAGTATGTTGGTCAAAAACGATTCTCTTTAGAAGGAGGTGAAGCATTAATCCCTGGATTAAGTGTTTTATTACGTGATGCTGCAGAAAAGTATGGCGTAAAAGAATGCGTTTTAGGAATGGCACATCGTGGTCGTTTAAATACATTGGTAAACATCTTTAGAAAACCAGTTCGTGAATTGTTCAACGAGTTTGAAGGAAAAGATTTCGAAGATGAGGATTTAGATGGAGATGTTAAATACCATTTAGGACTTACATTAAGCAAAACCTACAAAAGCGGAAACAGCATCAAGATGAACTTGGTTCCAAATCCATCGCACTTAGAAACTGTTAGTGGAGTTGCCGAAGGAATTGTTAGAGCAAAAATTGATAAAAAATATAACGGAGACGATTCTAAGATTTTACCTATTTTAGTACATGGTGATGCGGCAATTGCTGGTCAAGGAATTGTCTACGAAGTAATACAAATGGCACAGTTAAATGGGTATAAAACCGGAGGAACTGTACATTTAATTGTAAACAACCAAGTTGGATTTACAACCAATTACTTAGATGCACGTTCTAGTACCTATTGTACAGATATTGCCAAAGTAACTTTATCACCCGTACTACATGTAAATTCAGATGATGTAGAAGCCGTATGCCATGCAATGGAAATAGCAATTGAGTTTAGAACAAAATTCAAACGCGATATTTTTATTGACTTATTAGGATACAGAAAATATGGTCATAACGAAGGTGATGAACCTCGTTTTACACAACCAAACTTATACAAAGCAATTGCAAAGCATAAAAATTTAAAAGATATTTATGCCAATCAATTATTAGAAGAAGGAACCATTACTCAAGATTATTTAACTCAGATTACTGGCGATTTTAAATTGATGCTAGACATAGAGTTTAACAAATCTAAAGAAGATTCTACTTCTAAAGTAAGAGAGTTTATGGCAAAAACATGGGAGAATTTTCCTCGTCAAGGAAAAGAAGCTATGTTAGCAACTGTAGATACTTCTTATGATACAGATAAATTAAAAAACATTGCAAAAATAGTTTCTACCACTCCTGAAGGCGTACAATTTGTAAGAAAAGCAGAGCGTATTCTAAAAGGTAGAGCCAAAATGGTTTTTGAAAACAATTCTCTAGATTGGGGAATGGCAGAAACCTTAGCTTATGGATCTTTGATGGAAGAAGGATTTAACATTCGTATTTCTGGACAAGATGTAGAAAGAGGAACATTCTCTCACCGTCATGCCATTTTACGTGATGAAAATTCTGAAGAAAGAATTAACCTATTAAATACCAATTCAAATAATAAAGGTGAAATGTCTATTTACAATTCGCATTTATCTGAATATGGTGTCTTAGGGTTTGATTATGGATATGCAATGGCCTATCCTAATTGTTTAACGATTTGGGAAGCTCAGTTTGGAGATTTCTCTAACGGAGCACAAATTATCTTTGACCAATACCTTTCTGCAGCAGAAGACAAGTGGAAATTACAAAACGGATTGGTTGTTTTATTACCTCACGGATATGAAGGGCAGGGTTCTGAGCATTCATCTGCAAGAATAGAACGGTATTTGCAATTATGTGCTGTAGATAATATGGAAGTTGCAAACTGTACAACTCCTGCAAATTTTTACCACCTGTTACGTCGTCAGATGAAACGTGATTTCAGAAAACCATTGATTGTATTTACACCAAAAAGTTTATTGCGTCATCCTAAAGCAGTAAATCCGATTGAGGATTTAGCAAATGGTGCATTCAAAGAAGTAATTGACGATGAATTTGTAGATAAAAACAACATTAAAAAAGTAGTTTTCTGTATGGGTAAATTCTATTATGATTTACTTGCAGAACGAGAAAATAATGGAAGAGAAGATATCGCTTTAGTAAGAATAGAGCAATTATTCCCTTTACATGAAGCACAATTAGAAACTGTTTTAGCTGGCTATCCAAATGCAGAACGTTTTGTTTGGGCACAAGAAGAACCTAAAAATATGGGCGCTTGGAGCTATATGCTAGAGCGTTTCCCAAAATTAAGATTAGAGGTTGCTTCAAGAGAATATCACGCTGTTCCTGCTGCTGGATCTAGTGCACGATTTAAAAAGAGACATCAAAAAGTAATAGCCAAAGTTTTTGATTAATAATATTAGAAATTCAGAGAAAATTAAAATTTAGTACTGATGATTTTAGAAATGAAAGTTCCTTCTCCGGGGGAGTCAATTACAGAAGTAGAAATTGCAACGTGGTTAGTTGAAGATGGAGATTATGTTGAGAAAGACCAACCTATTGCAGAAGTAGATTCTGATAAAGCGACCTTAGAATTACCTGCTGAAGAAAGCGGAATAATTACATTGAAAGCTGAAGAAGGTGATGCTGTAGCTGTAGGTGCTGTAGTTTGTTTAATTGATATGGATGCTGCAAAGCCAGAAGGTAGTGCTGCTCCAGTAAAAACAGAAGCAAAAGAGACTGTAAAAACTGAAGTTGCTCCAAAACAAGACACTACAACATACGCTACCGGAACTGCTTCTCCTGCTGCTAAGAAAATTTTAGCTGAAAAGGGAATTGAAACTTCTACAGTAAGCGGAACTGGAAAAGCAGGCAGAATTACAAAGAACGATGCTGAAAATGCAGTACCAAGTATGGGAACCATGCCTGAAGATGGATCTAGAGGTACATCTCGTAAAAAAATGTCTATGTTGCGCAGAAAAGTAGCACAACGTTTGGTAGCGGTAAAAAGTGAAACTGCTATGTTAACTACGTTTAACGAAGTAAACATGCAGCCAATTTTTGATCTACGCTCTCAGTATAAAGAAGAGTTTAAAGCAAAACACGGTGTTGGATTAGGATTTATGTCTTTCTTCACATTAGCAATTGTTAGAGCATTGAAATTATACCCTGATGTGAATTCTATGATTGATGGAGATTTCCAAATAAAAAATGATTTTCATGATATTTCTATTGCAGTTTCTGGACCAAAAGGATTGATGGTTCCTGTAATTAGAAATGCAGAGAAATTAACTTTTAGAGGTGTAGAAAGCGAAGTAAAACGCTTAGCTTTAAGAGCTAGAGACGGACAAATTACTATTGATGAAATGACTGGTGGAACATTTACCATTACAAACGGTGGTGTATTTGGCTCTATGTTATCAACTCCAATTTTAAATCCTCCACAAAGTGGAATTTTAGGAATGCACAACATTGTAAACAGACCAATGGCCGTAAATGGTGAAGTTGTAATACAACCAATTATGTATGTTGCTTTATCTTATGACCATAGAGTTATTGACGGACGAGAATCTGTAGGTTTCTTAGTGGCTGTAAAAGAAGCATTAGAAAACCCAACAGAATTGTTGATGGATAATGAAATTAAAAAAGCATTAGAAATGTAGTCTACATTTTAAACTTATATATATTCAAAATCCCGAGCTTTTGCTTGGGATTTTTATTTAAAACACTACTGATTGTTTATCTTGCAACAAAAAAGCTACAATGCCCACAAACCCTGAACTAGAACTTGCCTTACAATTTATAGAAAAGACAGATCGAAATCTATTTATTACGGGGAAAGCGGGTACAGGAAAAACTACTTTTTTACATAAAATTAAAAACGAGTCTTTAAAAAGAATGGTGGTGGTTGCACCTACTGGAGTTGCAGCAATTAATGCCAAAGGAGTTACGATACATTCGTTTTTTCAAATGCCTTTTGGGCCAATTCTACCAAACCAAATTGCAAACACATCTAATCAGCAACGTAAATTCTCAAAGACTAAAATAGACATCATCAAATCGTTAGATTTAGTAATTATTGATGAAATTTCTATGGTTAGAGCCGATCTATTAGACGGAATTGATCAAGTAATGCGTCGCTATAAAAACCGAAATAAAGTTTTTGGTGGTGCGCAAATTTTAATGATTGGAGATTTACAACAATTAGCACCTGTAGTAAAACCAAACGAATGGAGTTTATTACAGCAACATTATAAAACGGTGTACTTTTTTAGCTCACAAGCATATAGAGCAGCCAATGTTGTTTCTATAGAATTGAAACATATTTACCGTCAGAAAAACGAAAGTTTCATCAACATTTTAAATGAAATTAGAAACGATACGCTGTCAACTAAATCTGCAGGAATTTTAAATGAACGCTACAATCCTGATTTTTCTCCAACAAAAGAAGAGGGTTATATTACGTTAACAACACATAACAACAGAGCCAATACAATTAATAGCTCTGAGTTAGAGAAATTAAAACCATCAAAGGCTTTTTTCAGGGCAGATGTTAGTGGTAAATTCAATGAAAATGCTTTTCCAAACGATGAACGTTTAGCCCTAAAAGTAGGAGCGCAAGTAATGTTTATTAAAAATGATAGTTCGCAAGAAAAGAGATATTACAACGGGAAAATAGGAATCATTACCAGCCTTAATAATGATACCGTTACAGTTCAATGTGGTAACGAACTAGATGAAATTGTTACAGAAAAGGAAACTTGGGAAAATATCAACTACTCTATTAACGAAGAAACGAAAGAAATAAAAGAAGACATTACAGGTTCATTTTCTCAAATTCCGTTGCGTTTGGCTTGGGCAATTACCATTCATAAAAGTCAAGGGTTAACTTTTGAAAAAGCAATTATTGATGCCGAAGCGTCTTTTGCACACGGGCAAACTTATGTTGCCCTAAGTAGATGTACCTCTTTAGAAGGTATTGTGTTGAAAACCAAGATCAGCAGCAATGCCATTATTAATGATGCAAAAGTTGGGTCGTTTACCAAAAGTGTGGAAGAAAATCACCCAGATGAAACCATATTAATTGAATCTGAAAAACAGTTTCAATTGAATTTGATTTCAGAGTTGTTTGACTATCAACAATTGTTATATCCAACAACACGATTGATTGACATCTTTTATAAAAACAGAACCAGTATAAAAGGCGAAGTTCTTAATCATTTAGATATGATTAAAGACAATGGAATTGTAGCCCTGTTAAAAGTTGCAAACGGCTTTAAAATTCAGCTAAGAACAATTTCAGAAGACGAAGATTTACCAGAAAATAGTTCAGCTGTTCAAGAACGTTTTACAAAAGCTGTAGATTATTTTGTGATACAAACAAAAAGTAACATTCTGAAACCTTTGAATGCAATTTCATTTTCGACAGATAATAAAGCAGTAAAAAAAGATTTTGACAAACAGTTTGACTCTCTACAAGAAAAATTATTAGAAAAGTTATTTGCTCTTCAAAAAATGACAGCTGGTTTTAATGTGAAAACCTATTTACAAGTAAGAGCAAATTCAGTTTTACAAAATGTAGAAAAACCGAAGAAGAAAAAAGTGGCTTCTAAAAGAGATCCCATTATTGCTTTAAAATTAAGAAGCTTAAGAGATGATATTGCTAAGGCAGAAATGATTCCACACTTTCAAATTTTCACCCAAGAAACATTATACCTACTATGTGATGTATTACCAAGAACTGAAAAAGAGTTATTGAAAATAAACGGAATGGGGAAAATTAGAGTCAAAAAATATGGTGACGAAATTTTAGAGCTCATAGAAGGCTATTGCAAAGAAAATGGCATCAATCATTTGAATCAACAGAAAAAAGAAGATAAAAAACCTACAAAACAAATCACTTTCGAGTTGTTTAAAAGTGGCTTATCCGTTAAAGAAATTGCTACAGAACGCAGTTTAACAATTACAACCATAGAAGGACATTTGTCAAGTTATATCACTACTGGTGATGTTAATATTTTAGAATTAATTCCAGAAAAGAAATATAAAAAATTGCAAAAAGAAATTGAAGAAACAGAATTTAAAAGCTTGACAGACTTGAAGGAAAAAATAACCAAAAGCTATTCTTTCTCTGAAATTAAAATGGCCTTATTAGCCATCGAATTTGAAAAATAAAAAACCGCTAAACAAATTGCTCAGCGGTTCTTTTTAATTATTCTCTTTTCCTTTATTTATTAATTTCTTTAGTACTTAAATGAAACTCTTGATAGGTTTGCAATAAGCTTAATAAAGCCCCAACCAAATCTTTTGTTTCTAATAATACACTAAAGTATAATGTTGTGTTTTTAGGACTTGTCTCATCTGTTCTAATTCTAGCAACTTGTTTTTCAATTGACGCAGAAACATCCAATAATAATTCTTGCTTCTCAATTAAAACATCGTTCAATTGATCAAAAGTTCTATTCTCAAAGACATCACTTATTTTCTCTAATAAATCAGATAGTTTATTATCAATGTGTTTTAAATCTTTTAATTGTCCTTTTTTAAGATTCTTATGGTTGTTGTTTACATGTTTAAAACTCGCTCTAGAAATATAACTAATAGATTGAGCAACATCTTGTAAATACCCTAATACTAAAATATAGAATCTACTTGCCTGTACAGATGTGTCATCTAAAGATTTGATAAAGTAAAACACTCCATCTTTTAATCCATCAATTTCGTCATTTAACTTTCCAACGTGTTTATCCGTTTTACGTAATTTATTTAAATCGTGCTTTGCTAAATCATTTACCACATTAGTATATAATTTATTTACACGAGTAGCAACTTCTGCAATATGATCTGAACTTTCTTCAATTACTCCATTGATAGTAATTAATTCTGCTCTTTCAATATGCATTTGTTTCTTCTCTTCTTTTGATTTTTGTGTATGCTTGATAGAGTTTCTTGCAATCAACCCAAATACAGCTAATAGTAAGAATCCAACCATTACAATTCCTCCTAAATTAATTAGGTAAGCTACAGTTGCAGCAGCAATAAAAGCTACTAAAGCAGTCATAAACCAACCACCAATCACATTTAATACACCAGCAACTCTATACACTGCACTTTCTCTCCCCCAAGCTCTATCTGCTAAAGATGTACCCATTGCAACCATAAAAGTTACATAAGTTGTTGACAATGGCAATCCCATTGACGTCCCTACAGAAATTAATATTCCAGCTACAATTAAATTGATTGAAGCTCTAATCATATCAAAAGCTGGCATCTCATATGTTTTGTCTTTTGACAATGTGATGACAGGTTTCTGAAATTTAGAATCTACAAAAGCCAAGGTCTTTTTTGGAAAAACATAACTGATCCCCATATTTAATCCCATCGCAGCTCTAACTACTACTCTAGACATTGGGTTTGGCTGAAACTTCTCATGTCCTTCTCCTTGACGTGATAAATTAATTCCGGTTTCAATTACTGTTTTTGCTTTTTTCGAGGTCCAAATGGTAACTACCATAATTGCTCCAGCAATTAATAAGTACCAAAAGTTTGCAGGCACTTTTTTATCTAAAACTGCCATTGAAAAACTTGTCGCAGCTTCCCCTGAACTTTGCCAAGCAGCGTATGAATCCCAAGCAGCAATAGGTACACCAATAAAGTTTACCAAATCGTTACCTGCAAAAGCTAATGCTAAAGAAAAAGTTCCAATTCCAATAATTAGTTTTAAAATATTTGTCTTAAATACTTTGATTAAAAATTGAGATATTAATGACCAAAAGACAAATCCAATAGTGATAATCAACATTAGGTTCCCTTCAATTAAGTGTTTAATATCTTTATAAAATGGTGTTCCTTTTAAACCTTTAATAACTATAAAATAAGTAATTGCAGTAATTGCAAATCCTCCAAACAATGCATTTACATAACTTGGTCTACTTTCTAAATGAAATGAGTAAATTAATCTAGAAACAAACTGGACAATTGCTCCAACAGAAAAAGCGACGACAACAGAGAGCAGAATACCAAAGATGATAAACATTGCTGTTTCTGTATTGATATATTTTCCAAGATTTGCAGCTGTTTCTCCAGAGTCTGTAGTATAAATTTTTATCAATGCCATTGCTACTGCAGCTCCTAATAATTCAAACACAATAGAAACGGTTGTAGAGGTTGGCATCCCTAATGAGTTAAAAACATCTAGTAATAAGATGTCTGTAATCATTACAGCCATAAAAATGTACATGATTTCATTAAAGTAAAATTCGCTTGGAACAAAGATTCCTTTTCTAGCGACTTCCATCATTCCGCTTGAAGTTACAGAACCTACAAAGACTCCTAAACTGGCAATGATTAATATCTTTTTAACTGGTATTGCTTTAGAACCAATTGCTGAATTTAAAAAGTTAACAGCATCATTACTAACTCCTACTACTAGGTCGATTACTGCTAAAATTGTTAATGCAATAAGCATTAAAATATATGGATTCTCCATGTTTGTTTTTTTAATTTTTGTTTTACAAATGTATAAACACGCTCACGTTCAAATGTTATGCCTATGTTAACTTTTTGTTTCTAGAAATGAATGTCTATTTGCAATCTGCACATGACTTGATTGGTTTTATAAACCAAATCTAAATAACTAATATCTGTTTGCACTTTTAACTTATGTCCTACTAAATATTTAGAAAGACCAATTGTATATTGATTCTCTGCTCCTTTCCCTAAAAATTGATCGTAGTTAACATTGGTGTATCTTCCTGTTACCTCCCAATTTTTTGAAAATAAATAGCCACTCACTAAGTTTAAACTATTTCCTGTTTGTACTTTATCTCCAGTTAAACTATTATCTGAGTTTTTTGCCAATGGATCTTTTGCATCTCTTAATGCATATTCTCCCATAAAAGAAAACCCTTTATATTTTAACATGGTATCAATAAATAGTGTTGAGATATTGGTTTCAAAAAAACCAATATCATTTTTCATATAAGAACCTTGATTACTCCTATTTTTAACAGCGTTATTATTTAGATCGTAACTTGCAGCCAAAGCCCACTTTACAGTTTTTTCTCTTTTTAAATCTCCACCTATATAATCTCCTTTACCTGTAAAGTTTCCAAAAGGTAACAATTCTACTCTAGCAGTATATTGTAATCCTCCTAAATTACCAGTAGTTACATTTCTTCCTTCTCCTTGTGCGATAGAAAATATTTCTTTTATGATAAAGTTATCTGAAACATTAAAATGATGTCTTAATTGAATTCCCATATCTCTATCGATATTGAATCTTTTATTTAATAAAGATCTATCAACCAATTGCATGTTTGCAGAAGAAACAACTCGCTCTCTATTTCCTGGCAATTTGGTTTGACCAACCCATAAGACAAAGTTGTCGTGGAAATTCCATTTTAATACTGCATCTAAAATATATCTAGGTGAATTATTAGTGAATTCTGAAGCTCCTCCAATATCTTTATTAGAAAGTCCTAATTCTAATTTGTATTTTAACTTTGGGCTAAAAGCAAAACCACTAAATTTTAATCTCGCTCTTCTAACTAACATCGAAGTTTCTTGATTTGATAAGCCATTAGAGTTAGCATCCCAAATAGAAGTTCCTAAAAATTGCATCCTAGCACCAATATTCATTGACCAAGAATTATCTTCTCCTACAAGGTTAAACAGTCCTTTACCAAATTTTGGTGAATTTGCTTCTTGAGCACTTAACACACTAACAAACAGCAACAAAGCTACTGTAGTTTTAATATAAAATTTCATTTGTATTCGTTTTTGTCGCTGCAAAGAACCAATACTAATGTTAATTTAATGTTTCCAAATTATTATTATAGCAACAACAAAACTGCCTTCGGCCGAAGGCAGTATGGCTGTATTCATACCTAAAGTCGACAAAAACTAAATACGTTATGAAATACTGTAACTTTATAAATTTACAATGCAAATATCAGACAAGAACATTATATTAAAGTAAGAGGAATATTAAATAATCATTAATGAACACCCCATTAACATTACACTTTTATTAAGCATAAAATATTTTTACCTTTGATAAAATTCTCTTAACGAAATGATCAAAAAAATTTACTTCTTTATTCCAATTGTATTGTTGATTATTTCATGCAAAAATAAAAACATGACTACACATAAATTCACGAATAATCTTATTAAAGAAACGAGCCCATACTTGTTGCAACATGCGCACAATCCTGTAAACTGGTATGCTTGGAATGATGAAACATTGGCATTGGCAAAAAAAGAGAATAAATTGTTATTAATTTCTGTTGGATATTCTTCTTGTCATTGGTGTCATGTTATGGAAGAAGAAAGTTTTGAGAATGAAGATGTAGCAAAAATCATGAACGAGTATTTTATCAATGTAAAAGTTGATAGAGAAGAAAGACCAGATGTAGATCAAATTTACATGAATGCCGTTCAGTTAATGTCAGGAAGTGGCGGTTGGCCTTTAAATTGCATTGCATTACCAGACGGAAGACCAATTTGGGGCGGCACCTATTTTAGAAAAGAAGAATGGATGCAAACGCTGCAGCAAATTGGAGATTTGTACAATAAGAATCCCGAAAAAGTGATTGAATATGCTGAGAAGTTAACAGCTGGAATTCAACAATCTGGCTTGGTTTCTATAAACAAGGAAAAGGTTTCTTTTACTAAAGAATATCTTAATGAAACGGTAAAAAAATGGAGTATTTATTTTGATGATGATTTAGGAGGGCTAAACAAAGCGCCTAAGTTTCCGATGCCTAATAATTATCATTTCTTACTAAGATACGCCTATCAGAATAATTTTAATTCTTTAAAAACTTATGTTAATAACACTTTGACTAAGATTGCGTTAGGAGGAATTTTTGATCAAGTTGGTGGTGGTTTCTCAAGGTATTCAGTCGATACAAAATGGCATATTCCACATTTTGAGAAAATGCTATATGACAATGGTCAATTAGTAAGTTTATATGCAGATGCATATTTAATTACTAAAAATGAATTGTATAAAGAAACGGTTTACAACACCTTAGAGTTTATTGAACGCGAATTACTCGATCCTTCGGGAGGGTTTTATTCGGCGCTAGATGCAGATAGTTTAAATGATAAAGGTGAACTTGAAGAAGGCGCTTATTATGTTTGGACAAAAGAGGAATTACAAAAAATTCTAAAAGATGATTTTGAATTATTTTCTGATTATTATAATGTGAATCAATATGGCTTTTGGGAAAAAAACAATTATCACTTAATTAGAAATACATCAGATGAAGTCTTTGCTAAAAAAAACAACTTACAAGTTAGTAATGTAAAATCAATAGTAAAAAACTGGAGAAAAACACTTTTAAAGCAACGATCGAAAAAAGAATACCCTAGGTTAGATGATAAAATACTAACCTCTTGGAACGGGATTATGCTTAAAGGATATGTTGATTCGTATCGTGTTTTTAATGATTCTCATTTTTTAGATGTTGCTTTAAAAAACGCCAACTTTATAGAACAAAATATGTTTAAAGAAGACGGCACATTGTATCACAACTACAAAAATGGTACAGCAACCATCAACGGATACTTAGAAGATTATGGAACTATTATTGACGCTTTCATTTCGCTTTATGAAGTGACTTTAGATGAAAAGTGGTTGTCTATATCAAAAAGCCTAACAGACACTAGCTTTGACCACTTCTACAATTCTGCATCAAGTATGTTTTACTTTACTTCAGAAAAAGACACGAAATTAATTGCCAGAAAAATGGAAGTTGAAGATAATGTAATGCCTTCTTCAAATTCTATGATGGCAAAAAATTTATTTAAGCTAAGTCATTATTATGACAATGCGTATTATTCAAAAGTAAGTACTCAAATGCTGAATAATATGACCAAAGACATTCAAAATTATGGCTCAGCATATTCAAATTGGTTAGATTTATATAGCAATTTTACTGAGCAGTATTTTGAAATTGCGATAAGTGGTGAAAATTCGAAAAAGGTACTCAAAGAAATCAATCAAAAATACATTCCCAATAAATTAATTTGCGGAAGTATTTCTGATAGCAATTTACCTTTATTAGAAAACAGGTTTGTTAATGGTAGAACATTAATTTATGTTTGTGTAAACAAAACCTGTCAATTACCAACTGAAGATGTAACTACAGCTTTTCAACAAATTAAAACTTTACAAAAATGAACACACTGATGCTTTTTTTAATAGGATTCGTTGCCTTTGAACATATATATTTCTTAGTCTTAGAAATGTTTTTGTGGACAAAACCAAAAGGCATAAAAACCTTTGGATTGAAATCTAAAGAATTTGCAGAAGAAACAAAAGTACTAGCTGCAAACCAAGGATTGTATAATGGTTTTTTAGCCGCTGGATTAATTTGGTCACTTATTATTGAAAGTCATGATATAAGTATATTCTTTCTAAGCTGTGTAATTGTTGCAGGTATTTACGGAGCTTACTCTACAAAAAACATCAGACTCTTTTATGTTCAAGCAGTTCCTGCAATATTAGCTCTTCTAATTATAATGTTTAATTAAAAGATAGAAAAACAGTATTAAATTAAATATAAATTGACATTAAAGTCCCAAAGAATGTTTAACGCTTTTTCTGAGGAACGGCAATAAAATCTTTTAAATAAAAAGGCTCAAAATAAGCGACATCTTCGATGTCGTTTTTTTTGTATTTTTCATACGCTAAAGAGCACATTTCTTTTGCTGAAGGATATTTCTCATCAACAAAAATAGCATTGGTATGCGAAATAACTTCTTTACATTTCTCTGCTCCATCTCCTAAAAAATAAACGTTCCCTTTTTCTAAATATGTAGCAAAGGAGTTCACATCAATTATTTCTGCTTTAATTTCTCTTATTTGCTTGTAGTTCACATCTAGAACAGATGAATATACTTCCATTCTTCTAGCATCTAACATTGGAATAATAACTCCTTTTTTTTCAGCAATTGAATGTGCTAATGATTGTAATGTATCAATCGATATTAAAGGAATATTTAGCGAAAAGCACAACCCTTTAGCTGCGGAAACTCCAATTCTTAAACCTGTATAAGAACCCGGTCCTTTACTAACAGCAACGGCAGACAAATCGTTTATGGAAATCCCTGCTAAAACAATCACTTTATTAATAAATGAATGTAACACTTCTGCATGTGAGTAATTTCCATTATTCAATTCTTTAATTGCTATTAACTCTCCATTTTTGGAAATACTAACAGAACAATTTTTTGTAGAAGTTTCTATGTTAAGAATATAGGTCAAATGAGTGCTTTTTGGCAAAGATACATTTTGCATCAAACAAAACATAAAGTTTACAATTAATAGTTAAAATGATAAAAATGTTTTGAAAGAACCAAAATGCGTAGTACTTTTATTGCAATTAAGCCCCATTAATTAATAATTTGAAAAAATATCTAAAATACTTTATTGCTTTTTTTATAGTATTATTAAGCAGTTTTGTTCTCTCAACAAAAACAGAAAATACAGCTTCTGATTTAAGCTCTACAGTACCTGTTACTGATAGTGTCATAGAAAATAAACCCTCTTTCCTTATAGGTAGATTTACAGATTCTGAAACTAAAAAAGTACATCATAAATTAGATTCATTACTTAAAAGGATTAATAAAAGACATGATTTTCATGGTGCAATTTTAGTCGCTAAAAATGATAAAATTGTGTATCAGAATCAAATTGGAATGGCTGATTTCAGAAAAAAGAAACCGCTAAACAAGGAATCTGTTTTTCAATTAGCATCTGTAAGCAAACAGTTTACTGCTACTTCAATTATGATGCTTATTGAACGAAACCAATTGCAATTAACAGATACAGTTTCTAAATACTTTCCTAAATTCCCTTTTAAAAATATCACTATAAAACATTTATTAAATCATACCTCTGGCTTACCTAAATATTTTTGGGTTGCAGAGCATGAGTGGAATAAAAGCAAGCCTCCAAGCAATTTAGAGATGATGAAGTTTTTTGAAACTAGTAGTACTGCATCAATGTTTTTTAGACCAGGAAGAAATTTTGATTATTCAAATACTGGGTATTTTGTGTTGGCTTCAATCATAGAAAAAATAACCGAAATGAGTTATTCTGACTTTGTAAGAATTAACATTTTTGAGCGTTTACAAATGGACAATTCTTTTGTGTATAGCTATAAAAACGATCCCATAAAAGAGAACCAATTGCAAGGGTATAGATTGTATAGAGGCTGGAGGCATCTTAAAATAGGTGGTACTGTCAATGACGCAATTGTTGGTGATAAAAACATCTATGCGACTAATGAAGATTTGCATAAATGGATCGTTGGTTTAAATAATGGGACTCTTATTTCTGAAGAATCATTAGAAATGATGTATACCAAAGGAAAAACCAAATATGGTAGAAAGGTACCTTATGGTTTTGGTTTTAGAATTGACACTAAAAATGATGAAAAAGTAATTTACCATTTCGGTAAATGGAATGGTTTTAGTACTGGACTTTCGATGTATCCTAATGAAGATTTAGTTGTCATAATCTTAGAACACACAAGTTACAAATCGATGGGGTATTTAAACAAGAAAATAAAGAGCATCGTTTTAAATAATTTTAAATAGTAAAATGATTTCTTATAAAAACAAAAACCTCTGAGAAATATTCTCAGAGGTTTTTGTTTTTATCTAATTTTTGAGGGTACTAAAAAATTGATTCTCCATAATAGAATTTCAATACTTTGGTTTTAAATACATAATCATATTTAGATCTAATCAAAGTTGATTCTGCATTTACCAAGCGATTTCTTACTTGATCAAACTCAAATAAAGTCATTGCTCCAAAATTATATCTTTCTTGTGCATTTTTAAAAGCTTCCTGTTGCGCTTCTAATGAAGATTTTGATGCTTCGTAGCTTTTTAAAGCTGCTTTAGCGTCTAAGAAAGCTCTTTGTATTGTTTGTTGTAAATTTAATTTTGCGCTCTCTAAAGAAAGCTCACTCTTCTCTTTACTAATTATTGCTTTACTAAGATTTACCTTATTTTGAAATTTATTAAAAATCGGAATACTTAATGATAGCCCAACTCCATAACCAAAGTTATCATTTAGCTGGTTAAAAAAGTAGTCATTTCCAGGGTAACCTTGAATTAAAGTATATCTATGGCTAAAGTTTGTTCCTGCACTTGCTGATGCTGATAATGTTGGTAAAAAACCACTTTTTGCGATATCAATATTTAAATCTGATTGCTTGATGTTTAATTTTTCTTTTGTAATTTCTGGTCTTGTCTCTACTGCTTTTTTATAAATAGTAGTTGGATCTTTAAATAAAAGAGACGCAGAAGGAGCTCCTACATTTATTGTAGCTACATCAAAATTTGTTGGATCTAATTGTAATAATTGTGCCAACTGTAACAAGGCTAAATTTAATGTGTTTTCTAAAGAAACTACATTTTGTAAATCACTTGCATAGGTAGATTTTGAGTTTAATAACTCTCCTCTAGCCTTAGTTCCTGCATCTACTTGGTTTTGTACAACTTCTATTTGTTTTTTACTAATCTCTGCCTGTACTTTTGATACAGTTAAATTTTCTTTAGCAAATAAAATGTTTAAGTATGAGTTTACTACGTTTAAAGAAATATCATCAATAATTTTTTGAAGATCTAATTTACTTCCCATCACTCCTAGCTTAGAAAGCTTGTAAGAGTTTAACAGTCTGTAGCCATTAAATACTGTAACTCCACTATTTAAATTATAAGAAGAGCTAAAATTAGTTGAAGAGATTCTTCCATTAGTCACTGGGTCAATTGTAGAACCAAAACTTAAATTAGCTCCTGACGAAGCATTTAAGTTTGGTAAAAAACTCCCTTTTGCACCAACTACATCTTGCTCTAAAGATTCAAGATTTAATGCAGATTGTTTGATTGTTATGTTATTCTGTACTGCATATTCTACTGCTTCTTTCAATTCCCATTTTTTTTGAGAAACTCCAGAAAAAGAAAAAGCTACTAATGCAATTATTACTAAGACCTTAATTTTCATTTATTAAATTTTGTTAGTTTTTATTTTATCTTTTTTATTAAACACAAACAATGCGCCAAAACAAAAAAAATTATGAGCGATTGTTTACCAGCTAGTTACCTAAATTTTCTTTTTTTATAACTGTTTGATTTCGAACACTTGTGATTAATATCGAACACTATTCTATTCAACATTGTACATATGACGAATAAAGATAGAATATGTTACATTTTTTTTATCTTATTCAAGTGTTAATTTTTAAGTCTCTTTTTATATCGAAATAAAACGTATCCTAAAATAGCAACAAGTAGATAGGGAAAGAGCATTAGGTATGTAATTCCAGAGTTAATACCTTCTGCCATATCTAGTCCTCCATTTTCAACCACAGCTTTACACATTGCGCATTGCGCATTGGAATCTAAAACAAAAAATAGAACTAGTAGTAATGCAATATTTTTTTTCATCATTAATTATAATAAGGAGAGATCATTAAATAAACTACAACACCGGTAACAGCGACATATAACCATAAAGGAAAAGTGATTTTTGCGATTTTTTTATGCGCTGTAAACTTTCCTAACTTGGCTCTAACAAAAGTTATGAGTACAAACGGAATTACAACTATTGATAATAGGATGTGAGAAATTAAAATAAAGTAATAGATATATTTAATAACTCCTTCTCCACCAAATTTGGTTGACTCTGAGGTCATATGATAAGCAATGTACATAAACAAGAAAACGACAGAACATATAATTGCAGAAGTGTTTAATTGTTCGTGAACTTTTCTATTTCCTTTTTTAATTGCAACAACTGCCAAAACTAAAAGCACAGCAGTTAATCCGTTAATTGATGCATAAATTGGAGGTAAAAAGGATAATGGTTCAACATCAAAACCTAATTTCTGTAAATTTACACCAAACAATCCTGCAACTGCTACTGGAATAACTATAGATAAAATTGTAATTATTCTGTTGTATTTTTTTTCTTGACTTGAAATATCTTTATTCATTTAACAATAACTTAATATCTTCTTTCAACTCTTTTATTTGATCTGGAAACGTATTTTCTTCTAATGCTCTGTAGTACATTATTGGATTTCCATGCGTATCTTTTCTTGATCTTATGTTTCCTTGCTTATCAACCAAAGCGAACAAACCTGAATGTTCAAAACCACCATGATCTCCATCTCCATTACCAGCAAATAACTTAAACCCTTTGTTGGATAAGGTATAGACTACTTCTTGACTTTTACCAGTTAACATATGCCAGTTTCTACTCTCAATATTGTGGTCTTTTCTATATTGCTTTAAAATTTCTGGTGTGTCTATATCTGGAGTAATAGAAATAGATGCAATTCCGAAATTTGGGTTTCCGTAAAATTCATTTTGTACATCAATCATTTTTCTATTCATAATAGGACAAATAGATGGACAGGTTGTGAAAAAGAATTCTACGACATATACTTTTCCTTCAAAATTTTTATTCGTGATCTTATTTCCATTCTGGTTTATAAACTCAAAATCTGGAACTTTATTGAAAGTAACTAAATCTGCTTTTTGAAACCTCTTTACCACTTTCGGAACCACGTAAATCCCAAAAATTAAAATGATGAATGAAATTCCTATATATGAATACTTTTTGCTCATTGCTTTATATTTTTCGTTTGCGGCGTTTTTCCTTTTCTAATGATTTTTTAAGTTGATAATAAATGATTTCTATATCCTTTTTCATCTTATTTTTTAAATCATTAACAGAATTCATATTGTAACCATACAATCTTCCATTGTCTGTGTCTTCATCATCTTTACGTCCTCTTAAACGCAGTTCTCTATCAATAATAAATGTGTATTCTGAACTTAAATTTGGATGGATTGTATATGGTGAATCGAAACTATTGAAAACTGCTTTAATTTCATTTGCATCCATAAAAACAAATTTCCAATTCTGGATATCTGTATAAGTTCTTAACTTCTTTTTTAAAGATTCAACCTCAGGCTCGCTTCCTTTTGGGCAAATCAAAACCGATTGAAAATAAAGGCTTTTTCTATATCTTTTATAGATAACTTCGTTCAAGTTAAAAAGTCTTCCTTTGTTTTTATCAAAGTCAGAACCTAAGAAACTCACAACAGAAAAATGATCTTTAAAGGAAACATCTCCTTTAATGTTTTCTACTTTTTCTGTAAGTATTGGTAAATTAGCATGATTGTAAATACCTAATGAAAGGAAAATATAAAAAATTAATGGGCCTAAAAAGAGTACCGATAAAATGAATCCTTTTTTGATTTTGTTTTTCTCCATGATGCAAAAAAAAAGGTGGTAAAAACCACCTTATATATTTTATTTAATTACCATTTTACAAGTGGTGCCAATGTAGAGTATAAATAATCACCTTCTATTAAAAGTAATGTTACAAGGTAACTGATTAAGAATACGGCTGTCCAAACAACAGAGCGTCTAAACCATTTTTTTTCACCTTCCATATGCATAAATGCCCATGTAATCCCATACGCTTTAGCAAGGGTTAATATGATGAAAATCCAATTTAATGGGCTTGTTCCTAAAAAGCTAGTCAAGTGTAATGATGCTGGTTTAACAATACCAAAACCTACTTCTACTATAGTTATTAAAGATAAAATTCCAAAAACTTTCCAGATTCTACCTGTATTTGATTCGTGTGCGTGTGCCATGTTTTGTCTGTTATTTTAAATTATACTAAGTAGAAGAATGTGAATACAAATACCCAAACTAAATCTACAAAGTGCCAATATAACCCTACTTTCTCAACCATTTCGTAATGTCCTCTTCGTTCATAGGTCCCTATGATTACATTAAAGAAGATAATGATATTAATCAATACTCCCGTAAATACGTGAAATCCGTGAAAACCTGTAATAAAGAAAAAGAAATCTGCAAAAATTGGATTTCCATATTCGTTTACTTGAAGATCTGCTCCCTCTACTACTTGTTTCGCTTTTAATAAATAAGCAGAACCTTCTTCTCTAGAAAGTATTATTTTTTGTTTGGTAGCAGGATCTATTTTCTCTATTCTAATTTGAACAGAAGCATCATGACTGTATGAGTTTACAACTTGATTTAATGAATAGGTTGACAATGTTTCACCACTTTCAAACCATAAACCATTCTTTCTAGTATGTGCAACTCTATCTCCTTTTTCTCCAACTACAAAATCAGTCAAGGCTATTTGATGCATTGCTCCATGTCCATCGTCTTTTACAAACTGTAAGATTTTACCATCTTTTGTTTGAACAGCTCCATAAGAACCTTTGATAAAGTTTTTCCATTCCCAGGCCTGAGAACCTAAGAATATAATACCACCAATAATGGTAAATAACATATACCAAGCTACTTTCTTTTTCTTCATTTGATGACCTGCATCTACTGCTAAAACCATCGTCACAGAAGAAAAGATTAAAATAAATGTCATTAATGCTACATAGTACATTGGTGCATGTACGCCGTGTAAAAATGGAAAGTGAGTAAATACCTCATCGGCAATTGGCCAAGAATCAATAAATTTAAATCTTGTTAAACCGTAAGCGGCCAAAAAACCAGAAAAAGTTAATGCATCTGATACGATAAAAAACCACATCATCATTTTTCCGTAGCTAGCTCCAAAAGGCTTTTCTCCGCCTCCACTCCAAGTAGCTTTTTTGTCAGTCTTTGCAGCAATAGTTGCTCCCATAAATATCTATGTTAATTATTTTTTAAAATAGTTTGTCAAAATTACATAATTTTCATCATCTAATAAAATAGAAAAAGAAAAATAGATAAATCCATAGCACTCCAACAAAATGCCAGAATATTGCACCTAGCTCAAAACCAAGCAATTCAGTAGCGGTGTACTTAGATTTATAATGATTATAAATTACAACTAATAGCACAATTAAACCCGCAATTAGGTGTAAAATATGCATAAAAGTTATTCCAATAATAAATGATGTTGATACAGTACTGTTTGGTCCTGTAAAAAAGAGACCTACACTCTTAAGGTTATTAAAACCTTCATATTGAAAGTAAATAAACCCAATTCCTAAAAACAAGGTAAGTATCAATAATAAAAAACTAGCTTTTATGTTGTTCTTTTTAAGCAATCTTTGAGACAAAATAAAAGTAATACTGCTTAATACAATTAAAATTGTACTGATGTAAAACGCTGTTGGCAAATCAAAAGAAACCCAATCTTCTCTTTTTCTACTTACAACATAAGCACTTGTTAATCCAGCAAAGAACATTGTCATGCTAATCATTGAAACCCATAACATAGGTTTTGCTGATTTTTGCTTTGCAGTTTTTAATTCTGATTTTAAACTTTCTTGACTCATTTAATGTAAAAATTTATCTACTACATATATTATTTGTACTAATGTGATATAAAGCACACTAGACAACATTAATTTTCTTGCTTCAACATTAGACTCTGTCTTATATAACTTTACTCCATAAAACAACATTGAGCTCCCAATTAAAGCAATTATTACCGCTGTTACTGGGTATATATAAAATTCTCCTGTAACTTTTAAAACTGGCAAAACTGAAACAAGAATCATTATTATTGTGTAAAAGATAATTTGCTTAACTGCTCCTTTATCTTTTGTATTCATTGGCAACATATTAAACCCTGCCTTTTTATATTCTTCAAATTGTAACCATCCAATTGCCCAAAAATGCGGGAACTGCCAAAAAAACTGAATCAAGAATAAGAAGCCTGCTTCAATTCCAAATTGATTAGTGGCTGCTACCCAACCTAACATAAACGGTATTGCTCCTGGTAATGCTCCAACAAACACAGCGAGTGGTGTTACAGATTTCAAAGGAGTGTAAGCGCTAACATACAAGAAAATACAGATTGCACCAAACAATGCCGACTTTGCGTTAATGCTATACAGAATACCAATTCCAATAATTGTAAATAAAACGGCAATAGTTAACGCGGTTCTAACAGTCATTCGACCTGTTGGTAATGGTCGATTCATTGTTCTCTTCATTAAAGCATCAGTATCTTTCTCTATAACTTGATTAAATGCATTAGATGCGCCTACCATTAAATATCCACCAACAGCTAATTTAATAATAATTCGTGCTTCAATAATATCTACAGCAAGTAAATAACCTGCTATTGCAGAAAACACAACACTTAATGACAACCCTATTTTTGTAAGTTGCTTAAAATCTGATACAAAACCTTTAAAAGTTGGCTTATTTTCTATTGATGAAATGGAGTCCATTTATTATTTTCAATTCTTTTGCAAAGATATTTTTTTCTACTCGATTTCCTGCACTTTTTAAGTGATAAAAACCGAAATTAAAAATTTTTTAAAAAAATTTAAAAATATCTTTGGTATCTCCTTTTTTGTTTTAACTTTGCACCCGCATTGAAAGACATGCTAGTTCTTAAAAATATACTGTGCGAAAGTAGCTCAGGGGTAGAGCATCACCTTGCCAAGGTGGGGGTCGCGGGTTCAAATCCCGTCTTTCGCTCTATTCACATAAAAATATACCAATGCTCAAGTGGTGGAATTGGTAGACACGCTGGACTTAAAATCCAGTGGGCAGTAATGCCCGTATGGGTTCAAGTCCCATCTTGAGTACAACTAAAGTCTTAACATTAATTTGTTAAGACTTTTTTTATGCAAAAAAAATAAATCGAATTATTGAACATAAAAAAACCCACTCTAAAATTAGAGTGGGAAAATTGCTATGAAAAAGAAAGTGGTTTTTACACCACGATACAAATATACATGTTTTTTATAAATCTTGTTATGTTTTTAAAAAAAAAAAAAAAAAATTAGAAATCAAAATACCAATTAAACAGATCGGCCTTTAAACCTACTGAAAACCATATAGTATTTGATGCTTTAAAATTATCTGTAGTAATTTTTGGAGAAAAACTCCTAAAGGTCAATCCACTAAAAATACTTAAATTACTAGAAGCATTTAATAAATACCTTCCTTGAAAATCTGCCATAAAGATAGTTGCTTTGTTTCCCTGAGCTAATTCGTTATCATAATTTCCTCTTCTGATTAAATACGACTTGTAGATATCCCCTCCATAACTGGTTCCATCACCTTTATCAAATCCTTTTTGCCCCAACACCATTTTAGCACCCACAGTCCATCTATCAAATTTATAGTTAGCAATCCCGATTGCTTCCCAGAAATTTGCTCCCCAAGTATGACTTAATGGCTGACTATAGTTTCCGTAATTAAGAACAGGATCTTTATGAGCAAATGTATATGGCCTAACCGTATTTAATTCTGCCTGTACAAACAAATTCTTTACATTAAAGGCATCAAAGTATTTAGCTCCAAACTGAAACCCTAACTTATTCCCCCAATATCCCAAATCACTAATCTTCCCAAATGAAAACTCATCTATGACTATTTGAGAATATAGTGTTAAATTATCTTTTAACTTATACTTAGCGGTTAAGCCCAGCATTGCATTTCCAGCATCTTCTCCTCGCCCAAATTCTACAGACCGATAAAAGATTAACGGGTTTAAAAACCCTACATCAAACCCTTGATCTCCTTTGGAAACTGCTGTTTCAAACAAGCCTAAATTAAATCTATCAGTAATATTAATACTCAAGTAATGTATTGCTATATATTTCCTTGCGTGCTCATTATCAACCACCGCACCATGTCTTACATCAGTGCCCCAAAGCCAAAGAGTTGTATAATTGAGTTTCCAAAAACTCAAATTTAGTTTTGAATATGGCATAGGAGAAGATGTATCTGATAATAATAACGACCTATATCCATCACCAATAAAATTCTTTCCATTTCCAAATTGAAATTGTAAAAATTTATTTGGCGTATATGACAAGTACCCTTCTGCCACTGGATAATCATAAGCATCAGCTTTAAATCCTTTTGCTTTCCCTCTTCCAGGAACTAATCCTTCTGAAAATGCAGGCTTAAAAGACAATGATGGGTTTGAAATATACTCATTAATATATTCTGCAAATCGACCCTGACTTTCATAAATGGTTGCAGAAAAAGAAAGTTTATTTCCCAATCCTCCATTAATTGTTAAATTTCTTGAGTTATTGTATGTATAAGAAACATCTGAATTATCTTTCCCTAGTTGCACGTCTAAAAGAAAATCTAAATTAAACCAATATCCATCTCCTCGCACCTCCAATAAGTGTTCGTTCCACAATTTTCTCCCTATCCAAGTACTTTCATCTGGTTTTAAAAATTGACTCTTCTCTTGGTCCAAATCAAAATAATTAGAAATAGCACTATAGGTATATGGCTTTACAGCCGTATGTGTGTTTTTTACTTTGTTTAAAGCATATTCGTAATTGATATATCGCTGATGATTAAAAGGAATATTTAACTGACTTTTATGCTCTATAAATAATGACTTTTGATTTGTTTTTTCTTGAACTGCCTTCCTAATTTCTATAGGTTGAACTTTTACAATATCCTCTACAACTTCATTTCCAATTTGTAAAGGGAAATTTAATGGCAAAGCAAAACGCATTTCAACACTATGGTTATTATATTTTGCTGGTGCTATTGTTGGCAAGGTCTTAAAGACTCTTTCAACCTCTTTTTGCAACTCTTTATAAGGTGAGTTTACATAAATTAATTTGAAATTTCCAGTGTTAGTAACCACAAAAACAGCTGTTACATTTGCTGTATATTGTTCTCTTTCAAGAATAACGGGCGAGTTAAATTCTTTAAAAAATAACTCTTTTGTTTGCTTATAAAAACACAATTCTAGCTCCTTAAGATCTTGATTTTTACACTCGTTAAATTCTGGATGTTTTTCTGATTGCGCAACTATTAATGCTGGAATTAACAGCATAAAAAGTAGAATTCTTTTTTTCATTCGTTTTTAATTACAATTTGGTAACGCTATTGTTTTTTAATTGATACTTCTCTTTGCTCTCTGGACATTCTGCAATACCATCTTCATTAAAATCTAATCGATGCCCATATTCGCTCATCCAGCCAATTTGTTTTGATGGATTCCCAACAACTAATGCATAAGGTAAAACTTCTTTTACAACAACTGCTCCTGCTCCAATAAAGGAAAACTTTCCAATATCATTTCCACAAACAATGGTTGCATTTGCACCAATACTCACTCCTTTTTTTACAATGGTTTTCAAGTATTGATTTTTTCTATTTACAGCACTTCTAGGATTAATTACATTTGTAAAAACCATTGATGGCCCTAAAAAGACATCGTCTTCACAAATAACTCCTGTATAAATAGAAACATTATTTTGCACCTTAACATTATTGCCCAATACCACTTCTGGAGAAATTACTACGTTTTGTCCAATATTACAGTTGTTTCCTATTTTACAATTGGGCATTATATGGCTAAAATGCCAAATACTTGTTCCCTCTCCTATTTCACAACCCTCATCAATGACTGCAGATTCATGTGCTTTATATCTCTTCATTTAATATTCTAAATTTATTTTATCTTCATCAATAATTTGCTTTGCAGACGAAGTTCCAATTCTTTCGACTCCTAAAGTAATCATTTTTAATGCATCGTTCTTTGTTTTAACTCCTCCGGCTGCTTTAATTTTTAGTGGCTTTGCATTTTCTGACATAATTTTTATGCTCTGAAATGTTGCTCCGTTTGGTTTACCTTCTTTTGTTTTATAAAATCCGGTTGAAGATTTTACAAAAACATTTTTAGCCTTTTGAGTACCAAAATTTTCTATTACAATTTCTTTTATCAATTTTGAAATTCCTGCTATTTGATCGTCTGTTAAAGCTGCAACTTCTATTATCCATTTTACTACCTTATTGTTTTTTAACCCAATTTCAGTTCCTTTTATAATTTCTTCTTGTACTAATGAATGATTCCCTTTTTTAAACGCTTCATAATTGGTTACATAATCTAGCTCATCGGCTCCTAAATCTATTGCTTTTTGCGCTTCTATTAGCTTTTCATCTAAAGAAAAAGTTCCTTCATGAAAACCAATTACTGTGCCCACTAAAACATTTGAACTTTCATTGGCAATCAATTCTTTTGCTAAAGAAATATAATTAGCACGAATCATCACCAACTTAAAATCATACGCAATAGCCTCTTCAACTAACTGAACAATTTTCACTTGGGTTTGTTCTTCTGATAAATTTGCTTGTTGGGGTGTTTTTAAATACGTAGAATCTAAATAATGAATGAGCTTCATAGGTGAAATATTATCTAACAAAAATAGTAAATAGCTCACTACTAAATAAAAAAACTCAGTGATATTTCACTGAGATATAGTACTGTTATTCTATCTTAAACGAAATTGGCAAAGTAAACTTAACATTTACTGGAATTTCCCTTTACATTCCTGCAGTTAAATCTGGGAGTTCCGTTATAATTCTATTCACTTCTTTTTTATAACTAGCTTTTAATATTACAACTATACTATTTCAAAAAAAGCCAATAAAAAAGAGCAACCGAAGTAGGTTGCTCTTTTTATATTTTATTTGAATACTTTTACTACTCTACATTAAAAGAGATTGGTAATGTATATTTCATTCCTACTGGAACCCCTCTTTGTTTCCCTGGAATCATCTTAGGTAACAATTTCGCTACTCTAATTGCTTCTTTCTTTAATCTTGGGTGAGGTGCTCTTGCTTGAATTTCAGTAATATTTCCTTTTGGATCTATTCTAAAAAATATGATAATTTTCTTTTTCCCAGGAGACAATCCTAAATCTCCAGCTAAATCACTGTTGAACTTTTTTTGGATATGAAGTCTCATTTTTTTATTCAAGCAATTGATTTTCTGAGCTCTTGAACCTTTACATCCTGGAAAAACAGGAACTTCTTCAATAATTGAAAATGGAACATCTTCAATCACTTCATCTACCTCCTCTACTTCTTCTATTTCCTCTACTTCAACAGCCTCAGTTTCATCAGTCTCAGTAGTTTCAATTACTGTTTCTTCAACTTCTTTTTCGTCTTCAACGATTTCGATTTTTTCTGGTGCTGGTGGTGGCGGTGCTTTTGGCTTAACTGGCTCTATACGTTCTGTAATTGGAATATCTTCATCCATTTCATCTTGCATATTTGCGTCTCCAAACGTATCCACAACCTTATCATATGTTTTATTCTCCATTGCTACATACGTAACAAAAAGAGCTAAAACCAACCCTAGCTGAATAAACAACTTTGAGTAATTTTCTAAGTTTGATTTTGGATTTTTCTTAATTTCCATCCTAAATGTTTTTTTTAATAGTTCGCTAATGTAATTAATTTCTTACGACTTACGCAAGTATTAAAGTTAAATAGCATCAATTTTTTTATAAACTGAGTTAATTATTAACAATGCTACAAAAACCCCAACTGTATTTGCAAGAACATCAAGTAAACTGGCTGTTCTATAAGCAGTAAATGTTGTTTGTAAAACCTCAACAACTATGCCGTAAATAACGCAAGCTGTTGCAATAAGATATTTCACTTTGCCCATCTTAACAGCTATTGGAAAACTAAGCAACCAAAATAATGTCAAGGTAAAGTATGCTATTATGTGATAGACCTTATCTAAATTAGAAATTCCAACGTTAGTTGTCGGCATTTTTATTAAACTTAAATAACCAATAAAAATGGTAATCCCAATTGCAACAATGAGTGACCTATCCTTGAATAAGATTCTTATAAGCTTCAGCATCTAGTAAATCGTCTAATTGTGATGTATCAGAAAGTGCAATTTTAATAATCCAACCTTCTCCATAGGGGTCTTTATTAACCACCTCTGGTTCATCTTCTAGACCTTCATTAAATGCAATTACTTCTCCAGTTAAAGGCATAAATAAATCTGAAACAGTTTTTACGGCTTCTACAGAACCAAAAACATCTTCCCTTTCAATAGTGTCATCTAATGTATCTACATCTACATATACGATATCTCCTAATTCTCCTTGTGCAAAATCAGTAATACCTATTGTTACTGTATCTCCTTCAATTTTAATCCATTCGTGGTCTTTAGTGTACTTTAATTCAGATGGGATGTTCATTATAAATATATTTTATAGTTGATTAATTTTAGTTTCCTAAGTTATAAATTAAATTAAAACCAGCATTGATTGATTGTCTTGGGAATGTGGTTGAAATTGCATATTTCGATGTATTATGATTGTAATAAAACGATGCTGTAATATTACTATTTAATTTATAGTCTGCTGCAAATTTAATAGATAAAAGTTTTTGACCACCACTAATTTGATTATTATCTACATCTATAGATCTAATTAGTGTTAAATTATCTCTTATAGAGATATCTGCTCTCATATTTATATCCCCTTTAAGCTTTTGCTGTTTCCCTGAAATACGAGTATTAAATACTACATTTTTCAACCTATAACCTACTCCAAATATGTATTCAGTTCCTTTAATATCTGTTAGCGTACTGTTATCAAAATTTAATGTTAAGGTTCTATCTTTTCTAATTTCCCCTTTAAACGAAAAAGAGTTTCTCATTTTCATGTCAATCTTAATTAATGGAGAAAATTCATCAATTAAACTTGCAGATGAAATTAACAATTTACTTTCATATGTATTGGTAATTGGATTCTCAACTCGGTTTTCAAATTGTAAGTTGTTGGTGAAATTAGAAATTGTATAGGATGATTTATACCCATTGGTAATGGTAAAGCTACTAAAATTGTCTTTAAACCAATCAATCTTCATCAATCCATTATATCGTAATGTCCAATTTGGAATAGGTGTGTTTCTAAATAAACCTAGTTTTACAGAATTTGGATCTTTCCCTGAATAAGCAGCCAAAAATGCTGGCAATAATGTTTCTTGAGAAGAAAATTTATTAGGGTCTGATTTATCTTGTGTGATTAATCTGTTTGCTATTGTTGATTGATAGTCTTTTAAGTTTTGAAATAATGTTTCACTATCACTAAAAGCAGTAGACAACATAGAAAAACTTGTGCTAAAATTACCAGATTGAGTAAGTGGTGCTGTCGTGTTTAAAACGCCTCCAACTACATCTAACTGTTGAGAAATATTATTGGTTTTGATTTTATTTCCAGTCAAATCAATATTTAGATCTTTAAACGGTTTTAGAGAAATTGTATACTCTAATTTATTGTAATGTGTATTGCTGTAGGTTTTATTATAATATTCAGACCCAACAGCTCTATCAACTAACCACCCTTTTTCAAAAGCTCTATTTCTAATATCTATCTGACTTCCAAAAACAAATCCTAACGTTGGCGCTAAACCTCCATTTAAATTATCTCTTCCTAAAAAACCTGCTGTACCTGTGTAACCAGGTAAAGCTGTTCCGTTATTTTCTGTATAACTGATTTTTGCTGTTTTAATTCCTGTTACAAAATCATATACACCCAATAAAATTTTGTCTTTAGTAGATTGTTTTTTTACTGGTTTATTTTTGTTTACACCTGGTAATTGTGGCGCTTGGAATTTGTTAGAGTTTGATTTAGGTGTTTTAACAAATAGTTTTTTTAATCCTGATTCTCGATATAGCTTTGAAAAACTTAAGGTTGTACTTAAATTATGTGTATTTGAATTTTGTAATAAGTTTCCAATTTTATCTACATAACTCTTAGAAGAGGCTTTCCAATCAAAACTAGCAGTATACCCATAATTTGCAGTCACAAAACCTAAATAAGGAATTTTATTAATTGGTATTTTATAAGTAGCGTTTAATTTTTGATTGTAATGATCTGGTCTTCCTGTGTTAAAAAACTTGTCAAAAATTTCGATCTCTTCATCATTTCCAAAATTATCATACAAGTAACTATTATTGGCATTAAAGTTTAATTTTAATGATTTGGTAAGATCAAAACCAATGGTATAATCCCAATCAAATAAAAATCTTCTTTGAGTTAATGTTGGTTGAGCAGTTAATCCTTCAATTAAGTTTCTAGATTTTTGTTGCACAAAATTCCTCGTAATTCTTGTGTTTAACCCAATGGTTTTGGGCAATAGATTTAAGTTGATATCTCGTATCAATTGCCAATATTTACTCTTCCCAATAAATGTCGATTTTTTAAATGGCTCAATAATTTTTGGTTGAAATGTAAAATTATAACTAGCGCCTGCAGTTAAATTTTGGTTCAAATATTTCTCAATATTATAATCTTTATGTTGCTCTTCTGAAAACGCGTAAGACACAGAGATGTTTTCTACATCGTATGGTTTTGGTTTTTTTGTTGATTCTGGGTTTCTATTCTTTTTTACATTATTAAAACTAATACTTTTTCTTAAGGTATAATCTTGAGAGTTTTTACTATTTGGATTTACTTCTTTTGCATCTGCAAATTTTACATCTTGATATTGTGGATCGTATTTAGGGTCTCTAAATTCTTCTCCAACACTATAACTCATAGGCAATTGAATTCCCCATTTTTTCGGCATCATCTTTCCTAAATAAATATTCGTAGAAAGATCATATTGCCTTGTTTCTTCAATACTTCTTTGGTTTACTCTATCTTCTACATTTCCGAAGCCAATTGTTTGAATTCTTCCTGTTACAGAGACATCTGCTAAATCCGCAAAATTAGCATCAGCACTAATAACTGCTGCCCAACCTCCTTTATTATCAAACCCTGAAGAACGCAACTCGTTAAACCAAATTTCTGCACTTTTAGGAGTTGCTGCAGTATTTTTTACCCCCAACATTAATGTTCTAATTGATGCTAATGTTGGATTTCCTTTTACTCTTAAGATTAATGTTTTCGGGTCGTTATTTGCTGGGAATGGATATAACTTATTAATTGACAAGGTTCCTCCAGAACCAGGGATTTCACCATCTCTTTTCAGTTTCAATTTTCCTAATTTTTCTAAAATAGCGCCTAAATTATTGGCTTCTGGCCAAACATTTGTTGGCTCCAAACTTCCTGTAGCAGAAATTTTTAAAGGAATTTCTAATTGATAAAAATTATCATCTAAATCGGTACCTAATCTTACAATCGCTACTAAATCGTCATCCTCAACACTTCCTGCAAGAATTGGCTCAGCATGTATAAACATTTTTAAGTTTTTATACATTCTTAAATCAATACTTATGTTCTTATAAATCGCCCTTGTTTCACCTTGTAATAAATCTTTGATTTTTAAAGAAAGAGATTGTTCGTTTTGTTGTTGAATTGAAGAACTTCCTTGTAATTGCTCTCTAACAATTCCTGGTGGCAATACATATCTCCCTTCATTTTGCTCTATACTAACCACGCCAACTTCAAAATTATTTAACTGCTGGTTTGTTAAATCTTGTGGAGGGCTTACTACTGGGTCTAGTGTTTTTGTATATCTTCTATAGTCTCCTCGAACCAATTCTAATTGTCCAAAACGCAATACAACAGGCATTTTAAACTTTGTCATAAACATTCTAATAAACCGAATGCTATTAAAGTCTGTAATTCCGTTTACTGCTGTTCCGCTTCTTACCGGAATTCTGAATTGATACCATTTAGTATTTCTGGTGCCTCCATTTGGCAATGTTACCGAAGTTATTTTTTCATCAACAATATTATTGATCCCTTTTACCAAATCATTCTTGTTTAAAGATACTTTATATTCATAGTAACTTTCAACAGTGTTCATGGTTTGATCCTTATTAATATCTTCTACATCTGGATATGTTGATGATGATGTTGGATAGGATTCTGTCGATTGATTTGCCGTTGGAGAATTCCCTTCTGTATTATTAAAATTCTTATATCTTGTTAAAATAGATGCATTTGCATTATCATAATCTGTACTTCTGAAATAGCTAAAATTATCTGAAGCAATATCATTTGGATTTAACTTACTAATGTCAAAAACTTTTGACTGATAAAAACTCAGCTCATTTTCGTTTTTTAACCCATCCAAACCAATATCTTGATTTAATCTTGCTGCATCATCTACATCAAAAGCATATATAATAGATTGATTTGTTGGTACATTACCCCATAAAGAAGTAGTTGTATTTGTACTAGACCCATCAGCAGGCATTCCGTTTTCATACATCTTACGGTTATCTTTTAAGATATCTTCAGAGATATTTCCAAGGTTAAAATACAAATCTCCAACTTGATTTATTGGGTTTGTTGGATCAACACCTATTGGTAATCCTTCTGCATTTGTAATTGAATAATCTTGGTAAGGATCTTTAATCCAAAACTGAATGTATTCTACATTTGCTTGATCGAAATTGTTAGTTGTTAAGGGTCTCATAATTCCTCCCCAACGATCTTGTGGATTCGAAAATGTTCCATCAATATTTACATCTATTCCTGTATCAAAATTATAGGTTCCTCTTTCTGATGGATAATAGGCTAAATCTAAGGTTCTAACCAATATATTTTGCGTCAAATCTAATTCTGTGTTCGGAAATAATTCTGAATATCCTATCTGTCTAACTTCTGTTCTAGACAATTCAATATTATCAATATTAGCAGGCTTGGCACCATTTCCATAAAATAACTGATCTACAGAATACCATGATAACTTAGCTCTTTTATCATTATAACTCAAGTCTGATAAATTTCCATTTAAGTTTTGAGAATGTGGTGTACTTGCTGTAAACCAATTTAAAGGAGATAATAAATCTATCGGAATTTGTGAAGCTTCAAAATCATCTACATAAGAGGTTGCTTCTCCGTTTACATTTATTCCACTTGATGAACCCGGGATTAAATAGGCGAAATCTGCTCTTACAGATAAATTAGAAGCAACATCTGTATCTACAAACGGAATTTTATTTGCCCATTTAGTAAAAATTGGCATTTCTGTAGAATAATCTACATTTAAACCAAACATGGTGTTATTTATCGGCTCACTTCCAAAGTTTACCTTTTGAGTGATTGGCTTTTCATTGATGTTTAAAATTGTTCCTCCTAAAATAAATTTGTCAGAAAAACGATGCTCAACCTCTAAGCCCATAAATGTTTTACGCTGCTGATTAAATACTGCATTGTTTTCTGTAGAAACACTAATTGGAACTCCAGAAGCTTGCAATCCTGCATCAATAATTCGCACTCTACCAAAATTATAATCTACTACATAATCTATTCCTTCAACCAATTGTCTACCACCAGCGGTCACTTTTACAGAACCTCTAGGAACATTGAAAGAGTTTAATGGAATTCCTCCACTATTTTCTGATTTCGCATATCCTTTTAACAAGAACTTATCTTTATTCTGGTAATTATTTTTGGCTTGAGATTTTGTGTTAATATATAATTCATTAAACACGTAGGCCTCTTTATCTGTTGCTGTAGTTAATGAGCTTTCTAAATCAGCTCCAAAGGGTTCTGTTTCTGGAAAAATGATAAATCCTTTCGCTGAATTTACAGTAATATTCTCTACATAATCAAAAAAGCCGTCTCCATCTGTAACAGCAAAAGAACTTTGATCTAATTTATCTAAATTTAATACGTTTAAAAGTGTTTTACTTTGTAAACCTGGTGTTGTAGCATTTTGTAATGTGTTTGATGGAACTCCAGTATTATCATCTCTATATAAGATCTCAAATCTAAATCCGTCTTGCGATAATGGAAAAACTCCCAAAGGATACACGTTCTTCATCATCAATCTCCAGGTAGGAAATGCTTCTTGTGTTCCGGGTCTTTTTGTAGTAACTATTTCACTTCTTAATAACTTTACTGCTAAGTTGCTAGGTGCATTGATTCCGTCATTAGATAATTCTCCAACCTTATAAGATGTTTCAGAACTTCCTACAACTGTATATTCAAAAGCAACTGCTAATACTTCTCCATCAGACAGTCTTCTATTTAAAGAAACAAAGCCTAATTGAGGGTTTAACGTATATTCATTCGCATCTAACTTTCTAGCATTCTGCAACACAGAATAATCTGTTCCTTGCTTCATGTTAAAGGGCAACAATGCTGCTCCAATTGTTGAAATATCTCTTATTCCTCCAGTAGCAGTTAAAATAGATTCTATATTATTAGCAGAATTTGCAGGAATATTTTTCCCTAAAACCTGTGGTGGAGAAGTCGGAATCACATTTACATTTACAATATCTGAAGGATTCGATTCCCCGATATCAGCAAAAGCAACAATACTTCTAAAGTTTTCTGTATTCGAACTTCTGTTTGTAATCCAAACTTCCATTCTTGTAATAGTAATCGGGCTACTTATTAATGGGTAATTCTTTAAAGAATTATTATAATTTTCTCTAAAATATTGTGATAAAAAAAAGTGCCTATTATCATCATAATCTGTGGCTCTAATTTCAAACGGGTTAATTGAAGCTCCTGCTTCTGCAACGACTGTTTTACTTTCTGAGTTTTGTTGAGAAAATACTGCAGTAACAGAAGTTTTTCCAAACTGTAATTCTGTTTTAACTCCAAATAAACTTTGCGCACCATTAATTAATGAATTCTTAATCGGCATTGAAACATTACCTGCTTCAATTTTTTGAATGATATCATCTTCCGTTGGCGTATATTCTAACTTGATTAAGTTTTGAAAATCTAATGTAGCCTGTGTATCATAATTTGCAGTTACTTTTAATCTCTTACCAACATTAGCAATAATACTTGCACTAATTTGTTGATCAAAATCAAAGGTAAAACTACTTCTATTGTTTTCTGATAACTGCGGATTGTCTACATTCTGAAAAATTCCACCCAGCTTAATATTTAAATTACCCGACGGAATAACCTCTACTGTGTTTCCTCCAAAAATAGATTCGAAAAACTTGGAATTTACATAGTACTTTGGTAATAAATTTCGTTTTGCTGCTTTATTCCCTTTTTTCTTACTTAATGCATCAATTTTCTCTTTAAAGTAATTCTTAATATCCTTTTTTAAACGATATTTTTGATACTCTTCTGGAGTCATATAAATTGGGGTTCCGACTTTAAAATCACCCAATAATTCAACGACAATATATTTGTTCAATTTCTTATCATAAACCACAGAATATGTAGAAGGGTTGTTTAAGAATAAACTTCCTCTTTGGCTTGATTTAAAATTGTATTTAAGAGCAGGAATCGAATCTCTTTTTATAGAGTCGTTTTCAACTTTTGTGGTTTGTGAAAAAACAGAAGTACTCGCTAAGACAGCAAGTACACAAAGAAAAAATGTATGTAAATACTTATTTTTCAAATTGATTATAAACTTTTTAATGCTTTTTTTATTAACAATTCAACTGAAGCGTCTGGATGTTCTTTTAAAATATTGTTTAATACTTTATCTGATTGCTTTCTATTAAATCCTAGTACTTCTAAAGCAGATAACGCCTCATCTTTACTAGTATTGCTTCGAGTTACAGAAATTGCATCCATATCAAAAGTTTTTAAAATTTTATCTTTTAAATCTATGATAACTCTTTGAGCAGTTTTAGCTCCAATTCCTTTAACTGATTGAATAACGGGAATGTTCTCAGATGCAATTGCTTGCTGTATCTCTTCAGAACTCATAGAAGACAACATCGTTCTTGCAATACTTGGTCCTACACCAGAAACAGAAATTAATAATCTAAAAATCTCTCGTTCTGTTTTATCAATAAAACCATACAACGTTTGTGAGTCTTCTTTTACAGATAAATGAGAATATAATGTTATTGCTTCTCCTTCTGGCAAGGATGAAAATGTGTTTAAAGAAATATGTAATAAATAACCAACTCCAGCGCAATCAACTACAACATATGTTGGGTTTTTCTCTACTAATCTTCCTTTAATTTGGGTTATCATCTAAACTGATTTTAAGAATTATTTCTTTGCTTTTGTTGTGCATCTATTACTGCTACTGCAGACATGTTTACCATTTCGTCAACACTTGCTCCTAATTGCAATATATGAACTGGCTTCTTTAATCCCATCATAATTGGCCCAATAGATTCAACTTTATCAACCTGTTTCATCAACTTATAGGTAATATTAGCAGCATCTAAATTAGGGAAAATAAGTACATTTACTTTCTTTCCATTCAATTTAGAAAACGGGAATTCTTTTGCCAACATTTCTCTATTCAATGCAAAATCTGCTTGTAACTCTCCATCAATAACAACATCTGGAAAATGCCTATGAATATAAGAAACTGCTTCTCTAATTTTTACTGCACTTTCTGAATCTGAAGACCCAAAATTTGAAAACGACAACATAGCGATGTTCGGTTTTATACCAAACATTCTTGCCAACGAATATGTTAATTGAGATATCTTTGCTAAATCTTTTGCGCTTGGATTGATATTAATTGTAGTATCTGCTAAAAATAATGGTCCTTGCTTTGTTAACATTAAGTTTGCTGCTGCAACACGCGTAATACCTTTGGCTTTTTCTATCAATTCTAACATTGGTTTAACCACTGATGGATAAGACCTTGAATACCCAGTAATCAATGAATCTGCTTCACCAACATTTACCATCATTGCTGCAAAGTAATTACGCTCACGCATCATTTTTTGAGCCTGAAACAATGTAATTCCTTTTCGCTGACGTGTTTTCCAATAAATTTCTCCAAAACGATTTCTTCGTTCAATTTCTTCGTCTATTTTAGGATCTATAATTGGAACATTTGCTGTAAAACCTATTTCTTCTTTTAACTCAAGAATAACTTCTTTTCTTCCTAATAAAATTGGCTTCCCAATTTTCTCGTCATAGACTCTTTGAGCTGCTTTTAACACATCTAAATGATCTGCTTCTGCAAACACAATACTTTTCGGGTTGCTTTTAGCTCTGTTGTGTAACAATCTAATTTCTTTACTTCCTGTTCCAGAACGTTCCATCAATTCTTCTCGATATTTATCCCAATCGGCGATTGGTTCTAAAGCGACTCCAGAAGCAATTGCAGCTTTTGCTATTGCTGGTGGAATTTCATAAATTAATCTAGGATCAAACGGTTTTGGAATGATATATTCTTTACCAAATGACAAACTGATTTCATCATACACAATATTCACTTGCTCTGGAACTGTTTTCTTAGCTAAATCTGCTAAGGCATGTACAGCTGCCATTTTCATTTCTTCATTAATTTTTGTCGCTCTAACATCTAAAGCTCCACGGAAAATAAATGGAAATCCAAGAACATTATTTACTTGGTTAGGATGATCTGACCTTCCTGTTGCCATGATAATATCCTTTCTTGTTTTAATTGCTAAATCGTAATCTATTTCAGGTGTAGGATTTGCCATTGCAAACACAATTGGATCTTTTGCCATAGACAACAACATCTCTGGCTCCACTACATTTCCTTTAGATAACCCTATAAAAACATCTGCATTATGCATTGCTTCTTCTAAAGTACGTACATCTTTATCTGTTGCAAATTCTTCTTTTTGTGATGTTAAGCTATCTCTATCTTTTCTGATAACTCCTTTGCTATCACACATTACTACATTTTCTCTTTTTGCACCCAACTTTAGATACAAACGTGTACATGAAATTGCTGCTGCTCCTGCTCCATTTACAACAATTTGAACTTCATCAATTTTCTTTCCAGTGATTTCAATAGCATTTTTTAATGCTGCTGCAGAAATAATTGCTGTTCCATGCTGATCATCATGCATTACAGGAATATCTAGTTCTTCCTTTAATCTTCTTTCTATTTCAAATGCTTCTGGAGCTTTAATATCTTCAAGGTTAATTCCTCCAAAAGTTGGAGCTATTGCTTTTACCGTTTCCACAAATTTATCTACATCTGTTGCATCAACTTCAATATCAAAAACATCAATATCTGCAAAAATTTTAAAGAGCAAGCCTTTACCTTCCATTACTGGTTTGGATGCCAAAGGTCCAATATCTCCTAAACCCAACACTGCCGTTCCGTTAGAAATTACTGCTACTAAGTTTCCTTTTGCTGTATATTTATATGCGTTATTTGCGTCTTTCTCTATCTCTAAACAAGGTTCTGCAACTCCAGGAGAATATGCCAAAGATAAATCGTGTTGAGTAGCATACTTTTTAGTAGGTACTACTTCAATTTTCCCTGGTTTTGGTTTTGCGTGATATAATAAAGCTTCTCGTCTTTTTCTAGATTCGCTCATGATTTTACTGTTTGTATGAACTTACAAATATACTCATTTTTACTATTGATAATAGGTAAAAAAAACAACAAATCTAAGTAACGAAACAGTGCTTATAAGCGTCTATATTAAAAGTAAAAAGTTTAATTTTAAGAAATAATTGTACCTACTTTAACAAAATTTAGTGACAATTCTTTACAAACATCAAATAAGTTTGCTATTCAACGACCAAAATCTAGCTATGAAAAATTTTATCCCATTGGTACTATTATTAGTTTCCACCTCTATTACAGCACAAATAAAAGGAAGAATTCTAGACAATAACGGAGACCCATTATCCTTTGTTAGTATCTATCTAGATAATACAGTAACAGGAACCACTTCTAACGAGGATGGCTTTTACGAATTACCGCTTAAAAAAACAGGAAATCACACGGTTGTATTTCAATTTTTAGGCTTTAAAACCTTGAAAAAAACGGCGCAAATCTCTTCTTTCCCTTTTCAAATAAATGTAAAATTAGTTGAAGAACAAGTTACTTTAGATGAAGTTCAAATAAACAGTAACGAAAATCCTGCAAACAGAATTATTAGAAGTGTAATTGCTAATAAGAAGAAAAACGAAAATAAAATTCAACAATTTACTGCAGATTTCTATTCTAGAGGATTGTATAAAATTAAAAATGCCCCAAAGAAAATTCTAGGGCAAAAATTAGGTGATTTGGGCGGCGGATTAGATTCTACAAGAAGTGGGATTATCTATTTATCTGAAACTTTCTCTAGAATCTCACATCAAAAACCGAACAAGTTTAAAGAACATATTGTGGCCTCTAAGGTTAGTGGATCTGACAATGGCGTAAGTTTTAACAGAGCCGAAGACGTAAACTTTAACCTCTATAAAAACACCGTAGAAATCGGGAACGAGATTATTTCACCAATTGCAAATTATGCTTTTGGATATTACACATATAAATTAGTTGGGAGTTTTTACGCCAAAAACGGGGAAATGATAAACAAAATTGCCATTTTTCCTAAACGTAAAAATGATCGTGTTTTTACCGGTTTCATTTATATAGTTGAAGATGATTGGGCATTATACGGAACAGACATTACTGTAACGGGGGCACAAGTAAATTTACCAATGGTTGATGCATTACACTTTAAACAAAGTTTTAATAAATCACCAGAAAAAAATGCTTGGATTGTAATTTCTCAAACCATAGATTTTAAAATAGGAATGTTCGGAATCAATATAAATGGACGATTTTCTTCTGCATATTCTAATTATAACTTCAATCCAACTTTTACTAAAAGCACTTTCGGAAAAGAGATTTTATCTTTTGAAAAAGAAGCTACAAAAAAAGACTCTGTTTATTGGAATTCTTTACGTCCAGTACCTTTAACCAAAGAAGAGACAAAAGACTATATTGTAAAAGACAGTATTAAAACAGTTCGTAAATCAAAGAAATACCTAGACTCTTTAGACACAAAAAATAACAAACTTTCTTGGGGCTTCCCTTTATCTGGATACTCATATAGAGACACCTATAATAAATGGTCTTTTAATATTGATTCTCCTATAGAAAATTTAAATTTTAACACTGTTCAAGGTTGGAATTCTACTGTTGGAATGCGTTATTTTAAAACTTTAAACGAAACTGGAAAATGGGTTAATTTTGGAACCAATTTCAACTATGGTTTTTCTGATAAAAAATTAAGACCTACTGCTTTTTTTGGATATAAATGGAATAACATTACAAGACCCATTTTGCGCTTTTCTGGTGGAGTCACCACAAGACAATTCAATTCGCAAAATCCTATTTCAAACATTCACAACACAATAAACTCTATCTTTTATGAAAGAAACTATAAAAAGATTTATGAAAAAACCTATGCCAATGTTTCTTTTTCCAGAGAAATCACAAACGGAATTCGATTCAATTCGTCTCTAGAATTTGCTGACAGAAAACCTTTAGTAAACACAACAGATTATAGCGCTAAAAATATTAAAGACAGGATTTACACTTCTAATGACCCACAAAATCCAGACAATTATTCTCCGTCATTTAATCAACATAAAATTTGGTCTTTAAATCTGGGAGCTAGCATTAATTTCGGAACGAAGTACTTATCATATCCCGATAGAAAATTTACTGTATACAACAATAAGTACCCTTCTTTATATGTTGGCTATAGAAAAACTTTTGGGTCAGGAAATTCAGAGAACCACTCTGACTATGTATTTTCTCAACTAAGTCAAAATTTCTCTTTGGGTAATTTAGGAAAATCTAAATACCGAATTAAGGGCGGGGTTTTCTTAAATCAGAATGACATTCCGTTTATAGATTATGCGCATTTTAACGGAAATAAGCTGTCAATTTCTCCAGATAGCGGAACCACAAGTCATTTTAACTTGTTAGATTATTACGCTTACAGCACAAATAGTCGTTTTGCAGAGTTTCATGGAGAACATAATTTTAAAGGATTTTTATTAGGTAAAATTCCGTTGATAAATAAATTGAATTTCCATGTTGTAGCTGGCGCTAAAGCATTGTTTACTGGCGATAGAAAACCATATACTGAAGCTTCAATTGGTTTAGACAATATTGGTTTTGGTAAATGGCGATTTTTACGCGTAGATTATGTGCTCTCAAAAGGAGGAATCAACCAAAAACAAAAAGGATTTGTGTTTAGTATTGGATTATTTAATTAAATTTGAATGATGAAAATACACCTCTTATTTTTCGGAATTACAACTGACTTATTAGGAACTTCTTCTTTAGGGATAGAAACGTCTGCTGATGCAACTATCTCTAGTTTAAAAGTCCAGCTTTTAACGAACTATCCTCAGTTAGAAAACATCAACTCCTATGCAATTGCAGTAAATGAAGAATATGCAACTGATAAAACTTTGCTAAAAGAAAATGATGTTATTGCTATTATTCCACCAGTTAGTGGTGGGTAATATCAATGTCATTCTGAACTTGTTTCAGAATCGTTATAAAAATATGAGACACTGAAATAAATTCAGCGTGACGAAAACTACTTATTGAAGATATTTTTTATCAACATAAAAAGTTCCAAAAGGTAAAATAGAAGCTACTAAAACGGTTCCAAAAGCTTTACCATTCCATTTTTCTGGAGTTTTTAACATAAAGGCTAAAATCACATATACAACAAATAAAATTCCGTGTGGCATTCCAAGCATTTTCACATAACTAGGATCCTCACTTAAGTATTTAATAGGTGTTGCTACAAACAATAATAACAAGTAAGAAACTCCTTCAAAAAAACTAACAATTCTAAATATATTCTTCATTATTAAAACTTCTAAAATTAGAGAGCAAAGATACGTTTTGATTTGTTATTTTTGTAGAAGACATGAGCAAAACATCTATAAAGATTACTTCAGAAAAATTAGACTTACAAGAATGTTATAATTTTGTAACTGATGCTTCTTGTGGTGGAATATCTGCCTTTGTTGGAACCGTAAGAAATGATACTAAAGGAAAAGAAGTACAGCAATTAGATTTCTCTACCTACAAACCAATGGCGATTAAAGAAATGCAAAAAATTGCAGACATCGCTTTAGAAAAGTTTTCGATTGCTAAGATTGCGATTCATCATGCAGAAGGCATGTTGCAAATTGGAGATATTCCTGTAATTATTACTGCATCTGCAAAACATAGAGTTGCTGCTTTTGAGGCTTGTCAGTTTGCAATTGACACACTAAAAGAAACGGTTCCAATCTGGAAAAAAGAGCACTTTTCTGATGGAGGAATTTGGGTAAATGCACATCCATGATTACATATCAACTTACAGCTACAAAAAAAGAATTAGAAGAAATAATCGCTCTTCAACAAAAAAATCTACCAGTAAATATTTCTACAAATGAGAAAAATGAACAAGGCTTTGTCAGTGCTCAACATACGTTAGAACTTTTAACTAAAATGCATGATGCACATCCTCATGTTATTGCTAAACACAACGGTAAAGTTGTTGGATATGCACTTTGTATGTTACAGGAGTTTAGAAATGAAATTCCATTATTAACGCCAATGTTTAATCAAATTGATAACGCAATCAAAGAATTAGACGAGAGCCTTAATTATATGGTGATGGGGCAAATTTGCGTTGATAAATCTTATCGAAAACAAGGAATGTTTAGAGCGCTTTACAAATACATGAAGCAAAATATTTCTAAAGAATACAACGCAATTATTACCGAAGTGGATGTTAAAAATTCACGTTCAGTAAATGCCCATAAAGCCATCGGTTTTGAAACATTAATTGAATATCAATCTAACAATCAAAATTGGCAGCTGATTGTACTACCTACTTAAATAATTTCCATTTTTTTTAACAGAAAAGAAGCATTCATATTTTTACAAATTCCTTTTTTAAGAGTATAATCGAAATGCAGTTCATTATCATGGATTTGCGCATCAAAAAAGTAGTTTTCTATATCCTTAAATTCTTCTTGCAATTCACACAAACTCACATCGTGTGTTGCTATAATTCCAGTTGATTTAGAGTTGCTCAACTTTTCTACAAACTTTTTAGAGCCAATCGCTTTGTCTTTGCTATTTGTTCCTTTTAAAATCTCATCTAAAATGATAAAATAGTCTTCCGTTTCAATTGTATCAACAATAAATTTTAACCTCTTTAATTCAGAGTAGAAATACGATTCATCATCTGCTAGCGAATCTGAAGTTCGCATGCTAGTTATCAATTTTATCGGGTTGTATTCTAATGATTCAGCACAAACTGGCAAACCAATATTTGACATCACCATCGTTAATGAAACCGTTCTTAAGAAAGTGCTTTTACCAGCCATATTTGCTCCAGTAACAATAAAAAACTGTTCTTTATCAATGATAAAATTGTTGTCTATTCTTTTGCTTGAATTTAATAAAGGATGCCCTAATTGTGTTGCTTTTATAATAGCTGATGTATTACTAATTGTTGGCACTACAAATGCTGGATGGTTGTAAGAAAAATTTGCCAACGTATTTTGAGCATCAAAAAAAGTAATGGTCTCAAACCAACTTTCTACAGTATGTTTATACTTTGAAATCCAATTTTCTACCTTTACTGCATTCTGAATATCCCAAAGAAATAAGGCATTTCCTACAACAGCAATAATAATATTATTTCGTTGATCAAAAGAATCTAGAATTCTAGAAAATTTCTGAAAAATTAAAGATGCTTTTTCCTTTTCTGATTCTAGGTCTTGTTGCTTTTCAATTAATAATTTTGAAGAAAAAGACTGCTTTTCTATTTCTGATAATAATTGATAATATTGTTTGAATGTTTCTTTTGCTTTACTTGATTTATTATAAATCTGATTTGTTTTTTTAATCTGGGAAGCAGAAATAAATAAGCCAATAAAAAACCAAATTACCAGAAATGTAAATGGAATTACACTAGTACTGATTAATACAATTAAAGCTATAGTGATCAAATAAAACACTTTTACAAAACCTGCAAAATACGTTGGTAAAACGGTTGTGTAATTTTTTATATAATTTAAAATCGACTTAGAACTAAACTGTACTTTCACCAAACTAGCAATTGCAGAAAAGTGTTGTCTCCATGTTACTTTTTTGGCTAATTCTTGAATTGATTTTTGTTTCTCTTCAATTTGATCAATCTTGTTTTCTGTTAACAATGTTGCATAAGCTTGAGCACCTTCTTCTGTTGCTGTTCTGTTAGAATATTGAAAAAAAGAACCGATGCCAAATAAATCAATATCATTACTATAAGAGTGATGTGGATCTACAAATTCATTTCCTGATTTTAGGTTTTTATATACTCCATTTAAAACTGAAATTTCAGTTGCATTGATTTTTATTTTAGAAAGTAAAATCTCTTTTTCAATCTGTAGTTTGGCATTTTTAACCAACAACAATGCAAAAATTGTAAAACCAATTACCCCAACAATAGAAACAGTTAAGCCATTTCCAAAGAAATAATAGATTCCGATTACTGTTGTAAAAAACACCAGCAATCGAAAAGCACTAATTGTATATAGTGTCTTTTTTAATGTAGCTAACGCGGTTTCAAGAGTTGATTTCTCTTGATTGTAAAATTGGATTGGATTTGTCATTTAATAGTCATTTATTCCTCCTGCTAAACTCAAAATGTTAGCTTCTGGAAATCGTTCTTTCAATTGTTTTGTTGCATTATAACTGGTAATTCCTTTTTCACAAACCAATACATATTTTTTAGAGGCTTCAATATTTAATTCTTCAATGTTTAATTTTTGAATAGGAATTTCTTTATCAACGATAAATGGTGTTTGTAAATTTTCTAATACAGAGATGATTTCTACACTTCGACTTCGCTCTGTATCCGAAACAATTCTCTTTAATTCTTCTGCTGAAATTAACCAATCAGGATTTTGAATTTCGCAACTCGCATCAAAATAAGTTTCGTTGTCAAATCTTTCTTGAATTTCTTCTTTTGTAACTGCTCTTTGAAGTTTCATTTTTAATTGCGAATTCTGTAACGAATTGTAAATTAACAATTGGTTTGTTAATGGTTCTCCGATTCCGGCAACTAATTTCAACACTTCATTTACTTGCTGCGCTGCTATTAAACTTACAATAGAATTTAACGTTCCTGCTTCCTCACAATTAGGTACATCAGTTGCCATTTTAGGAAAGGCATCTCGTAAACTTGCAGAGTAACTTCCGTCTTCTTGCGCTACGTTAAAACTTGCCACATAACCATCAAACTTGTATAAAGAACCGTAAACTAGCGGCTTATTTCTAAGAACACACGCATCGTTTAACAAATATTTTGTTGGTAGAGAATCGGTTCCATCAACAACAATATCTGCATTGGCAATCAAATCAAAAACATTCGATTTTGTTATTGGTTTTGTAGAAAAACTCACTTTAGTATATGGTGCTCTATTCTCAATGAATCTCACTAAGGTTTCTGCTTTCGGTTTTCCAACATCTGCAAGCGAATAAAAAACTTGTCTGTGTAAATTTGTAGCATCAATAGTATCAAAATCTACCAAATGAAGTTTACCAATTCCGCTTGCAGCTAAATGCACTGCAATAGGGCTTCCCAAGCCACCACAACCAACAACCAAAACACTTGCGTTTTGCAATTTTTGTTGCCCAATTTCACCTATTTCTGACAAGGTAATTTGACGTTTAAAAAGTTGTTTTTTTGTTGGTTTCATTTTATTCTTTTCTGTCATTTCGAATGGAGTAAAACGTAATTTAGAAATCTGTTAACCATTTATGAGATTCCTCTTCGTTCCTCATTCGGAATGACATTTACTATTTCTTTAATTCCTCTTTAACTTGTTCAAATTCTTTAGGAGTATTTATATTGCGTATCAAGTCATCATCAACCTCAACAATTTCTACATCAGAATTGATTAATGTTTTTCTTGGGCACGAATAGCCTTGTGCTAAATATTGTAATAATATTGGATATGCTTTGGGTTCGTAAATGGTAATTAATGGCTCAACAAATTCCTTTCCTTTTCCTTTAATTGCAGTGGCAACTTTTGACGGGTTTCTTTTTTCTAATAATAGTTTAATTAACTCATCATTTACAAAAGGAACATCTGTTGCCAAGATCAACCAAGCTGCATTTGGGTCTTTTTGAAATGCAGAACAAATGCCACCAAACGGACCTAAGTTTAAAAACGCATCATGAATTTCGTTTTCATTTCCAGCATCATTTTGAACCGAATAATATGTTTTCAAGGCATTCGTTTCTAACAACTCTTTTACATATTCTTTTTGTGGTTTTCCGAAATATTCTAATTGAGATTTATCAGTTCCCATTCTGCTACTTTTTCCTCCAACCAACACCAAACCTTTAATTACAGGAATTGTTTCTTGTATCAATTCTGAAATATGATTCGTGATGCTTTCAATATCCGACAAGTCATATTGCGGAATTTCTTCCCAATTCGGAAATTTGGCTTTTAACGACTGAAATGGCTCAATACTATTGGTTAATTTTATGAAAAATTGCACCTCAGAAATTTGATCAATTCTTTTATTGATAGACGCTTCTTTTTCTGGATCTAAAAACACCACTTGTTTCGATCCAGCATAATGATTTCCATTGACAAACACAAAATCGTATTGCGAAAATTGCAAACGTTGCTCGAATTTATTGATGTGACCAGATGTAGTTATTTGTAAGTTTCCATCATGGTGAAAAACAAATTCTGAAAGCTGATTTTCAGCTACATCTTTTGCATGAGAAGCATCAAAATATGCTAATCTACAATCTGACAATTCTTTAGAAACCTGATTAACCAACTCTGCAATAACACCACATTTTGTTCCTAAAAGCACTAACTCGTTTGGAGCAAAAGTATCATTGCTTCTCTTGGTGATGTTTGTATGTTTTTGATGTTTAGTCATTTCTAATATCTGATTTTCCGCCTGTTTTTTCTACGAGTTTCACCTCTTTAATAACCATCTTTTGAGAGATTGCTTTGCACATATCATAAATAGTTAAACAAGTAATATTCGCTCCAGTCAAGGCTTCCATTTCTACACCGGTCTTTCCTTCTATCGTTACAGAACAAAAAACTTCGATATTTTCAGAATCTACAATTTCGATATCAATATCAACGCCATTAATTAGTAATGGATGACACATCGGAATTAATTCTGAGGTTTTTTTAACCGCCTGAATTCCTGCAATAATTGCCGTTTGAAAAACAGGTCCTTTTTTGGTGATTAAATCATCATTTGTAAAATGAGAAATAATTTCTTTTCCTAAAAACATGCTTGCTTTTGCAATAGCTGTTCTTTTGGTAACTGCTTTATCAGAAACATTTACCATTTTAGGTTGATTCTTTTTATTGATATGTGAAAAGTCGCTCACGCTAGAAGTTTTTAGTGATGAATTTTTAGTTTTTAGTTAGGCTCTGTTGAGACGTTTTAACAATGGATGTTAATATTAGTATCAACTCATCAATATCCAAAATTAATGAATTTGCACCAATTGATGTTCCACTTCTTAAGAGTTGTTTTGAAACGATATATTCATTTTCTTTTAACAACTCTTTGTACAAAGAAATTATTTTTAACGAAAACTGAAAACTCTTTTGTTGTACTATACTCTCTTTCATTTCTTTTTTCAACAACTTACAACTAAAAATTCAACACTCAAAACTATAATTAGCGATAGCGAATGATTGGAAAAACTTCTCCTTTTTTAAATTCAGTTTGTTGTGCTGGCAGCTTTATAAAAGCATCTGTACTTACCAAACTGGCCAAATCTCCAGAACCATTTCCAGAAATCGGAGTTGCTATTAAATGCCCGTATCTATAACTCAATTTAACTTGTAAAAAGTATGTTAAGCTTGGTTTAAAAGACACGTCATCTGCTAGAATCGCATTTTCTTCTTGCTGTTCTATTCCTACAGATTTATAATACCAAGGATAAAAATACGCCAAACAATTTACAAAGGTCGAAATTGGATTTCCTGGAAAACCGAACACATTGCTCCTTTCTGTTTTTCCGTAGAAAAAAGGTTTTCCTGGCCGTTGTGCTACTTTATGAAACAATTTTTCCACGCCCAATTCGTCAAAAACTTCTGGTAAAAAATCGTATTTTCCTTTGCTAACTGCACCGCTAAATAGCAAAACATCAAAATCTTGTAAATACTCTTTTATCTTCTCTTTTAAAATTGGTTTATCATCTGTAAGATGCGCCGTTTCTGAAGAGATGTTTAGTTTTTCTAATAGTGAAACCAAGGTAAACACATTAGATCTACGTATTTGATGTGTTAACGGGGTTTCATCAACTCCAACTAATTCATCACCTGTAGAAACGATCATTACTTTGGGTTGCTTCGCAACTTTAACAATTGCTTTTCCTACAGTTGCTAACACACCTATTTCTGCCGCAGAGATTATTGTGTTTTGCTTAATTAATAGATCTCCTTTTTTCCCATCTTTTCCTCTATGATGGATGTTTTGATTTTCTTTAATTTCATTAATAGTAATAGTTGCTATTTCATTTTCAATAGTAACATCTTCATATCTAATAACAGCAGATGTATTGCTTGGCAATACTGCGCCTGTCATTACTTCGATACAATTTTCTGAATTTTGTAATGTTTTTTGTTCACTTCCTGCAGCTTGAATTCCTTCAATAACAAAACTGCGTTGGCCATTTTTGAAGTTCAAATAATCAATCGAAATTCCGTCCATAGAAACTCTATTGAATGGCGGAAAATCTCTGTCTGCTTTGATGTCTTCTTTTAAAGTTCTACCAACAGATTTGATAAACGGAACTTCTTCAACTCCAAAGTTTTGAACTGAATTTAGTATGGTTTGTAAAGCGTTTTCTATTGAAATCATTTGTAATTTTTGTAATATAAATACCAATCTAATGCTTCATGCATATTATATATTCCACCAATAATAATAACTATCCAATTTAGTTTTTTTGTGAAAATTCTACTTATCAAATAAATAATCAAAGTGACTATTGCAATAAAAATTGGTGAGAGTATTGGAATAAAACCGCCAAAACCTATACTACTTGGTAGATCTGGTAATTGCCCAATAATTAATGATACAATCATTATGACCAAAGTAAAAATAACATTGTTTTTCACTTTACTTAAAAAAGTCATTATTTGCTTCTTCATTTTCTTTGTCTTTCCTGCGAAGGCAGGAATCTATTTATATAGTTTCTCTGGATTCCTGCCTTCGCAGGAATAACAAAACACCTATATTAATTACCCTCCAATTGTACTCATACTTTCAGAAACACCTCCTTTAGTTCTATTTGCTTCTGCTATAAAACCATTTTCTGGCTTCTCTTTTATCAAGGACAAAAAGAGTTCTTTTAAATCCTCATTAGATGCTCCTTTACGGATAAAATCTCTTAGGCTAAAAACACCATCATCAAACAAGCAATTTTTAAAAGTTCCGGTTGATGTGATTCTAATTCGGTTACAATCTCCACAAATGGTTCTTGTAAATGCCGGAATAACACCTACAGTTCCTTTATGGTTTTCTATAGAGAAGTTATGAGAAGTAGACGATTTTTCTGATTGAATTTTTGTGATATCAAACTCAGATTTTATCTCGTTTAGAATTTTTGTGTAATTCCAAGATTCTTGCATTTCTCGTTGTCCTTTTCCGTTAAAAGGCATTTCTTCTATAAACCGAACCGCAATATCTTTGTCTTTTGTCAATCGAACAAAATCTGTAATTTCATTCGTGTTAATTCCAGATTGAACGACTACATTTAGCTTTAAGTTCATGCTGCTTTTTTCTAAAGCTTCCATAGTTTTATAAACTTCGTCAAACGCTTTTCTACGAGTAATCTCATTGAACTTATCAGCTTGTAAGCTATCAATACTTAAGTTGATGTTTTTTACTTTCTGTAACTTCTCTAGGGTTTCAATATGCTTATGGATCATTACCCCGTTTGTAGTGATATTGATATCCTCCAACAAATCATTAAACGATAACATTTCTAAAAAACCAACAAAGCCTTTTCTAACAAATGGCTCCCCACCTGTTAATCTGATTTTATTAACACCAAGCTCTGTTAGTACACGAATTAAACGGTACATTTCTTTGTAGGTTAATAACTCTTGCCTTGGAACAATTTCAATTCCATGAGCAGGCATACAATATTGGCATCGCAAGTTACAACGATCAGTTACTGCTAACCGAACGTAATTAATTTGCCTCCCAAAACTATCTACCAATCCACTCATAATATGTGTATAATTCTAATATCTTTCTTATAACTGTCACACAACTTTCATTATGCAAACCAACACTATCTAATTAGACGTTAATGAGGCAATTTCTTACTTAACAATCCATATATAAATGCTCCAAGAGTTGCTCCCAATATCACAATTAAAATAGCGGTAATTCCGTGGCCTACTAATACAAACATTGGTCCTGGACAAGCTCCTGCTAATGCCCAACCTAATCCAAAAATAGTACCACCAACTAAAGTTCTTATCAATCCTTTTT
>Ga0209292_1000458_pt1 | contig 52991 bp, 40 predicted proteins | sample GOMGulsemesocosm_2_FD_184634 | JGI IMG/M metagenome (GOLD analysis project Ga0209292, IMG submission 184634) | Methane-oxidizing microbial communities from mesocosms in the Gulf of Mexico - GOM9C Gulf of Mexico (SPAdes) (version 2) | ecosystem: Environmental > Aquatic > Marine > Cold seeps... | reverse complement strand
GACCGCTGCAATTGGCGCCCGTGTTTATTTAACAGACGCATTTTATGTTGGCGGTAATGTCAATTATCAAGACAGCATGTGGGGTGACTTTAGCAACACAGTAAAACTAAATGCGCGTACTTTAGTCAATTTAAAAGCAGGTTACGAGGGCGACAATTACAATATCGATGCTTATGTTACTAACTTAACAGACAAGTTCTACTTGCAAATGAATTCAGCAGGTAATGGCGATAGCGTGTCTGTTCGTGGTGGCGCGCCTCGTCAAGTTGGGGTGTCTGTGACCTATCATTTTGAATAATCAATAAACTCGTCCACGTTCTAATGAGCAAGATTATACTCCGATAAAGAAGCCCTCATTGCAGGGCCTCTTTGGTTTTATTTAGTCATAAGTGAGTCACGATGTGAATCGAGCAAAATGGTTCAAAGTTCACAGCTGGGTCGGATTTAAACTATCGATCTTTATGTGTTTTGTTTTAATCACTGGCACTTTGGCGGTGTTTTCCCATGAAATAGATTGGCTCGCTAATTCGGCGATGCGAATTGATAGTAGCAGCGCTAAACCTATCAAGTGGTCTGCAATTTATCGACAATTTAAAGATCAACATCCTAATAAAAAATTATTGCATATTAACGCGCCAATCGACCCTTGGTTTAGCGCTGAGCTGGTATATCTGAAACATAAAAATAGCTACCATCGTAATTTCTTTGACCCAAACAGCGGTCAATACTTAGGTGATGGTCGCTGGTACAACTGGCAACGATTTTTTAGAATGGCCCACCGCCATTTAATGTTGCCAACGAAAATAGGTGTTCCTATTGTTAGTTCTATTGCAATTTTTATGATGGTGTCATTACTCACCAGTTTAGTCGTGTATCGTAAGTGGTGGCGTGGATTTTTCAGAATGCCACGACGTTCACATCGTAAATTTTTCTGGGGCGACATTCATCGTTTATTCGGTGTTTGGAGCCTGTGGTTTGTCTTTATTATCTCCTTAACTGGGCTTTGGTATTTAGTCGAAGTATTAGGCCTAAATGCATCCTATCCCGACCGTGGTCAAACCAAGATCCAACGAAGCCAAGCTGAAACAGTGATGCCCTCTCTCGCTGTTTTTAATCAAATGCTCACCACTACCCGCATTGAGTTTCCAGATCTTGAAATTAAAAAAATTTATTTTCCACAGCGCGTTGGCGACGGCGTAGTATTCCAAGGCCAAGCCAGTGCAATACTGGTGCGCCCTCGGGCTAATATCATTAGTTTCGATCCTATTTCTGGTGGGCAACTTACGCTTAACCGTGGCGAAGACTTATCGCTGCATGCGCGCATATCTGAAGCCGCAGATCCTTTGCACTTTGGTACTTTCGCTGGTTTTTTATCCAAAATTATCTATTTTATTTTTGGCGTTATTTTAAGCATTTTAGCGGTTAGTGGCACTTATATTTATGGCATGCGCGTAGCTAAAACGTGTAAAACCGACCCTAAACCACAGGCTAGATTTTGGCATGCGGCCTGTCGTGATATGGGAGGGTGGAAGTGGATTTCGTTATTTTTTATAACGCTATGTTTAGGGCTAGCCCTAATGTTATTTAGCGGCATGATTGAGCAATAGCGCAATTGTGGTTAGACCTTATTCTAACCACAATAATATGTTCAATATAGCGCGATAAAAAAGGTACTTTATTATAAAACGGACTATTTTAATGCCATTTAAACCCCGTGCTCCTTTTATGACAAAGAACATCCTAAATTCAAGCAAAAGCATCAAGATAAATTTGACGATATTCAAATGGGGATCTGCCAGAAGACCCAACATGACGTTCAGTCAACATTTGAAAAAGGTAGCTTTGAGCAGCTGCTATAACTCACGTTACACCACTGGCATGATTCATTACATTACTGCTGGTTCGCCCGGGCACTTCTGGCAGCAATTTCACAACCGTGCTGGTAAATCCATTGCAGGTTTTGATTCCAACGCGCGACAAATTTTCCTTCAATATGCTCTCTAAGCCATTTAAGCCCAGTATCTTTGTCTTGACGTTTATGCCACAACATTGAAATTGCCGTTTTGGGTATCTCGACTGGGCAATGAGCCACCGCTAACTTGCCATTTTCAACATCTTTATATATCGCGCCAGAGGGTAAAATCGCGATTAAATCGGTTTCTATTAATAACGGTGCGGCCGATGAAAAATGATTAACTGTCATCGCTATTCGACGAGTCAAATCGTATTGCTGTAAGACCCGATCAGTTAAGCCATAACTGTCGCCAGATAGCGACACCAGTAAATGCTCTGCGGCGACAAAATCTTCAATGCTAAGCTCCGATTGCGCCAGTGGGTGATCGTGGCGCATCGCACAAACTAAGCAGCTTTCAAATAAATGACTGGAACGAATGCTGGGATCATCAGGGGTGACAGAGCTAATCACTAAATCAACATCAGCATCGTCAAGTACCTGCTGAGCATTGTCGATAGTGTACGGCACTGCGTGCAGGTTAATGCCTGGCGCGTGGCGCTCAAAAAAATGACGCATTTCAAGCCACAAGCTATCGACGATAATATCTGTTACAGCAATGCGGAAGGTGCGCTGAACAGTTTTAGGCTCAAAGTCATCAGGCTCGATAGCTTGACTCAGTTGATAAAGTGGATCTTTTACTTGCTGCCATAAGTTTTTAGCATAACTGGTCGGCTGGATATTACGGCCATCTTTAACAAACAGCTCATCATCCCAAGCACTGCGCATCCGTGCTACTGCATTAGAGACCGCTGGCTGGGTCATCGATAATCGCCGAGCAGTGCGGGTGATTGATCGCTCGGTCATCACGCAATCAAAAATGACTAATAAGTTGAGTTCTTGGGGTCGCATAATCTGTGGCTTCTTATCAATAAAACTGCAATACATCATATTATGTTATGTATTTACTAGCCAGCCTTAAATCATTCATCATTTAATGCTATGCGTTACATATCAATTAATGATTATTTATGATGAATAATTCAGCATAGAATGCACCCATATAAATTTAACGAGAAAGACAATGAACAAAAAAAACCTGCTGCGCGCACTTTTAAGCACACTTGCTGCCAGTGCTTTAATGGCTTGCCAGCCACAAGCTGAACAAGCGGTTGGTCATAGCAAACCACCAGCACCTCAAGTTACCGTGGCGCAAGTCATTAATGAGCGCGTTACCCAGTGGGACGAGTTTACTGGCCGACTTGAAGCGCCACAAACTGTCGCTTTACGACCACGGGTATCTGGTTATATTAAACAGGTTGTCTTCAACGAAGGTGCGCTGATAAAAGCCGGCCAAGTATTATTTAAAATTGACGCCAAACCTTTTATCGCTCAAGTTAATCGCCTAAAGGCCGAAGTGAACGACGCAAAAAGTCAGGCATTGTTAGCTAAACGCGAACTGCAACGTGGCCAACGCCTCAAAAAGAAAAATGCTATTTCTCAAGAAGAACTCGACAACCGCCTTGCACGCCAACAACAAAGCGCCGCGCATGTGCAATCACAAGTAGCAGCGTTAGCAACGGCACAACTTGATCTTGATTATACTCAGGTTAAAGCGCCAATTAGCGGTCGAATTTCTCGCGCCTTTATTACCAAGGGTAACTATGTAACCGCTGGACAAAGCGAGCTAACCTCATTAGTTTCAACGGATAAGGTTTATGCTTATTTCGACGCCGACGAACGCACTTTTTTAAACTATATGCAGCAAGCGCGCCAAGCCAATGCCACTAAAACCCATGATAGAAAATCACCTGTGATGATGGGCTTAGCCATTGATCAAGACTTCCCTTATAGCGGCCATATCGATTTTATTGATAACCAAGTTAATCGCGATACCGGCACTATTCGTGGTCGTGCGGTATTTGACAATAGCGATGGTCGTTTCACCCCAGGTTTATTCGCACGGATGAAGTTAGTTAGCAGCGCAAGTTATCAAGGCATTCTCATTGACGATAAGGCTATTAGTACCGATCTCAATAACAAATTTGTCTTGATATTAGACCAAGACAATACGGTGCAATATCGGCGGGTGGTTTTAGGTCAAAAACATCACAACCTACGCTTAATTAAAGACGGCCTTAGCGCTGGCGATACTATTGTCGTTAAAGGATTACAGCGCGTTCGCCCTGGTGCCCAAGTAAATGCCAAGCGGATAGCAATGGCTGACGAAAAAGTAGTAGCCCAACTAAAGCAACAACAGCAACGAATTGATGCACTAAAAACCGACGTCGAATTAGCCGCAAGCCCTGCCTTGTCATTGACGCGCGGTTAAGGATTTAATATGAAGTTTTCACAATTTTTCATTTCCAGACCGATATTTGCAGGAGTGATCTCATTGATGATCATGATCGCCGGCGCGATCGCGGTCTTTCAATTACCTATTACCGAATACCCTGCGGTGGTGCCACCCACAGTTGTGGTCACGGCTAATTACCCAGGTGCTAACCCGACTGTCATTGGCGATACCGTGGCGACCCAGCTCGAACAAGCGATCAATGGCACCGAAGGCATGTTGTATATGTCTTCTCAAGCGACTTCTGACGGCCGTTTAAGCCTAACAGTGACGTTTGAACTAGGCACCGATCCCGATGATGCCCAAGTACTGGTGCAAAACAGAGTAGCGCGCGCCCTGCCCCGCTTGCCGCAAGAAGTACAACGCTTAGGCGTGGTGACAGAGAAATCGTCACCAGATTTAACCATGGTGGTACATTTAACCTCACCTGACGATCGTTACGACATGCTGTATTTGTCAAACTATGCGGCGCTTAATGTCAAAGATGAGCTAGCACGAGTCGACGGTGTCGGCAGTGTTCAGCTGTTTGGTGCTGGTGAATACTCAATGCGGATCTGGCTTAATCCACAAAAAGTAGCCGCCTTAAACATGACCGCGATGGACGTGGTTGCGGCAATTAAAGAACAAAATCAACAAGCAGCCGCTGGTAGCCTTGGCTCACAGCCAACCGCGCAAAATAATTTTCAGTTGCTAATTAACCTTAAAGGTCGCCTAAGCAGCGAGCAAGAATTTAACGACATCGTGATTAAAGTAGGCCAACAAGGTCAGTTGGTTCGCCTGTCTGATGTTGCCGAGGTTGAGCTTGGTGCTAATAATTATGCGCTGCGTTCATTGCTTAATAACAAAGAAGCGGTCGCGATCCCTATTTTCCAGCGCCCGGGTTCAAATGCGATTGCAATTTCTGATGGTATTCGCGCCAAAATGGCTGAGCTAAAACAGAATTTCCCTGCTGGTGTCGATTATTCAATTGTGTATGACCCAACGGTGTTTGTCCGTGGCTCAATTGAAGCAGTCATTAGTACCTTGTTTGAAGCGCTGGCCTTGGTTGTTATTGTGGTCGTGCTATTTTTACAAAACTGGCGCGCGGCTATTATTCCGTTAGCGGCGGTACCTGTGTCATTAATTGGTACCTTTGCCATTATGTACGGCATGGGCTTTTCGCTTAACGCCTTATCATTATTTGGCCTGGTATTAGCCATCGGCATTGTGGTCGATGATGCGATTGTGGTGGTTGAAAATGTTGAACGTAATATCGAAAATGGTTTAGCGCCAAAAGAGGCTGCTAAACAGGCGATGAAAGAAGTTACCGGCCCTATTATTGCCACCACCTTAGTACTTGCCGCCGTATTTATTCCTACCGCTTTTATGTCGGGTTTAACCGGACAATTTTACCGTCAGTTTGCATTAACGATCACCATTTCGACCGTTATTTCAGCCATCAATTCGCTGACATTAAGTCCGGCACTTGCTGCCGCGTTATTACGTAGCAAAGACGCGCCTAAAGACCGTTTTAGTCGATTAATTGATACGCTATTTGGCCGCTGGTTATTTGGCCCTTTCAATCGTTTTTTCGACTGGAGCAGCAAAGTTTATAGCAATGGCATTAAACGGTTAATCCGTGGCGCTGGTATCGTAATGGTATTATATGTCGGCTTGCTTGCCCTAACGGCGAATCAATTTGTTGAAACGCCAACGGGTTATGTGCCAACACAGGACAAACAGTATTTAGTCGCCTTTGCTCAACTACCGGGTGCGGCATCGTTAGATAGAACAGATGCGGTGATCCGCGAGATGTCTCGCATTGCACTAGAGTACCCAGGCGTCGAGTCTTCGGTTGCTTTTCCGGGACTAAACATTAACGGCTTTACTAATAGCCCGAGTTCTGGCGTTGTGTTTGTTACCCTTAAACCTTTTGCACAGCGCACCGAAGAACACCAATCAGCTAGCGCGATTGCGTGGGCGCTTAATGGCAAGTTTGCGTCAATTGAAGACGCCTTTATTGCAATTTTCCCACCGCCACCAGTCAACGGCATGGGTAATATCGGCGGCTTCCGCTTGCAAATTCAAGACAAAGGCGACATGGGTTATGAGGCGCTATATGCCAAAACTCAAGAAGTCATCGGCAAGGCATGGGCTACACCAGAGCTAACAGGCGCTTTCACTAGTTTCGCAGTTAATACGCCGCAAATTGATGTCGATATCGACCGTGAAAAAGCTAAAATGCAAGGCGTTGCGATCAGTGACATTTTCTCGACCATGCAAATTTACCTTGGCTCGATGTATGTTAATGATTTCAACAAGTTTGGCCGTAACTATCAGGTTAACGTCCAGTCTCGTGATGATTTCCGCCAAGAACCCGAGCAAATTGGTCAACTTAAAGTACGTAATGCTAACGGTGATATGGTGCCATTAGGCTCATTTATTAAGATTAATCATGCCGCAGGCCCTGATCGCGTAATGCATTACAACGGCTTTATTACCGCTGAAGTCAATGCCTCGCCAGCACCGGGTTACAGCTCAGGTCAAGCACAAGCTGCGATGGAAAAAATCCTCGCACAAACGCTGCCTAGCGGCATGAGTTATGAGTGGACAGAACTGACTTACCAACAGCAACTGGCTGGTAATACGGCGATTTACATCTTCCCATTAGTAGTGCTGTTAGTGTTTTTGGTGTTGGCGGCGCAATACGAAAGTTTAAGCCTACCGTTAGCTATTATCTTGATTGTTCCAATGACCTTATTGTCTGCGATTACCGGGGTTATTATTTACGGCGGTGACAATAACATCTTCACCCAAATCGGCTTTATTGTGCTGGTGGCGCTCGCCACTAAAAATGCGATATTAATCGTTGAATTCGCGCGAGAAAAAGAACAACAAGGCATGCCAGTTATTGCAGCGGTACTTGAAGCGAGTCATCAGCGATTACGCCCAATATTAATGACTTCTATTGCCTTTATTATGGGAGTATTGCCAATGGTACTTGCGACAGGTGCTGGCGCCGAAATGCGTCAAGCTATGGGCGTTGCAGTATTCTCAGGCATGATTGGGGTAACCATTTTTGGTTTGTTATTAACACCTGTGTTCTATGTCTTGGTGCGTAAATACCTTGGCCGCAGTTCGCTGCGCCAAGAGACACCTGTTGTAACAACACCTAGTCACTTGATTGAAGAAAATTAAATGAAAGTATTAAATTTTACCGTGCTTGCTAGCGCATTATTACTCACCGCTTGCAGCACTGTGGGGCCCGACTATCGGGCACCAACAATGGACCCAGTCAACTTAACTGTCGAAAGTGATGTGAAAACTGTTAACTATGATCGCCAATGGTGGCAGCGTTTTGATGATCCTATTTTAAGTCAGTTGGTCGATATCACGTTAACCACTAACAAATCTTTAGCCGCTGCACAGGCTAATCTCGATCGCGCACTGGCACAATTTAGCGATATAGATAACGATTCACTGCCAAGTGGGACGGTTGATCTGAGCTATCAAGAAAGCAAAGGTCAGCAACCGGGCAATGGCACCCAGCAAGTGCAAAGCCGATATTACCAAGGCGGCGCTACTATTAACTGGCAGCTCGACTTAGCCGGAAAACTGCGCCGTGCCACCGAATCGGCATTGGCCAATGCCCAATCAACTCAAAGCGAATTACATGCGTTGCAAGTTGAGATAGTAAGTAACTTAGTCAGTGTTTACGCCGATTATCGCGGCACGCAGCACCAATTAACGGTCGCAAAGCGTAATGTCTTAATTCTTGGTGAATTAGCGCAGCTGGTACAGGTTCGCCAGCAAGAAGGATTAGCGTCTGAACTTGAGTTAACCCGTATTTTGGCTCAACAAAGTGCCGTAAAGGCATCTATTGAGCAATTGGCTAGCACCCTTAAACTGACCGAATACGATTTGGCTTTATTAAGTGGTCAGCGAGCTAACGCACTAACGGTCAATCTTAGTGAGCAGGACATTCCGCAGTTAAATGGTCCTGTAGCCATTGGTGATGCTGGGCAGTTATTATTGCGTCGCCCAGATGTTCGCGCAGCAGAGCGTCGGTTAGCCGCCAGCACCGCCAACATTGGTGTCGCAACAGCCGACCTTTATCCACAAGTAAACGTCAGCGGATTCCTTGGGTTTATTACCGGCCAATCAACTGACCTTTCAAGCAACGCTGGGGCCTGGTCAATAGTGCCAAGCATTAGCTGGCAAGCATTAAATTGGGCGTCGGTTGAAGCGCGAATTGATGCCGCCAATGCTCAGCAACGTCAAATGATGGCTCACTATCAGCAGCAATTGTTGGTTGCGGTTAACCAAGCGCAATCGTCATTAACCGCTTACAGTTATAGCCAGCGTCGCCTGCATCATTTGGCTGCACAACGGGTCGCTTCTGAGCGAGCAATGACCTTAGCCACCGCGCAATATCGCTCTGGTTTGTCTGATTTGTTAACGTTGCTCGATACCGAACGTAGCTTGTTAGCAGCACAAGATACCTACGCCCAAGCGCAAGCTCAGGTGATGAAAGATCTGGTCGCTATTTACCGTTCGTTCGGTGGTGCAATAGGCCAATCAACAGCAGGTTAGTGCAAAGAATAGCTGGTGGCGTGAGCTCGAATGATACGGACTTTTAACAGCGCCTCTTTACTTAGCCTGCTCACGAATATAGCGTGATGGCGAGCAACCAAACCAACGCTTGAACGCGCGGTTAAAAGAGCTTTGCTCGTTAAAACCAAGCTGCTGCGATAGTTCGATCAATTTGATCTTATTGAGCTGGTTAAGCGTGCGCGTTTTTCTTTCGTCATCTAACAGTTCGCCAAAACGGCAATTTTCATTTTTTAATTGTCGTTGCAGCGTACGGGTCGAGCGATTGAATAGGTGGGCGAACTGGATCAGGGTGCAATCTTGCAGATCTGGCTTTATGTTAAGTAAATGCGCTATTTCAGCCCGTAAGGATGATGTGGTATTTAGGCTTGCCAGCTCTTGATTAGATAACTCGGTCATTGATTGGTGCAACGGCGGGTTATTACTCCTGAAAGCTACCACCAACATCTCGACCGGAAATTCTATTTGATTAAAATGGCTATTCACAAACACTGAGCAATGTAAGTATTTGTTAAGCTGTTGCTGCTGCTCAACCTTATAAGGATAAGTAAATAGCACCTTAGTTGGTGCCAATTGATCGCCTAGAATCTGCTTAGCGGTGGTAAACCAAGCTGCCATATTGCGTAAAATCACCTGCTCACTACAGTTTTGCTGCGGCGTCCAGCGTATGGTAGCGACTTCATCAGTCGTACTAAATTCAATAACCCCGATATTTGCAACAAGCTTATCAAATACCAATAGATGTTTAATCGCTTCGCCAAGATTAGCACTCGATTCAATCAAGTAACCTAACACACCATAATCGGCACTTTGCACATCACTGCCGACATGAAAACCAAACAGCGGATCTTCTAACTGATGCTTGCCATAATCGAGCAAAGCACTGTAATGGCTTAGTGCTACTCGTTGGCTCTTTTTATAACACGAGAATTCACTAAATTTAATCGCGCGCAAGGCTTGATCAGACGGCACATTTTGACGAGCTAAAAAATCTAATACGCTGCTGAAATATGCGAGTGAAGTATTAAACAAATTGAGTACCCTTTTTCGGCTTTGACTGTCACTTAAAGATAAAAACATGTCATGCTTTGGCAAGTCTGCCACGATTGAATTAGTTAATCTAGAGTATCTTTACGCCAGCGAGCATCAGCATGATAGAAATATTATTAAAACAACAGGTCGACTGTCCGATAGGACCACTTGTCGCGATCATGCTAGAACATGACAAATTAGGCCGCTTTTTCGACGCTAAATTTAAACAAACTAAGCCCGCGCTTGATAACGAACCCGCTGGTGGGTGTGGTGCTATACGCCAAGTAACGATGCGCGGTAGCAGCTTCTTAGAAGAGATAATACAGGCTAATGAGCACCAGATTAGTTATCGAATTATTGGTTCGGGTCCAGTCAGCAATCACCGGGCTGATATCTATTTTACCCAGCAAGATCAACACACCCTGATCAATTACTCGATTTGTTGCTCTGCGCCTTGGTGGCAGCCTGACTTTCTCGTTAAATTCGTAATTGAGCGAGATATAGCCAAAGGTCTCAATAAATTAGCGAGCTACTGTGATGAACGTTGAGTTAATTTTGTGGGCCGTTAGCCCGATATTTTTTTTATTCATCGGCTATGAGTTTGTTAAGCACCGTGCCCGTTACGACATTAAAGATTCACTTGCCAATACCGCGTTAGCCGTTATGCATCAGGGGGCCGACGCCCTTTCATTAATCGTATTGATGCCATTATTTTATAGTCTCTATCAATACCGCCTCTTTGAGATTGAACTTAACGTTGTGACGATTTTTGGCGCCTTTGTATTACAAGACTTGCTGTATTATTGGTTTCATCGTGCCTCGCATAATGTTCATTGGCTGTGGGCGGCCCATGTGGTGCATCATAGCTCAACCATTATGAATTTTAGTACCGCCTTTCGCCAAAGCATTATGTATCCCGTGGCGGGTATGTGGTTATTTTGGACACCAATGATGCTACTTGGCTTTGATCCCAAGGTGGTACTTGGTGTCGTTGCAATTAACCTAGCGTTTCAGTTTTTTGTTCACACCGAGATTGTCGGTAAGTTAGGCTGGATTGAACGAGTATTTAATACCCCTTCTCATCACCGTGTTCATCATGCAATAAACCCCGGATACGTCGACAAGAACTACGCTGGTGTGCTGATTATATGGGATAAAATGTTTGGCACCTTTGTCGAAGAAGATCTTAACAAACAGTGTAAATATGGCATCATCGGGCAAATTAATAGTAATAACCCACTAAAAATTAGCTTTCATCAGTGGCAACACATGCTGAGTCAGGTAGGTAAAGCAAAGGGGGTTAAGGCCAAAATGAAGACGCTATTTGGTTATCCAACATCATCAGTGCCGTTACCTAATCCGGCACCATCAGCAACCAATGGACCAATAAAAACAGTTAAGTCATTGTAAATTCTTTTCATATCGAACTGCCGTTGACCTAACAACGGCAAAGTGAATTGATTAACCCCTTAATCGATTCATAATTTGATACGATTGAGCACCTAAACAGCTCAAGATAAAATGGTACCGCGTAAACAGTCGGACGCTGTTCGCCTTGCACTTTAATCTTAGGCATAAAAAACCTCTACAATGTGGGGTTTAATTAAACATAAAATGGTACCGGTAGGCGAATAAGAACCGCCACGCCCGAAGGTAACTGATTTTTAAAAGAACGTGCCCATAAAATAGGTTATATATCAATTTATAAAAACCAACATGCAGACCTTTGCAAAAACTTTGTATGCAGAGCTGTCACAATTAATTTTACTATTAGCATATGAAAATCATAAATGAGTTGATTAATACGCTTAATCGACTCATAATTTGATACGATTAGTTCACCTAAACGACTCAAGAGAAAATTATGCCCCTCTCGCCTTCATACATTTGGCAACACAAAGACTGGCCTAATTTTACTTATGACAACGCCATCGTTATGCCCAAACTAGAGTCGTGTATTCAAGCTGTTTCGCCGTTAAAGCAGTTAGCTGAAGTTCTCACCCATGAACAACGTTTAGACTGGGAAGCAGCCATCTTACTCGATGAAACACTAGCCTCAGCTAAAATCGAAGGCGAATTATATGATCGAGATTCTGTGCGCTCTAGCATCGTAAATAAACTTGGTATAGGTAAAGGAAAAAAGTTTAATAAGCAGAGTGACGCTATGGTTGAACTGTTATTGTCGGCGATTCGGAGCACCGATCAGCAAATAACTCACAATGTTATAAAGCAATGGCATCAAATGCTTTTTCCTGTTGCACCGATAATCACACCTATGACTACCGGTGATTATCGCGATGACAAAATGCAGATTGTTTCGGGACGATACGGTAAACCACAAATTCACTTTGAAGCGCCGGGTTCAGTAAAAAGCGAAGTTGAACAAGAAATGGATACGTTTTTCAACTGGCTCAATTCCCCATCGGACGAATCAACCTTCATCAGAGCGGCAATTTCAAAGTTTTGGTTTGTGACTATTCACCCTTTTGATGATGGGAATGGCCGATTATCTCGGATCATTGCCGAACGCTGTTTAGTTGAAGCTGAGCATACTAACCTACGCCTGTTCTCTTTATCGTCTGCATTTGAAAACCATCGCTCTGAATATTACCAGCAATTGGAGAGCCATCAGCGTTGTATTAATGAAGGTAATAGCCTTGATTTAACCGCTTGGATAATTTGGTTTTTATCTATGGTAGAAATAGCAGCAATCGATGCTAAAAAAGAATTTGAACGGGTGATGCAATCGACTCATTTTTGGCAAAGGCATCAGAAAACACTGATTAATGCCCGACAACAAAAATTGATTGTTCGCTTATTAGAGACAACGGATTTTAGTGAAGGGATTTCTCGCAAAAAATATAAAGCGTTAACTAAAACAACAGATGCTACAGCAGCAAGAGATATAGTAGATCTCGTTGAAAAAGAAATCCTAATGCCAGTTGGCGAAGGGCGAAGTCGCCGCTACTTAATTAATAAAAACTAACATTCCAAAATTCGACCTCACTATTGTACACATTAGATTTAAGACATGAATAAACTTCAACTAAGTGAGGCTTGCTAAAGCGAATAATATAAATCACTATTTGGTTAGAGAGATCTACCGAATTAATTAACTCGTTATTTATGCGTGTCCCATCTTTGCTTTCCTATACAATGCTGCGGAAACGTTAAATTAAGGTTGAACTAGTTGTGTCTGAAAAAGTAATTAAATTCGAATTTGAAAAGAAAAATAAAAACAGTATTCGATATAAAGAAGTACCTGAAAACGGTATGCCACCTGTTTTAGGCTCTATCTATGTGCAGAAATGGTTTGCGGGCGATAGTAAAAATATTGAAGTGACGATTAAGACAAAAGATTAAAGCGAATGAATCAAACGATGCTGGCAGCATCGTTTGTCGGTATTGCCTCACCACAGTGTGCGCATTTTCATTATGTGTTCTAAACCAAATTCTCGTTACCCAGACACGCTATTATTGTCTAGCATGCGCGGTTTAGTACCAAGGCATAGCCAGATCACTGTACGTTATTTTGACCAACAAGGTATGAATAGCAAAAAAGTTGACGGGGTTTATTACCCGTATTTTCCAGCATGAATTAGACCATTTGAACGGGTTAACTTTTATAGAACAATTTGAGTCGACTAAAGATCTACTCTGTGAAGTTAAATGGTATCTGCAGTTCGCTTAAATCATCAGTGTAAGATCTACATGAATTTGTAGGTAAAAAATAGATAGTAAATTTCAGTCATAAAAAACAACTTTCGTTGGTTTAATTAAACATAAAATGGTATCGCGTAAACAATCGGACGCTATCCGCCCTGCACTTGAATTCCAGGCACAAAAAAACCTCAACAATGTGAGGTTAATTTAAACATAAAACGGTACCGCGTAAACAGTCGGACGCTGTCCGCCCTTCACTTTATTTCAGGCATAAAAAAATCGACTCAAAGGTCGATTTAATTAAACATAAAATGGTACCGGTAGGCGGACTTGAACCGCCACGCCCGAAGGCAACGGATTTTGAATCCGTCGTGTATACCAATTTCACCATACCGGCATTTTATGCTGTCATATCACGCTAGCGATGATTTTGAATGCTATAACCATCGGTTATACCAATTTCACCATACCGGCATTTTATGTAGCTATCAGTGTGTTAACACGCTGATATGGGATGGCATTATACCTAGGCTTGCTCCGTTGGCAAGGGCATTTTCTTTTATTAGGCTAATAATCGTCAATATTAGGTTTAATTGCTGGTAAAACAAACACCCACTGGTAGTTAAGGTCTACAAAACCCAAAAAGAACGATTTCTACCTAACAGGTCACGCTTAAATGTCATTACAAGCTACAGCACATTTGTTAGACTATGCGAAATTTTTCAAGGCTTAAAGATAATGGCACGTAAGAAGCGTTCACCAAAGAACCATTCACAAGAAAGCAGTACACAAGAGAGCAGTTCGCAAGAGGATCATGCAGACTTCCCTCGCGCAGGGTTTCAACGACGCTTAGGCGCACTGCTATACGATTACCTTGTTGGCATGGCTGTTTACGCGGTGGCGCACTTTGTTGGTTTTATCATAGTCGCGGTATTAGCAAACTTAAATCCGACCTTTTGTGACGACGGCGCTGACATTCAGCAATGTTTAATCACCAGTGATGTCTATTCTGGTTATTTAATTACTGTGGTGTGTTTGTTCTTTGTATGGTTTTGGACCCATGGTGGCCAAACTTTAGGGATGCGAGCGTGGCGCTTAAAGATTCAACGAATGGATGGCACGTCAATTACTACGTTGCAGGCTGTACTTCGTTTGGGTACTGGTTTCTTAGGTTTGGGCAATATTTGGCTTTGGTCAAAACAAAGTGAAAACATGAGTCTGCAAGACCGGATCTCGGGCTCTGAAATGGTGGTATTAAGCCCATCTGCCAACCGAATAAAAAACTGGGATCAACTGTAGGCCATAACTATAGTTAGCAACCCAAGCTAATAAACCTCATTAACGCCTGCAGCTAAAATCTGCAGGCGTTTTTTATGTTAAGTAAAGCAACATCAGTTGTAATAACTTGCAGCTTTTTAGCTGATATTTTGAGTTACCTTAGTTATTTGCTGCTGTAAATTATTGTCTATCTGCGCGATCAATCGATCTGTTGCCTGCACTTGGTTTTTCATCTGTGCCATGGTGCCCGAAAAGTTATCTAACAACGATGTTTGCTGATTGGCCAAGGTTCGAGCATCATTGGCAGCCGTATTAGTATGCTGAGCATTTTCTGCCACTCGTTCAGCATTAAGCTTTAATTCTGAGGCGTTAACTGTTTGTGTATTAGCACCATCTGCTAGCTGTGATATTTGCTCAGACACTAAACCAGAATGGCGACTTAGGCTGTCTAATCTCTTCTTAATATCTTCCAACGAAAAATGGGTCTGTTTCGCTAACTTGCGTACTTCGTCTGCCACTACACTAAAACCTCGGCCAAATTCTCCAGCCCGAGCTGCTTCTATCGCGGCATTAAGCGCTAATAAGTTTGTTTGATCGGCAATTACCTCTATGGCTTCAACAATCTTATGGACATCGGCCACACCGCGCAATAATTCCCCGAGGCTGTCGATCCCTTGCTGCACACGCTGTTGGGTGTTTGAGCTTGAGGTTAGCATTGACTGTGCATAACCTTTGCTTTGATCCATCGCGCTAAAAGTGCTCGTGGCATTACTGGCAACTTGCTCATTGATGTCATTAATGTTTTGTCCGAGATCTTTGAGATCGAGTAACAAGTCTTGATTTTGTTCAACTTGTAGCGCCGTTTGGCTCGAGTGGTTTTTGATGTTTTCTAAATGCTCGGTCATGTCTTGCATAAAAGCATTGATCACCTCTAACATTTGCTGCTTATTGGCATTTTCGGCCTGCTGGGCGGTAATTAACAGGTTAAAATAGTTAGCTATCTCGCCGACTTCAGTGCTGGGGTCTAGCTGCTCTATCGGTTGCAGCGCCTGACTTTCGATTAAACTTTTAAAGGCATTTCGCAATTTAACCAGTGGGTTTAACACTTGCCGGCGTTGCGTTATATAGACAAATAATGCCAGTAAAACGAGCCCGCCAATGGCACTTGAAAATACCAAAAATACAACTTGTTCCGTTGCTTGAACATTATGCAGCAGTTGCTGTTCAGCGGCCAAAACAGTGGTCGACAACCCCGAGATTTGTGCACGTAGTGCGGCCATGCCAGCTTGCACCTTTTTAGCATGGGCGGTAGTCGAAGCAAGATCTTTGTTGTAACGGTTGGCCCAGCTGGTTAATTCAGATTTTATATCGGTCACTACATCTTCAGGGGGGAAGTCTTCTGAGATTTGCTCATCTTGGCCTAATTCATCCTCGTCAATCTCGGCATAAATACCTAATCCGGGAATAACTGTAATGCTCAGTGCCAACGCTTGCAAGTTACTCAAACTACGACCAAGTACTTGTCGAGTTGCTGGTGCTAGGTCAACAAGATAACTTGTGGTGTATTGGTTTAATGCAACGAGCTCAAAACTGTAATCATTAGCCAAAGTAATATATTGATTGGCCAGCTCAGGCTTTGTTACTGAGCCTTGCTGCGCATACTTTATTAATGAGTTAGCAGCACCAGACATCTGGACAATAGCGTTCTCAAGTAGTGCATTGCTATTGCCAGCCAGCTTACCTAAGGCGCGGTATTTGGTATTTATACCATGTTCTAGTTTTGTTAACTGCTGCTTCAAATCTATCTGCAGCGCAGGCGTTAAGGTATTGAGATCGCCACTTTTGGTCTGACGAATAATTTTACCGGCATGATTAAGTGCTTCGACATCTCCAGAACCTAAATAGCTCTGAATGTCGTTAGCCAACTCAACAACGATCGTATTTTTTAGCGCAGTATAATGCTCAGTTTGTTGGTTAAGGCGACCAAGAACATCACTGGCCCAAATTAACGTTGCCGCCAATACGACGCTAGCAATGGTTAATGATATGGCCAAAAATCGGGTAAAGGTGGAGACTCGCATGCCAATCCTGTCATTAGATAAGTATGCGAGACATAATATGACCTAAAGGTTACATTTTTATGGCACTGCTATTTTTGTCTCTGCGTACTAAGTGAGTTTTTGTGCCTATCTTGCCCAAAATGATTGTTGCCTCGAAAAATCTTCCACAAGGTTTCGCCAAATAACGGCAGCGCGACACCAGCGACGATTAAGCCACAGGCAATAATTTTTATTGTTGCCAGCTGTTCGCTGTAAAAAATAACTGAGCCGATCACGCCAAATATCGGTATTAACAAGCTTATCGGCGCCATGGTCGATAACGGATATATCGTTTGCAGCTTATTCCAAATCCAATATCCCAGTAAGGTTGTTGGACACGCTTGAAATAGCGCAGAGTTCAGACCTGTTTGATTAAACCCTTGCCCGAAAAATTCAAAACCAACACTGCCATTAACTGCATAAGACAATACAAACAGCGGAATTGGCGCAAAGAGACTCGACCACACCACAAAGGCGAACATCTCTTTTATTTGGGCCTTTTTAATGATCAGGCTTATGACACTAAGGCTAACCGCGCCGGCAATCGAAAATATAAAGCCCAACAACGTCACCGAACCGTCTTCAATGCCCAAGACAAAAAACAGCCCCAATACCGACAAAAGTAATCCAATCTTGCGACTAACACTGAGGCGTTCCTTGAGAAAAAACAGCCCCATCAACACCGTAATAAAAACACTAAATTGTAAGATAACGCTCGCCATGCCCGCCGATAAACCCAGTTCGATTGATAACGACATCATGCCCCACAACCCGACACCAAAGGTCAAACCATAGGCGGCTAAATACCACCAAGAAACCTTAGGCCGTGCGACAAAAAATACCGCTGGGATAGCAGCAAAACTAAACCTTAATGCCGTTAAAATAAAGGGATCTATATTGTCTACCCCTGCTTTAATTACCGAAAAATTAAAGCCCCACAAACACGTTACCGCAATAGCCAACGTCAAATGCAACAGTTTCATACCCTCTCCAATACTCGTTTTAAAATACATTTGACTAGTATCGCGATTTGGTAAAAGATAAACAGATTCAGTTTTTGTATATTTTTAGAGTACAGTTAGGAAGAGTTAGGGAAGAGCTATGACCGCACGTTATATCGAACTTTGTGACAATGTTATTGATAATATCGTTAACCAACGGCTAGCTATGGGGCAACGCATGCCGTCAATCCGCAAGTTCACTCAGTTGCATCACGTTAGCATGACCACGGCGCTCAATTGTTACCAACGGCTGCAAGAGCAAGGCTGGTTATACGCTAAACCACAATCTGGCTTCTTTGTTAGCCAGCCTTTGGATAAAAACATTACCCCAACATTCCCAAGTTTTAAGGCCCAAGTCAGCCAACCTAAAATGGACAATTGCGTCAATAATAAAATTAGCGGCCCATTTTATGCTGCCCAGCTGTCAACCGAGCTTATCCCGCAAGAGGCATTGGCTCGGTGTTTGCGCCGCGGCAATGTCAAACATCACGCCAGCCTCTATCAATACCCTGACTATCAAGGCAATGACAGCTTACGCCAAGCCTTGGCCAGACATTTCAGTGCCCAGTATTTTCCACTTAAGGCCGAAAGTTTAGTCATTACCAATGGCTGTATTGATGCTATTCGCACTGCGATTGAGGTGACAACCAAGGTTGGTGATGCAGTTGCAATTTCTTCACCTTGTTTTAATGGTTTGCTCGATTTATTAGAAAATATGGGCCGATTGGTGGTCGAAATACCCTGCCATCACGCCAAGCTAGATTTGGCACAGCTAGAGCATCACTTAGCCAGCAACAGTGTCAGCGCTTGCCTGTTGAGCGCAAATCACATTAATCCGCAAGGCATTTGCCTGTCTAACGAGCAAAAACAAAAAATTGCCGAACTGGCCCAGCAATACCAAATACCGGTGATTGAAGACGATGTTTATCTCGAGCTGGGTTATACCAAGGTCTGTCCGCTGCCAATCAAATATTGGGACAAATCTGGCTGGGTTTTATGGTGCAGCTCGGTATCGAAAACTATTAGTCCGGGTTATCGCTTGGGTTGGTGTCACCCGGGGCGTTTTTTCAGCCAATACCTTAACTACCGCTCAGTACAATCGTTTGGTGTGAATCATTTGGTGCAAAATACCATCTGCGAGTTCATTGATTCGGGACAATATTTAAAACATCTCAAGAAGTTACGGTTAGTTTTGGCCCAACATGCGTTAGATTACCACCGCTTATTGCGCGCAAATTTACCACCGCAGACACGACTCAGCGCTGCCGATGGCGGTTTAGTCATTTGGATTCAAATTGAAAACTTAGACAGCCAGTGGTTATTAACTACAGCACAAGCTCAAGGAATTTTTGTTCGTGGCGGCCATCAATTTAGCACCCTAGATTTATATCACGATTGCTTTCGGCTTAACATTGGCTGGGCCATTGCCAACGAAGATCTGGCATCGCCTGAGTCGAAACTCAGGCAACAATTGATAAAATTATGTCAGCTTATTACGCAGTTTTTACCGCAAGATTAACTGCGTTTATTGAGGAAATAACCCGCTAAGCCGATAAACAAAATACTGGGTAAGACCGCGCCAAAAATAGCCGGCATATTATAAACCAAGCTGATCGGGCCAAAAGCCTGATTGGTTAAATGAAACGAAAAACCGGTAATAATACCCATCACCAAACGCGCGCCCATGCTGACACTGCGCAGTGGTCCAAAAACAAAAGACAACGCTAACAACATCATCACCGCGACACTAAGTGGCTGCATTACTTTTCGCCATAACGCCAAGTCATAACGGCTGGTATCTTGTTTATTGGCCTTGAGGTAATCAAGGTAATCAAACAGTCCGGTAATAGACAACGACTCAGGACTTACCGTAACTACGCCGAGCTTGTCTGGTGTTAAGGTCGATACCCAGTCCAGAGAATCGAGCTTTGTCACTAATGTACGGGTCGATTTTTTGTTTTCGATGGTGCTGAGTTCGGTTTTTTCAACGTCTTCAAGTTGCCATGCATCGGTTTGGTAACGGGCAACCTTTGCCTTGGTGATTGAGGCCAGCTCATTATTTTCATTAAATTGATACAATGAAACCCCGTGCAACAAGCCTGTTTCAATCACCTTGTTAACATGGACAAAACGCTCGCCATCTTTGGCCCATAACCCACTGCTACCTTTTAGTAAACTGCCACCAGAGATCTGCTGAGCTTTTAAGTTTCGTGCTTTTTGTTCGGTCCAAGGTGCGCCCCACTCCCCCAACGCCATCACTAATAGCATTAATGGGATTGCGGTTTTCATTACTGATAAAATAATTTGTAACCGAGATATGCCAGCGGCTTGCATCACCACTAGTTCACTGCTTTGCGCCATCATGCCTAAACCGATTAACGCCCCCAACAACGCGGCCATCGGGAAAAATATTTCAATATCGCGTGGCAGCATTAATAGCACATAAATGGCGGCGTCAATGATGGAATAATCACCTTGGCCAACAGATTTTAGCTGCTCAATAAACTTGATCATCGAGCTCAAGCCTACCAAAATAAGTAAGCAAAAGGTCATGGTGCCAGCAATGGTCTTAGCGATATAACCATCTAAAATTCTCATGATTTATGACCTTTTAATTTGGCACGAATTACTACCCCAAATTGGCGCTCTTTACTGAGCAGCGCAAACCCTAAAACCAAGGCACTGAGATGGATCCACCACAACCCTAAGTTGATCGGGATAATGCCATCGTCAAGCGCACTACGCCCCGCCATTAACAACACGTAATAACCCAAAAATAATAATATTGCCGGAAATAGCTTGGCAAATTTACCCTGGCGCGGATTAACCCGAGCCAGCGGCACCGCAATTAAGGCCAGCAATGGAATGGTCAAAGGAATTGATATGCGCCATTGAATTTCGGCCATGGCTTCAACGTCGCCGCGCGCCCATAACTGAGCCGTAGGAATGGCACTAAGCTTGCGACGTCGCTGTTCAACCGCTTGCTCTTTGATTTGCATTTGATAGTCGTTAAATTCAATTGACGAATAGGCAGCTTTACCCGGCGCGACTTGATAACGTTTACCGTTCGACAACTTAAGCTGCTGCGAGCCTGTTTCTTCTTCAATAACGTCACCGCTTGCCGCGACAATGACATTATGTTCAGGGTTAAAAACATTGCTCGGCAGTTGGGCGACAAAAATCTTGTTAAGCTTGCCGTCCTGCATCGATTCAACATAAATAACTGATTTGTTATTTGACGCATATTGAAAACGACCCGAGGCCAAGGTGGTTAAGCCAGCATCAGCTTGCGCTTGTTCCATCACTTGGTATTCACGCTCTTGCGCCCAAGGGCCAAGCCATAAGCTATTTAAGCCCGCAATCACCATCATAATAGACGCCAATACCAAGGTAACTCGAGCGATATACCACTCGCTGATCCCTGTCGCTCGCATCACAGCCATTTCGCTGTCAGCGTACATCCGAGAATACGCCATTAAGATCCCAAGAAATAAACTCAAAGGCAAGATCAGGCCTGCCAGTTTTGGCAGGTTTAACGCTAATAGCGTCGCAACAAGCGCGCCGGGAAAATCGCCGTCAACCGCATTGCCCAATATACGGACAAACTTCTGACTAAGAAATATCGCCATTAAGACAAACAATACGGCAATTTGCGACTTTAACGATTCACGAATAAGATAACTAAATATAATCAAGTTGGTTTTCCATGACTAAAGGTACAATTTTACTGGAAACAGTCGATATTTTCGGTAAACTAGCTATTTTAGATAGTTTTATCATCGCGTATATTGGCGATGAGCACTTTATTCCGTAAGATGTTCCATAATATGATCAGTTAAATGTTCAGTATTATGAGAACTATCAATAATACGTTAACTAATATAGTACATATATCCAAAGCAACCCACGGCGTGGCAACGAATAAGAATTCACACTGGTTTGGTTGCTATTATCTAACAAATGGAAGACTTTGTCTGTAAGCTTTATCTTAAGATCTCGTCTTTATCAAACTAGGAGAGCTCATGGAGTTCAGTGTTAAAAGTGGTAGCCCAGAAAAACAGCGCAGCGCATGCATTGTCGTGGGTGTTTTTGAACCGCGTCGTCTCTCACCTATTGCCGAGCAGTTAGACAAAATCAGTGAAGGATACATCAGTAATTTATTACGCCGTGGTGATCTTGAAGGCAAAGCAGGCCAAATGCTGTTATTGCATCATGTGCCAAATGTCTTAAGCGAACGTATTTTGTTAGTGGGTTGTGGTAAGGAACGTGAACTAGATGAACGTCAATACCGCCAAATCATTCAAAAGACCATTAACAAACTTAACGAAACAGGCTCAATGGAAGCGGTATGCTTCCTAACTGAACTGCACGTTAAAGGACGTGATACCTACTGGAAAGTACGTCAGGCGGTTGAGACTACTAAAAACAGCCTCTACGTATTTGACGCACTCAAAAGCAAAAAAGACGAAACTCGCCGTCCGCTGCGTAAAATCGTTTTTAATGTGCCTACCCGTCGTGAATTACCCACTGGCGAGCGCGCAATTAACCACGGTGAAGCTGTTGCTAGCGGCATGACCTTGTGTAAAGACGTTGCCAATATGCCACCGAACATTTGTAACCCGGCCTATTTAGCCCGTCAATCACGCCAGCTTTCTGAAGGTTACGACAACATTAATGTTGAAGTAATTGGTGAAGAGCAAATGGCCGAACTTGGCATGGAATCTTACCTTGCAGTTGGCCGTGGCAGTGATAATGAGTCACAAATGACCATTATTAATTACCAAGGCAATCCTGACAAAAATGCTAAACCTATCGTCTTAGTCGGCAAAGGATTAACCTTTGATTCGGGCGGTATTTCGTTAAAGCCAGGTGATGGCATGGACGAAATGAAATACGACATGGGCGGCGCAGCGGGTGTATTAGGCACCATGAAGTCACTAGCCAAACTGCAATTACCGATTAATGTTATTGGTATTTTGGCTGGCTGTGAAAACATGCCATCGTCAAATGCATATCGCCCTGGTGATATCTTAACCACCATGTCAGGTCAAACGGTTGAAGTTCTTAATACTGATGCCGAAGGCCGTTTGGTATTGTGTGACGTATTAACTTATGTTGAACGTTTCGACCCAGAATTGGTAATCGATACGGCCACCTTAACTGGTGCGGTTATTGTCGCGCTTGGCAAGCATGCGTGTGGTTTATTAAGTAACCATAACCCACTTGCTCACGAGCTATTAAATGCTGGCGACCAATCGGGTGACCGTGCATGGCGCTTGCCAATGTGGGATGAATACCAAGAGCAGCTAAGCAGCCCATTTGCCGACATGAGCAATATTGGCGGCCGCGCAGCTGGTACTATTACCGCCGCTTGTTTCTTGTCGCGTTTCACTAAGAAGTATCAATGGGCGCACCTTGATGTTGCAGGTACTGCGTGGAACAGTGGCGCGAACAAAGGCGCTACCGGCCGTCCAGTACCACTGTTAACCCAGTTTTTGCTGAACCGTGCCAATGTAGTTAGCGGCGATTAAACTTAATTAAGCCGCATTAAACCCGCACCTTAATACGGTGCGGTTTTTTATACCAATTTCAATTGGTACTATTTTTAATTTTCACCATAAATAATGACGTATGACTCAAACCACTTTTTATCACATCGCCACCGAAAATCAGCCCAATGCTGTATTTGAAAAAGCCTGCCAATTGGCCGGTCAATTCTATCAGCAAGGCCAACGCGTGTTTATTGCCACGGCCGATATTAAAACGGCCGAGCAAATCGATGAACTGATGTGGCAACTGCCCACCGATGAGTTTATACCGCATAATTTACAAGGTGAAGGACCTCATTACGGTGCGCCAATTGAGATAGGCGATCAACCTCCACAAGGTCGACGTCACATTTTAATCAATCTGTGCCACCCATTACCGCCATTTGCGGTAAACTTTAACCAAATAATCGATTTCATCCCAGATGATACTGTGCAAAAGCAACAGGCACGTGAACGCTTTCATCACTGTCGGGTACTAAACCTTGCCCCTCAGTTGCATAAAGAATAGCGATATCACAAGTAGTTGCATCAACCATAGTTACATCAAGATTAATCACAGCTAACGAGCTAGATAAACGAGCGGATCATGGAAAAAACATATAACCCTTCAGCAATTGAACAGGCACTGTACCAAAAGTGGGAACAGAGCGGCCATTTTAAACCAAGTGGCGACAAGTCAAAAGACAGCTACTGTATTTTGCTGCCACCACCGAACGTCACTGGTAGCCTGCATATGGGCCATGCGTTCCAGCATACAATCATGGATGCGCTAACCCGTTATCACCGCATGGATGGTGACAACACCTTATGGCAACCAGGCACCGATCACGCGGGCATTGCAACCCAAATGGTTGTTGAGCGTCAGCTTATAGCTGAAGGTCAAACTCGTCATGATTTAGGTCGTGAAGCGTTCGTTAAGAAAATTTGGGACTGGAAAGAAAAGTCAGGTGGCACCATCACCAACCAAATGCGCCGTATCGGTACCTCACCAGATTGGTCACGTGAAGCGTTCACCATGGACGAAGACTTGTCTAAAGCGGTTCAGGAAGTATTTATTTCGTTGCACGACGAAGGCCTAATTTATCGTGGTAAGCGCTTAGTTAACTGGGATCCGGTATTGCACACTGCGGTATCTGATCTTGAAGTGGTTAATACCGAAGAAGATGGCTTTATGTGGCACATTCGCTACCCACTAGCCGATGGCAGTGGCGATCTTGTGGTAGCAACTACGCGTCCTGAAACCATGTTAGGCGATAGCGCTGTTGCGGTTAATCCGGAAGATGAGCGTTTCGCGCACCTAATTGGCAAAGAGATCAAGCTGCCACTAACGGATCGCTTTCTTCCGATCATTGGCGATGATTACGCTGACCCAGAATTGGGCACAGGTTGTGTAAAAATCACCCCGGCACACGACTTTAACGATTACGAAGTCGGCCAGCGTCACAACTTGCCGCTGATCAACATTCTAACCAAGAATGCCCAGCTGAATGACCAGTGTCCTGAAGCTTACCAAGGTTTAGACCGTTTTGATGCCCGCAAGCAAATTGTTAGCGATTTAGAAGAGCAAGGTTTCTTAGTTGAAATTAAGCCGCACAAACTTATGGTGCCGCGTGGCGATCGTTCAAACAGCATTATCGAGCCGCTACTTACCGATCAATGGTACGTTAAAACCAAGCCGCTAGCTGAGCCAGCTATTGAAGCCGTGCGCAGTGGTGAAATTAAGTTTGTACCATCAAACTGGGACAAAACGTATTACAACTGGATGGAAAACATTCAAGATTGGTGTATTTCGCGCCAACTTTGGTGGGGCCATCGCATTCCAGCTTGGTATGACGAGCAAGACAACTTCTACGTCGGTCAAGACGAAGCTGATGTCCGCCAAAAGCATAACCTAGGTGACGAAATTAAGTTACGCCAAGACGAAGACGTGCTCGATACTTGGTTCTCGTCTGCTTTATGGCCATTTGCGACCATGGGCTGGCCTGAAAAGACCGAAGAGCTAGAAACCTTCGTGCCAAGCGCTGTGCTAGTTACTGGTTTTGACATCATTTTCTTCTGGGTTGCCCGCATGATCATGATGACCAAAAAATTCACTGGTCAGGTACCATTTAAAGAAATTTACATCACTGGCCTAATTTGCGATGAGCAAGGCATTAAGATGTCAAAGTCTAAAGGCAATGTGCTAGATCCTATCGATCTATTAGACGGCATTAGCTTAGAAGACCTAGTGGCCAAACGTACCGGCGGCATGATGCAGCCACAAATGGCCGCTAAAATCGAAAAGTCGACCCGCGCTCAGTTCCCAGAGGGTATTGACTCGTACGGTACCGACGCCATGCGTTTCACCTTTGCTGCGCTCGCGTCTGCTAATCGTGAAATCAGCTTCGATTTGAGCCGAGTTGAGGGGTACCGTAACTTCTGTAACAAGTTATGGAATGGTAGCCGTTATGTATTAATGCATACCGAAGATCAAGACTTCTTAACGGGTGATGATCACGAGCTAAGTTTGGCTGATCGCTGGATTTTAGCCAAGCAACAAGAATTAATCACGGTTTATCGTGGTCATTTAGATACTTACCGCTTCGATTTAGCGGCGCAAGCTATCTATGAATTCACTTGGAATCAGTTCTGTGGTTGGTACTTAGAATTAACTAAACCAGTATTGTTCAAAGGCACCGAAGCACAAAAACGCGGTACCCGTAAAACATTGGTTGAAGTGCTTGAAACCACTTTGCGTTTATTGCACCCGTTAATGCCATACATTACCGAAGAAATTTGGCAACGTGTTGCACCACTGGCAGGCATTGAAGGCGATACCATCATGGTTCAACCTTTCCCTAAAGCGGATCCTGCACTGGAAGATACTAACGCCTTAAACGATCTGGAATGGATGAAAGAATTCATCGTTGGCATTCGTAACATTCGTGGCGAAATGGACATTGCGCCAAGCAAGCCACTTAACGTGTTACTTAAAGGTGTTAGCAGCGAAGACAAGCGTCGTCTTAGCGACAACCAAGCATTCTTAATGTCGTTAGCTAAGTTAGAAACTTTAACTGAACTAAACGATGGTGACGAAGCGCCAGCGTCAGCAACAGCGATTGTTGGTTCAATGGAAATTCTAATTCCAATGGCTGGTCTTATCGATACTGCCGCTGAACTAACCCGTATTGCTAAAGCGTTAGAGAAAGTTGAAAAAGACCTAGCTCGTACTTCTGGTAAGCTGTCTAACGAACGTTTTGTTAGCAAGGCACCTGTTGATGTTATCGAAAAAGAACGCGCTAAAATGGTTGAAATGGAACAAACCGTTGCTAAGTTAAAAGAGCAACGCGCTACTATCGAAGCACTTTAACTAGCCTTAAATCGTCACTCCTTGCCGTCCATCGCATCGTGACATACCATTCATCCTGAACATAAAATGGTTACCGCCAAGGCGGTAACCCTTTTTTATTGCCAGTGTTCACAAAAAAGGCGACCACGATATTGTCGTGCCCGCCATTTTCGCTAAGACTTTAAGTATTAACTTTAGCTATTTACTTCAGAAGTTACTTAAAAGCAAAACTTACGCCTTCACGTACGCCACTTGATGGCCAACGCTGGGTAATGGTTTTACGCTTGGTGTAGAAACGCACTGCATCTGGGCCGTAAGCGTGTAAATCACCAAACAATGAACGCTTCCAACCACCAAAACTATGTGACGCTACAGGTACAGGTAATGGTACATTAATACCAACCATGCCCACTTCAATGTTGTCAGAGAAGTAACGTGCCGCTTCGCCATCGCGGGTAAAGATACAAGTACCGTTACCGTATTCGTGATCGTTAATTAGCTGCATTGCCTGATCCATAGTATCAACACGAACGACTTGTAATACTGGACCAAAAATCTCTTCTTTGTAGCTTGTCATCTCAGGCGTAACGTTATCGATTAGCGTGCCACCAACGAAGAAGCCATCTTTGTAACCTGTAACTTCTGGGTTACGACCGTCAACAACTATGGTTGCACCTTGTTCTTGCGCGTGATTAATATATCCAACCACTTTGTCACGATGCTGGCCCGTGATCACAGGACCAAAATCATTGCTGCTGTCGCTATAAGCGCCAACTTTTAATGACGCCATCGCTGTTGTCATTTTTTCTACTAGCGCATCAGCTGCAGCATCACCCACGGCTACCGCTACTGACAGTGCCATACAACGCTCGCCAGATGAACCAAATGCAGCGCCCAATAGTTGATTTACTGCGTTGTCCATGTCGGCATCAGGCATAATAATCGCGTGGTTTTTAGCGCCACCAAGTGCCTGACAACGTTTGCCGTTTGCCGTTGCAGTCGAGTAAATATATTGTGCAATTGGCGTTGAACCAACAAAGCTAACGGCTTTAACACGCTGATCGGTTAGCAACACATCAACCGCTACTTTATCACCGTTAACAACATTCATTACGCCATCAGGTAAACCCGCTTCTTTTAATAACTGGGCAATAAATAAGGTTGAACTAGGATCGCGTTCAGACGGCTTTAAGATAAAACAGTTACCGCAAACAATTGCCATTGGGTACATCCATAATGGCACCATCGCAGGGAAGTTAAACGGCGTAATGCCCGCAACAACACCCAGTGGCTGGAACTCACTCCATGAATCAATGTTTGGACCAACGTTTTTACTGTGCTCGCCCTTAAGTAACTCAGGTGCGCCACAAGCGTATTCAACATTTTCGATGCCACGTAGTAATTCACCAGCGGCATCGTGTGAAATTTTACCGTGCTCTTGACCAATCAATTGGCAGATTTTTTCGCTATTGGCTTCGAGCAATTCTTTAAACTTAAACATCACGCGCGCACGTTTTAACGGCGGCGTATTACGCCATGCAGGGTAAGCAGCTTGAGCGGCACTAATAGCTTGCTCTACCGTTGCAACAGAGGCAATAGCAACATGACGCTCAGATTGACCAGTCGCTGGGTTAAATACCTCTTGTGTGCGCTGGGCGTCGTTACAAATTTCACCATTAATTAGGTGACCTATTATCTTGCTCATAAAATTCTCCACAGGGACGTTAACCGTCCCTTTCATAAAATTAGTTGTAAATTGATTTAGTTAAATAAATTAAGCGGTTTCGTTAAAAGTCTCGCCAAGCGCGCTAATCAAGCTGTCGATTTCTTCGCGTTCACTGGTAAATGGTAATCCCAGTTGAATGGTGGCACCGCCGTAGCGGACATAAAAACCTTTTTTCCACATCTTCATCGCGATTTGATAAGGGCGTAAACCCGGCTCGCCCGGTACTGGATCGATGCTGAAACCTGCAGCCAATCCATAGTTACGAATGTCTGTGACATGTTTACAGCCTTTAAGGTTATGAACAGCCTCTTCAAAATACGGACTAAGATCGCTCGCGCGCTCAATTAACTTGTCCGTTTTCAACAGCTCTAAACTGGCTAAACCGGCTGCACAGGCAACGGGGTGCGCCGAGTAGGTATAACCGTGCGGGAATTCCAGCATGTACTCTGGGCCGCCTTGATCCATAAAGGTATCGTAAATTTCTTGCTTGGCGATCACCGCGCCCATCGGAATAGTGCCATTGGTCAACTGCTTAGCAACATTGATGATGTCTGGTGTTACGCCAAAGGCCTCAGCTCCTGTATTGGTGCCCATTCGGCCAAATGCACAGATAACTTCGTCGAAAATCAACAAGATGTTGTGTTGATCGCAGATTTCACGCAGCCGATCTAAATAACCCACTGGCGGCGGAATAACCCCTGCAGATCCTGCCATTGGCTCGACAATAACCGCGGCAATGTTTGAGGCATCGTGCAAAGCCACTAAATCTATTAAGTCATTTGCTAACTCAGCACCCGTTTGTGGCTGGCCTTTAACAAAGGTATTTTCTGGTAACATGGTATGGCGTAGATGATCGGCGTCGACTGCCGGACCGAAAATAGAACGATTTGCCGCAATGCCACCAACCGAAATACCGCCAAAGTTAACCCCGTGATAACCTAAACCACGACCAATCAATTTGGTTTTGCTTGGCAAACCTTTTTTACGCCAGTAAGCGCGCGCCATTTTTAACGAGGTTTCAACCGCTTCAGAGCCTGAACCAGTATAAAATACTCGATTCAAACCTTTGGGCATCAATTCAACAATTTTTTCAGCTAGTTGAAATGATTTTGGATGACCAAACTGAAAGGCTGGCGCGTAATCAAGCTCTTTCATTTGCTTGCTGACCGCTTCAGTTATTTCAGGGCGACTATGACCAGCGGCAGTACACCACAAACCAGACAAGCCATCGAATATTTTACGGCCATCAGCATCGGTATAATAGTTACCTTGCGCTGACACAATGATCCGTGGATCTTTCTTAAACTGGCGGTTACCGGTAAATGCCATCCAATGCGCATCGAGTTGTGCCTGAGTAATACCATGATTTGAGCTGTTATTGTTCATATTCCACCTAGTGTTAATAGTACCAACCTGTATCAGAGATTATTCACCTGCGCTGGTTGGTATAAGCTGAAAATAATTAAGTAAGTTGATTCCATTATCAGGATCAAAAAAAAATGTTAAATATTACTCTTTTGAACTTTAGTTAACTAAATACTTACCTAACAACAATAGCCACTGCTCACCCCGTTAGGGGCCTGACTTAGCACCGCATCAGCTTGACCAAGGTTTAGTAGACTGTTAAGTTAATTTTTTTTATTACCCTACTGCTTACCTATTAATACGGTATGTAGTACAGCATAAAAATAATGAGTACAGCATGAAAACACCAAAAAGAGGCCTGACTGGTCAAGTCAGCAATATTGATCTGCGGATGCTACGAATTTTTAAAACCGTGGTCGATTGCGGTGGTTTTTCGGCGGCAGAAGTCGAGTTAAACATCAGTCGCCCAGCGATTAGCATCGCTATATCCGATCTTGAAAAAAGACTGCACCTAAAACTATGTCAGCGCGGTAGAACTGGATTTTCATTAACTGAAGAAGGTGCCGAAGTTTATCAATCGGTCATGGAGTTACTTAGTGCCCTCGAAGCCTTTCGAACTCAGGTTAATGGCATAAATGAACAGCTCAAGGGCGAACTAAATATTGGTATTACCGATAATTTAGTCAGCTTTGAGCACATGAAAATAACCAACTCTCTGCGTGCGCTCAAAGACTTAGGCCCTGAAATTAGAATTAATATCAAGATGATGCCACCTAACCAAATAGAAATTGACGTGCTAGATGGTCGATTGCACATTGGGGTTGTCCCCCAATTAAGACCGTTGCCAGGGCTCGATTATAAACCGCTCTATCAGGAGCTTTCCTTATTGTATTGCAGCAAGGACCACCCTAACTTTTCGATTGCGGATAACAAGCTTAGCAGTGCGATGGTTTCATCATGCGATGCCGTCGTACTGTCTTACCAACAAACTCCTGAAATAAAAAAGCAATTACAAAAGCTCAATAACGCCGCCAGCGCAACAGATCGCGAAGGCATTGCCTTTTTGATTTTAACCGGACGTTACATTGGTTATTTACCGGATCATTTTGCCAGTCGCTGGGTTCAAAACAATCAGTTACGCGTGTTAAAGCCTGAAAAATTTCGGATTACCAGCCATTATTCAACAATCACCCGAAAAAGTGCTCGCCCTAATATTATCGTTAATACCTTTATGGATTTATTAGAGAAAGAAGAACAATAATCGCGTCAAAAAAATTTAGATTATCACGCTAATGTCGCGATGATTTAAACCGGCGTTAGCGCAAACCTAACACCGGTATTTTTGAGCTAAAAACAGCATTACTCGATTGAATATCGGTTGAACAAGCTGTTTTCAGTCGTTGTCATGACAACCTACTTATTGCTTAGGACGGCATCTGCACCTGTCGGCTCAGCATTTGTTTTACTTTTTTTCCTTAGGCTCGGAGAAATAAGCCCGAAGATAAAGTAAGCCAGTAACAAACCACCAGCACCAAAGACGATATCGCCAAATGTGCGATTCCACACTAGAGAGCGCACTAATTCACTTTGAATGATTTCAGGTGAACGGGCAAACCAGTAACCGTGCTCAACCGACGCAAAAAACTGAATAATGCCAACTGGCAATAACGACATCACTAACATCGCCATCAAGCCAATATTAATACTCCAAAATGCCCATTTTAATGGTCGATCGTTCCAGCCAACACGCTTAGTGATGCCTGCCAAACAAAACAGCATTAGGCCAATACCAAGGTTGCCGTAAACACCCATAAAGGCAGCGTGAGCATGGGTTGCTGTAGTATTTAATCCTTGAATAAAATACAGTGCAATCGGGGTATTAATTAAGAAGCCTAAGACGCCAGCGCCAATTAAATTCCAAAATGCGGTCGCAACAAAAAACATGATGGCCCAGTGGTATGTTTGAACCCAAGGCTGCACTTTACGCATACGATACGTTTCAATTGCTTCAAAACCAATAATCGCTAATGGCACAACTTCTAGCGCCGAGAACATCGCGCCCCACGCAATCACAGAGTTTGTGGTACCAGTGAAATACAGGTGATGTGTGGTACCTATTATTCCGCCAGTTAAGAAGATCAGCGTTGCAAAAAGCACTGCAGCTGTCGCCGATTTTGCGCTAACCAAACCCAGTCTGACAAAAAATAGTGCAGTAACAGACACTGCAAAGGTTTCAAAAAATCCTTCAACCCACAAATGAACGACCCACCAGCGCCAATATTCAGCAATCGCTAAATTGGTGTGTTTGCCCATGCCTAAACCAGCGAAGTAGAAGCCGCCAATAGCAATACAAGACAGGTATAACATCCATACCATTGGGCGCTGTTCGTCACGTTTGCTTAATACCGGATATATCGCGCGGGTTACTAAGACTAACCAGATAACGAGTCCAAGCATCAAGAACAACTGCCAGAAACGTCCCAAATCAATGTACTCTTGACCCTGATGGCCAAACCAGTAACTGATATCAAGATCTAAAACTTGTTGAATCGCAAACCATTCGCCAGCCATCGATCCCAACACGATAACCACCAGCGCAAATAACAAAAACAAAGCGCCTTGCCACTGATATTTAGGTTCATAACCTGACAATGCTGGCGCAATGTACAAACCAGTACCCAACCAAGCCGTTGCTATCCAAAAAACAGCGAGCTGTGTATGCCAAGTTCGAGTCAGCGAATACGGTAGCCATTGTGAAATCTCAATACCATAAAAGGCCTGTCCTTCAACGGCATAGTGTGCCGTTACAGCGCCAAGTAATATTTGCAGTAAAAATAGCCCAATCGCAGTGACAAAAAACAGCCCCGCCACTTTTTGTGAAGATGTTGCTTCAATACGAAACAAAGAGTCTGTTGTTGGTGCCGTCGGAGGGTGCTCGGCTTTTATCGACGCGTGATACCAAACTAATGCACCAACCCCAAGAATAAGACCGCAAACACTTAAAATAGACCACACCATTAGCGAGGAAGTAATATCGTTACCGACTTGCAAGTCGTAAGGCCAATTATGGGTGTAGGTATAATCTTGGTCGGGACGTTGTGTTACCGCGGCCCACGCTGACCAAAAAATAAAGGCGCTAAATTTTTCACGGCGCTCAGACGATATCAAGGTATTGTCTTTCATCGCGTAATCAATACGCAGCTGCTTGGTTGCTGGATCGGCGCTGAATAGCGATTGATAGTGTTGCGTTACCATGGCAATCGCTTGTGCACGGCGTGGCGAAATCACAATACTATCGCTAGCAGCTTGATAATTATTAGGTTTAATTTCGCTAACCAGTGATTGTTCAAGACCTGCCTGTTGCGGCTTAGTTAAGTCCGTAAAACTTTGGCCAAATTGATCAACGGCTGCCAGCTCTAACCAAGCTTGCGCTTCACGGTGAATCCAATCAGCGGTCCAATCCGGTGCAACATAAGAACCGTGGCCCCAAATAGAGCCGAGCTGATGACCACCCATCGAACGCCATGCCTGTTGACCTTGGTCGATGTCGTTGTAATTAAAAACAACATCTCCTTGGCTAGTCACCACTTGTTGAGGGATTGGCGGCGCTTGCCGATAAACATCACTGCCCAAGGACAGTAATACGCTAAAGGAGCAGATCATAATGACCACCAGCCCCCAAATTGAATATTTTATTTTCATTAATTGATTCTCCATCGCTATGCCATATTGAGCAGTACTTAACCTAAGTTAAAAGCATGGTTGCTTTGCTCGAATAGGGGGAAAGTAAGCGCAATTAGGAGGCAGCGCCATGACATTGCTCAAGCGTGAAAAATAACAGCAACTTTGTTGCTGGTTAGTTATTTTAAATCAATTTTTAAGATTAAATACTTAGGGAAAAAACGATGAAAACAGTGGTCATGCTCGAGTTCTTTTTATCGAGGACCTTCTACACAGTGTCGCGGTATTGATTTAACGGCGCGCTGAACAAGATCCTCGCTTAAAACACTAAACAGTGGTCATCCTCGAGTTCTTTTTATCGAGGACCTGCTGCACAGTGTCGCGGTATTGATGTAACAGCGCGATAAACAATTAATTTAAACTCGCACGAATGGTCGCCAATACTGTTGGGCGCATTAATGAACTGACCAAAGTGGCTAGTTCTTCTAATGATTTAGCTGGCACTTGATCATTTAAATAATCTTGCTCTTTTAATCCAGAAATAAAGGTCGTTAGTACCTGCTTATCAAAGAACTCTGGTGCATTAATGCCATGTATTTTCGATAATCGCTGTGCTAGTGCATGACTTTCCTGACTCAAGGCAGCTCGCTCAATTTTTGGCTTGCGCTCAAGAATTTTCAGTACAATTGCATAACGCTCTAACGTTTCTTGAATATGCTGCGCCATGATCACCAACTGACTGCGGGTTTCGCTAATCAAGCTATATTTGCCATCGCTAAGTTCAATTAAACCCAAATCAATTAGCGCTGCTAATACCGAATCAATATAGGCGTCGAGCGCATCATGCTCAAAACCAATGAAAAACTCTGCCTGAAATAGTGGATAAAGTTGCCCGATAATCTCGCTCAGTTCAGCGCGTGTTTTAGCACCTTGATACACAAATGTCGCCGCGATTAACGAAGGCAAAGCAAACAAATGCAAGATATTATTACGGTAATAGGTCATGGTTACTGCGCTAGTCACGTCAAGACTAACAATGTCACCGAGCTGATCTGAACTAACATTAAATTTTTCTAAAGCAATCGCTTGTCTTAACAATGCACTGCCACTGACTTGCGGTACTGTCACATCAGGCATAAACGGAGCTTTACGCAATAATTGCAAATAGAGTTCCAGTTGCTTTTCAAGCGCGTCTTTAGTGGTTATGCGACGCTCTACTCCCAGCAATACCAAGGCAGACAAAGTAATAGAGGTAACTGCTGCGCTGTTATTGATATTGACCATGACATTATTGGCAATATCGTTAACGACAGGGGTCAACCAATTTGGTTTTTTAGCCTCGACCGCATCGATATCATCGCGCCAGTTTTCAACCTTGTCGTCGAGCAATTTATTAAGATGAATTGGCTCACCAAAGTTAACATAAGCTCGACCAAAGTTTTTGAGTTTACGTAAGGTTTTAACCACCTGCCCCATTGACTCTTTTTCTTTAGATTTACCTTTTAATTCATTGTGATAGGTACTTACTTCCATCACGTGATCATAACCAAGATACACAGGTATTAGGGTAATAGGTCGGTCAATACCGCGCAATAGCCCCTGAACAGTCATTGCTAGCATTCCAGTTTTTGGCGCTAATAAACGCCCCGTCCGCGAGCGACCACCTTCAGTAAAATATTTAACCGAGTGGCCGTTGCTAAATAACTGATGGAGGTATTCTCTAAAGACCGCAGCATAAAGCTTATTGCCTCGAAAACTACGACGCATGAAAAAAGCACCGCCACGGCGTAAAATGGGCCCAGCAGGCCAAAAGCTTAGATTAATGCCCGCGGCGATATGTGGTGGCACCATGCCCTGTCGGTAAATAACATAACTTAATAACAGATAGTCCATGTGACTACGGTGACAAGGTACAAAGACAATTTCATCACCATTTTGTGCTAACTGACGAACCCGTTCGGCATTAGTAATGCTGACGCCCTTGTACAACTTATTCCACAACCAAGTTAATACTCGATCACAAATTCGCAGCACCCGCTCTGAGTAATTAGCGGCAATTTCATCAATAAATCCTCGAACTTCTTGTTCGACTTGTTCGGCTGTTTTATTTTTTTGCTCGCCATAATCCTTCATCACATTTTGCAGTGCGGCCGATTGCAGCAAATTACGCTCTAATGACGCGCGGTATAATAACTTAGGCCCAAGCATAGTCTGAGCTTGGCGATGAAAATGAAAACGCGCTAAACGCGATAACTTATGCGCCACTTGTTGGTCGCTACCACGTTTTTCAAGCAAGGTTTGTATTGAGATTGGTCGGCTAAAACGGACAAAATTATCACGACCAAGAAAAATAATCATCATCATCTTGCGCAGCCAACCAGCATCTTCACGCTGTAACATCGCCGAAGTCACAGAATCGTCGGTTCGGCCCGGTTTACGGCCCCAAAATAATGAAACTGGCACCACTTGAATATCTTGCTCGGCCTCATCACGGATTAAGCCAATAAATTCACTAAAACGAGTAATAAATTTTTGACTGTCGTCTTGCTTAGCATATAACGGTTTGCGGCCCTGGACACAAAAGTATCGCGGAATGTCATTGCCGTTAATGGTAATTTTTTCGGTGGGTGCTGGAATGTCTAAGCGCTGACATACCCGCTCTAATGCCAGTAAATCTGAAGCCGATTCATTTTTTAAAACATAAACAATCGGTTTGGCGCGATCGATGCCAAGTTCAGAACAAGGATCTTTAGGCACTAACTTGCTCTTTACAAAAAGCTTTAAAGGCCAGCGTAATACTTGGATCCAACGAAAAAGTGGGCTTGTCATAATATAAAAGAACCGTTGCGTGAAAAACGCCTTAATATAGCAAAAAAGCCTCGTGAGCCATAGCTTTGTCCTTGGTAAATCCGCGCAAAATCACTAATCCATGAGATAAAAAAAGCCACCAGTTCTTGCCTAGATTAAATCTTACCTTTTAAAATGGCGATTACAGAGGCGAGCTATTAAAATACTTGTGCGGCGTATGCTTGATTAACTCACCATTATTTTCTAATAGCTCTTTACGCTTCATTGTATGAAGCCAATATCGTCCCCCTTCCTTCTGCCCAGCTAGTTCGTTCGCAGGATCACCATTATCACCGGGTATATAAGGATATCCTGGCCCAATCCCTTGATAATTAAACAGGTAACCCGCAGCATCATGAAATACGCTATGCCACCCTGCTATAAGCCATAATTGTTCTACGTTTATCTCCACAAGACTCATCAGTGGCTGTAAATCAAACCCGTTAATACTGAAGTCTTTCCCCAACACTATTGACTCATTGCCTCCGCCTCCTCGGCCTCCAGTTGGATTGAGCAAGGCTCCAAATACCGGATCTATCCCCAAAACATCACCAACTACCTTGCCATAACGTAGTTGCATTGAGTCAGCCCAATAGTCTTGATGCTCGAGATTTGTCACGGGTTTTAAATCAATATTTATTGCCGCTGATTCTTTAGCAATGCTCCGGTAGTTAATAAACAGATCATAATGTTTGGCTATTTCTGACAAGTCCTTATTACGTAAGGTAGCCAATGAGCTCAATACCTTTATCAGCTCTTGCCCCACTAAATTTCCAGCGAGTCGTTGCATTAATGTTGCCAGTTCATTAGTGCCTTCCCCTTTAACGGGGATATCCTTAAAATAAAACTCGCTCATATAGTCGTCTATAAAGACTTCTTTGGGCGTTAGGCGCTTTTTGTTGGCCCAGCTCGACAATCCGGTCGGTACATAAAAGATATCACCCGGTTCAATATGATCAGGGTCGAGCATTGGCTTAAAGTATCGATCTAACACCACAAAATATGCGCCGAAGCCCGCTTGACGCGGGAAGTACTGATCCAGTCCTTCTTGTAACGCCGCGTAAGAGACCCAAGTTCCCGCTATTACCTGATATTTGGCATAATATTGCCCCTGATAAGCAACAAGATCGATAAATACGCCACCATTGGGTTCGGCTTTAATACGTGAGTTAGAGGCGTTTTCATATGGTTTAAATGGCTTGTTCGAAGTACCGCGCTCTGCCTCTGACACCCCCGTAGCAGAGTCTTGCCACAATAAGGCTTGTGGATTACTCATGGGGCTCTCCACCCTCGTTATTTACATTGTCACTGCTCGACTCACAACAGGGCTCAAACGAAGCGAAATCGTCTGCGCTTAGGCGTTTACCACGGCGCGTTGCTTCAGATTGCGCTTGATTGGCAGTAGCTGTCCGTTGCTGTAAATCAATCGCCCGGCTATTAACAATATAATCTTCACAGGCGTTACATTCACCAACAGTCGTTTCACAAATATGCCCGGTGGTGGGTAACGATACTTCAAAGGGTGAAGGTGGCGATGTGTTCCATTGTTGCTTGATCTTGGCGATTAGCTCAACATCAAACCAGCGCTTAAAATGTGCTGGTTTGGTAATGGCTAACGCGGCTTTGTCGCCAACGTAACCGATTGGATTATGGCTCAGCAAGCTACCTAACTCTGGGAACAAACTGCCACGAGAAATGCCTAGGTTGCTGCGGCTCCAGATGGCACCAAAGTAATGATTGCGATTTTGTTCGATATGACATTTAAACCGCTCAAACTCCACCTGCGCTTGAGCTTGTTCAAGCAATGATACGCCACTCAATGGCTGTGCAAAGGTGGGGCTGTTTGCAGCTGCGTCAAAACTTGCGCTAACTTGCTGCTCGGTATCAGCGATTACTGACGCTCGATTTAACCGGGTTAGGCTCGCTAGCGCTGATTTTACCGAGACATGCAGCCCGCAATCGTCGCTGACCAAATCTATTAAGTTGCCCCAAATAATAATGTCCACCAGTTTTTCTGGTAACCCAAGCGCATCAAGTGCTTTGCTCAGGGTTGACGACACCATATTGTATTGATAATCACGTGCGGTGATAGTGCTGCTTAAATTACGAACAGCCTCAAGCGCAGGAGTCGTTGTTTGCCCTAGTACTAATAGCTGCATGCCATTATAAGCCGATCTGTTGAGCCGTAACAAAGTAAGGTAAATTAGCTTAGGCATTTTCGATGCCAATAGGTCAAGCTCACGGGTGTAGCAAACAGGGTCAAACAAATTACATGCCATCAAATCATTAACTCCCGTTTGGGCACCACGCTCGTTTTCAAGTAATTCCTCAAAACTTGACACTATATTATCGCGATGACGGGCCATTTCAGCATCAATGTTGCCGCTAGCACCTCTGGAACTGCCGGCTGTTGGTGATTCTGGCGCTATTGACGATTCAATGTCAGCCATTTCGTCAAGCGCTTGTTGCGTTTCAATGGTTTTTGCCGCGCTAAAACCTGTTAAAAACACCTTATCAAGCAGCACACTTTTTAAGATGTGTTCATGACACAATGCCCATTGACTGGTCACGACATCGCGCGGCATCGGTTGTAAAACACAGGGGATAACATCAACTAATTTAAGCTCAACTTGGTAGTTACTCAACACTTCAAAATAGTGAATGTTAAGGCTGTGGCAGCGGTTGGTATTAACAACTTTTCGTAATTTTTTATTGTCTTGTCCGGTTTCTTTACTCTGTTCAATCCGTAATTTACGCTGACTTTTAATCGCATTGACTGCCGTTTGAGTCGATTCGTTAGTTTGCTGCGCCATCGAATTGAGCTCGCCTGTGAAGGTTTGGCTAAAATTAACTCCCCCGCCAATTTCAATCGGAATACCTTCAATAGGCAGGCTAAGGCCGATTTTACTGTTGCTACCATAACCCGTTTGACTGGCGATTTTGGTGGCGACTTCGAGATGATCTCGTGCCGTTAAACTGCTTGAAAGAGTCAACTCTGACTCCATCGCTAGCTCTCGCTCTGATTTGAAGTGCGTTTTAGTCCATGAATGGACCTCAAGCGTGATTTCATCACCCGGTGCTAAGCCAATGGTATCTATCTTCTCACCACGAGTGTAACCACGATGGCACCATTGCTGCTCAAAAACCAAGTTAAAACAAATATGTGGAAACATCGAATCGAGTGGTAGTGAAACCGGCGGAAAATACATCTCACTAATTCCTTTGCGCAAGTCTTGTACTTTTGCGGCTTGAGTCGTCATTATGCCAGTTCGGCGCATCGGCGCCGTTAATGCCTCAATTTCCAAAGCTTGCGCCTGTGTTATCGCCTGCTGATATTGCTGCACAACTTGCTGATCGTTGAGTGGCATAGAGCATGTATTGTGTTTTCTATCCGCCAATACTTGGCGTTTTTTCGCAATATCTTCCCGGCTTATAGGATCAGGCAACAGTCCGCTATTGACATCACGGGTTGTCGGCAAAAACTGTTCTAAGCGTTTAAGTTCATTATTGATAGTAGCTTCAATATGTTTGGCATCAATTTCTTCATCACTGTCTAGCCCTAAATATTGCGGTTGCACTATTGCGTATTTTACAGGCCCTTTATGCCGATCGTATTTGCTTGGTTTATCAGTTGAACTTGCTAATACAAAACGATTAAAGCGTAAGTGATGACACAGCTTGTCCTGCACTTTAATCTTGTCGCAGCTTGAAATAGCTGCTGGACGATCTCTGCTAGGAATTGGCTTGTTAGGTTTTAACATGGTTAAATACTCCCTTGTTAATTCATCTGAAAAAGGACTTTATGCATAGCAGGCAATGCTGCATTGGTATTTTCAACCTCCATCTCAAAGTAACATGCTGGTAATAATCTGAGGTTGTAACACCAGCTCATTTTATAACCCAAGTAAGTCACAAGCGCGTACCCAATTATTGGTATGCTAGAAATTACAGATTTGGATTAATATGTAGTCAGGGTCATGTTGGGGACTAAAAAAATGACTAAAATTAGCGTAACCTTGGTCGAAGATGACAGCGAAATTCGTCAATATTTAATCGACATTATTGGTAACAGTGGCGACTTAGTTTTATTGGACGCGGCGGCTAACCTAAGTGATGCCAGCCTAGCTTTAAAACATCACCGCCCCGATGTGCTGCTCGTTGACTTGGGATTACCAGACGGTTCAGGCATTGAGTTAATTAAACAAATCCACGCCAACCGATTAGACACGCTAGCGATGGTGATTTCAGGGTTTAGTGATCAACGTACCGTGTTTGAAGCCCTTGAAGCCGGCGCTCAAGGTTATATTTTAAAGCATGATGACAGCCAAAAAATAACCCAAGCAATCGCGCTAATGCTCGCGGGCGGATCCCCGATTAGCCCATTGATTGCACGACTGATGTTGAATAAATTCACTCAGCCTGCAATCGAAAATCCTCAACTAACATTACAATTAATTGAAGCATTGACCACCCGCCAAGAAAAAATATTACTCTTTGTCAGCCAAGGGTTTTCATCACAAGAGATTGCACAAAAGCTTAATATCTCCTATTACACCGTGACCACACACATCAAAAACATTTATGGCAAGTTGCAGGTTAATAGCCGCGCTGAAGCCATTTTTGAAGCCCATAAATTCGGTTTATTAAAATAAACGTCAGCCTTCTTGCAGCGACAAGAATCCACACTACCATTAACAAAAATCGATACTCCTATTTTGTGCAGTCGGTGGAATACCCAATGCGTGATCAAAAAAAACAAATAGTGATGCTTGCCCTGCTTACGCTGTTTTTAGCAGGGCTAAGCTATTTGATTTTTTGGCGTCCGATCGTAATTTTTACCCCGCCGTCAATCGGTGTTATTAATTTAATTAAATTTAGCGAACACCAAGCGCGCAGCCCTGCCCAGCTGACAAATGTCACATGGCAACAGCAAAAACTGCCGGATGATTGGTCAAAATCAGCAAAAAAAGCCAATCAGTATTGGTACCGACATAACTTTGAACTGTTACAGCAACCAACACAAACTATGGCAATTTACTTGCCGCTGATCAGTCACAATGTCGCGGTTTATATTAACGGTATTTGGGTCGGTCAGAGCGGCTCCTTTAGATCTCCAATAGCCAGAAACCATAACTTGCCACAATTATTTGCTTTTTCTCCTAAATTGCTGACACTAGGCTCTAACCAGATCCATCTTAAAGTCGCGGCCGCCTCACCAGCCCAAGGTTTGCTTGATCGGATCTATTTCGCACCCTATCAACAATTGGTCAATGCCTACACCTACAAAAAATGGATTAGAGTTGATCTGATTATTTGGTTAACGGGTGCGATGCTAGTAATGGCTATCGTATTGGCCGGTATTTGGTACTGTCGCCGCCACGATATGATCTATGGCATATTTTCGTTAGCGCTGTTTTTTTGGTCGGTTCATAACCTCAATTTGTTTATTGTTGACATACCGATGAGCAGTAAACACTGGCAAACATTAAATATGCTAACGCTTGGTTGGACTATCGCGTTAATGCCAATTTATGGTCACCACTTTTTGGCACAGCCCCAGCCCACAGTAGAGCGTTTTTTATACGGTTATTGTTTGGCTGGTTTATTACTTTTTTTGGCGCACAATGATCAGCAGTTATTTTTTTATGGTTATTTGGTGTGGTATAGCTTTTTGATCTTATTTGGTCTTTATGCCACTGGCTTCTTGATTCGTATGTATTTGCACCAAGCAACTAGCGATGCTTTTTTTATCTTACTCGCTTGCACAACAATGTTAGTTTGTGGTTTGCATGATATTTTGGTGGTTAATCGGCTGTGGTCACGCTTTGATGGCTTGATCATTCAATATAGCGCTATTCCAACCGTGACCATTTTTAGTTGGTTTTTAATTCGACGCTTTATTGATTCATTAAACACTGCAGAACGGCTAAGTAAGAGTTTAGATTTACAAGTAAAACAAAAACAACAGCAATTAGAAGTCCAATATCAGAGTCTTTATCTTACCCAGAAGAAACTGGTGTTGTCGCAAGAGCGCGAACGTATGATGCGTGATATGCACGACGGCATTGGTGGCCAACTGATCGCGCTAGCCAGTTTATTCAATCAACGCAATGATGATTTATTTAGTCAAGCCCGGCACAAAATTCGTAACTGCATTAACGATCTGCATATGGTGATTGATTCTTTAGATCCGCTAATGAACAATTTGCCGACCTTGCTTGGCACTATGCGATTACGCTGGGCTGAGCAACTAGAAAATGTCAACATTAAACTCGATTGGCAGATTAAAGATCTTCCCGAAGCTACAGATTATAGTTCACAACATAGCTTGCATATTATGCGAACACTGCAAGAGGTTATGACCAATGCCATAAAACATTCTGGCACCACTAAAATTACCGTAGCTACGGGTATCCACGATACTCAGCATGTATTGATTAGAATAACCGATTATGGACGGGGCTTAAGCAAAAACCACAGCGATGGCCGTGGTTTTAACAATATGACGTGGCGTATCAGTCAGGTAGGCGGTACGCTTATGATAAACTCATCAAGTCAGGGCACCGAAATTTGCTTAATACTGCCGCAAACTCCACACTAAAAAATAATGCGAGGGCTGAAGTTACCTAGCCCTCCCTTTGTGCCGTGATTATATTTGTTGGTCAATCGTTGCCCTAATCTCAGCTAAGGTTGTTTCCTTCACCAATTTACCATCTTCAAAAACCACCTCTAACAAGCCTTGCGCTTCTTCAATGGGAGTGACATCGTCAAATAAAGTTAACTCACCGTTGACCCGTTCGATTTTTAACAGTCCTTTGGCCGATTTTTTCTTGGTATCTGTTTTAGGATCTTTAAAAATTGCAAGACGTTCACCACCTTTAACCACACTGGTAGCCTTAACAGCTGAACCGTGCGTATCACGCGTCACATACTGATAGCTGTAAGATCCAATGCCTAATACAACCTTTGACGCGAAACCTTTGTCCATTAAGCGTTGTAAAATCTGGCGCTGACGCTGCAATGTAATGGCGTCGCCGTATATAGCGCCAATGTGTTCATCAAGCAGTTTAAAACCTTTATCTGTCATGGTGCCACCAAAGGTATCCCACAAACATTCAATCAGCCCTTTGACTTCACACGCCATCAGTAACGTAGTTTGACCATCTTCACAACAATAGTATTGACCTTGCCACAAATAGGCTTCATAACCATTGGTAATCGCATTGCTGTAAGCCTGTTCTTGTGTCTCAAGGGTCGAGCTATCCGATGCTGGGGCAACGGTATAACCGGTCAGAATTTTTACCGGGTCACCAGAGTCAGGTCGAATAACCAAGGTGCCGTCACGGGCCAAAATTTCTTGCTTTAGCTGTGGCAAGTAATCAGTGACCAAGGTCCAAAAATCCCAAGTGTCTGATACTACGCTTAAGATGCCCGTTGGTGACTGTTCGCTCATTAAATATTTAAAGAACTCAATTTCACCTTCCATAATCCACGAACAAGTGACCGAGTGCTCAGTCGCATCAACCGAGCAACCAACCAATTCTTTATCAACGTCGGCGCCGTAATATTTCTCAGCAAATAATACCGCTGGAATAGTATCGGTGCCGACTAAACCAGACGCTAAGTGGCCAAAGCCACTCATCGCTGCGGCGTGTTTGCCAAACATGCCACGGAAGCTAAAGTCGTGACCTTGGAAAGGTACAAAGTCAATCGGCAATCCGGTTTTAATCGCGAACTCCTTAAACACTTTAAGATACGCAACCGATGTTGTTGCACTGGTTTGAATTGGCCAGTTTTCACAACTGAGCACGGTTTCAATCATGTTAGTTAGCCACTGAAAACCATCTTTAGTATTAACAATGGTCATTGGCGGCACTTGGTAAGGTACTAACGTTCCCTCTGGTAATGCTTTAACTTTTAACGGTAAATAGCCTAAATCGTGCAAGTCTTCGAGGTATTTAACATTCACCGGATAACCCAGCATCGCACTTAATATGCGTTTGTGGTTAGCAACGGCCACCGCCCTATCTACAGCAAAGAATTCGGCCCACTCGGTTTCTAGGTAACTTTTAATAAAATACTGCAGGCCAACAAAGGCCACTTTGTCACTATTTTCAACGTTGCTTAACTTACCGCTTCTAGAGGTAAAGTTAGCATAAACCTCGGTTACATCAGGGTGATAGGCACGGCTGTGGAATTCTTTATAAACATCTTTTTGCATACTTGCAGCGATAATACTCATGATTGTCTCCTTACATTTCAATGATTTGTAGTTTAATGCTCTTACTGTGACTAAATTCGTTTGCTGGTCTAAATGAATCCGTTGTATAAATCGTATCGATTAAGCCTTCAAATACGGCTAAGCCTTTTGAAAAAATACCGTGGGTGACAAATAATGAAATTTCAACCGCCCCGTTATTTTTAAGTACCTTGGCTAGTTCGATAAATGTTCGACCACCATCGCAAATATCATCAGCAATCAATACCTTCTTGCCTTTAACATCGCCAAGAATTTCTGTTTTAATGATCTCACCTGTTTTAAGGTTTCTGAGCTTTTGTGCTTGGATCACCTGTGGCTCACCATTAAAGGTCTCGGCAATCTTAATGGTTTTTTTACTCGCACCAGCATCTGGAGATATCAAGGTTAGCTCACCAGCGGCTAAACGCTGACTTAATTGCTCACAACGGGCTAATAAGTTGATTTGCGGTACGTTAACGACGTTGTTTAATAGCGCTGGCGAAACATCGCTATGGGCGTCCCAAATAGTGACTTTGGCCAAATCTAAATTGTTAATAAAGTTGGCCATCACAGCGGCGCCAAGCGCTTCGCCTTCGACACACACCCTGTCTTGACGAGCATAAGGGAAATAAGGAATAACTAATTCGATAGGAATAGTGCCGTTTGAAAGTCTTTTTAGCGCATCAACCGCTACCATTAATCGCACCAATTTTGTGGAATCGGTTAGACGTTCAAAAATTTCTATTTTAGTGGCATCGGCAAAGTCCTGCGGATTAAAGCGAATATGCTCTTCGCCGCCAGCAAAGGTAAAACTATCTACCGTAATGTCCGACTTTGTTCCCGCTGAGTCATGGCTAAATATTTTCATTTCACTTCCTTTTCATTAGTGTCCCTAAGACACAATAACTTTAGCAAAGACCGAACTATTGATCAAGTTATTTCGTGTCACAGAGACACATTTAACGTCCTGTGTTTTTTATTACTAACAAAACCATTATTAAACAAAGAATTATGATTTGTCATTTAATTCGCTATTATTAAGTTTCCACGGCGTTGACTGATAGATATGTTAGCGATAACGCCAGCATTAAACTCAATAGCGTCTTGTTCGATACCATCAGAAAAAATAACCCCGTGTTGTGCCATTTTTGAGACCATCTCAAAACCAGAGCTGTTGGTTATCTTGCCAAACACTAGTTCACAACCAGTTATCGCCGACGGAAATGGTTCCCTGACACTGTAATAAAGAAATTTACTGTCCCAAGCAAACCCCTGTCTGAGCTGGTGATTAATTGCCTGGCCCGCAATGGCACTAGCCCCAGTCACAATGCTTTTAAACCAACCGGTAGATCCTAAGCCAGTACTAATGATAACCCCGCTTGAGCTCTGTTGCTCTTGCTGGTTATCAACAGATAATAAATATCTTGCAGAGGTATGTGTTTTAGGCCCAATAAATAAATCATTAACCGCCAACAGACTTTGGCCAATATTGGTCTTAACTTCGGCCATCACCACTGATTTTGCGGGCATTGAATTATTTAATACTTGTCGCAGTACTTCTTCAAGCTCATCGGTCGTAAATGGTAATAACTGACCACCATAATGACTTGGCATCGGATTAATCGCAATAACCGGTTGGCCATTCAGATATTTAAGCGTATTGGCCACTAAGCCATCTTGACCTATCACCACAATCAGATCGTCAGGGGCAAATAAATAGGTCGCAAGAAAATTTCTTTCAAGTGGCTGTACTCGGCCAATATTTTTCAACTGGCTAACCGCCTTATTAACCGCATTAGTATAAAGACAGCTTTCTTGTTCATAGTCATCAAATGACTCCCCTAATTGCTCAAGATAAAACTTAGCTTGCCCCAAGGTACAATACTTTTCTTTTAATTGTTGCAGCCGAGTTTTACGAGTCACTACGACGATTTTTCGGTCGGTTAACATGATTATCTCCTGCGTTTACCTATTGGTTAAAGCGGATAAAAAATCAGGCGAAAAGTTTAAAGTGCCCACATTGCTGTCGCCTTGGGTTAAGTTTTCTATTGCTTGAGCAATAAGTTGCTCTGGCCCCATACCACTAAGGCTCATTACCCTAAGTTTGTCGGTATCTATCTGTTGATATGCCTGTAGCTGAACCCCAATTTTATAGGCTTGAGCGTCACCACGGGATTGTTCATTGGCACAGTTAATTGCCACTAATTCTTCAAGTTGCTTTTCGTCGGCAATTTGCGCGGTAATATTTTCTTGATTGATTTTAAACTGTTGCTGCATTTGCAATCTTTGTGATTCAAGCCGTGACTGCTCAAGATCTTGCTGCTTTTTTTGGATTGCTTTTTCAGTTTCAAGCTCAGATTCTTTAACACTTTTTTCTTGCTCGATACTGGCTAAACGACGAGCGTAAATTGCGTTATCGGCCTGTTTAAGTAGTGCTTCTCTAATTTCTGCTTCAAGTGCTTGGCCTGTTTCTGGCGTTGGCTTTATCGCCGTTAAGGCGACATCTGTCACTGCGACACCCAGAGTTGAAATGCTCTCAATATTGGTTAGGTCATCGCTCAAATCATTGGTCAATTGACGAGCACAGACTAAGCAATCTTTAAGCGGTTTTGATTCAATATGGTTGCGTAACATAACTTGAACTGCACGCTGAACTCGCTCATCGAGTTTTTGAGGATCTTCACTAAGATACTTGCCCTTGGCGTCTATGGTGAAGTTAAGCATTTTTACCGCTTGATGTGGCTGAGCAATTTGATAAGTCACCTGCCCCTGTATCGTTAGTTCTTGAAAGTCAGCAGTTTGCAGCCTGAACACAAAAGGTAACTCCTTACTGTTGCTCGGGATCGCGACCAATGAAGAATTAATGCCATAGTAAAAAAAGTTAATACCTAGTCCTTCTTGGGTAATTTGACCTTTTTTAAATAGCATTAGGTAAGTTGATGGGTCCGCTTTTATATATTTAACACCAAACATAGTAACCACCTCCATATATGTGTCACAGCGACACAATATTAAATATGTCTCAAAGACACTAATTAGTCAAATTATTTTTTTGCTCGGTAATTGTTGAAATTTTATGACAATTAAATTATTGTGTCACAAAGACATAAAGTTAATTGGCTGTGATGACAAATTCGTACGATATTAATCAATACAAAAATCCCTTATTTAGCGTTGATAGTGTGCTTTTTACCGTAAAAGACTCCGCTTTAAAGGTCTTAATGGTAAAACGTGCTAGTGAGCCATTTGTTGGTAGTTGGGGCCTTCCTGGCGGTTTTGTTGATGTTGATTGTGATGATTGCACCGCGAAAACAGCCTTAAGAAAACTCAAAGAAAAAACCAGTGTTGCTCCAAAATATTTAGAGCAACTGCAAACATTTTCGGGTAAAGAGCGCGATCCTCGTGGATTTAGTGTAACTTTGGTCTATTTTGCATTGATTGCGGAGCAAGAAGTCGCCTCGCATATCGAAACCGTTGATGACGTGCAATGGATAGATGTCGCTAACATCGACAGTTTGACTATCGCATTTGATCACCAGTTTATTATCAAACAGGCACAAGAGCGGCTCCAACAAAAAGCACTTTACTCAATGGTGCCAGTGTACTGTTTGCCAGAATATTTTACGGTCGGCCAGCTCAAAACGGTGATTGAAACTATCATTGGCAAAACAATCCAACGCAAAAGTTTAATTCGCCGAATTGAAGCGGCAGATATGTTTGAAAGCATTGATGAAAAAGTAAAATCAGGCGGACGCTTAGCCCAGCTATACAAAGTTAAACCGGGTGTGGACATTGTGAATTTTGAACGTAACTTAAGTGCTTAATTCAAATAGATATAAAGCTAGGCGAATAAAAGGGGCAACACTATGATTGTATATATCGACATGGATGACGTACTTTGCGATTACAGCAATGCCTTTAACCAAGCATTAGCCGCGACACCTAGTATCGCTTTCCCGCAATCTCAATATGGATTTTACGCCAATTTAGCACCGATTAAAGACGCGATAAACAGTGTTAACAAGCTCATACAGTCGGCGCAATTCGACCCCTATATTTTAACCGCCCCCTCAATACGTAATCCATTTTCATACACTGAAAAGCGTGTATGGATAGAACAACATTTTGGCATCGCCTTTACTGAAAAATTAATCTTAAGTCCCAACAAAGGCCTACTTAAAGGTGACATTTTAATTGACGATCAAGTAGCAGGGCGAGGCCAAGAAAGCTTTGAGGGCGAACTTATACAATTTGGCAGTGCCAACTATCTAGATTGGCACAGCGTGATGAGTACGCTCGAACAACGTGCAGCAGACCGCTTATAAGTTAGTGAGTTAAAGATCACGCCAATACCAATTTCGTTAAATTTCTAAATACCCACTCTCCAACTTATCGTTGTTTATTACTTGCACAGTAAAAAATACTGTATATACTGACAGTCAACTGTATGAAATAACAGTCTCCAAATGCTTAAAACTAATAATCACAGAAAAACGGTGTGATTTCGCTAAGCAAATGAAGTTATGCGCTAATGTTGACTAAAAGGTAACACAATGAAGAAACTAACGAAGCGACAGGCTGAAATACTCCAATTAGTTAAGGACAATATTTCCTTAACTGGCATGCCACCAACTCGAGCTGAAATTGCCAAGCAACTTGGTTTTAAATCTGCAAATGCTGCCGAAGAGCACCTTAAGGCGCTAGCAAAAAAAGGCGCAATCGAGATAATTCCAGGGACCTCACGAGGCATTAGAATTGTAAGTTCTAATGATGATCTTCAAGATGAAAAAGGCTTACCGCTGATTGGTCGTGTTGCCGCTGGTGAACCTATATTGGCTCAGGAACATATCGAGTGCCGTTATCAAGTTGATCCCAATATGTTTAAACCTCAAGCCGATTATTTGTTACGTGTTAATGGTATGAGCATGAAAGACATTGGCATTATGGATGGTGATTTATTAGCTGTACATAAAACGCAAGAAGTCAGAGATGGTCAAGTTGTCATTGCTCGGGTTGATGATGATGTCACCGTTAAACGTTTCGAACACCAAGGGAAAAAAATTATTCTGCATGCTGAAAATCCGGAATTTTCCGCGATTGTAGTTGATCTAGAATTTCAGTCGCTTGAAATAGAAGGCTTGGCCGTCGGCATCATTCGTAATGGAGATTGGCAATGAAATCACTCTACTCAACCAATACAAGCAGCAGCTTAAATCAGGCCCGAGCGATTAGCTCGGGCAGCAATGCATTAGATTTTGCTTTGCCCCAAGGTGGCTGGAAGCCTCAAGTAATCAATGAATTAGTCAGTAACCAACCACAGATTAATTCGCTTAAGATGTTAGCACCTACCTTAGCTGCACTGAGTCAGCAAGGCCGTTGGATTGTGCTAGTAGGCGCACAAAAAACCGAAATAAAACAGTTTTTAACTGATTATGGCATTGCGAGCAACAAGGTTCTGTTAGTTCACCCTAAAGACCAGATTGACGCACTATGGGCAATGGAACAGGCATTAATGTCAGGAACCAGTAGTGCGGTCTTAGGCTGGCCAGGTGATATTGATGAGCGCGATATTAGACGACTACAAATAGCGGCTAAACGCTCAAAGGCATTAGCGTTCATATTCAAACAGTCGGGAAGTAATAATCAGATATTAAACTGCCACACAACTGATCAGCCATGCCTGCAGCTTAATTTAAATAATATCAAACATTTCATTCACTAAGTTTGTTACCTTAACTTAGTGAGATCTACAGTTTTTGTTAAGCTTACCACCCAGCCTGTGGTTGCTTAAGTTTTAATAAGTCATTAATCTCTCGGACAAATACGACTTGTGCTTTATTTGCATTATCAGGACTACAGAGTCGTCCTTGTTCAAAGTTAAATATCCCTAATTCGAGTACCTCAAGACTACCTTCAAAGAATATTTTTATATACTTTGCAATTTGGTTTAGTGAGTTAGTCGTAAATTTTTTCATAGTATCCATACCTTAACTGTAATGTTGTTCGACGATAAAACTAAAAAATAGTTCAGTCGATCATTGTAAATTTCTTAAAATGTTGCTGCGCTGCGTGATGCCTGATCATAAAACCCAGATAATGCTCTTAATGAACTAGCAATATCAGCGATTTGTTGGTCGGATAAATTCAGCTCTTTAAGCGACTCGATCAAGCAACGTTCTCTAACAGCTTTGTAATCCTCACAAAACTGCCAGCCTGCAGGTAGCGGTTGATAATAGGTTTCTTTACCGCGGCGCTCGCCAGTAATAAGCCCTAATTTAACTAATTTTCGCAAACTGTAAGCAACGTTATGACTGTCTTCAAGATTTAATGCAAAACAAATATCCGTTAGATTTTTTGCACGATTTCGATGAGCAATATGATGTAAAACTTGAATGTCTAATACACCGATCTCTCTCATGCCAGTTGCTTTTGCACAGTGTAGCATCCAGCGTAAAAAAGCATTATTAACCACGGTTAATCCATACTCAAATTCACTAAGTACGGGCCGCTGCTCAGAAACTAAATGTGATGACGAAACAATTCCCTTGTTATCTGACGTCGACATAAGCCCTCTAATGTTGTTAGACATAATAGGCGTGCATAATACACCAAGCCAACCGATAATCCTAGGTGATGTAAACCTTAAAGCTATATCAAAATAAACTGTTAGTACAACAATTTACCAAATAACAACAATCAAACATTTTGTTGCTATTATTTTCTTTAAAATCACCTTGTTGAAAAGTAAGCTTGCTGGTAAATTTAGCGCTCGGCGAGACTCAGCTTGTACCAAAAAATACATTGGATTTCCTAGAGCCATAACGCCCTTAGCAAATAAAAACAACCCAAAGCGTGAGTAATTAAGTGAAAGACAAAAACCTAACATCACCAGTGAGTATCACCACAGAAGGAAAAGAACTTCTCGCGTTAGCAGCTCCTGCGATTTTGGCTCAGTTTGCTCAAATGTCGATGGGGGTAATTGATACCGTTATGGCTGGCCAACATAGCCCAAATGCATTAGCAGCCGTTGCGATCGGGGTTAGTTTATTTAATCCAATTAGTATTTTTATTGTTGGTATTTTCTTAGCCTTAAGCCCTATTATTGCACATTATCATGGCCAAAATAATCAACAAGGTATTAAACTCTCCTTCCAAACAGGACTCATTTTGGCTGTTATACTGGCCTTTCCTTGCGCGGTTTTATTGTATCTATTGCAACCTGTGATGATATTTATCGGTATTACCGATCAAATAATTCCGTTAGCCAATGGCTATTTACAAGCTCTAGCATGGGGCTTAATCCCACTATTTTGTTTTTATTCGATGCGATTTTGCAACGAAGGAATGTTTGCAACAAATGCCATAATGTATATCTCTTTAGCCGCCCTACCCTTTAATGTCTTTTTTAATAACTGGTTTATTAATGGCGGATTCGGTGTACCGAGCATGGGTGCGGTCGGTGTTGGCTGGGCCACAGTAACAGTCTGGACTCTAATGGCTGGCGGAATATTTTGCTACACTATTTTTGCAAAACGCTATCAGGGTTATCACATGTTTAGCCAATGGCTAAAGCCCAGTTACGATCATTTTAGCGAAATTTTTAAGCTTGGTTTACCTATGGGGTTAGCGTTGGGTATGGAAGTCGCGCTATTTGGCGCTGTAGGCCTGATGATCGGACGTTACACAGTACCTGATATCGCAGGTCACCAAATTGCATTAAACATCGCCTCAATGGCTTTCACACTTTCTTTGGGTTTATCGGTCGCAGTAACCGCTAGGGTCGGATTTCATTCTGGTCAGGGCAAAGTGGTTAGAGCCAAAAATACGGGGCTGCTGGGTATTGGTTTTGGCATAATTATCGCCTTATTTACAGCATCGATCATGTTACTGTTCTCTAAGCAACTTACCGCTGTTTTCACCTCAGATCCGCAAGTTACGGCAGTAGCATTGCAGTTAATATTTTTGGCCGCTATATTTCAGATTTCAGACGGGATGCAAGTCAATGCCAATGGCGCATTACGTGGTATGAAAGACACAAAAATACCGATGTATATATGTACTTTTTCATATTGGTTAGTGGGCTTTCCGATTGGCTATATCTTAGCGGAACATTTTGCCATGGGAGTAAGAGGGTATTGGGTTGCCATTATTAGCGGGCTATCAATGGCGGCCATATTACTGACATATAGATTTACCTGATTAGCCACATGGCTCCGCCAGCTTTAGATATTTCTTTAGCATTGGTGGAGTTCTAACCATTATTTGACCTAATAATGGGAGTAGTTTTCG
>Ga0209292_1000456_pt1 | contig 53300 bp, 49 predicted proteins | sample GOMGulsemesocosm_2_FD_184634 | JGI IMG/M metagenome (GOLD analysis project Ga0209292, IMG submission 184634) | Methane-oxidizing microbial communities from mesocosms in the Gulf of Mexico - GOM9C Gulf of Mexico (SPAdes) (version 2) | ecosystem: Environmental > Aquatic > Marine > Cold seeps... | reverse complement strand
TCGCCATTTAAAGTGGTACGCGAGCTGGGTTTAGAACGTCGTGAGACAGTTCGGTCCCTATCTGCCGTGGGCGTTTGAGAATTGAAGAGGGCTGCTCCTAGTACGAGAGGACCGGAGTGGACGAACCGCTGGTGTTCGGGTTGTTATGCCAATAGCATTGCCCGGTAGCTACGTTCGGAACTGATAACCGCTGAAAGCATCTAAGCGGGAAGCAGGCTTTGAGATGAGTTCTCACTGGAGCTTTAAGCTCCCTAAAGGGTCGTTGGAGACTACAACGTTGATAGGTCAGGTGTGTAAGGACTGCGAGGTCTTGAGCTAACTGATACTAATTGCCCGTGAGGCTTAACCATACAACACCTAAGTGGTTTTGTATGAAGACTGACATAAGATGGTAAAACATCCGTCGAACACGCCATCCATGGCTACGTTCGACACTAGTGCATCCATGCACGTCGCGCACGAAAATGCCTTGAATAAGAAAACTTTTGTTTATATCAGAATTCCAAGATTGATTAATTAGGCAAACGCCTGGTTAATAACAAGTTTTGTCTAGCGACAATAGCACTGTGGCACCACCTGATCCCATTCCGAACTCAGAAGTGAAACGCAGTAGCGCCGATGGTAGTGTGGGAGTTCCCATGTGAGAGTAGGACATTGCTAGGCGCCTATTAGAGAAGCCCGTTACTGATGTAACGGGCTTTTTGTTCTTAGGGTTTAATTGGTTTTATATTTTAATAGTATAAAATCAATTATATCTTTGATATTAAAAGTTTTTTCTAGCGACAATAGCACTGTGGCACCACCTGATCCCATTCCGAACTCAGAAGTGAAACGCAGTAGCGCCGATGGTAGTGTGGGAGTTCCCATGTGAGAGTAGGACATTGCTAGGATCCAAATATAAAACCCGCTACTGTGTAGCGGGTTTTTTCGTTTATAATCACAAATTAATATAATTAATGGTGTAAATAATGAATTGGGAAGATGTTAAACGAAAGAGTGCTATTCTTACTAAAATAAGAGGCTTTTTTCAAATGAAAAATGTTATTGAGGTTGAAACTCCTTCATTATCATTAGGAACAGTCACAGATCCTTTTCTAGATGCTTTTATATCTAAGTATAACTATCTATCAAATAGCGACATTAATGCTTCTACACAGCTTTATATGCAAACCTCACCAGAGTTTCATATGAAGAGATTATTATCATCAGGCTATCAATGTATTTATCAAATTTGTAAAGCATTTCGCCATGAAGATTTCGGTCATCATCATAATCCTGAGTTTACTATATTAGAATGGTACCGCTTAGGATATGACCAGCATAACTTAATAGCAGAAGTTGATGAGTTATTATCTACTGTATTAGGTACGGAACCGTGTGACAAAATTACCTATCAAACCTTATTTCTAAAGTCAGTTAACGTGGATCCTTTATCAACAAATTTTGAAGAACTTTATGATGTGATATTAAAACATGATAAAGGAGCTGAATGGCTCTTTGAATCGCAAGACTGTGATTTATTACTACAGTTTATTTTCTCTGAGATTATTGAAGTTAGTATTGGTAAATATGTACCTTGTTTTGTTTATAATTTTCCCATCGAGCAAGCCTCACTTGCAAAAGTCTGTCCTTCTGATGGTCGTGTTGCACAACGTTTTGAGTGCTATTATAAGGGGTTGGAGTTAGCTAATGGCTTTAATGAACTTACAGATGTGGATATACAGGAAGCTAGATTCGTTAATGATAATAAGAAACGTCAACAATTAGGCTTACCAGAAAGAGAGATAGATACAAATTTCATCGATGCTCTGCATTTAGGCTTACCTCAATGTTCAGGTGTAGCATTAGGTATTGATCGGTTAATGATGATAGCACTAGATAAATCTTCAATCGAAGACGTGATTACATTTCCTATAGAAAAAGCTTAGAAAGTTTTGTGATAGTATATCAATTGTGATAATATCCACTTTATAGATTTACTCGATATATACTTACATTAAAGAAGGCCGAAGAATGCTTGATCGAATTGGAATAACTGCAACTTCGCTTTGTGCCCTCCATTGCATATTATTACCCGTATTATTACCAGCTTTACCATTACTAGGCCTAAGCTTTTTAGCTGATCATGCTTGGGAACATATATTTCTAATAATCACTGCTATTTTGGGAACTGTTGCATTATTTTCCGGTTTCAAAAAGTATCATCGACGTCTTTACCCTTTTTACCTTTTATTTTTAGGGGTCGGTATTTATTGGATAAAACATGACTTTTCAGAAGCAATTCAACCCTATTTTATTATTATCGGTGCTAGTTTAATTGTTGCTGCCCATATTATTAATTTGAAATTATGTAACAACTGTAAACAGTGCACCGATGAAAGTTGTGAAAGTAGTTAATTAAAAAATCTGATTACAAATCTAATTCTTTTAACTTTCTTGTTAGTGTATTTCTTCCCCAGCCCAACTTTATAGCCGCTTCTTGTTTTCTTCCTTGGGTAAAGTGTAAAGCCCGTTCTAATAGTACTTTTTCAAACTCAGGTAATGCTGTATCAATAATATTGATGTTACCCTGTGCCAATTGTTCGTCTACCCACTTTTGTAGAGCAATAGGCCAGCTTGTCACTTCTTCAGTTGATCTGATGAGTGATGTTTTCTCAGAAAGTTCGCTAGGTAGGTCATCTAATAAAATTTCTTTACCGCTACCCATTACTGTTAAGTACCGGCAAATATTTTCAAGCTGACGAACATTTCCTGGCCATGCACATTGCTCCAAATAGTTAAGTGTAGATTTATGTAATGTTTTTTGTTCTACTTCTAATTCTTTGGCTGCAAGATGTAAAAAATGGTTAATGAGTTGCTCAATATCTTCCTTACGTTCACGTAGACTAGGTAATTGGATTCTAATAACATTTAGACGATGAAATAAATCTTCACGAAAATCACCATTATTTACTTGTACTTCTAAGTTTTGATGGGTAGCAGCAATGATTCTTACGTCAACCTGAATAGGCAAGTGTCCGCCAACTCGATAAAATTGACCATCAGAGAGCACACGCAATAAACGTGTTTGTATATCTAAAGGCATATCGCCTATTTCATCAAGAAATAAAGTCCCTTTATGTGCTTGTTCAAATCGTCCTTGTCGAACTGCATTGGCACCTGTAAATGCACCTTTCTCATGACCAAATAACTCAGATTCAATTAAGTCCTTTGGGATTGCAGCCATATTCAATGGAATAAATGGAGCATCTGAACGTGGGCTATGCATATGTAATGCATGAGCAACTAATTCTTTACCTGTACCAGATTCACCATTAATCAATACACTTATACTAGAGCGCGATAGGCGACCGATTGCTCGGAAAACTTCTTGCATGGCGGGAGCTGCGCCGATAATACCCACAGAATCAGGTACGGCGACCAACTGCTTGCGTTTGGCACTTTGCTCACGAGAATGAGTTAATGCCCGTCTTGTAAGTGCTATAGCTTCATCTGTGTCGAAAGGTTTGGGTAGGTATTCAAAAGCACCACCTTGATAAGCGTTAACCGCACTATCAAGATCTGAATGAGCTGTCATTATTATTACTGGAAGGTTTGGATATTGTTCAGTGACACGACTAAGTAGGGTTAACCCGTCAATATTTGGCATCCTAATATCAGAAATAATAACTTCTGGTTGTTGATGATCTAATGCAATCAATAAGTCTTCTGGTTTTTCAAAAGAAGCTACAGATATATTTGCTCCTGATAGAGCTTTCTCTAAAACCCAGCGAATAGAGCTGTCATCATCTACAATCCAAACTTGCTCAACATTCATTATTAATCTCTTCTTGTATAGGTAGTAAAATTAGGAACTCTGTATGACCAGGTCGGCTGAAACATGATAGTTTGCCTTTATGCTGCTGTATTAGTGTTTGGGAAATAGATAAGCCTAATCCCGTACCATTATCACGCGCAGAAACCATAGGGTAGAATAATGTATCTTGAATCTTCTCAGGGATACCTGGTCCATTATCTATAATGCTTATCTGAACACATAACTTTACCCGTTTTCCGTTGATAGTCTTGTTACTTGCTGCTCGTGTTTTGAGTGTTATAGAACATTCTGAATCTATTATTTGAACGGCGTTGTTAACGATATTTATAACTGCTTGTTGTAATTTGTCTTGGTCAAAGCTTATTTCAGGAATTGAAGGGTCATAGTCTCGAATAATTTCAATCTTTTTGGGGTTATTATAATTTATTAGCTGAAACACTTTTTCTAAAACAATATGTATATTTTGTTCTGCCATCTGGGGCAATTGATTTGGACCCAGCAGTTTATCGACTAGATTAGTGAGACGATCAGCCTGTTCGATAATTAATTCAGTATATTCTTGTTGTTCTTGTGATAATTCTTTACTCAGTAACTGTGCTGCGCCTCGTAAACCGCCAAGGGGATTTTTGATTTCATGAGCAAGCCCACGAATTAGGTCACGAGCAGACTCCCATTGCTGATGCTGGAATGCTTCGATACTCATTTGCTTTTGCTGATCTATTTGTTTGAATTCTAGTAATATATGCGGTTGCTTACTGAACTCGACAGAAGAAGCGGTAATTTCTACTGTTATACGAGTATGATCAAAAAATTCGATGGTGACATCACTATCACTGAACTCTTGCCCAGAGGTAAGTAGTTGGTCCAAACGTTCTTTCTTGATAGGAGAATTGTAGAATACTGTAGTGATCGGTAAATTGTATAATTTATTAAAACTTTTAATGAGTAATGCTTCAGCTGCAGGATTAACATATTTTATGGTTAATTCACTGTCAAGCACAACGACAGCTGTAACCATTTGGTTTGGTAGCTTTTGTTGATAACTCAGTTTTAATTGCTGATCTCTACTGCTGATAATAGACATAAAAACCTACTTGCACTAATTCAGTGCAATAAAATATTGAAATAGTTATTCTGGTACAAATTGTACTGCGTTTTAATTAATTTGCTTTATTAACCGATGATCTATGCATATAAAAGGTTATAGACTTGGATGATGCAATTACCTTGCCTTTTTCATTAAGTAATTTCATTTTTATGATATGTTCACCACGATCTATATTTCTTAACACAAACATGGAGTGGGGTTGGGGTTTTTCAAAAGGTTTGTCATCTAAATATAATTGGATATGTAGACCCTGTTTGAAAATAGGTTTAATACTACCTGTTACATATACTGAGCCAGTGTTATCTCTAATAGTGGCATTTTGTTTGGGTTGATTTATTTCAACCTGATAGTCATCTTTAATAATTTTTGGTGTTAAATCTAACAGTGAAGTATCAACAGAAGATGATGTATTGGGCGCTCTTACTTCAACTTCTTCAGCACCAGGCTTAGGGCTATCAGAAAAAACTAAAACGCCATCATCATTTCTCCAAACATAAATTTTCGTTGAAGCAGCAAAGACATTACTACTCAGTAATGTGAAAATTAACGTTAATAACAACAAAGAATGACGCAAAAAGCTAACTCTATTTAAAATACCTACCTTAAACTTATATAACTAATGACTGTATTGCCACAAAAAAGCTCACCGAAGTGAGCTTTTTTTAATATTTATTAATTTAGTGGGTATTAAACACTGTAATACATATCAAATTCAACAGGGTGAGTTGTTGAGTTTAATAATGTAACTTCTTCACGTTTAAGGCCAATGTATGCATTAATCATATCAATATCCATTACGCCACCAGCCGTTAAGTAATCATTGTCAGCTTCTAATGAATCAAGTGCCTCTTCTAATGAAGAACATACTTGTGGAATAGCCGCTGCTTCTTCTGCTGGCAGGTCGTATAAATCTTTGTCCATTGCATCGCCAGGATGGATTTTGTTTTTGATTCCATCAAGACCAGCCATTAACATAGCAGTGAAACCTAAGTAAGGGTTCATTGTTGGATCAGGGAATCGTACTTCGATACGCATTGCTTTAGGGCTTGGAACAATTGGAATACGAATAGACGCTGAACGATTACGGGCCGAGTATGCAAGCATTACTGGTGCTTCAAAACCCGGAACAAGACGTTTATATGAGTTAGTTGATGCATTCGTGAAAGCATTAAGTGATTTAGCATGTTTGATGATACCACCAATATAATAAATCGCCATTTCAGATAATCCACCGTACTTATCACCAGAGAATAGGTTAACACCGTCTTTAGCAAGTGATTGGTGAACATGCATACCAGTACCGTTATCACCTACTAAAGGCTTAGGCATGAACGTTGCTGTTTTTCCGTAGGCATGTGCGACGTTATGTACGACGTATTTATAAATTTGCACTTCATCCGCTTTTTTAACCATGGTATTGAAACGACAGGCAATTTCATTTTGGCCAGCAGTAGCTACTTCATGGTGATGAGCTTCAACAACTAAGCCCATTTCTTCCATGACTAAACACATTGCTGAACGTAAATCTTGTGAAGAATCAACTGGTGATGTTGGGAAATAACCCCCTTTAACACCAGGACGATGTCCCATGTTGCCTTCTTCATATTCAGTACCTGAATTCCAAGAAGCTTCTTTATCATCAATTTTGTAAAAAGAACCAGACATATCAGTATGGAAACGAACGTCATCAAAAACGAAAAATTCAGGTTCAGGACCAATTAACACAGTGTCAGCAATACCTGTACTGCGTAAATATTCTTCAGCACGGTTAGCAACTGAACGAGGGTCACGGCTGTAACCTTGCATAGTTGCAGGTTCAACAATATCACAACGTAAGTTCATCGTTACAGCGTCAGTAAATGGGTCTAATACAGCGGTAGATGGATCAGGCATCATAACCATGTCTGATTCATTAATGCCTTTCCAGCCTTCTATAGAAGAACCATCAAACATTTTACCATCTTCAAAAAAGTCTTCATCTACTTGATGATGAGGAATTGAAACGTGTTGCTCTTTACCTTTTGAATCAGTAAAACGTAGGTCAACAAATTTAACATCGTTGTCTTTGATTAAATCTAATACTGCTTGTGACATGTAAAGTCTCCAGTGTCTTTAAAATAAAATACGTTTGCATTTTGCTTGAATGGCATAAAGCGAAATTCATGCCAATAGAAAAAGTGTCGATATAATAAGGTGTTAAGTTAATCAATAAACTGACTTTGCACCACAATTGTGCGTAAGACGATCAAAGTTGGTGCATATGCAGTTTTTTGGTGCCTTATGAGTATAACAGGGGGTTTGAATATGTGTTTATAGATATTTGTGAAAGGTTAAATATTTGTCGCTGTCTTTATTGTGTTCGTTGCTGTATAATCCGCGCCCAATTATAGCCCTATATTCTTTTGATGAAAGAGTCTTTAAAGAAAGCGAGTAACGCCTGTGTTAGATAAATTAAGAAATGTAGCAATTATTGCTCACGTTGACCACGGAAAAACCACTTTAGTTGATAAATTACTTGAGCAATCTGGTACGCTTGATGTCCGTGGCGGTCTTGAAGAACGTACGATGGACTCTAATGATATCGAGAAAGAACGTGGTATCACAATCTTAGCTAAAAACACGGCGATTAACTGGAATGGTTACCGTGTAAACATTGTAGATACTCCTGGTCACGCTGATTTCGGTGGTGAAGTTGAGCGTGTTATGTCGATGGTAGATTCAGTTTTACTCATCGTTGATGCACAAGAAGGTCCTATGCCACAAACGCGTTTTGTTACGAAAAAAGCGTTTGCTCAAGGATTAAAACCAATTCTTGTTATTAATAAAGTTGATAAGCCTGGTTCTCGTCCGGATTGGGTTATGGATCAAGTTTTTGAATTATTTGATAACCTTGGTGCTACTGATGAGCAATTAGACTTTAAAGTTGTTTACGCTTCAGCAATCAATGGTTGGGCTTCGCTTGAAGAAGGCGAAACTGGTACGGACATGACACCTTTATTCGATACTATTCTTGAAGAAGTACCACAGCCAATAGCGGATCCAGATGGTCCATTCCAAATGCAAATATCTCAACTTGATTACAGCTCATACCTAGGCGTAATTGGTGTTGGTCGTATTACTCGTGGTTCAGTTAAGCCGAACCAACAAGTTACTATTAACCTAGCAAACGGCGGCATACATAATGCTAAAGTCGGCAAAGTATTTGGTTATTTAGGATTAGAGCGTCTTGATATTGAAGAAGGTTTTGCTGGCGACATCATTGCAATTACCGGTTTAGGCGAATTAAAAATATCTGACACCGTTTGTTGTCCGACTGAAGTTGAAGGCTTACCGGCACTATCTGTTGATGAACCTACTATCAACATGACGTTCCAAGTAAACACTTCGCCATTTTGTGGTAAAGAAGGTAAGTATGTTACTTCACGTAATATCAAAGATCGTTTGGATAAAGAATTAATTCATAACGTTGCTTTACGTGTTGAACAGCTTGCTGATGCAGATAAATTTAAAGTATCTGGTCGTGGTGAACTTCACTTAGGTATATTAATCGAAAACATGCGCCGTGAAGGTTTTGAGTTAGCTGTATCACGTCCTGAAGTTATTGTTCGTGAAGTGAATGGCGAATTACAAGAACCTTATGAAAACGTAACCATTGATGTTGAGGAACAACATCAAGGGTCTATTATGGAAAGAATGGGTGTTCGTAAAGCTGAATTAACCGATATGGCACCAGATGGAACGGGTCGTATTCGTATGGACTTTATCATGCCAAGTCGTGGTTTGATTGGTTTCCAAACTGAGTTTATGACATTAACGTCAGGCTCTGGTTTGATTTATCATACTTTCTATGAATACGGACCTCATAAAGGTGGCGAAATTGGCCAGCGTAAGAATGGTGTAATGATCGGAAATGCAACGGGTAAAGCATTAACAAACGCTATCTTTAACTTACAATCTCGTGGTCGTATGTTGATCGGACACGGTGTTGATATTTATGAAGGTCAAGTTATCGGTATCCATAGCCGTGATAACGACTTAACGGTAAATGCCCTTAAAGGTAAGCAGTTAACTAACGTTCGTTCTTCAGGTACAGATGAAGCACAAACATTAACGCCACCTATTGTTATGTCATTAGAGCAAGCTTTAGAATTTATCGATAATGATGAACTTGTTGAAGTAACACCAGAAAACATCCGTATACGTAAAAAGCTTTTAAAAGAGAATGAGCGTAAGCGTGAGTCACGTCCTAAATAAGCTTTCTATTTAGACTGTAGATAAAAACCAGCTTCGGCTGGTTTTTTTGTCACTAAAATTTAGTAGGCTTAAACGTCCAATCGTGTAAGACATGTCTTAAGCTCACATAAGAAATAACATAAAAAACCGCTCTAAATATTTACACTGTAATATATGTTATTGTTTTTATAAATAAATTAATTTTGAGTGCGGTTGGGGTAACGTTTTATTGTTAGTTACAATACAGAGAGTTCACTGGAGGAAATCATATTAACTGTTACGCTTAAGTTACGAATAAAACTTAGACAATGCTGAATAGGGAGAAACTCTTGATGGATCAAAATAAATTAACTAGATTAAACATTCTATTTGAAAAAGTCGTTTCTGACAGAGCTAACTGTAGTGAACGAAGGGAGTTAAAATCCCTTTATCATGAATATATTGATGATGGCAGAGAAATAGGCCTTCCAGTGCAGGAAGCATCTCACTTTCATCATGCGACAGCTTAATAGCCAAAACGACTCCCTGTTTAGTTTTACAGGGTAACCACTTAAAAAGGAATTTTATTATGTCTCCAGAACAACTAAAAGCACTACATACCCTTAGTCAACTTTTTGAAGAAGGTATTGCAGGGCCAAGTCAAATAAAAGAGCTCTCATTTTTACTTGGTGAGATTAATAAAAATCAATGTGCAAGTGAGCTATTCTCTAATACGGGCCTGTCTCATTCTAGAACGAGTACCGAAAGTTTATAATTCATTGTCTGTGAACAATTTAATTTGCATTTATTCTTTATAACAGGCAATAATTTAATACAGCAATTAATCATAAAAAGTTAGTAATACTTTACCGACATTAAAATAACTACACTGTTCTTTATTTATATATTGATTCATTTTCTAAGTTAAAAGTTACACTCATAACTAAAACACTTTTTGTAATTAAGTGCTTTTCAGTGACATAATGAATGTTTGTGACTTGTTTATAGAATTATTCATTTCATTAATTAATCGTTCTACATCTTGTTTGATTAATTTATATTCAGTCTTTAATTCTCCTATGGCTCGTGCATTCAGATTGTGCTTTAAATACAGCATATTATCTTTAAGTGCGTTAAGTACAGGTTGCATTCTTTTTTCAGCTTTTCTCATTGATTTAATTACCGCTGTATAACGGTTTTGAGTTTCTTTATAACGAGATTGACTTTGTCGTTTCAATGATTGATTTGTGAACTGCTCTAATTCGTTATGCCACTCATCAAATAATGCTTCAGCGACATCTTCTATCGCATCAATTCTTTCAGTAACATCCTCTGCAGCAAGTTTACTTGTGTGATAAAGGTCATTACTCATTTCATATTGTTGTTGTAATTCTCCTCCTTCAAAATTAACTAAGGCAGAAAACTGATCTAAAGCACTCTTAAACTCCTCTTTTGCTTCTTTTTGAGAATCTGTGGCACTTTCAACCCGATCAATCAATATATCGCGTTTATGTTTACCCACCTTTTCCATGGCAGAATAATAGGCAGATTGACAGCCTACAATGGAAAATATAAGAAAAACCAATGATAAGTTAATTGTGATGCTTTTCATTAACTCCCACCTTTATATCTTGCAGCATCAATAATAGACCATAAATACACTATTGGAACTAAGATCCAGCCTATAAGTATCCATACTAATATTCCCGATATTATTAGAGCAGCAAAAAACATAATTGCGGCAAATATCCTTCCCTGAACGAGTTGTCCTAAACCAGGAATAAAAAAACTACATATTGCCGCTAAAACATTACCAGCTGAACCTTGATTTGACATGACCACTCCTAAGTTAAATTGTATTACGCTATTATCGCTACCACTTGTTTCGCAATTATCATAATATATTACACACATTAAGATAATACCTCATTTGATATGAACTGGATCAAAACGATTAAGAACAACCGAAAAAACCAGATGATTTGGCATTTTATATTGTTTTTTATAAGGCGAGTATTAAAAGAGCAAGTGCATATTACTGCAGGCTACTTGTCTTATGTCACATTGATGTCTTTGGTGCCATTGATTGTAGTCATGTTGTCGGTGATGACTGCCTTCCCGATCTTTACTGATGTTAAAGAGATTATTGAAAATTTTGTTTATCAAAACTTTATGCCAGCTACTGGAGATGTCGTCAAAGATCATATTACTGGCTTTGTGGATAATGCTTCCAAAATGTCAGCTGTTGCGATTACTTTCTTATTCTTTTTTGCACTTTTATTGATTTCTGCCGTTGATTCTAGCTTAAACAAAATTTGGCGAATAACGGCAAAAAGACGAATTATTACTGCTTTTTCTATGTATTGGATGGTACTTACATTAGGCCCTGTTTTATTTGGCAGCAGTATTGCTGCAACCTCATATGTTTTTTCATTAATATCTATAAGTGAACACGGCATTTTGGGGCTCTCAAATATTGCATTGAGTGCATTACCCGTTTTTGCTTCAATTGGTGCATTTCTTATTTTATATACGATTGTTCCTAATAAAATTGTTTCATTTAAGCATGCATTGTCGGGTTCAATATTAGCTGCAGTTTTATTCGAGATAGCGAAAGAAGGCTTTGCTTTTTATGTAACTCAATTACCTTCTTATCAAGCTATTTATGGTGCATTAGCTGCTATCCCAATTCTATTTTTATGGGTTTATTTGTCTTGGATAGTTGTACTATTTGGTGCCATTTTTACCGTTGCATTAGAGGACTTTCAGTCAGATTATTCCCATCAAAATTAACTTATATCATTGATTAAACCGTCTGTTTTGAATGGTTTTTGTTTTTATTTCCTGGGTTGATTAAGTCTATTAATCAACTGAGTGTAGATGATTTAACGATAAACCATTGATGCTTTCTACAGGGCAAGAGATACTATATAAAACCTATTAAATGATAATGAAATGATTGCACTCATACAAAGAGTTTCACAAGCAAATGTTAGCGTAAATCAAAAGGTCATCGGAGAAATAGAACAAGGAATTTTAGTTTTACTTGCTATTGAACCTGATGATAATGAAGCTAAAGCCAAGCGATTAGCTGAACGTGTAGCCGGTTATCGTATATTCGAAGACGATGCAGGAAAAATGAATCTTAATGTTAAGCAGATTGGTGGTGAAATTTTAGTTATTTCACAATTCACACTAGCAGCAGATACCAACTCAGGAATGCGCCCAAGCTTCACCACCGCAGCCACACCTGAAGTTAGCATACCCTTGTACCAAAACTTTTGTAAACAATTACGCGAATACGGCTTTGCTGTTCCTACTGGGGAGTTTGGTGCTGATATGAAAGTTTCTTTGGTGAATGATGGTCCGGTCACGTTTACATTAACTTGTTAAAGCTAACTAACGAATACTATTGCATGCCATGTCGCCAATAATTACGCCAGCGGTTAAATGTTCTTGCGGGTAAAGCAGTATTGATGATTAAATTTTCTTCAGTCTGAATCAACATATCGCAGGGTAACAAATGAATAATAACATTCAAGAAGTGGGGGATATGGAAATAGATCAAATGTTTATTGGGTGCGAGTATTTTTAATTCAGAAAGAAAATAGTTAATATCTTCGCTTGATGGGCTCGGTAAATTAAGTGAGAGAACTGCGTTTTCTCCTACTTTTTTAATGATATTTTTAGTCAAAATTAATGAATCATTAATAGATTGATTTTTTTGGTAGATATCACAAATAAACCAATCAGCTCTAATTTTTTTATTGTAATGCAACCAGTCGAGCGCCGAACAATGGTGTAAGTTAACAGGAGCAGATTGCGGATTGAAATATTTTTCAAAGCACTCGATAACTTCCTGAGAATACTCAATCGTGTGTAGCGTTAAATTAGGTAAATAATGTAATAAAAACCGGGCTAAATTACCGCCACCTAAACCGAATTCAACGACATTTTTAGGTTGAAAAAACAGTAAGGGTGATAATAAGCTTATTTGATGAGGAAAGGTGATCTGCCAAGGTTGACGTTTTAACATCATACTTTGTACGACATTATCGAAAGCTAACCAGCGGTAGTGTTGGTTTTCACTGACTGAAATTGAGTCATCACTTTGTGTGAAATAACTTAATTTACCTTGTTGAATATGTTTAACTAATTTCATAATAACGTCTAAATACGAATTTTTTTCAATTGTTAAGAGTAAGCATAGCGAATGTTTGAGTGTCGAGCACCAAAAAGCCAGCAAGAGTTTGAACAATATTACCATTTACGCTGGGAGATATTGCGTAAACCGTTACAGCAAGAAAAAGGCAGCGAAAGAGATGAGCTGGAAGCACAGTCAGTTCATCGAGCTATTTTTGATGTTAACGGTAATGTTGCTGCTGTTGCTCGGCTTCATTTTAGTGGCATGTTTAGCGCACAAATTCGTTATATGGCAGTGGCTGATAATTTTCAGGGACAAGGATTAGGTCAGCAATTAGTTTTTGCCCTTGAACAGTTTGCGATTAACCTAGGTATAAATAAGATATCTTTAAAAGCACGAGAACAAGCGGTTAACTTTTATCAAAAACTTTCCTATACAAATATCAGTTTTTCGCATCTATTGTTTGGCAAAATCAAGCATTTCAATATGGAAAAAAAATTTAAGGTAAGTTGTTCACATATAAACGACTTATCCATAGCACTGAAAAACACTTGGCATAAAACTATTCCAATGAGCAAGGCAATGAATGTAGATATTGGTTTTTATGATCAACAAACATTAGTCACTACCTGTGATGAAGAATTTAATAAAAACCTTCATAACACTATGTTTGCTGGCAGTATTTACACGCTTGCGACATTAACTGGCTGGGGCTGGGTACATTTATTGATTCAACATAAAGGCCTTGAAGGTAATATAGTATTAGCAGATGCAAATATTCGATATCATAGTCCCGTAGAAGGAATAGCCTTTGCTAAAACAGGATTGTTGCATAGCTCTGGTAGCCTTGATGATTTAAATAATAGTAATAAAGTAAAATTACACGTTGAAGTTCAAGTGATGAGTGGTGAAAAAGTAGCGGCGACTTTTAAAGGTTTGTATTTTGTACTTCCAAAATAACTGAATTATAGGGTTTATAGAAATGATAAAAAATGCGTTATTAATTTTAAGTTTATACTTGTTTAGCTCTAACTTACTGGCAAATAGCGATATAAATAATGTGCTTGATACTTTTCACCAAGCTGCAGAAAATGCTGATCAAAAACTATATTTCAGCTTGCTTGATGAACAAGCAGTGTTTCTAGGAACTGATGGCACTGAACGGTGGAGCCGAAAAGAATTTTTTGATTTCGTTACTCCTTACTTTAGTCAAGGTCGAGGTTGGGCTTATAAACCTCGTCAAAGAAACATCACGCTTATTTCAACTGGTATAAACGGTGATCAGCTCGCATTTTTTGATGAGTTACTCGACAATAAAAACTATGGCGAATGTCGTGGTTCAGGTGTTATTCGCTTAACGCCTCAAGGTTGGAAAATATTACAGTATAATCTTTCTATACCAGTACCTAATGGAATATCTAGTGAAGTTGTTGGAAAAATTACAAAATATCACCAACAATTTTCGTCTAGTAATTAAGGAACAAACATGACAAAAAGTATTGGGATCATAGGCTGTGGTTGGTTAGGTTACGCTTTAGCAAAGAAACTATTGAATGAAAAACATAATGTCGCAGTAACGACACAAAGCGAAGAAAAGAAGCAAAAACTATTCAAAGATAATATCGATGCTGAGTTATTAACTTTACCAATTAATGAATATGGCCCCGAAGTGTTAAATGTTTTTAGTTACAAAATCCTTATTATTTCTATTACACCAGGGATCCGTCAAGGACGTAGTGACTATCCCGAAAAAGTTGCTCAGGTAATTAAAATGGCTGAATTAGGTAAAGTAGAAAAGGTCATATTGTTAAGTACTACCGCTGTTTATAATGGCTTGACAGGTTTAGTTGATGAGCAATCAATACTTGATATGAGCGCTAATAAAGTTGCCATTATTTGTGCTGCAGAAAATGAAGCGAGAAAATTTTTAGGTACAACAGTGATATTGCGCCTAGCCGGATTAGTTGGACCAGAGCGCCATCCTGGACAATTTCTACAAGGAAATAAGGTATTTGATGAACCTCAGGCATTTATCAATCTAATTCATCAAGATGACGTGGTTGGTGTGATAATGGAGATCATTGAAGACGAAAATATTGGTGGCACCTATAATGCGGTAAGTGCTACTGAAACCAGTAAGCAACGCTATTATCACGCAGCAGCCAGTGCATTAAGTCTACCTGTACCAGAGTTCTCGTTTGAAACTTCAATGGGTTCTGGTAAACGAATTAATGATGCGAAACTTCGTGATAGTATTGCTTACCAATTCATTCATGATGATTTGATTGTTTGGTTAAATAAATCAGTAACAGGGTTATAAGATGTTCAAAATTTGGTTGAAAAACAAAACGACTCAGCTGTTTTTTGTTTTATGGTTTCATATTTCGCTTTTAAACTTATTTTTTGTGAATAAAGGCGGTTTTGTTTTTTTATGGAAACAAAATGGTGAGCTTAATACTTTGTTGACTCATTTTTTTACCGCTTTAATCGCAACACTTTTTTATCTCGTTGTAACAAAAATGCGAATAGGATTGGCAGACAAAAAATTTAGCTTCAGTAATAATATTTTTGTATTTGGCTCAGTTATTATGGTTATTTTAATTGGTTTTATTTTGAAAGAGGGGTAATTGTTTGCTCTTAATGCACGTAGCTAAAAGATGTTTAGCTACGCGGTTTGCTATTCTACTCTTGTGTACAGTTAAATTGAGTTCAACTACTTAATACCAGAATTTGCTATCCATTGATTAAAATCGAGTAAGTTAATCGGTAAAATAACCTTTCTATTTTCTTGGCTAAGGCCTTGCATTTGTTGTAAGTATTGCTCAGTTAATTGCAAATCAAGTGCCTGCTGTCCTCCTGGTTGTTCAATGGAGTGGGCTATTTTAGTGATAGAATCACCCGTTGCTTTAGCTATCGCTATTATTTGTGCTGCTTTACCTTCAGCAGAATTAATGCGGCGTTGTTTCTCTCCCTCTGAGATATTAATCATTTCGGTCATCAATCCTTCAGAACGATTAATTCGGCTTGCTTTGTCACCTAAACTTTTAGCTAAGATTGCCCGACGTTCACGTTCAGCATTGACCTGTAATTCCATTGCATTTTTAACAGTATCAGGCGGTGTAATGTTTTTTATCTCATAGCGATGTACACGTATTCCCCAGGATTCACCCGCTCTATCTAACACTTCTACTACTTTTGCGCTGATAATATCTCGCTCTTCAAAGGTGCGATCTAGATCTAAAGTACCAATAACTGAACGTGTGGTCGTTTGTGCTAATTGCATCGCTGCAAAGCGGTAATCAGTTATACCGTAACTGGCTTTTAATGAATCGATGACTTCAATGTAAATAACGCCATCCACCTCAACATTCACTTCATCTTTAGAAAAACATTCTTGTGGTGGTACATCGATTGTTTCTTCTTTTAAATCTTGAATAAAAGCAACACGGTCGATAAAAGGTAAAAGAATATGAAAACCCGCCTCTAAGGTGCAACGGTATTTTCCTAAACGCTCGACTACATATGCTGATTTTGTAGGGACTAAGCAAATAGCCTGAACGAATTTATAAGCTAAAAATATAAATATAGCTGCCCAAATTGCTAATATTACGATATCAAGATTACTATCACCGCCAATATTACTTATAGTTTGCTGGATCATTATTTTGCTCCTTGAACGGTTTGTGTCACTTTGTCCATACCTTCGAAAAAGCCTTCTAACTTAGCCATTTCAGCGGGCATAATTGAAACGTCTGCAGTTTTTAAAATTGAACCTGTTTGATTGATGAATTGCTCAAGTAAGCGCATTTTTATCGCTTTATCTCCACCTGGAGACATAGATGCTTTTGCAATCATATTCATGCCTTCTGCTGTTGCTTCAGTTAAAATTTCAATTTCCTTAGCAAATCCGTGGGCTTCATTAATTTGCCGCTGCTTATCACCTTCTGAAATATTAATAGCCTCTTGGCGTTCACCTTGAGATAAGTTAATTGTCGATTCTTTATCCGCTTCAGCTAAGGTGATTTCAGCACGTTTTCTACGCTCAGCTTCCATTTGTTTTTCAAGTGTATGTATTACATTTTCCGATGGAGTGATATTTCTTACCTCGTAGCGCAGCATTTTTATACCCCATGGATCTGACGCTTTGTCTATTTCACTCACGATAGTTTCGTTCAATTTGTCTCGTTCTGAAAATGTTTGTCCAAGTTTTAATTTGCCAATTTCACTGCGCATCGTTGTTTGCGCTAGATTAATACAAGCACGGCGGTAGTCTTCAATGCCATAACTTGCTTTTGCACCATCCATGACCTGAATATAAACCAAACCGTCGACTTCTATTTGGATGTTATCTCGAGAAATACAGCTTTGTGAAGGAATGTCTAAGACTTGCTCTCTGGTTTCATGACGATAAGCAACGCGGTCAATAAAGGGAATGAGAAAATGTAATCCCGGTCGCATTATTGCGCGAAATTTACCTAATCGTTCAATAATACATACTTCTTTCATCGGGACGATTAGTACCAGTTTTACTACAATAAAGAGTATTCCAAGAAATATAAAGGTGAGTGTGGCTAGCATAGGTGGCTCCTACATTTTTAGTTTAATTTGAGGTGTATTGTTATTTTATAGGTTCAACAACGAGAGAGATGTTTTCTTTACAAACAATAGTGGCTTGGCTACCTTTCTCTAACTCAGATCCATCGCTCAGAGCTGTCCAAGTAGTACCCTGATACTCTACGCGTCCTGCATGTGTGCCAGGACCAATTTTTTCTACAACATTTACTTCTTTACCATATATGTCTAATTCTTCATAAATATTATCGACGGTATAATCGCCACTGAAAAAGCGCTCAGTTACAAAATATAGAATGAATAATAGAAATGAAGCAAGAATAAACCAAGTCGTTAAAGTAATAGTCCACGTATCAAGCACCTGTTGTTGGACGCCTATAGCGACTAAAAGTGAAGCGATACCTAAGTTTAACAATATGCCACCAGGAACAAAAATTTCAGCACAAGCAAATAGAATGGCTAAAATTATCCAAGTTTCAAAAAAAAGAATGTAGTCCATCGCCAACTCCTTGTCATTAATTCAGCATAAAACAAACAGGTTAAAATGCACATACTGTTGTCACATTATTATAGAAGGGTAAAATATATGTTTTGCTGTTGTAATAATTAAGTTAGCAAGCTCGACATATTATGTCAAGCTTGTCGTTGCATTGTATTTTCAGGAGATTAAATTTGATTGTCTGGTACTGTTAAGAAGTCTCGGCTTTGTAATTTAGTTGCTAAAGGGCGAAGGATAGCTTCAGCGATAATTGCGGCATATAAAATCATAAGCAGGTTCACTGCCATGGCATTGTAAAAAATTTGTGTAGAAGATATTGCTTCTTCGCTTGAAAAAATGGCTATACAACCAACTAATGCAGCTATGAAAGAGCCTGCATAAATAAATATGATTTGCTTATTTAATATTAAAGATAAGAATTCACTTGCTGGTGATGATGAAACTTCACTAGAAAATAAATATGCTAAACCTTTTATTGACTTAAATAACCCATGAGAACCAAAGGCGATAATGGTTGAAGAGTATGTAAATAACACCAAAAATAGGATGCTATACAGATCCATAAATATTTTTAAATTACCTGCCAGCAAAGACAGCATGATGATAGAACTGCACACGATAATAAGTGCGACTAGACTTTGCATCATATTTTTCCTCTTCCAATTAACATTAATAGAAGGTGAAATAGGAGATAATGCTTTAGGGGATATATCAAAAGCAGCCGCTAAAGCTAATTGTGTTTCTACTGAACTATTACCATCTTTTTCCGCACGCTGAATCGTACGTAAACTTAAACCAGAAGCTTTCGCTAATAGCTCTTGTGACCACCCGTTGTCTTTACGAAAATATTTAACGCGTTCAGGGGATAAATTGCTACTTAGGTTTTGCAAATGATACTCCAAAGTATTCACTTCATATTTCACAGTAAAATATGAGGAATAAAATAAAAATTAGCGAGGAATGCCTTACGTCATTATAACGTCACTGCTATGACATGCTAATAAAAATAAAGTATCTAGCTTATCCTCGACTTTTTTACAGAAATAAAAAAACCGAGGGTAAGCTCGGTTTTTCAATATATTAACAAAAAGATTATCGTTAAATGAAGTACTAGTGTCTTAAAGTGATAAGTTATTTAAAATATCGTCATCAACTAAATTAGCTAGGGTAACTTTAAGTTTAGGCGTTCTGGCCATTTCACGTTTTATTGCAAAATTAGCTTCTGAATTTCGCGCCCAACTGCGGCGTGCAATGCCATTGTTAACATCAAACAACAGCATAGACTTTAGTTTACGTTCAGCATCATCAGTTCCATCAAGCAACATACCGAAACCTCCGTTGGTTACTTCACCCCAACCGACACCGCCGCCATTATGGATAGAAACCCAAGTAGCACCACGGAAGCTATCGCCAATAACATTATGAATAGCCATATCAGCAGTAAAGCGACTACCATCATAAATATTAGATGTTTCACGGTACGGTGAATCTGTACCACTAACATCATGGTGATCACGACCTAATACTACCGGGCCAATTTCACCACTATTAATAGCATCATTAAAGGCTTTAGCAATTTCCATTCTACCTTGTGCATCGGCATAAAGAATGCGGGCTTGTGAGCCAACAACTAAGTTGTTCTGCTTGGCATCTTTAATCCAAGTGATGTTGTCTTGCATTTGTTGCTGAATTTCTTCAGGCGACTCTTGCATAATTTTTTCAAGCACGCTGGCGGCAATCGCATCTGTTTTATCTAGATCTTCTGATTTACCTGAAGCACATACCCAACGGAATGGTCCAAAGCCATAGTCAAAACACATAGGGCCTAAGATGTCTTGAACGTATGATGGATATTTAAAATCGATACCATTTTCAGCCATTACATCGCCACCGGCGCGTGAAGCTTCAAGTAAGAAAGCGTTGCCGTAATCGAAGAAATAAGTACCTTTAGCCGTATGTTTATTTACTGCATCAGCATGGCGTCTAAGTGTTTCTTGTACTTTTACTTTGAAGACTTCCGGCTCTTCTCGAATTAATCGATTTGATTCTTCATAGCTAATGTCTACTGGGTAATAACCGCCCGACCAAGGATTGTGCAATGACGTTTGGTCTGAGCCTAGGTGAATGAAAATCTCTTTTTCGAAAAAACTTTCCCAGACTTCAACAATATTACCTATGTAAGCAATTGATACGACTTCCTCGGCAGCTTGTGCTTCTTTCACCCGTGCTACTAATTCATCCATGTTATCAATTAACTCGTCAACCCAACCTTGTTGATGGCGTTTAGTCGCAGCATTGGCATTCACTTCTGCACAAACAGTAATACAATTAGCAATATTACCAGCTTTAGGTTGGGCACCACTCATGCCACCTAAACCTGCTGTTAGGAATATTTTACCTTTAGAGGTTTCGCTCTTATTAAGAACTTTTCTAAAGGCATTCATTACGGTAATAGTGGTGCCATGAACAATGCCTTGTGGGCCAATGTACATGAAAGAACCCGCTGTCATTTGCCCGTATTGCGTAACACCTAAAGCATTAAATTTTTCCCAATCATCTGGTTTAGAGTAATTAGGGATCATCATACCATTGGTTACTACTACACGCGGCGCCTCTTTTGAAGATGGGAATAACCCCATCGGGTGACCAGAATAAAGGTGTAAAGTTTGGTCACTTTCCATCTCACTTAGATACTTCATCGCCAACAAGTATTGTGCCCAGTTTTGAAAAACTGCGCCATTGCCGCCATAGGTAATTAGTTCTTCAGGATGTTGTGCAACAGCAGGATCTAGATTGTTATCAACCATTAACATGATTGCCGCAGCTTGTGTACATCTAGCTGGATAATCGTTAACCGAGCGTGCTTTCAAATCATAATTAGGCTTGAAACGGTACATATAGATACGGCCAAAATCTTTTAGCTCTTGAGCAAACTCAGTCGCTAATTCTTGATGCCACTCTTTTGGAAAATAACGTAGCGCATTTCTTAACGCCAACTGTTTTTCGTCAGCGGAGAGAATATCTTTACGCTTAGGAGCACGATTGGCATCTGCAGGGTAAGCCTTTGCTTGTGGTAATACGCTTGGAATACCTTGTTTAATCTCTTCTTGAAAAGTCATTGTTGTTATCATAGTAATGCCCCTTTATTAATGGTTAAAGCTAACGGTAAACGCTTGCGACTTAACTAATCTGATCATGGCATCAATGTCAGGCTTTAATAGTCTGTCTTCTTCAAGCTTAGCGACTTTTGCTCTGATTATTTTGTGGTTTAGTTCAATAATGTCTGAACATTTGTTTGGGCGTCTAAATTCGAGAGCTTGTGCCGCATACATTAACTCTATGGCAAGAATTTTCTCTAAATTACCTAAAATTTGATTTAATTGTCTGCCAGAAATACTACCCATAGATACGTGATCTTCCTGACCCATAGAGGTAGGCACACTATCAGCAGATGGTGGGAAACAAAGCGATTTGTTTTCTGTTACCAATGCCGCTGTTGCATATTGCGGGATCATCATGCCTGAGTTTAAGCCACCTGCAGAGGTCAATAACCTTGGTAAACCGTGGATACCTTCTAATAATAGGTAACAACGTCTGTCTGAAATGTTGCCCAACTCTGATGCTGCAATCGAAGCATAATCAAGCACCATTGCCAGCGGTTGGCCATGAAAGCTACCACCTGAAATTGCTTCTTCGCTACTGATAACGATTGGGTTATCAGTAACCGAGTTCATTTCAATTTCAACTAGCTCTTCTAAGTGATAATAGGCATTACGTGATGCGCCATGCACTTGTGGAATACAGCGTAATGAATAAGGGTCTTGTACACGGTCACATTCTTCATGATCAGCCATGTTTTGTGAATTTTTAAAGAACTCTCTCATGCGCGCCGCAACAACAAGGTTACCTTTAAAGGCACGTGTTTGATGTAGCTCGTCTCTAAATGGCGATTCACTGCCTTGCATGCCTTCGATACTCATTGCACCTGTCATATCTGCTAGGTCTAATAAATAACGCATTTTAGTTAACGCAGTGATGCCATGAGATAATATAAATTGTGTGCCGTTAATTAACGCTAAGCCTTCTTTTGCTTGCAGGTCCATGATTTCTAACCCATGTTCGCTAAGTAGCGGTGCTGCTGGCACTATTTCTCCATTTTGCCAAAATTCACCTTCACCCAATAATGGTAAGAACAAGTGAGAAAGTGGTGCTAAATCACCTGATGCGCCTACTGAGCCTTGCTCTGGTACAACGGGGATCAAATCAAGTTTGATAAACGCTAACATACGTTCTACCACGTCAAGGCGAATACCCGAAAAGCCTTGACTTAATGCATGAACCTTAGTGATCAACATAAGCTTTGAAATGGCTTTTTTAATGGGCTCGCCAACACCAACGGCATGAGTAATAAGTAAGTTCTTTTGTAATAGATTGGTATCTTCAGGAGATATTTGTGTATCGCATAACGGACCAAACCCAGTATTGATACCATATACCGCTTTATCGGAAGCTGCCATCTTGTCTACTCTTTGGCGGCTTATATTAATTTTATCTATCGCTTCTTGGCAAAGCTCAGCTTCGATACTGCCATCAGCAATACCATTTACAATATCAAGATTCAGGCGATCAACACCGTATTTAAATGTCATCTTTATGCTCCTAAATTAAAAAGTTAAATGGCTACCTAAACGGTATTTATTACCGGGAGCCGTTAAAATAGCTAAACTGACAACACCTTGGCTTGACCAAGTTCGTCGTTTAACTTGTAAACAAGGGATTTGTGTTTCTATCGTCAGTAACTGACAGATTTCTTTTTCAGCTAAAACTGCTTCAATTTCGTGTGTTGCCTCTGTTAATGGCGCTTCACTTGATAAATATTCATGGGGTGTGATTTTGGCAAAATCTTGTGATAAATAATGAGGTACTAATTTACTGTTCACATAGCGTTGCTCTAATTGAATAGGTTCGTTGTTTTCAAAGTGCAGTACTTCAGAGTAGAAAACATTGTCGTTTTCTTTTACGCCGAGTAAAATGGCAAGCTCTTCATTTACTGACGTCGCGTGTAATCTTAATTGTTCTGCACGATATTCATGGCCACGGTCTTGAATTTCATCGGCGATGTTACGAATTTCTAACAATGAAGACTGTGATTTAAAGGTAGCGACAAAAGTTCCTGAACCTTGTGAACGAATGAGTAGGCCTTGCTCGGTAAGTTCTTGTAATGCGCGACGAGCGGTCATACGGCTGACAGAGAACTGCTCGGCTAATTCATTTTCAGAAGGCACTTTTGCATGTTGTTGCCATTCGCCAGATTCAATTCTTTGGCAAATATGTTGTTTTATTACGGTAAACTTTGCTGTTTTTACTTGAGTCATTTTAATTCGCTAGGCTTTTTGTTCACAAGACCATCTAGGGTCTCTTATCTATAACTTGTAATTACAATCTCATTTATTGTTATAGATGTCAATAGTTGTATATACAAGCTTGCTTGTGTATTTGCTATAAGTTAAAGTGGCACTATAGATAACATGACACTAAACTTATGAACGCTATAGTTTGATATAAACTCTGGTCGTAAGCTTAGCGTTAAAATCAACTTTTGGATCATTTATGACGATTAATTCCTCTGCTTGGCAAACTCTTTTCATCAACGTAAATATAGCAACCATGACGGATGGTGCGAATAGTTATGGAGCTATTGAAAATGGTGCGTTAGCGATAAGTGACGGAAAAATTGCGTGGTTAGGTAAAGCATGTGATTTGCCCATTTATGACCAAGAATCACTGAATATAATAGATGGGTTTGGAAAATGGTTAACCCCTGGTTTAGTAGATTGCCATACTCACCTAGTTTATGGCGGTAACCGTGCTAATGAATTCGAAATGCGTTTGGAAGGGAAGAGTTATCAAGAAATTGCAAATGCTGGGGGGGGGATCGTCTCAACTGTTTCAGCGACACGCAAAGCAAGCGAAGCTGAATTATTAGCAAGTGCATTACCGCGATTAACGGCATTACATCATCAAGGTGTAACGACGCTTGAAATTAAATCAGGTTATGGACTTAATACAATAAACGAAATTAAAATGCTAAAAGTGGCGGGGCAGTTAGCTGAACAACTTCCAGTAACAATAAAGCGTACCTTCCTCGGTGCTCATGCTTTACCTGTCGAGTATAAAGACAAACCAAATGATTATGTCGAATTAGTTTGTAATGAAATGATCCCACTCATCGCAGAAGATAAGTTAGCGGATGCCGTTGATGTGTTTTGTGAGGGCATTGGTTTTAGTGTCGAACAAACTGAGCGAGTTTTTGCTGCAGCGCAAAAATATGGTTTACCTGTAAAAGTGCATGCTGAGCAACTGTCCAATTTAGGTGGAACAGCGTTAGCGGCAAAATATAACGCGCTTTCCTCTGATCATATCGAATTTTTAGATGAAGCGGGCATAAAAGCCATGAAAGAGGCCGATATGACAGCAGTACTGTTACCCGGTGCTTTCTATTTTTTACGTGAAACACAGTTACCACCGATGGACTTATTAAGAAAGTATGCGGTGCCAATGGCCATTGCAACCGATGCTAATCCAGGTTCATCACCGATTAATAATATCCAACTTATGCTCAATATGGCTTGTACGTTATTTAGATTAACCCCCGTAGAAGCACTAGCGGGTGTAACTTGCCATGGTGCAAAGGCACTTGGGTTATCAAAAAACAAAGGGCAGTTGTCACTTGGATTTGACGCTGATATAGCACTGTGGAATATTGATAGACCTGCAGAACTTTCTTATCAATTCGGTGTTAATCCTCTTGATGAACTATTTGTTGCTGGTCAGAAAGTCATATAACTTCACTAACTAGGCTGGTGATTGAGGAAATTCTTAGTTCTATCACGAGCCTATTCACAAAACTCACTATACAAAATCACCTATATTGCTTAATCTAGACATATATATCTGTACCATTTCAATATTTATCTAGAGATGTACAGGTATAAATTTGTTGTAATGACGTAAAGGTAATATATGGAATATTTTCGTTTAGCGCGCTTATCATTGACTAAAGTTTTGGTTTCATTCCTAGGCTTGTTTTTATTCTCCAGCACTGCACAAGCAGCCTCTTTTTCATTTACTGAATTTAATATTGCTTTTGTTTTGGGGTTAATGTTCCCAGTGATATTGATCATTGCATTAGTTAAGCCTTTAAAAAATATTCGTCTTCGTTACCCAATTCTAATTTCTATCAGTGTTTTAGTCATGTTGTATGCTTTGGCCTATTCTAAAAATTATCAAAGTGAGTTAATACTTTCATCGGCAATGATTTTCTCTTCAGTCTTATATTTTTGGTTACGGAGCACTTATTCAGCTCCGTCTGAAAAAATAAATTATTTGATCAACTTTATTGTGGTCGCAACAGCAATCTCTTTTGTATTTAGTTTATGGTTTCTCCCTAATATTGATGGTTATTTAGCGTGGTTGGCTGCGAGTGTTATGGTGCTTTTATGTGCCGGTGCCGCTGTTCTATCATCGAAGAAAACAAAAGATCCGAGTAGTATGCGATTAGCGATGCAGTGGGTAATTCATCTCTGCTTCGTGGTTATTCTTTTTTTATGGTTAAATGCTTTGTTGAGCGCTACATGGTTAGTCTCTGCAATCGTTATTTCCTATTTAGCCTCATTAATTAATGGTTGTTGGTATTTGGTGCAAGCTGTTCGTAGAGAGCTCAATAGCATTGATGAAAATACCCATAAAACATCACCATCGTATTTATTAGATCCCGCCACTAATTTACCCAGCTACCAACAAGCTATTGAAAAGTTAGATACTATTATTAAGCAGAAGCCAAAAAGCCGGTTCGTTACCATTGTATTTAAACCGATAAACTTTCAAGCGGTTAATACTGTTTTAGGTCACCATAATTCTGACATTTTATTGTTACAACTCGCTTATTGCTTACAAAAAGAAGTCGCTGATAATGTGTTGTTGGCCAATTTTTCAGATGATAAGTCACCAATAAAAATTGCACGGTTGCAAGGATTACATTTTCTGGTAGTGCTTGATTTAAGTGCGGATAATTATCCTGACAATACTAAAGTTGAACAACTTTGCCGAGAACTCACGACCGCCGTTCCGAGTGCCATGAGCTTTAAAAGTTTTTCTCTTAATTTTGAGTTGGCTTTTGGTGCTGCATACATAGGAGAGTACAGTCACAGTGTGAGCGAGGTAATCTCATTTGCCGAAGACGCTTTACTTGTTTCAGAACAAAATCAGACAATTGTCAGTTATTTTGATCACAATAATGCGTTATTTACCGAAAAGCAGCTTCATCGTATGGATCGATTAAAGCGAGATGTAGCTGATGAAAAGTTACACTGGTATTTGCTGCCTCAAATATGCTTAAAAAATAGGAAAGTCTTGGGTTTTCAAATTGAAGTCCATTGGTATTGTGAAGCTCAATCTCCCAAAGAATTAAATCAATTTGTTGATATTGCCGAACACAGTGGTGATATATACCTGTTAACGAAACAGATGATTGTCCAAGCGTGTAAAGCTATTGCTCAATTGAAAAAAGTAGGCTTTGAAAAGCCGGTTACCATTACATTTTCGAGCAAAGAATTGCTTGATTCTGCACTCGTTGATTATATTGTTTTACAAGTAAAACAATATAATGTTGATAAAAAATATTTAATTGTAGAGTTTAAAGAAGCATTGATTTTATCTGCTAGCCAAAGAGCGAAGGCGATCATTGATCAACTTAAATCCTTAGATATAAATGTAGCGATTGGTGACTTTTCTGGAAGTTATGAGTCATTAAGATATTTACGAAAAGTCAGCATTCATCAAGTGAAAATAAACTGTGACCTGTTGAGTGATAATAACAACGAAAATGACGGTTCAGATAAAGCGATTATTAATGCGCTAGTAAATTTAACCCGTGCTATGCAATTACCACTTATTGGTACATCAATTAATAATAGTAATGTTGAGCAATCGTTTATTTCCATGGGAGGGGAATTTGCTCAAGGTCGACACTTAAGTCGTGGCGTGGTTATTGATGAAATTGAAATTTGGACCAAACGTTGGTTAGAACAATATCCTCATAGAGTATAAACGAGATAAACTAACTCTGAGAAATGGCTATAGCTTCGTTTAAACGTAATACTCGCTTGCACAATATTTCTCATTGGAGACTATTCAATATCTAATGGTTCGGCTGATAATATAATACCCGTATTGTCGGCATAAATATGATCTTCAGGCAAGAATGTTACTCCAGCAAAATTTATCGCTACATCACTCTCTCCAATATCTTCATCGCTTGCACCTACAGGAATCGACACTAAGCATTGAATGCCTAAATCAAGTTCTTCTAATGCATCAACGTCCCTTACACTTCCATAACAAATAATACCTTCCCAAGCATTTTTAGTTGCCTGTTCGGCTATTGATAGATCGATAAGCGCTCGACGCGTTGAACCACCACCATCTATGACAAGTACTTTTCCTACACCATTCGTTGCGACAATTTGTTGTATTAAACCATTACTTTCGAAGCACTTAATAGTCACCACTTGACCGCCAAAAGAATTTCTACCACCATAATTACAAAAAATAGGATCGACCACATCAATTAAGTCGGCATAAATATTACAGAGTTCAGAGGTATTGTATTCCATGGTGTTTCCTTTAATTTCTAACTTTTATACCTTAGTATAGCTAGATGAGCTATAGGAACAACTATTGTGTAAAATCTATTCAGTGGTAAATTAACAGTATAAAAAATAATAAGAGTGACTGACTTGTATTGCACCACAAAAGAATATTTAATAGTTCATTATCACTTAATAGAGGATATAACATAATGGGTGAAAAAGACTTTTACCATAGTTTATTATTTTCTGTTGAGGCTATAGTCTTTGGATTACTTACCGCGCTTCTATTTATGTACTATCGTGGTTTAGGGCGACAGTATGTTAAATACTGGATGCTAAGTTTATTTTCTTTGAGTACTCATCAAGTCTTTCTTGCCATCGAAACCCAACTGACAAACTTGAGTGATATCGCAATAGAAAAAATCACCCTTGAGTGCTTTATTCAGCTCAGTCTTTATTTCCATCTCACGGCTCTCTTATTCGGTATTTATAGTGCCGTTTCTAACAAAAAAATCCATAAAAGTATGACTTATTCTACCTTTATATTTAGCGCCATTCTTGCTCTAACGTCAACCTTACTTTATGGATTTGAAGTTAATGAAGTCTATAATCGATTCTACTTACGTGAAAGTTTACCCGCGTTTGTAATGGGCTGTGGTTTATTTTTAACAGCCCTTTATCTTTATAATTCACCCAAAAAATATTTTTCTACTCGGGTATTTATTTTCTATTGTGTGGTAATGGGCCTAAGATATATATTATTTTCCTTTCTTTCTATTGTACTGATTAATGAATACTGGTTTAGAGAATTAGCAGAGGTTTTGATTTATTTTGATATGGGGGCTTTCACTATTTTGGCCTTTTCTATGCTCATATGGATGCAAGGAGCAGAAAGAAATATCGCTATCTCAGCAATGAATAAAGCACAATATTTAGGAAAACACGATTCGTTAACAGGGGCACTAAATCGACAGCAAGTAATGGAAAAGCTTCCTTTGATCATCGAAAAGACTGCAAGCAACCAGCAAAATTTAGCGGTTTTTTTATTGGATATAAAACGCTTTAAGTTTGTAAATGACACCTATGGCCTCAAAATTGGAGACGCAATTTTAGGAGAAATAGCCAGTCGATTAGATGGTAGTATTTTTTTACCGCAAGTGATCGGACGATTAAGTGGAGATTCTTTTGTTTTTGTTATTGATTGTGCCGATTCAAAGCAACAAGCTGCAGCAATAGAGCATTTACATGGTTTAATAAATCGCCCTTATTATATTAAACAGCATAAGGTGTTATTGCAGTGTTCTATAGGTTATTGCTTATATCCTCAAGATGGAAAACTCGCTGAAGATTTATTGCAAAAAGCTAATTTAGCACTAGCTCAAGCTGAAAGCCAAAATGTAGCGACAGTTAAATATAAAGAAGGCATGCAATCACATGGCAGAAGATTACTGGCCATGGAAAAGGAAATTCGTAATGGATTCGAAAAAAATGAATTTGTTTTGTATTATCAACCTCAACTAAACTTATTAAATAATCGTATTGAAGGCTTTGAGGCACTTGTTCGGTGGCAACATCCCAAACGAGGTTTATTGCAGCCTGCAGATTTTTTACCTGACATCGAATCCCTTAACCTATTAAGTGAGCTTGATAGCTACGTTTTACAAGAGGCATGTCAAGGTGTTGCGAGATGGTACAAGCAGTATAATCGTCGCGTTACCGTTGCCGTTAATATTACCGCAGTGGAATTTCAAGATCCTAAGCTTATCGAGAATATTCAAGCACTACTTTATAAATACCAAATTCCACCTCGATGTCTAGATTTGGAAATCACCGAAAATGTTGTTATCACTGAAATGGCAACGGCGATGAATACTATTGTTATTTTACAAAATATGGGCATAAAAGTATCAATTGATGATTTTGGTACGGGTTACTCTTCATTAGCCTACTTACGAAGATTACCTATAGATAAAATAAAAATCGATAAAAGTTTTATTGAAGAAGTCGCGAGTAATGATTCTGACTTTACCATTGTAAAGTCGATGGTAGAACTTTCTCATGGATTAGGTAAACGTGTTTTAGCTGAAGGTGTTGAAACGGAAGAACAACTTCGTTTATTGCGAAATATTGGTTGTGATGCTGTTCAAGGATATTACATCAGTAAGCCTGTACCAGAACATGATTTAAAAAAATATTTTACACGTCCGTAAACTTTATCCCCTTGCAAAAATATTATACGAATTCAATAAAGGCTAAATTATTAACTATACTAAACAGTATTATTAATTTTTAGGATCCTTTTTTATGCTTATAAAGCACAAGTTGATGTCAAATACAGCAATAGTTGTTGTAGCGATGGTTTTTATGCTCTTTTTGTTGAGTTTTACTGTCGGTTCATTAGAAGATGATGTTGGTGTTGTTCGAAGTATAGGAGATATAGAGTCTGGCGTTTTAGAGTTGAGGCGAAATGAAAAAGACTTTCTTGCTCGTAAGGATCTCAAGTATTTAGATAAATTTAATAAAAAAATAACGAATATTAAAAAAACACTTAGTGACCTTGAACGAGCATTTATTGAAAATAATAATGATACAAGAGAGATAAAACAATTAACTAAGGTGTTGGTCGATTATAACAAACACTTTAAAACCTTGGTTGAATCGCAAGAACGTATCGGCTTGAACCCAAAGGATGGCTTATATGGTGAACTACGCTCTGCTGTTCAAGAGGTTGAAAAATTATTAGGTAATCAAGAGTTTAAGTTGTTAAGTAATATGCTGCAGTTAAGGCGAAATGAAAAAGATTTTATGCTGCGCCTTGACGAAAAATATTTAACCCGCTGGCAAGACAATGCTAGTATTTTTACTGATAATATCAATGAAAGTTCATTAGATAGTTCGGTTAAATCACAAATTATTAAATTGCTCGCAGTTTATCAAAGTGATTTCGAAAACTTAGTCAATGCTCAAAAAGAAATGGGGCTAAATTCAAATAGTGGTATTCAAGGTGTCATGCGAGCAACCGTGCATCAAGTTGATGACCTTACCACTAGATTGATCGTTAAAACCGAAAAAGCTATTGAAGAACATGTTTTTTATGTTGATAGCATATCTTATAGTGTTTCAATTCTAATTTTAATTATAGCGTTAGTTTTTGGGGTAGTTGTTAGTCGCAGTATTCTGTCAGGAATTACACAACTTAAAGATACGATGAATCAAGTCGCTGAAACCCAAAATTTATCTCTAGTGGTTAATACGAGTAGCGCTGATGAAATTGGTGAAATGGCGACTGTTTTTAACAATATGTTGGGTAATTTTAGAGATTTGATTACCTCTGTCAATCATTCTGTTACGACTGTAAATTCAGCAACTGATAGCTTATCTCAAAATATTCATCTTGCTAATTCTGGTGTTGATTCTCAAATTCAACAAACTGATATGGTAGCCACGGCTGTAACAGAGATGGTCGCTACCGTTGATGAAATTGCTAATAATACTAACGCTGCTGTAAGCAAAGCTGAAACAACAAACAATAACGCTATCAGTGGTAAGGAAGGCGTAGCACAAACAATTACTAAAATTGACCAGCTTTCTGAAAAGCTCAAAGAATCAGAACACATTGTTCAAGAGCTTGCTAAAGATAGCGATACTATAGGCTCTGTATTAGATGTTATTCGAGGTATTGCAGAGCAAACTAACCTGCTAGCACTAAATGCAGCCATTGAAGCAGCAAGAGCGGGTGAACAAGGGCGAGGTTTTGCAGTTGTTGCAGATGAAGTTAGAACATTAGCCAGTCGAACACAAGATTCTACGCAAGAAATTGAAACGATTATTAGTTCACTGCAGGGAAGAACAAAAGAAATTGTTTCACATATGGCGATTTGTCGTACGCAAGGTAAAGACAGTGCCGATCAAGCAAGCTCTGCAGGTCAAATGTTAGAAGAGATCACTCATGATGTTTCTACCATTATGGAGATGAATACAGCTATTGCATCAGCAATTCATGAGCAAAGTACAGTGGCATCAGAAGTTAATAAACATGTGGTTGAAATTAGAGATGTAGCAGAGCAAGCAGGTCAAATATCTAATCAAAATGCCCAAATGAGTGAAGAGTTATCTCAACAAGCAGGTGTATTACATAATGAAGTAAGTCGATTTACAGTGTAGGTTTATGGTTTCTCTTGAATGTACATTAGATTGTATTTTCAAGAGACATTGTTCCAGAGAACATGTTGTTTATTTTACTTCGACAAAATTAATCGATGATTCTCTATTTTTACTACTGGTTAAACTTTTGCAATATTTTTGCCAATTAATTTCGTAATTCTCAGATAAGTTTATCAATATATCATCAGAAAATATTGCACTATGTTTATCATCAAAGACTAAGCGATGCCCATATTTACCTAAAGGTTCAATTAACGTTAATTGTACATTTTTTTTATGGAACACCTCCGGAGGCGTATTACCCTGCTTAGGGTTTGCTGATGTAGGAGAAAACACTCTTAAGTATTCAAAGCTTAAACTAATCTGAAGGTTATTATCAAAGCTAATGGTCAATTTTTTTTGGTTACTACTGATAGAAAACTGGATAATACTCATTTGTCTACTCAACAATAATTCATTTGAAAAAAGTAGGAGATACCCCTCCTACTTTTAATTTTTACTAAAGAATGAAACGACTTAAATCTTCATTTTTAACCAATTCAGAAATTGTCTTCTCCACATAGCTTTCATCAATAATAATAACTTCGCCAGAACGCTTATCTGCATTAAAAGATAAATCTTCAATCAGACGTTCCATCATTGTATGTAAACGTCTAGCACCGATATTTTCTGTACTTTCGTTGACTTGCCATGCAGCATTAGCTAAAGCTTGAATGCCATCTTCACTAAATGAAACTTCCACACCTTCTGTTGCTAATAAAGCGATATATTGTTCAGTTAATGATGCGTTTGGCTCTGTTAATATTCTAACAAAGTCATTCGTTGTTAATGCTTGTAATTCTACACGAATTGGTAATCTTCCTTGCAACTCAGGGATTAAATCAGATGGTTTTGCCATTTGGAATGCACCGGAAGCAATGAACAAAATATGATCCGTTTTAATCATGCCATGTTTAGTGCTAACCGTTGACCCTTCAATCAGTGGCAATAAATCTCGTTGTACACCTTCGCGAGAAACATCAGGTCCTGAGCTATCGCCACGCTTACAAATTTTATCAATCTCATCGATGAAAACTATGCCATTTTGTTCAACGGCATAAATAGCTTTTTCTTTGATATCTTCATTGTTAACAATTTTTGCGGCTTCTTCTTCCTGTAAAGCTTTGAAAGCATCTTTAATTTTTAATTTACGTTTATTCGTTTTCTCGTTAGACATACCTTGGAACATGTTTTGCAACTGCGATGTCATCTCTTCCATGCCAGGAGGTGCCATTATTTCAACACCCATTTGGCTTGCCGCTAATTCTAGTTCTATTTCTTTGTCGTCTAGTTTGCCTTCTCGTAATTTTTTACGAAAAATTTGTCGTGTACTGCTGTTGTCAGCCGATTCATCGCCGCCAAATCCATCTCGTGGCGGTGGTAATAGTACATCTAAAATACGTTCTTCAGCGGCTTCTTCGGCTAAATGCTTAACGCGAGACATTTCTTGTTCTTTGGTCATTTTTATAGCCATATCCGCTAAGTCGCGAATAATGGTCTCAACTTCTTTACCAACATAACCTACTTCGGTAAATTTAGTTGCTTCAACTTTAATGAAAGGAGCGTTGGCAAGTTTGGCTAAACGACGTGCTATTTCTGTTTTACCCACACCCGTTGGACCAATCATCAAAATATTTTTAGGTGTTACTTCAGTGCGCAACTCTTCGTTTAATTGCATTCTGCGCCAGCGGTTTCTTAAGGCGATGGCAACTGCACGTTTTGCATCACTTTGACCAATAATGTGGCTGTCTAATTCACTGACTATTTCACGTGGTGTCATATTCGACATGATAATTCCTTAAGCATTTTTTACTGATTTAATACATTTAACTAAGCGAGAGTTGAGATTTATAGTTCGTCAATCGTATGCTGATGATTGGTGAATACACAAATGTCGCCAGCGATTGTTAATGATTTTTCAACAATTTCTTTAGCGCCAAGTTCGGTATTTTCTAATAAAGCAGTGGCTGCAGATTGAGCAAAATTTCCACCACTACCAATGGCAATTAAGTCATTTTCTGGTTGTACAACATCACCATTTCCTGTGATGATTAATGATGCGGTTTCATCAGCAACGGCAAGTAACGCTTCAAGTTTTCGTAATGCACGGTCACTTCGCCAATCTTTAGCGAGTTCAACCGCTGCTTTGGTTAAGTGGCCTTGGTGCTGTTCAAGTTTACTTTCAAAACGTTCAAACAATGTGAAAGCATCAGCTGTGCCACCAGCAAAACCTGCAAGCACTTTGCCATTATACAAGCGACGTACTTTACGAGCATTGCCTTTCATTACAGTATTTCCAAGTGAAACTTGGCCATCACCGCCAATAGCTACTTTGCCATTACGTCTTACGCATACGATAGTAGTCACAATTAACCTCAAATATTTATTTTATCTATGGGGAATAGATAAGGCTAATTATGATTTTTTCAAGGAGGGAGTTAGATAAATATGATTATTATCGCCAAAGCCATATTTGACAACCATTAACATTATTACTTTTTAACTTATGTTTATCTTTTTCTGCTTCACGTTTACGTGCATACGGACCTAAAAATACTTTGTAATAAATACCTTTCTGCCCTTTAGATTCACTCACTTGTGATGTTAAACCGGTAAAAGCAATGGTCGCTTTTAATACTTCTGCTTGCTTTTCTGTTCTAAAAGAGCCGCATTGCATTTTGTAAGGGCCTTTGTTTTTAACTTCATATTCACCGACTTCAACTTCTTTACTTTTTAGACTATCAACATAAGCCCACTTTTCCTTTGGTGGAGCGGGTAATGATTTTTCTTGCACTGTTTGTGATTTGTCTTTAACTATTTTTACAGGCGTTGCTTGAGGCTGTTTATCTTTTATCGTCCATAAGCCATAACTAAAGGCCCCAATTAATGAAATTAGCAAAAACAAAACAAATTTGAATTTTACAGTGAAAATAGATTGAGGAGCTGCTTTGGTTTTATAAGGGCTTTTCTTTTTATTTTGTGCGCGGGAAACGTAATCTTGATGAGCCATGAAAAAGTAATATCTCGGTAAAAGTCCGCTAATTCTAACGAACTGATGAAAAAATAACACTAGTTTAAATATAAAATTTGTAACGGATGAGTAATTGTTGGAAATTACCAACTTAAATCGAGGGGATCTATATCGACAGTCCAACGTACTTTTTTCTGCCATTCATTTTTAGAAATAGTGTGAATGAGATGATGAACTGCCATATGCAGTTGTTTGCGTGATTTAGCTTGTACAATTAAATGATAGCGATATTTACCCGCTTTCTTCTCCATAGCAGCAGGAACGGGGCCAGCAAATTGACAACCTTCAAAAGAAACTTCAGTTAATGATCTGAGAAATTTTTCAGGATAAGAAGGATAATTAGCTTCTGCACGAAAAAGAGCTTGGTAACTAAAGGGGGGTAATAATGCTTGCTTGCGCTCTGTTAATGCATACTTTGCAAAGTGGGGGTAACCATTGTTCACTAAATCTTGCAATAATGGATGTTCTGGAAAATTAGTTTGCACCAGTACTTTTCCAGGTTTACTTTCACGACCAGCTCGCCCAGCTACTTGTACTAACAATTGCGCCATGTGTTCTGCGGCACGAAAATCAAAGCTAAAGAGGGCACCATCAACATCTAAAACTGCGACTAGTGTCACATCAGGGAAGTGGTGACCTTTTGCTAACATTTGGGTGCCAATCAGCAATTGATGTTTTTTATCACTGACTTCTTGTAATAGTTTCGCTAGTTCTCCTTTCTTACGTGTACTGTCACGGTCAACTCTAACGGTACTGTAGCCATCAAATAGTTCGCTAATATGTTGCTCTAACTGTTCGGTGCCTTGCCCCATAGGTTTAATACGCACACTTCCACAACTTGGACACTGATAAGGAATGCGCTTTTGACTACTACAATGGTGACAAATTAGTAATTTTTGGCCTTGATGCAAGGTATAAGATTTATTGCAACGCTGACAATCCGCGACCCAATGGCACTCTTGGCAATTAATGGCAGGAGCATAACCTCGGCGATTGAGGAATATTAACGCTTGCTCGCCACGTTTAAGTGTATTTTCTATGGCTTTTTTCAATGTACCAGATAAGCCATGTTCCATTTGCTGTTGAGCAACATCAATAAGCGTGATGGGTGATTCAGTACTCTGACCCGGTCTCTTGGTTAATTGATGATATTGGTATTTGCCTGATAACGCATTTTGAAGTGTTTCTAAGCTAGGGGTCGCACTACCAAGCACAATAGGTATATTTAACTGGCCCGCACGCAAAATAGCAATGTCGCGCGCGTGATAACGAAAACTGTCTTGTTGTTTAAAAGAGCTATCGTGCTCCTCATCGACAATAATTAATCCTAAATGATGTAACGGAGAGAAAACGGCTGAGCGAGTACCAATAATTATGGCTGCTGTTCCACGTTGTGCCGCGAGCCAAGTCTGTAAACGCTCTTTGTCGTTTAAGCCTGAATGGTGTAAGCAAATGGGTAAATTAAAGCGTTGCTCAAATCGACTGAGCATTTGTGGTGTTAAGCCGATCTCTGGAACCAGCACAAGTACTTGTTTATTCGCCGCTAAGGTTTTTTCCATAGCCTGTAAGTAAACTTCGGTTTTTCCACTACCTGTTACACCATCAACCAAGTGACAAGAAAATGTCGCAAAAGATGCTTTTACCGCTGAAACGATTACTGCTTGTTCAACGGTTAATGTTAACTTTTCATTTTCGGCTAATGCTTCTTCGCGATAAACAAAAGGTTCAGATTTCTGAGTTCTTTCTTCAACCAGTGCCTTTTTTTCAAGGACATTTAATTGAGGCTTAGTAAAGCCTAGTGTGCGAATTTCCGCCCAAGTGATCCCTTGGTGAGCTTTAATCAAAGCGTATAATGCGGCTTGCTTTGGCGCTCGTTTAGTTATTTTTTCAAGTGCTAGGGTTTCTGTATTTTCTAGATCAAATTGTTGACAATGCCAAGTGGTCGCTAACTCGATATTTGGTTGTTCCACTTGACGAAGCAATACGGGAAGAGCGAGTTGTAATACGTCCCCGATAGGATGATGATAATACTTTGCACAGCGTTGTAAAAAGGTTAATAACGAAGGAGGAAAACTAAATTTGTCGTTCACTAAACTAATAATAGATTTAAGTTTTTTGTCTTCAATATCACATACCGTACTAGTACTTATGATAATGCCAATAACTTGTCGATGGCTGAAAGGTACAATAACGCGCGAACCTATTTGAATATCTTCATCATTAATCGTTTGAGGAACAATATAAGTAAAGAGCTGACGCATGGGTACAGGAATAGCGACTTGAATATAACTAACCTGCATAGAGAACACTTTATTGACAATAATTATGCTTATTCTGCCGACTTGTCGCTAATATGCCAAGTACGATTTCGTACAAATTCATCTTTAACGCGAGTTATACGTTAATTGTTCATTTTTTAGCAATTAGTTCCATTCAGCTATTGCTAAGCAAGGGGCGATCTATTAAAATTCGCCTCCATTATTTTAACTCGTATGGTGCTTGGCAGCAATAATGACTGACTAAGTGGCGATACGGCCTTATACAGAGGTTTCTATGAAAGACGGTATTCATCCTAATTACGTTGAGTTCAAAGCAACATGTTCTTGCGGTAACATCATTGTAACGCGTTCTACAGCGAAAAAAGATATTCACTTAGACGTATGTTCAGCATGTCACCCATTTTACACTGGTAAGCAGAAAGCTGCTGAGACCGGTGGTCGTGTTGATAAATTCAACAAACGTTTTGGTGCTCTTAGCAGCAAGTAATTTTGCGCTAAAATCAAAATGTATAAAAAAGCGTCGTAAGACGCTTTTTTTATGTCTGAAATTCACACTTAGTCATTAGAAATACCTTTCTGAATTCCTGGAATTGTAAATAAAAATAAATTTATTCATCTTTCCTTTAAACCCTTTTCTTAAATACTGTATCTTACCTTATAACAACACCATTACTGAGAGTTAACCTTTGGATAATCCGAAAGTTATTTACATTAAAAATCGGTCTGATAGTCAGCTGACCGCTTCGCCAGAATTAGTTGAAGAGCAAGCGATAATAAGCCGAGCGCAACAAGGTGATCAGCAAGCTTTCTATCAACTTTATCAAAAGTATCATAGAAAAGTTTATGCAATTTGTTGGCGTATGCTGGCGGATAAAGACAGCGCAGAAGATGTTTGCCAAGAAGTGTTTGTGCAACTGTGGCAAAAAATATCCAATTTTCGTGGTGACAGTAAATTTTCCACTTGGTTACATAGTGTAACGAGCAACATCGTACTTGGGCATTTACGTAAGCATAAAAACTGGCTGCAACGTATTTTTAGTATTGAAGATCAAACCATTCAAGATGTCGCCGTAGAAATGGAAGATACGAGTGAGCTAACAGCATTAGATATGCACATAGCAAGGTTGCCAGAAAGGGCACGATTAGTATTTGTTTTGTTCGCTGTAGAAGGATATCGCCATGAAGAGATTTCAAAAATGCTAGATATGGCAGTAGGCACAAGTAAAGCGCAATACCATCGAGCAAAAAGTTTATTAAGAGAGTGGGTCGAGATATGAATAAATTATTGTCAGAGCAAGATTTGCAAAAAACAGTGGCTGAATTACCTGATGAAATGACACCACAACGTGATTTATGGGCGGGTATTGAACGTGCTATCCAGACAAAGAAACAAGATGAACCGTCGTTTGATGCGCCAAAGAAAACAGCTTTTATACCTACAGCTTGGGCAGCATCACTCGTTGCAGCAGTATTGGTTACTTGGATCTCATTCTCCCCACAACTTGCAGATAAATCTGTAAATATAGCTCAACAAGATAATTCGCCATTGAATCTAGTCATGGCTATGCAAGAAAATTTTAAACAAACAAAACAAACAATGTTGGTGAGTTTTGGCCAGCCGAAAGTTTCAGAGTTACCAAAAGAGATTCAAGCAGAGCTAACAAAATTAAGCTCTGCACTGAAAACGATAGAAAAAGCGTTACTTGCAGATCCCAGTAATAATGATTTACTTAATTTATTACGCTGGACACAAAAACAAGAACTAGATTTTTTAGCCCAATTGTATAGCCCTAAATGGCAAAGCATTTAAAAATAACAATATATAGAGGTAGTTATGAATATTTTACAGAAAGTTATACCGATGATGTTATTCACCGCCACATGCTCAAGTTTTGCGGGAGAGAAAATAGATAAGTCATTAATCCTTGATAATGTGAGTAGTGTTAATATTGAAAATCTACGAGGCCATGTGACGGTTATTGGTTGGGATAAAGATACGATCACAGTAAAGGGCGAATTAGAAGACGATGCTGAAGGTTTAGTTTTTAAACAGTATGGGTCGAGTGTAAAAATTAAAGTTGAACTTGAAAGTTCTAATCACAATTATTGGGGAGGTAATGATAAGGGATCAGAACTTATCATTCATATGCCTAAAAGTATTCGTGTCAGCTTTGATGGCGTTTCAAGTGATGTTAATTTTGAAAACTTACATGCGAGTGCTGAAGGGAAAACAGTAAGTGGCGACATCAATGCGAAGAACTTGAGCCAACGTGTTGAATTGATTTCAGTCAGTGGTGATATCGACAGTAAAAACTTATCAGGAAAAGTGAGCCTGTCAAGCGTCAGTGGCAGCATTAGAGATCGTCAGTCAAGTGGTCGTTTAAAGTTACGTGTCGTGAGTGGAGAAATTGACGCACAATCTGCAGCGAAAGAAGTATTGATAGAAAATGTGAGCGGCGATATTGAAGTGACACTAAGCGATATTGATGAGCTTACCGTTTCAAATGTGAGTGGTGATTTTTCTGGAAGTTTATCATTAAATGATAACGGCACGGTAAAAATGTCGAGTGTTAGCGGGAGATTAGCGCTAAAACTTCAGAAAGGTGTTCAAGCAGGCTTTAGATTATCAGCAAATGCAGGCGGTGATATTATTAACAAAATCACTGATCAAAAAGCCAAAGAAGCTAGATATGGTCCAAGCTCAAAATTGCGTTTTGAAACAGGAAGTGCAAGTGCCAATGTGCGTGCAAGTACAGTAAGTGGAGACATTATAGTTAGCCATTAACATTTATTTAGCAGGCTTTTAAAACATAACGAGTTAGGGACATCCCTCGCTCGTTTTTTTATTCAATTTAGAGGTAAATTCTGATACCCTACGGCAAGTTTTAATATCGCATTGACGATAGTTTTTTAGGGTATAAGCATGGCAGAGCGCAAGCCAAATAAATTTTTCAAAGACAAAAAGTTTTCACAAGATAACCAAATGGATGCTTTGAAAGTTCCGCCTCATTCACTTGAAGCCGAACAATCTGTATTGGGTGGATTACTGCTTGATAACGAAACGTGGGATCGTGTTGGTGAACGCGTTGTCGCTCAAGATTTCTATAGTCGTTCGCATCGTATTACTTTTGAAACCATTGCTGCGCTAATTGAGTTAGGTAATCCTGTTGATTTGATTACCTTATCTGAAGCCTTAGAAAACGAGCAACGACTCGAAGATGCAGGTGGTTTTGCTTATCTTGCAGAGATGATGAAAAATACGCCAAGTGCAGCAAACATAACCGCTTATGCTGATATTGTTCGTGAAAGAGCGGTAACTCGTGAAATGATCAGTGTGGCTAATGAAATAGCTGAAGCGGGTTATGATCCCCAAGGCCGCCCTAGTGCTGAACTGCTCGATTTTGCCGAAACTAAAATATTTGCAATTGCTGAGCAACGAGCAAATAAATCTGAAGGTCCTGAAAATATTACTTCAGTCTTAGAAAAAACAGTAGATCGTATCGAACAGCTTTGTTCTGCGCCAAATGGCGGTGTTACAGGTGTTTCTAGTGGCTTTAGTGATTTAGATAAAATGACTGCAGGTTTTCAAAAATCAGACCTGATTATTGTTGCTGCCCGTCCATCAATGGGTAAAACAACATTCGCGATGAACATCGCAGAAAATGCGGCAATGACTGAAGACAAACCTGCTTTGATATTTAGTTTAGAAATGCCTGCAGAACAATTAATGATGAGAATGTTAGCTTCATTAGGGCGAATTGATCAAACTAAAATTCGTACAGGACAGCTAGGCGATGAAGATTGGGCGCGCTTGTCATCGACAATGGGTTTGCTTATTGATAAAGGTAAAATGTTTATTGATGATGCTGCGGGATTAACGCCTACCGATGTTCGTTCTCGTGCACGTCGCATAGCACGTGATCATGGTGGGATCAGTATGATCATGATCGATTATTTACAGTTGATGCGTGCACCGCAATTTTCTGATAATCGAACGTTAGAAATTGCAGAGATATCGCGTTCATTAAAAGCATTAGCAAAAGAATTACAAGTGCCCGTTGTTGCCCTTTCTCAACTTAACCGTAGTTTGGAGCAAAGATCAGATAAACGTCCAATTAACTCGGATCTTCGTGAATCAGGCTCTATCGAGCAGGATGCCGATTTGATCATGTTTATTTATCGTGATGAAGTTTATCATGATGATTCTGAGTTCAAAGGTATGGCAGAAATTATTATTGGTAAGCAACGTAACGGACCCATTGGTCGTGTACCACTGACTTTCCAAGGTCAATTTTCTCGCTTTGACAACTACGCGGGTCCACATGTTTTATCTGAAGATTAATGGCGTTAACAACAGCAACGGCAGTTATTAACTTATCTGCGCTAAAACATAATTTAGCGCAGATAAAAGCATTGGCTCCAACAAGTAAAGTGCTGGCTGTTTTAAAAGCCAATGCTTACGGTCATGGTTTAGAGCGTATAGCTCAGGCCTTATTCTCTGAGCAAAGTGAAGATACTAAGAATGGTGATTCTTCAGTAAAAGCTGATGCGATTGCTGTGGCAAGAATAGATGAAGCGTTAGCATTACGCTCTTCAGGAATAACTCAACCTATTGTGTTGCTTGAAGGTTTTTTTGATAATGAAGACTTATCTATTATTGCCGCTCATAATTTACAAACGGTTGTTCATAATCAGCAACAGCTTGATGCTATTTTAGTTGCAAAACTTACATTACCTTTAAAAGTCTGGTTGAAAATAGATACTGGAATGCATCGCTTAGGTATTAATCCTGAGCAGTTTTTGTCTTTTTATCAACAATTAAATGCTTCTAAAAATGTGCAAGAAGGCATTATTTTAATGAGTCACTTGGGTTGTGCGGACGATAAAGTTAGCGAGTCTACAGTAGCGCAAATTTCACTTTTTGAATCTATCACTCAGGGTTGTGAAGAAGAGCGGACTTTAGCTAATTCTGCTGGGGTTTGTGTTTGGCCAACCAGTCATTATCAATGGATAAGACCAGGGCTATTGTTATACGGAATATCTCCCTTAGCCTTCGAAAAAACCGTAATAAAAACATCAAGCGATGTTCAGCCAGTAATGACCTTGAAATCGAGTTTAATTGCGGTGCGTGAGTTGGCTGCTGGAGAATCTGTTGGTTATGGTAATGCATGGCAAAGCAAAGAAAACACGGTTATTGGTATTGTTGCTATTGGTTATGGTGACGGTTATCCACGTCATGCAAAAAATGGCACTCCGGTATTAGTGAATGAACGAAGGGTTCCCTTAGTAGGAAGAGTATCAATGGATATGATCACCGTTGACTTAGGTATCAATGCAAATGATCAGGTCGGCGATGTTGTTACTTTATGGGGAGAGCAATTATCTGTTGCTGAAATCGCTCAATGCGCCACTACAATCCCTTATGAGTTATTATGTAATATTACTCGCCGCGTACAAATTACTTTGTCAGCGTAGAAAACGTCTTCTTTATTTCTGGTAATAGCTCAGCTATTAATGCATTTTCAATATGCTTCGCTTTGTAATGAAGGTAAAGTGTTTTTGTTAAACCTGTTTGCGTAAGTGATTTAACATCCACTAACGATTGAACGCTCATGCTGGCAACCAGCCAATTAGGTAATACAGCAATGCCCATATTTGCCGCGACCATTTGTAAAATTACATGGCTATTATTGACTTGCTTTACCTGGGCGGGCTTCACTCTTTCTGGCTGTAACAATAAATTAAAAATATCTAGTCGCTCTTTTTCTACGGGATAAGTGAGTAGGATTTGATCTGCAAAATCTTGAGCAATAAGAAATTTTTTTGCTGTTAATCCATGTTGTTTAGGTAAAATAGCGAGCAGTTCAAAGCTACCTATCTCTCGTGTGGCATCGTAGTTTTTATCAACTTTTTCATCACTAAATAAAATGTCTGCCTGTGGGTCATGACTAGACGAAAACGAGCTGTTCGCAAACTCAAAATCGTACAGAGGGAAGCTATTGCCCAGCGCTTGGGTTATCGGTAATAGCCATTGAAAGCAGGCATGGCATTGAATGGCTATAGCTATCTTTTTATGGGAAATTTGCTGCTGCGTTAATTGCTGGTGAGCTTCTGTCACTAACGGTAATATTTTTTTTGCTAAGGTAAGTAGTACTTCTCCTTTTTGCGTAAAACACAGGGGGGTTGAGTTTCGAATAAATAACTCCCCGTTTACTCTATGCTCTAATTCTTTTAATTGGTGGGATAGTGCTGACTGGCTAGAAAACAGTTGTTGAGCTGCTTTGCGCATATTGCCACAAGCTTCCAATGCCAAAAGTGACTTTAAGTGTTTTAATTCAAACATCATGAGTTTTATTCATCTCCCTGTTGAAATTTATGCGCTTGTTAATCATTCCATATTCAACAATTATAACCATGTAAACATCTAGACGTCTATCGTTATCGGTGGAAATATGCAAATACTATGGAGATAATATGAAAATTCATAATTTAGGTTTTCCGCGCATTGGCGCAAAGAGACAGTTAAAGTTCTTACTAGAAAACTATTGGGCAGGGCGCCTAACCAAAGAAGGTTTTATTGAGTCATGTAAGCAACAAAGAAAAAGTAATTGGTTACTTCAGCAGAAGTCAGGTATCGAGATTTTACCTGTCGGTGATTTTGCCCATTATGACCAAGTACTCAATACAACGATGATTTTAGGCGTTATTCCACAACGTTTTAAAGGTAATGGTGACTTACTTGATGTTGAGTTTCGTATAGCTCGTGGTAAAGCACCTAGTGGCTGTAGTTGTTCAGCAAGTGATATGACAAAATGGTTTGATACCAATTATCATTACATCGTTCCTGAGCTTGATGAAAATATTGAATTTAATGTCGACTTGACGAGTTTATTAGCACAAATTGTCGAAGCTAAAACGGTGGGTTCTTCAGTTAAGCCAGTACTCATTGGCCCTTTAACTTATTTGTATTTAAGTGCTGGCGATGGTGATAAAAAACTGCATCATCTGCCTAAACTTATTAACGCCTATCAAGAGATACTGGAACAATTATCGGCAGCGGGTGTTGAATGGCTACAAATTGATGAGCCAATTTTAGGATTAGAGCTTCCATCCCAATGGGTATTAGCCTTATCTAATACTTATCAAGTGTTAGATAAGGGCTCGTTGAAAATTTTACTCGCTACTTATTTCTCATCAATAGATCATGTGATTGATGAAATAAAGCAATTTAATATCGATGGGTTACATATCGATACGGTTGCTGAGTCAACGGATGTTGACAATATTATTCGTGCATTACCTAATCACTGGGTGATTTCATTAGGCGTTGTCGATGGTCGGAATGTTTGGAAAAATGACTTATTGGCAACGTATCAAAAATATAAAAGTATTGCTGAGTTGTTAGCTGATCGTTTATGGCTTGCACCGTCTTGTTCACTACTTCATTCTCCGGTAGATTTAGACCAAGAAACGGAGCTTGATATAGAAATAAAATCTTGGCTAGCTTTTGCTAAGCAAAAATGTCAGGAATTGGCGTTATTGAAAGCAGCCCTACAGACAGGAAATATAGATGAAATTTCACGCTATTCCGCTATTGGACAAGCAAAAGAACACTCCGATTACAGTGAAGATTTAACGGTTAAGCAGCGAGCTGAAAACATTAATATTGATGAGATACAACGTCCTCATTCATTCACTCAGCGAAAAGTAGCGCAACAAAGAAAATTAAATTTACCCGATTATCCCACGACAACCATAGGTTCGTTCCCACAAACAGGAGATATTCGTCAAATAAGATCTCAATGGCGAAATAAAGTTATTGATGAACAGGAATATCAGCAACTGATCAAAAAAGAAATTAAACAAACGATTGAAAGGCAAGAAGCATTAGAGCTTGATGTTCTAGTGCATGGCGAAGCAGAGCGCAACGATATGGTTGAATATTTTGGTGAACAGCTTAATGGTGTCGCCTTTAGTCAATTTGGTTGGGTGCAAAGTTATGGCTCTCGTTGCGTAAAACCGCCGATTATTTATGGTGATGTAAGCCGTAAGCAATCAATGACTTTAGATTGGATAAAGTACGCGCAGTCGTTAACCACTAAGCCGGTAAAAGCAATGTTAACAGGGCCCATTACTATTTTGTCTTGGTCATTTGTACGCGATGATATATCACGTAAAGCCGTTACTTTACAAATAGCATTAGCCATTGCTGATGAAGTAAAAGAGCTTGAAGAAAATGGCTCTGTGATCATCCAAATCGATGAGCCGGCAATACGTGAAGCGATGCCATTGAAAAAGAGCCATTGGCAAGCCTATTTACATTGGGCGACTGCAGCATTTCGTTTAACGTCGGTTAATGTTAAAGCCGAAACACAAATTCATAGCCATATGTGCTATTCAGAATTTAATGAAATTATGCCAGCGATTATTAATTTAGATGCGGATGTACTTACTGTGGAAACATCGCGTTCAAATATGCAATTACTTAATGCGTTCGAGCAACAAGCGTATCCTAATGCTCTTGGTCCTGGTGTTTATGATATTCATTCGCCTAATGTACCTAGCGTAGAGTGGATGACTAATTTAATACAAAAAGCACAACAATACATCCCGAAAGAGCGTTTATGGGTAAACCCAGATTGTGGCTTGAAAACGAGAGCATGGCGGGAAACCGAATTAGCATTAGCTAACATGGTAAATGCAGCAAAGTTGCTACGAATGAGATAATTTGTACAATAATGTAAAACCTCATTTATGACTAAATGAGGTTTTTGTGTTTTTATAAAGAAATGCGGAAAACTATAATTTGGCTACTTGTCAAAGCTAAACTCAATGAAAGCTTTACCGAATTCAGAACCTAAGGGAATGATAATAATAGGACCGTCTGCTTTGTGATGAATGGTATGATCTTTCCCTGAAACTACCATAGGTGTAGCCATATCAAACTCAAAACCTTTTTCACTGAGCATGCGTTTAGCACCACCGGTAACCATATTGGTGATTTCACCCACTAAATCTGTAATTTCTTCATTTATTTCGTCAGGGCCTTCACCGACCATTTTTTTCATGGTAGCAAGCGCTAACTTTCCTTCAAAAGTAATTGATAAAGAGCCTTTAGTTTGAGCACTCACCATACCAATTAAACCAGAAACATCACCCATCGAAACTTCACCTTTTTTCAAACGAGGCTTCTCGGGTACCAATTCCATTTGTGCCATTGTAGACATCACATTAAGCATTGAAGATAAAAAGGGGTTAATAAACTCTACATTCATGAATGTTTCCCAAAGGCGTTAGTTTTACTAGTAACATGATTTTGAATGTTAATTTAGCAAATATAAATCGTTCCTACTAGTCATTGTTTCTTATTATAGCAATTTTAGACGTTTTTACAGAGGTAGAGAAAGTTAAACTGCCAATAATTGTTCCATCTTTGTAATTTACAGTATTTACCTGTTTAGGGTAAGTATCGACGAGTAAATCATTTTTTACCACTATTCCAGATAAAAAGTTTTCAAAATTAGCTTCTTGGTAAATATAAACGTTACCTTTAGCTATTTCTAAACCTATCCAATTGAGCTTGATTACGTTTTTTTTATTATCTTGCATGTCAATAAGTTGGAAGTGAGCTTCTACATAGTTCTGGATGAGTTTTTCGTATGCTGGATGTTCAGGTGAAAAGTGTATTTGTTGTTGCTCAGCAATCGCATTGTCAATGTCGTGAGCGGTAAGTTGATGTATAACTTCTATAGTATTGTTTTTTGGATTAACTGATAAATCAGTTAATCCAAAAAAGTAGCGGTGAGCTGCGCTGGAAAGCGCAACCCCACACAATAAACAAAAAATGAAGCTTTTAAATAATGAATTTCTTACCATTATTTATCTTTTTTCTCATCATCCGCAGATTTTAACTTAACGTTATAATCACGCATCATGTCTTTCTTTTTACGTTTGTATAACTCAAAACTTGATTTGATTGGGCGTGCAGGCCAGTAGTTATTATTCACATCTACATCAGCAGTTTCCCAATTTGGGTCAATAGCGATAGCCGTAATTTCTTTATCAGTAATAAATAATTTAGAGACGTTTTTACTATTCTTGCGCCAAATTTCTGCAGGTATCTTCACTTGTTCAGTTGTTTCATCTGCAAATGTTAGTTGAACAATGATAGGCATAACCAAACCGCCTTTATTTTCGAAATCAACAATGTAGAAGTTTCTTTCGTCAACAAGTAAGTCTTTTTCCCATTGCTTTAGCTTTTTATTTGCACTGTTGTAGCTGTTGCGTGCTTTATTGGTTGCTGTAAATTTATCGTGTTCGTTATAGAAATCTAACAATTCAGGTTTTTCAGTTGTTCTAAGCCAGTGGCCTTTGTCACGAATGTCGCTAATAAACGTTGGCTTTTCATTATGTAAAGCACGGTTCCAAGCAGCTTCAGTATCTGGGTTTTGGCTGTCAGGGCGGTATAAATGAATATTACCTAAAGCGATATCAACATGATCTGTTGTGTAGAACCAACCACGCCAAAACCAATCTAAATCAACGGCAGAGGCATCTTCCATCGTACGGAAAAAGTCTGAAGGTGTTGGGCGTTTAAACTTCCAACGTTGTGCATATTCTTTAAAGGCAAAATCAAATAACTCACGACCCATTACTGTTTCACGGAGAATATTTAATGCCGTTGCTGGCTTACCGTAAGCATTGTTACCAAACTGAAGAATTGATTCAGAATTAGTCATGATTGGTACCTGATTCGTGCTTTTCATGTAGTTGGTAATGTCTGGAGCATGGCCTCGGCGTGAAGGATAACCTTCTTCCCAAGCTTGTTGTGCCAAAAATTGTAGGAAGGTATTTAAACCTTCATCCATCCAAGTCCATTGACGTTCGTCTGAGTTAACGATCATCGGGAAATAGTTATGGCCGACTTCATGAATGATTACACCAATTAAGCCGTATTTAGTACCACGAGAATATGTTTTTTCACCGGTTTCTTTATCAAGTGTTGGTCGATAACCGTTGAAAGTGATCATTGGATATTCCATACCACCAATAGGTCCATGCACGGAAATTGAAACAGGGTATGGATAAGCAAATGTGTACTTATTATACTGTTGCATTGTATGAATTATAGCTTCAGTAGAGTAACGTCCCCACAATGGATTACCTTCATTAGGGTAATAAGACATGGCCATTGTATCCGTTCCACCTTCATTATATCCTTGAGCGTCCCAAATAAATTTACGGCTTGAAGCGAAAGCAAAATCACGAACATTTTTCGCTTTGAAATGCCAAGTTTTAGTTTTTGATGAACGTGACTTTTCGTTAGCAAGTGCTTCTTCTGGGGTAACTATCAGCACTGGGTTTTTAGCACTTTTAGCTTTAGTTAAGCGCTTACGTTGTGTTTTAGATAATACTTTACTTTCATTTTGTAACTCACCGGTTGCTGCAACAATATGGTCTGCTGGAACTGTGATTTTGACGTCGTAGTCACCAAACTCTAAAGTGAATTCACCGTTACCTAAAAACTGTTTGTTTTGCCAGCCCATCACATCGTAGTATGCGGCTGCACGAGGAAACCAACCAGCAACTTCGTACAGGTAGTTATCGTCTTCTTTGAAGTATTCATACCCAGAGCGGCCACCTAATACTTTTTGCTCGTGAAGCTTGTAGATCCACTTAATGTTTAATTCAACATCGTCACCGGCTTTTAATGGCTTAGGTAAGTCAACGCGCATCATAGTGCCGTTAATTACATAATGAAGTGCTTTACCATTTGAACCTGCAACTTGAGTGATTTTATTACCGCCGTCAAATTCAGTTGACTCTATTGCGTTACGTAAACCGCGGTAAGTTACTTTTTTCTTAGGAGCTGTACTTGTTAAGCGATTGTCAGAGTCACGTTTTAGACGGTTCTGATCAAGTTGTATCCACAAGTAGCGTAAGGTATCTGGTGAATTATTAGTGTAGCTGATAGATTCGCTACCCTTTAATGTTTGTGTTTTATCATCAAGTTGAATGTTTATTTTGTAATCAACTTGTTGCTGCCAATATTGATGGCCAGGTGCACCTGATGCAGTTCTATAGGTATTGGGTGTCGGTAAAATCTCTTCTAACTGACGAAATTTATCTGTATTTATCGTATTCTTTGCAATTGCACTACCACTGGCAGTAACAAATAAGCAAAGTAGCGCTAATTTGATCGAATATTTCATAGGCTTCCTGACTATTATTATAATGTATACACGTTTAATCGTGTATTTATAACATGATTAAACTTAGATAGTTAACGGGAGGGGATTTTATGCGATTAATAGCTGTAAACATAAGTTTAATGGAAGAAGTTAAAGTATTCATTACAACTTAATATGAAAACATTTAGCTACAGCTTTGGCAGGCTCCATGAGCTTCAACAATTTGATGGCTAATCGTAAAACCTGTTGCATCTGCCATAGAGCGCAAGGCAAGATCTAAATTAGATGACTGAATTTCTTCGACATGCCCGCAAGTATCGCAAATCAATAATTGTACAGGATGATTACATTCACTGAAATGATGACACATAACGAAAGCATTTAAAGATTCAATTTTGTGAACAAAGCCTTGTTTGCTCAAGAAATCTAAAGCGCGGTAAATGGTTGCAGGTTTTGCTGAAGGGTCGATGAGTTTTAACTCGTCTAGGAGATCATAAGCACCTACAGCACCGCTATGCTGAGTCAGTAATTTAAAAACTTGTTCGCGAGCTATCGTAAATCGAGCACCACGCTTTTGGCAAGAGTCTTTAGCTTGTATTAGTAATTCTTCTGCGTTCATTTTGGCGTATGTACTTGCATGATTGAATGATTTTTTAGCAGTCTATCACAGAGGTTTTGATGATGTAATATGCAGGAAAGGTTAATTACTTTAGCATCTAGTTTAAAATTTTAATGTAAGTACGGTTTAACAATTACTTTATTCCCATTATCAACATGAATGAGTTGGAGTGATTATATGACTGTTTGTAAATTCTTTAATAAAAATCGATTATTGAACTATAGTTAATTATTGTTATATTTTTGTCGGTATTGTCAATATGGAAGTAGGAGCATGAACTCGAATGACCCCGTTTCAAAACCATCAATAGAGATGTTTCAATCCGTTCTAGATACACTGCCTTTTTGCGTGTTTTGGAAAGATCGTAATAGTGTGGGGCTTGGGTGCAATAAAGCGCTTGCTAGTATTGCCGGACTTAATTCTCCACAAGATTATGTGGGGACAACAGATTACGATTTACCTTGGACGACTGAAGAAGCTGATTTTTTTCGTGAATGTGATCAACGTGTCATGAACTCAGGAAAGGCTGAAGTCAATATTATTGAAAGTCAGAAACAAGCTAATGGTCGACTTGCATGGCTTGAAACGAGTAAAATTCCATTAATCGATATGCAGGGCAATGTCATTGGAATTTTAGGTGCTTTTCACGATATAACCGAACGAAAACGGCTAGAAGACGAAAATATAGCGAGTCAAAAACTTGATTCCTTAGGTGCTCTAGCTGCAGGACTAGCACATGACTTTAATAATGTGCTAAGTATGATTCTTGCTTCTAGTCAATTAGCAAAGGTTAAGGTAGCTAATGGTACAGAAATCAGCCAAGTCCTAAAGTATTTAGACAATATTGAAAGTGCAACAAAACGTGCGTCTGTTTTAACCGAAAAATTTATGAATTACTCTGAACGAGGCCAGATAACCAAAGTAGTCTGTAATCTCTCAGAAATGATTGAAGAGAGTATTTCTTTTGTACAATCTAGTATTCATTCCCCCATCAAATTTGAAACATATAACATTGATGGAATGCTGTATGCTGATGTTAATCAGATTAATCAAGTGATGAACAATCTGATTATCAATGCTTCTCAGGCATCAGTTGGTAAGAGCGACATAATAGTAAGCGTTAAAAAGTGCGAAATTACACAATCAGAATCTTCGACACTTCGGTCGGGTCATTACTTTGCTATTTCGATTAAAGATCATGGCGTTGGAATTGATGACCACCAAAAAGACAATATTTTTACTCCTTACTTTACAACGAAAACCAAAGGTCATGGGCTAGGGCTGAGTTCTTGTCAAACAATAGTAAAAAACCACAATGGAGCCATTCAGGTCGAATCAAAAGTAGGATATGGTTCAACGTTTACCATATATTTACCGTTATCTCCTTCACACCAGGATATTTCGCTTGTTGATTATAATAAATCAACTGAGCTTATTCGCGGTTCAGGTCGAATTTTATACATTGAGGACGACCTAAATACCCAAGCCTCTGTTATTGAAATGCTGCATGAGTTAGGTTACGACGTGCATTACTATGCTGATTTGGAACCAGCGATTGAGTATATAAAAGAACACCATGATGATTTTGATTTGGTCATTACTGACTTTATTATTGGTGATTATTCGCAAGGAGGGATAGATATTCTAGATAATGTACGGCTGAAGCAACCTAATTGTCCAGTTATTTTGCTAACGGGGTACTTTGAACTTTTAGATAGACATAAAGAGCAGAGTAATCAGTTTTCTTATATTGCACAAAAACCCGTTGATTTTGCAAAAATCAGTCAAATAATAAACCGTTTTTTAAAGTCAAACATGCATGGAACACGTTAGTTCATATATTTTAAAATTCACTGAATTGTACTTTAGGTTATTCAAAAATACTCCTTGGATAGATAATAGCTGCGATTTTGATAAGGATATTTACTCTATATAAGTTAAGCTTAGTTATTAAGGCAGGTCTTAGTCGTCTATTAATAATGTTTAGGTGCTATTTTCTAATGAATAAATTTATTTTAAAGTTCATTTTTTATTTTTCATAATGCTTCCTCAACTGAAAGCATTTCAATACCCGTTAATAAAAGAAAATATTACCTTTTATACCAAGAATTACCCTCCTGATAATTATATAGTTAATGATGCAATCAGATCGTGTCGATATGAACTTGGTCTCAATTCATGGCTTTCCTATTTAGCTAAACAACTTGGATTTGATGAATATGACTACGAACAGGTTTGGCAAGTAAACAAAATTGGTAACTACTTTGCTTTTAATATTAATACATCCGATGAATTTATAAATACTTATCAAAAAGCTTTCGACAATATTGCTAATCAACGATTACGTATTAAAGAGTATTATGAGTTTCCTTTAGCTGAATATTAATGAGATAACTTTTCATCAGATAAACAATACCGATCTAAATCTCGGGTGTGCTACCTTACTGTTAATGAGCAATAGTCTTTTTGAAATATATAATATCTATTAAATGAGTATAGTAAACAGCCCCACTTAGTTTGATTCTTAACGGTTATGCTCATAATCGTGGGAAGTGGATTTAAGTACACTTAACATAGGGAAAATTTTCATTGAATAGCTTGAACGACCAAAGTGCCGAAAAGTATTTATTGTCAAAACCTGAAGCCTCGCTTTATTATCCTTTTGGTGATGATGTCAGAGTATTTCGGGTTAAAAATAAAATGTTTGCAACTATTGCTCACGGCGCTAACGCTAAAAGTGCCAAAGTCGGAGATGAAGGTAAAAGCCACTTTTGGATGAATATAAAATGTGATCCTGATGAAGCTGAAATGTTACGTGATATTTTTCCAGCAATCATACCCGGCTACCACATGAATAAAAGAAACTGGAATTCAATTATTCTAGACGGTTCTATCCCTCAAGGTGAAATCGAGCGAATGATTGATAATTCCTTTCACCTGGTAGTCAGTAAGATGACCAAGAAAGATCAACAGTC
>Ga0209292_1000455_pt1 | contig 53306 bp, 39 predicted proteins | sample GOMGulsemesocosm_2_FD_184634 | JGI IMG/M metagenome (GOLD analysis project Ga0209292, IMG submission 184634) | Methane-oxidizing microbial communities from mesocosms in the Gulf of Mexico - GOM9C Gulf of Mexico (SPAdes) (version 2) | ecosystem: Environmental > Aquatic > Marine > Cold seeps... | reverse complement strand
CTCATTTTGCTCTCTGATTGTTTCAGCCTGTGAGCGCAAGACACCAGCATCCAACGACTGCTTTTCATTGACGACTGGGCTTGGAACTACTTCAGAGGTTACTACTTCAGAGGTTACTACTTCAGAGATTACAACGTCATTGTTAACAGCCACTTGACTTGGTATTACCTTAGTCGAGCTTGTCTCGTTATTAACAGCAACTTGGCTTTGATCTGAATTTTGAGATGTTGTGCTACAAGCAGAAAGAAGACTCACTAACGAGAACAATAAACAATATTGCTTTTTTAATTTCATTTCCCACTCCGTCAACGGCAATCAAAACAATAACCTAGATACAATATGAACAGGACATCATAGGCCAATAGTAGGGTAAAATGCAAAACTTGGGTTATTTTTTAAACACACACCTCTTATAATACTTAAGGGGTGTGGCTTGATTTATTTTTGTCGGGAGATCCCAAGCATGACGTCTGATTAAGTTTTTCTGCAAGATTTCCCATTAGAAGTTGATAGAAATCTTGCTGTTTAATCGGTTTGGAGAACAAATATCCTTGATACATCATTTTGTGTTGTTTTAACCAATCTAATTGGGCTTGCCACTCAACCCCTTCGGCTACAATGTTTAAGTTCAAATGTTGTCCAATTGAAATGATGGCGGTGACTAACGCTTGGTCATTATGGTCAATAATAAGGTCTTGAATAAAACTTCGGTCAATTTTGATTTTATTGACGGGTAAACGTTTTAAATAACTCAATGAACTATAACCCGTACCAAAATCATCCAATGAGAAGTTGACCCCTATCAAGGCTAGCTTTTTCATTTTTGCGACTGACTCTTCAATGTCTTGTATCGCCGATGACTCCGTAATTTCTAGTTCGAATAAATCCGCAGGCATAGAATAATCACGCAAGGTCGCCTTAAAAGTTTCAATGAAATTTTTGGAATGCAACTCAATGGCACTCACATTTAAGGAAATTCTAAAGCCCTCTGGCAATACAGATAATAAATCTCTTTCATTAATGAAGGCGCACAGATCTCTCAGCAAACCGTCGCTGATATTACAAATCAGCCCAGATGATTCTAAAAAGTCGATAAACTCACTCGGTCCAATCAGCCCTTTTTCAGGATGATTCCAACGAATTAATGCTTCTGCACCTCGTATCTGATTTGAGCCAACACAGACAATGGGCTGAAGGTAAAACTCAAATTCTTTGTTTTCAATGGCACTTTTTAAGTCATTTTCCAAGCGCACATAACTCGCTACTTCTTGCGTCATTTCCATTTTAAACATGGAGATGCGATTACGGCCTGCTGATTTAGCGTTATACATAGCTGTATCGCCAAATTTAAAGAGCTCTTCTGCATCTGAATCTTCTTCAGAAAAGATCACCACACCAATACTGGCGGTAATACGAAACTCATTACCCTTAATTTGTAAGGGCTGTCTGATATCACTTAATATCAATTCTGCTGTACTGACAATCTTGGTGAGTGCAGACTCTTTATCCTCATCAACCCCGGTGAGAATAATACAAAATTCATCCCCTCCAATTCTGGCTAAGGTGTTACTGCTATTTACCTTAGAGGCTAATCGGTCAGACAGGGCAAGAATAATAGAGTCTCCGACCGAATGCCCTTTCGAATCATTGATCAACCTAAATTCATCAAGGTCAATATACAGCAGCGCGCCATATTGTTTATGACTTGCCGTATAGGTAATCGCCATCCCCAGCCGATCTAAAAACAACTCTCTGTTTGGCAAACCGGTTAATTGGTCTTGATATGCGACTTGAATAAGTTGTTTTTCACGGGTGATTTTTTCTGTCATATCACTGGCAACTAATAAAAGGCTGGCATGCCCCTCATATACAATTGCGGTATAACTGATCTGTAATATTCGCTTTCGGGCCATACCATCAGTTAATTCACGCTCAACTTCATAGGATTCTTCAAGATTATGAATAACCTGTATCAGTTCATGGGCAAATCGGTCGGCTTCTTGTGAATTAACGCTGCGATGAAGGTCTAAAAAATTAGCACCTAGAATCTGCTCGGCTTTTACCCCATAGAATAAATTTGCAGAATTATTGGCAAACAAAACAGTTAAATCACGGTCTAGCGCCATAACAATATTAGGGTTTACATCTATCAAAGCTTTTAATTGATCGCGATTTTCACGTAAAGCGCTTTGATTTATTTCTAACTGATTTAATAATGAATTGGTGGTATCAACGATATCTGATATTTCACCACTGTCATGATGACGCATGTGTTCAAGACGATAGCCTGCGGGTTGTTTAGGATCAATTTTTTTCAACTGATCTCTAAGTTTTATTAACGGAATAGCCAATAAATTTTGAAAGACAACCGACAGCATTAAACCTAGCAAGAGGTTTCTTAACACACCAAAAAGAAGAACATACCAAGCACGCTGAAAGAAGGGAGCCATAGCGGCATCACCATTCACTTCTAAGATCAATTCACCTTCACTCACTTGAGAATCATTGATCAGGTCAAAAAGGTAGGTTTCAGTGGAGTAGCCAAATAAATTTGATAGCCAATAGGTATTGGATTGAACAGGCTGTCTGACAAATGACGCTAAGATATTTTTACGATCATCAACCAACTTCACCTGGTTCAAGAAATCGAAGTGAGATAAGCCATTAACCAACTCAGATGCCAAACCAGGATCAAGTTGATGCACTGCTCGCTGAGCGGCAGGCGCTGTAATTGAAAAAATTTCTTCGACTTTTCCGTCGATCAATTTAGCTTGGTTATCAAAATCACTATAAAGTTGAAGTAGACTCACCAACAACCCAAGAACAAAGGCAATGGAGACTGTCGACCGCGTCAACTTAAAGGACAAACCCGTTAAAAATTTATTATTCATATAAAAACAAACAAGCACTAAGCAACTGAATATATTTCAGTCATCAAAATAAAATTATAGTTACTTGTTTAATTACCTCCAGCTAAACACGATACAGTTAGCGAGTTACAAACCCATTCAGTTTAACTTTCAGCATGTCAGACTCGAAATTTAAAGCAAGGTTAAAGCTATCATATTACAAAAAGATTAAAAGAAAGTTATAAATGACATAAAAAAACCTAAGTAATGATAATCACTTAGGTTCCTTTACAATAATCTATTAGGTTAAAGTATTAAAGTCCTTTTACCACAAAAAGCTTAATTCCCTAAAACTATAACCAATGCTAAAACAGTAACTAAGCCAATGACTTAGAAACCACTTCATAAACATCTTTCGATAACTCTTGGGCTAAAATTCGCTCCAACTCAGCCTTCATTAATACCGACAGATTTACTTCCATTTTTCGCCAGCGAGTCAAAGGTGTACACAAGCGCGACGCCAACTGAGGATTACGCTTATCAAGGTCGATAATTAGATCCGCTAAGAAAGCATAACCGCTACCCTCTTCATCATGGAAGCACGGAATATTTTGACTAAAGCCACCCAACAAGGCTCTCACTTTATTTGGGTTTTTCAAATCAAAAGCAGGGTGCGCCATCAAGGCCTTAATTTTTGCTAGGCTATCAGGCCCTTCTTGCGAAGCACTTAACATGAGCCATTTATTCACAACCAGTGATTCATGGGACCATTTATCGTAAAAACCAGCCAATAAGTTCTGCGCACTATCCAGTTCGTTATTTACGGCAATAGACAAGGCAGAAAATTCATCTGTCATGTTATCTGAACTAAGACATTGCTCAGAAACGGCGGCTTCAACTGCGGCATCCTGATTCACAGCCCAATAACCTAGCACCACATTCTTGAGTTGACGTTTAGCCATTTGCTCAGGCGTTGGTAAATACGTATTTGACAATTGATTACGCTGATAACAAGCGATCAATTCTGATTTAAGCTCAACTGCGATAAGCTGTTTCATAAACTTACGCGCTTTAGCAATCGCCTTAGGATCAATTGATTGGGCAAGTTCAGCTAAGTAAGACGCCGTTGGCAAGGTTAGAATTAAAGCCACCATAGCCGGGTCCAAACTGTCATCTTTGAGTACTCGGGCAAAACCTGCAATCAACCTAGATTCGATTGATAATGCCTGACCGGCTTTAGCTTGCTCAATCAATTGGGTTAATTCATTGACCGCTAACTGTTGTGCAGCGCTCCAACGATTAAAGCCATCCGTATCACTGGATAGCAACAACAATAAGTCATCCGCCTCAAGCTCAACATTCAACTTGACCGGTGCCGAAAAGCCTCTTAATAGAGATGGCACGGCTTCTTGGCTAAGCCCTTTAAATTCAAAACTCTGATTCAATTGGGTTAAGTGTAAAACATGCTCTTTCGCGGCAACACCCTGATATTGAGTCGTTAGCTCTTGACCATCTTTTCCAATCAATCCCATTCTAACTGGCATATGCAAGGCTAACTTGGTTGGTTGCCCAGGTGTCATCGGGGTCATTTGCTTAACATTCAGGGTAAGACTTGCCGTCTCCTCATTATAGTGAGATGACACAGTCAAGGCTGGCGTACCCGCTTGTGAATACCAGCGAGAAAACTGTTTAAGGTCGACACCGCTCGCGTCTTCCATCGCATGAATAAAGTCATCACAGGTAACAGCTTGACCATCATGACGCTCAAAGTATAAATCAGAGCCTTTACGAAACGCCTCTTCACCTAACAGGGTATGAATCATACGGACGATTTCAGCCCCTTTCTCATAGATTGTTAGGGTATAAAAGTTTGAAATTTCAATAAAAGATGACGGCCTGACAGGATGCGCCATTGGACCTGCGTCTTCTGCAAATTGTGCTGTACGTAAAAAAGACACATCTTCAACACGCTTCACTGTCGGTGAATTCATATCAGAGGAGAACATCTGATCACGAAATACAGTAAAACCCTCTTTCAAACTTAATTGAAACCAGTCACGACAGGTGACACGGTTACCCGACCAATTATGAAAATACTCATGAGCAACAACAGCCTCTACACGTAAAAAACCATCATCAGTTGTGGTTTCAGGGCTTGCCAGTAAACAAGAAGAGTTAAATACATTTAACCCCTTATTCTCCATTGCTCCCATGTTAAAGTCATCGACTGCAACTATCATGAAAATATCTAAATCATATTCACGACCATAGACGTCTTCATCCCACTTCATAGAGCGCTTTAAAGAGTCCATCGCATAATCGACTTTGTCAATATTATGACTTTCTGTAAAAATTTCTAGCACAACCTCTTTACCACTCATTGTGGTAAAGCTGTCCTTTATTTTCTCAAGGTTACCTGCGACTAAAGCAAAGAGATAAGCTGGTTTTGGGAAAGGGTCATGCCATACAACAAACCGTTTGCCTTCTTGCGTTTCACCCTCTTCAATCTGATTACCATTAGCAAGCATAACGGGATAAATGGCCGCATCTGCCACTATCGTCGTGGTAAAAATAGACATCACATCGGGTCTATCAAGATAATAGGTAATATGCCTAAAACCTTCCGCTTCGCACTGAGTACAAAACATAGAAGATGAACGGTATAGGCCTTCTAAACGAGTGTTATTCTGCGGCTCAATCAGGGTTTCACAAGTCAGAATAAAATCATCTGGGGTAGCGGTAATCACCAGTTTTTGATCATGTATACGATATTCAGCTTCAGGTAGCTGATAATTATCAATGGCCACTGCCACCAGTTTTACATCTTCACCACCATCAAGTACAAGCGGCGCATTACCCTGTTTAGAAGCGGGGTTACGGCGCATATGTAATCGAGAGGTGACTATGGTGACAGACTCATCAAGGTCAAATGTTAGTTCTGTTTTATCAATTAAAAAGGGAGGAACTTTATAATCTTTTAAATGAATCGCTGCAGGTTGTGCTTCTTTCATGATTCTTGTTTCCTATGAGCTGATGCTAGTGGCTAAATGAAACCTGATAGCCAGTATATTTACGTATATTAATTACACCTGTATCCAGTAACCAATATTGACCTTTTATGCCTAACAGTGTGCCTTCTACCAGTGGTGTTTTCTCAGCATTGATACTCACCACTTTGGTTGGAAAACTTAACACTGGGTATTCAAATGAATGCGTTTGATTCTGCTCTGACAGATCCGTAATTGACTGTATGCCAAACTCTGATTGTAGGCTATCTAAACCCTCACCCAACAGGTTGATTAATCTTTCTTGTTCAAACTCTAAATCAAGGTCGTCTGCATTACCTTTAAGCATGTTACGCCAATTTGTTTTATCCGCCACTTCTTGCTTAAAAAGTGTTTCAACCAGACCCGACATGCGTCGGTTTTGCACACTGAAAATTGCGCGCCCTTGAGTAGCCCCCTGATCAATCCAACGTGTTGGTAGCTGGTCACCACGGGTAATTCCCACTTTAATGCCTGATGAATTAGCCAAATAGACATAGTGGCTTTGCATACAAAATTGCTCAGCCCACTCTGGCTCACGACAGGTGCCTAAATGAAAATGACACTTTTCAGGGCTCATAATACAAGTATCACAGGCTGCAAGCTTTCTAAAACAAGGATAACAAAAGCCCTGACTAAAGGATTTTTTTGTCACTCTGGAGCAGTTTGTGCAATTAATCGTGCCATCAAAATTCAAACTGACTTTTTGCCCTAACAAGTCATTCATCTCAATACTGGTATCAGCAAGGTTTAGTTGATAACTCACCTTTCCATCTGCTGACACACGACTGGCCATTTTTTTAATACTGCCCGATATCATGATTTAGCATTCTCTTTTTCAGTAAAGGGTTGATCAACCCACTTAACGGTTTCATGCTCTAAGGTATCTTTCTTCGAAGAGCAACCCAGATGGGCATTACGATCAATAAAACCGACACGCTCATCTTCACCTTTATTGGCATAGTCGTAGGTAATGACAGCTTGCAAAGAAAGCTCTTTTTGCTCATCACTCAAACGTACGCCGTTTGGCCACTTACCCAGTTCAACGGCCAGTTTTAAATTTTCGTAAACTTCTGGCGACATGTTGTCGATCATTTCTTTAAAATTCATAATATTCTCTTTGTTCAAGCCTTGACGTATTAGCGCCGTTGCCTTTTAGCATAAAAGTGATATAGGTAGGCGCCCACAAGCCCGCAAACAAGCCCAATTAAATGAGCAGTATTGGCAATTTTACCCATACCTATTTGTTCAAAAATGTTGCTATACCCGAGCGCCAACCAGAGTATTAAAAAAATCATAATAGGCTTACTAATTAAACTAGGGCAATGCGGAATGAGTTTGGGGACTAGCCAAGCAAATCCAATGATGGCATACACAACCCCAGACATACCGCCAAATAGCGGTGATTGCGTACTTAGGTATTGTAAATAGTTACTCAATAACGCGGTCACCAAAACTAAAAAGAGATAAAGAGTGGAACCTATCACCTTCTCAACTTTACGTCCGATATCCCACATCCAAAGTAGATTAAATGCAATATGAATCATGGAAAAATGAATAAAAATAGGCGTAATTAAGCGCCAATATTGGTGGTGTTCTAAGACATAATTAAATTGGGTGGTCGTTATGTAATTACCACTAACCTGTATCGGTAAAAAACTAAACCAAGACAGTTGGGAATATTGACTGCCCAACCCAGTCAAGATAGCAACCAATATACTCATCAGCACTAACCCTGTATTAACCGGATAAAGGCTAATTAGCTGAGTAAGTCTTACGAGGCTAAACACTTGTGTGCTAATAGGGTTAATCGGTATCTGTGCCAATTTATCTGGCTCTCCAAGATACATATTAAGAATTTGCTGCGTCATAGGGATATGACGTTCATCGAGTAGCCAAAGTTGATCGACTCCCTCGCGTTGAATAATTCGATGGGGGATTTTCTGCTGCCATAAGGTCTTACTTAAAGCAGCGGGATCTTGTTCTAACGTAAATTGATAAACACAAATCATTGTTAAAAGTGACTTACACCTAGTATCAAATTATTCTCATTTCAAAAATCTAAATTAGGATGTATAACCTGTTTGCCATCCTAATTTAGTGCGGCATACATCATAAAAATCATGATTTTTAGGATGTATCAATCTAATACCACCTTTTTTTCTAGCGATATGAATTTCATCACCTGGTGCTGCTGTAATATGCAGCTGACCATCACAACTCACGCTGGGATAGGTCAAATTAGAATCACACACTACAATCCGAATTTTAGCATTTGCATCAATAACAATAGGTCGATTACTTAAAGTATGAGGATGCATAGGCACTAATACAATAGCATCTAACTTTGGCAACATGATCGGACCACCAGCAGATAATGCATAAGCCGTAGACCCTGTAGGTGTTGCCACAATCAAACCATCTGATTTTTGATTCATGACGAACTGATCATCGATAAACATATCAAAGCGAATCATTCTTGCTGATTTACCCGGGTGCAATACAATATCATTTAACGCATTGCCTTCACCGCTAGGTTTGTTGTTACGGGTAATTTTGGCATCAATCATAAAACGTTTTTCTTCAAAGTACTCGCCCGCAAAAATAGGATCAAGCTCTTCTTTCAATGCCTTTGGAGAAATATCTGTTAAAAACCCTAAAGTACCACGGTTAATGCCCAGAACAGGAATATCATAATTACAAATAGCACGTGCTGCGCCTAAAAAGCTCCCGTCGCCTCCGACCACCATCGCCAGATCACAATGATCGCCTAACTCTTTAATCGGTGCGATATCCACTTTAACACCTGGTAGCATACTGCTCAGGTTTTCTTCTAATACAGGTTGTTTGCCTTTTTTGATTAAATAGTCTAGCAGTTTCTTAACCGTTTCCAATACTTTGGGGTTATCTAGTCTGGCGATAATGCCTACCTTTGCAAACAGACTCATGTGCGTCACTCTTTAATAATCGATACAAAAAACAAAAGGATAAATCACTGTTATTCAGAAACAGATGACTATTAATTTGCCGCGAACTTTACCACGTAAGCCATTGGAACACTAAAGGCTTAGGTATTTTTGTCGGATATTATCGATATCCACACCAACCTTGTATTCCACCTGTATGAATAAGCAACAGCTTTTTGTTATTCAGGTTACCTTTCATTATTTCTTGCTCAAGACCATAAACTACTTTTGCAGTATAAACAGGGTCTAGTGCTAGCTTGGGGTTTAAATCATGCACCCGATTAATATAATCATTCAGCGCCTTTGGTAACTTTGCATACCCCCCATGGTGATAATCTCCCACTATAGATAAACGCGCAATGTCTGTGATTGGGTTTTGAGATAAAGCAAAGCGTTGTATATCAGCAGCTAAGCCCTCCCCCCCTTTTAATGCCGGAAATACCAATATATTAGGTGAATTTCTTTCTGCATTTTTGGATATGGTGTCCTGCTCTACTTCATAGGCTAAAAAGCCCGCACTGGTAGCGCCTGTACCGGCACTGACGACCCAGGTATCAAAACCGCCTTTTGCTTGAGCCTGATTATCAATTTCTTGCGCCCAGCTAAAGCAGCCTTTAACGCCTAACGCATTAGAGCCACCTTCTGGCACCCAGTAAGCGTTGGGGTAAAGGGTGTTCAGCGTCGAGACTAAGTCAGAATCCATACCCGCTTTATAATCGATACGACGACTCGGCCATAAAATGCCTCCAGATTTGATAAAATCACGTAAGGTTTGAGTGAGTTGCGGGTGCAACTCTCCTCTTACAATTGCGACTGGGGTGACACCATGAGCCTTAGCAACATTTCCCAGCGCATGCAAATGATTGGAGAAGGGGCCGCCAAAACTAATCACATACTTTGCCCCTTGCTTTGATGCCGCCTCAAGATTAAACCTGAGTTTATGCCACTTATTGCCCGGTGCATCTTGATGCTCTAGATCCCCCCTAAAAATTGAGACATGGATGTTATTATCAATCAATATTTGCTTATCTAGGGGAAGGTTTAAAGTATGTATCATGAGTATTCCAAACAATGAGTTCACTAAATAGCGGAATCGCAGGCAAAAAAAAGCCCCGTAAAACGGAGCAAATACTAACATACTAAGGAATCAATGAAGTTGAGCAATCTCAAAACTCAAATTGTAAATAATCTGACATGCGTAAAAACGATTAGTTCAATAATTTTTTTCACTTTAGATATCCCCCAAAACGACACTTTATTTGCTAAAATCCCATCGCCCTTTTAGTAGAGACAAAAAAACATGATTCCTAAGTTGTCAGATATCACGCCCACTCAATCTCAATACCTTGCATTTATTGAACGCCTAAGGGCCGATGGATTTACGGGGGATACCAACCCTGACTATGCCAATCGCATTGTTCTTGCTACTGACAACTCCATTTATCAGGTATTACCTCAGGGTGTGATTTACCCTAAATCGGTCGAGGATATTCAATTAATCGTGCGCCTTGCCCATGAGGACGAATTTAATTCTATTGTATTAAGTCCACGAGGCGGCGGCACAGGTACTAACGGCCAGTCCTTAACTGACGGCTTGATTGTCGACCTGTCTAAACATATGAATAAGGTGCTAGAGATCAACGCTGAGGAAGGCTGGGCGCGAGTACAAACTGGCGTGGTAAAGGATCAGCTAAACAAAGCCGTTAAAGCGCACGGACTTTTCTTTGCACCCGAGCTTTCCACCAGTAACCGCGCAACAGTTGGCGGTATGATTAATACCGATGCCAGTGGTCAAGGGTCTGTCATGTACGGTAAAACCCGTGACCATGTTCTATCCCTGAATACGGTTTTATTAGATGGCACCTTGCTTGAATCTGGCCCCATTAGTGACGAACAACTTGCCCGTGAGAAGCAGCGTGAGGATTATGCAGGTCATATTCACCGCGTGGTGGATGATGCCTTTAATCACAATAAAGAGAAGATTAAAGACATATTTCCTGAGTTAAACCGCTGTTTAACAGGCTATGACTTGGCTCATATAAGAACAGATAACAATGAATTTAACTTAAACTCGGTACTCTGTGGTTCTGAAGGTACCTTGGGCTTTATCGTCGAAGCCAAGGTTAACCTGCTTAAAATCCCTACTTTCGCGACCTTAGTCAATATTCGTTATGACAGTTTTGAAGGGTCTTTGCGTCATGCCAAAACATTATTAAACGCCGCACCTACCTCGATCGAAACCGTTGATTCCCGAGTTTTAGGCCTCGCAAAAGAAGACATTATTTGGCATTCGGTGTCAGAGTTCTTTCCTGAAAAAGCAGGAGAGGACATTCAAGGCGTTAATTTGGTCGAGTACACAGGTAATGATCAAACCGAAGTCGAAGATAGAATTAAGGTGTTAACAGACTTATTAGATGCCGCCCTCGCTGAACCCGATAGCAAGGTACTGGGTTACACCTTGGCCCAAGGTCATGCCAATGTTCAAAAAATCTGGGCCATGCGCAAAAAATCCGTCGGGCTTTTAGGCAATGCCAAAGGCGAAGGTCGTCCCATTCCCTTTGTCGAAGACACTGCCGTGCCGCCTGAAAATTTGGCCGACTTCATTATGGAATTCCGCGCCGTTCTCGATGCCCATGATTTAAGTTACGGCATGTTTGGTCATGTAGATGCAGGCGTACTACATGTGCGACCTGCTATCGATATGAAGGATGAAAAAAACGAAGGGCTGATTCGTGACATTACCGATAAGGTGGTGGCGCTCACCCAAAAATATGATGGCCTTTTATGGGGCGAACACGGTAAAGGGGTACGCTCTGAATATGCCACTGAATTCTTTGGTGAACTCTATCCTGTGATTCAGCAGGTTAAAGGCGCGTTTGATCCACACAATCAGTTGAACCCAGGCAAAATCGCGACACCGTTCGAACTAGGCGTCGAATTATTGAAAATCGATGAAGTGCCCATGCGGGGTCAATTTGACCGCCAAATCCCCTTGGTTAATCGCGATCAATTCCAAGCAGGTATGTACTGTAATGGTAACGGCGCCTGTTATAACTTTGATCCTAATGACGCCATGTGCCCGTCTTACAAAGGCACCCGTGAACGCATTCATTCGCCTAAAGGCCGTGCGTCCTTAATGCGTGAATGGCTACGCGGCATGAGTGAACAAGGGGTTGATACTCAAGCTGTCAGTGACAAGATTAAAACGACCCCCTATATCAAGAGCTTTTTTCCTCGTTTAAATAACACGATCAAAAAGCGCCGTGGTGAGTATGATTTCTCTAATGAAGTACATGAATCCATGATGGGCTGTCTTGCCTGTAAATCTTGCGTGGGACAATGCCCAATTAAGGTCGATGTGCCTGAGTTTCGTGCTAAATTTTTAGAAATTTATTACTCCCGTTATTTACGTCCTATCAAAGATTATGTGGTGGGCTCCATGGAATACATAATGCCCACCCTAGCGAAATTCCCTCAGCCCTATAACTGGTTGATGGAGCAAGCTTGGATAAATCGTTTGAGTGCCAACTATTTAGGTATCGCGGATAGCCCATCTCTGTCTAAGCTCAACATTAAAAAAGAGATGAATAAGCGCGGCATTCGATTTGCCACACCAATGGCGTTAGATGCAATCCCTACTTATGAAAGGCATAAAGCCGTTATCATAGTACAAGATGCTTTCACCAGTTATTTTGAGACCCAACTGGTGTTGGATACCATGGAGTTATTAACACGCTTAGGCTTCCAAGCTTTCTTAGCGCCCTACAAACCGAATGGCAAACCGTTACATGTACACGGTTTTTTCAAAGCCTTTGAAAAAGCAGCGAATAAGAATTTAGACATGCTAGAAGAACTTGCTGTTTATAAAATCCCCTTTGTTGGCGTCGATCCATCAATGACCTTAAGCTTTCGCTCTGAGTACCCTAAGGTCGTTGGCGACAAACGAGACGTGCCCACAGTTAACTTATTGCAAGAGTGGTTAGCGCTTCAAACCGATCACCTCTCCACCCAGCCTTTTGCCTTAGAAGATGAAACCTATCACTTATTGGCTCACTGTACAGAGAAGACCAATGCACCCACCTCTATCCAAGACTGGGTACATGTTTTCTCATTAGTAGGCTTGAGTTTAAACGTTGAGAATGTCGGCTGTTGCGGTATGGCTGGTACCTATGGCCATGAAACGGCAAACCTGAAAACGTCAAAAGACATCTATGAGTTGTCTTGGAAAGATAAAATCAACGATGAAACACTCAAGGATAGAATTGTTGCCACAGGTTATTCATGCCGTAGTCAGGTAAAACGTTTTGATCAAGAACAGATATTACATCCGCTACAAGCACTGTTAAAACATTTAAAAGAAGCGGCGCAGGTTTAACCCTACCCGCTAATTTCGAACCCACATTAATAAGCCCTGATACCATAGCACCCTCGAAGAATGAGGGTGCTTTCTTTTGAGAGTAAAGTACACAATGCAAAACACCCAAGTTATTTATGATTGCCAGGATGAATTTGGCAAGATGACCGTTCTTGAAGATGGGCAATATCGCCTTCTCTCTTTTACTGAGGGAGATGAGCAAAGTCGAATCAGCTTGGCTAAACCCAATGTATTACAACATGAATACACTCAAGCCATGATGCTAAGCTTGTTATTCTGCACCCCCAAGCGTGCTACTGTTTTAGGACTTGGGGGAGGGTGCCTAATTAGATCCTTGCTTGATACCGTGCCTGGCATTAAGTTGAATGCGGTGGAGTTAAGACCCGAAGTGATTAACATTGCTGAGAAATTTTTCTATTTACCCAAGTCAAAACGCTTAAACGTTTTTGCGCAAGATGCTAAAAAGTACATGGCTCAAAAACAGGAAAAGAAAGTCGATTTACTTTTCACAGACATATACCTTGAACAAGGTATGGATAAAGCCGTTATAGCTGAAAACTTCATTGAGAATTGTGACAATCAATTAAAAAGTAACGGTTGGTTAGTGATTAATTGTTGGGAAGATGAAGATAATTACACTTATTTGATTGAACTGCTTCGCCAATATTTTATTGATATTAGAAGTGTCAATACTAACAGTGGAAACTGGATTATCTTTGCAGGCAAACAGTTAGATTACCAATCATCTAAAGCACTAAAACAAGAAGCATTAAAGCTTTCCACTGGCTTAGGCTTTCAATTAACAAAGTGGTTAAACCGTTTAACAGAAGTTTAAAGTCACCAGTCTTAAATAAAAACCTTAATTATATCATTATAAGGGAACTGCTTTTTCCCTTATAATCCTCCTAACTTAATTAGAATATATGTATTTAAACAATTAGAAAAAACGTCTCATTCTTATACTAAAATCAATTAAAACAACAACATAAAGTTACACTTTACATCTTTTATCCTTCCTCAATTCTTATTCATCTGAAACCACTTACAGCTAAATACATTTTATTACAGCGAACTTACAGCCTTTATAAAGAAATACCATAGACTTATGTCATATAAAGTAAACTCACATCAGGTTTTGTATTGTGAAACATATGGACATGTCACAATTATTGTTTGTTTATCGTCATTTTAATTAATTGAGATTAATTCCATGTCCTTATCAAAAAAACTCCTTAGTATTATTTCAATAGCGATTGCTGCAGCTTTATTTGTTGCTCTCATTGCTATTACTAATATAAATCAGGGCTTTAACAGTTATGATCAAATTTTTAAATCAGAACTGACAGCAGAACGAACCGCCCTCACCTTAAACATTGAATTCAAGAGACAAGTCCAAGAATGGAAAAATGTTTTAATTCGTGGCAAGGATCCTAAACAACTAAAAAAATATTGGGGTAAGTTTAAAACACAAGAAAATAAGGTACAAAAAATTTCAAGTGACCTTATCCTCATGCTTGGAAATTACCCAAAACAACTTAAAATTGCTCAGGACTTTAAAACAAATCACTTACAGATGGGTAAAAAATACAAAGTAGGGTTTGATGCTTTTAGCGCATCAAATTTTGATATTAAAATCGGTGATAAAGCCGTATCGGGTATCGATAGACAGCCATCCGCTCAAGTAGAACTTTTGTCTAACTCGCTAGCGGAAATTAGCCAAAACCAACGTATCTCTGTTTCAGATAAAGTACAAAACAGTATTATTTGGTCACTGTCTGCTCTTATTCTCGTTTTAATCGCGATTGCTGTCGCGGCGTCTAGCCTAATTAATAAGTTAATTATTAGCCCTTTATTAACCTTGATTCATAATGTGTCCGAGCTTGCACAAGGTAAAATTATTTCTGACATTTCGATTAATCGTAAAGATGAACTGGGTGATCTTGGCAGTGCCACTCAGGCTCTAAAAGAATTTTTGTCTACCTTATCGAACCAATTAAAAAACTCTACAGTGTCGTTAACTGACAGTTCCCAAAATTTACACACTGTCGCTGAGAACTTAAACGAAAACTCAAACACCCAAACAAGGCAAAGCCAAGAAGCCCAAACAGCCGTTTCAACCATGAAAGAATTAGCAAATGACGCTTCTACACGAGTAGAGCAAACAGCCCAAGCCAGCAACCATAGTCAAGAAATCGCAATAGAAAGCCAAGATGCTATGCACCTAACCTTAACTGGAGTAGATAAATTAGTGCTTGATATCGATTCAGCTTCGAGCGCAATCGAGTCCTTGGCAAGTCAGACAGAGCAAGTTAATTCGGTATTAGTCGTTATCCAAGGCATCGCTGAGCAAACTAACCTACTGGCACTGAATGCTGCAATTGAAGCCGCACGTGCAGGCGAACAAGGTAGGGGCTTTGCAGTCGTTGCGGATGAAGTTCGAAATCTAGCTCAAAAAACCCATGTTTCCACTGAAGAGATTCAAAAAGTCCTTTTGAATGTGACAACAGGAACAAATGAAGCCGTCAAAGCGATTAAAGGGGGTAAAAGTCAAAGTAATCACATTCAAGAGACAATCACTAAAGCGAATGAGAAATTGACTATTGCGGTAGATTCCATTACTGAGATCCACCAATTAAACAGCCTTGTCAGTTCTGCCATGATAGAACAGCAAACGTCATCACAGCAGGTTGATAGTTTAATCGATGAGATAAACGCTAAAGTAGCAGATAACGCTGAGCAGGTTACTCAGGCGACGCACGCCAGTAACCAAATAATGCATGTCGTTGATGACTTTAAAGGATTGTCAGGTTGGTTTAAAACCCAGTAATAAGATTAACAGCATAAAAAAAGGGAGCGCATACTCCCTTTTTTTATAAACTGACGTATTTCATCGTTATGTTATGAAAGAAGATAACAGCCCCCCTCCCACTGATACGATAAAACGTAAAACTTTAAGCGAGTGCGCTATCGACTAATGCTTTAGCATCGGCTTCTAGTTGCTCTAAATGTGATTCAGAAACAAAACTTTCTAAATAAATTTTATAAATATTTTCCGTACCCGATGGTCTCGCTGCAAACCAACCGTTTGCTGTTTCTACCTTTAAACCACCGATAGGAGCCTGATTACCCGGCGCCTGGGTTAAAACGCGATTAATCTTATCACCTGCCAACTTATCCCCTGTTACAGAGTCTGCATTCAAATGAGACAAAATGGCTTTTGCCTCTCCTGAACAAGACACATCAATGCGTTTATAAAAGGGTTGACCGAATTTAGCCACTTGTAATTGACTTAGCTGATGAGGGTCTTTACCGGTAACGGCTATCATTTCAGCTGCCAACAAAGCGAGGATGAATCCATCCTTGTCCGTGGTCCAAACAGTCCCATCATGACGTAGAAAAGACGCTCCGGCACTTTCTTCACCGCCAAACGCCATGCTGCCATCAAAGAGGCCCTCAACGTACCATTTGAAACCCACTGGTACTTCACATAATTTACGACCAAGACCTGAGACAACCCTGTCTATCATGCCACTTGAAACTAGGGTTTTACCAAACTGAATATTTTGATCCCATTGCGGTCTATGGTTGGCAAGGTATTCAATCGCAACCGCTAAATAAGCATTGGGATTCATTAATCCCGATGCTGCGCACACTATGCCATGGCGATCAAAATCAGGGTCATTCCCTACAGCGATATCAAAGTCATCTTTTATCTTGAGCAAGTTATTCATAGCATAAGGTGAAGAGCAATCCATGCGAATGCGACCGTCTTTATCCAATGGCATAAATGAAAAACTGGCATCAACCTTAGGGTTAACAATTTCAATATTTAAACCGTACTTCTGCGCTATCGGTTGCCAAAACTGAATACCTGATCCTCCCATAGGATCAACACCGATGCGAACACCTGCTTTCGCAATTGCTTTCATATCAATGACGTTTTCAAGATCAGCAACATAATGCTCAATATAATCAAATTCTTCGATCAAGCTAGACCGTTCTAGCTCAATGCCAATAAGGCGCTTAACCCCAGTCAAACCTTGTTCTAATAATTCATTGGCACGGGCTGCGACCTGATTCGTAATGTCTGTATCAGCAGGGCCACCTTTGGGAGGATTATATTTTATCCCGCCATCCTCTGGAGGATTATGAGATGGGGTAATGACAATACCATCAGCCAAATCGTTATGATGTTTGTTATGAGTCAAAATAGCATGGGATATCACTGGCGTAGGAGTATAGCTGTTCGACTGAATACGCACCCTAACCCCATTCGCAACCAAAACTTCTAAGGCTGTCTGAAACGCCGCATCAGATAATGCGTGAGTATCTTTGCCTAAATAAAGTGGCCCATCAATGTTCTGAGAGAGCCTGTACTCTGCAATTGCTTGGCAAATGGCCAATATATGATCTTCATTAAAACTCGTGTTAAAAGCAGATCCCCTATGCCCTGACGTTCCAAATATCACTTTTTCATAACTATTTGAAAGTACGTCAGGTTTCTTACAAAAATATGCTGTCATTAACGCGGGTAGGTTAACCAGTTTCTCATGGGGAGCAAGCTGTCCTGCTTGAGGGTGAATTGCCATATTTGCCTCTAAAATGATGAACTTAAACTTATGTTCGCTTAAATTTATTTCAGATTCAATCACTTATAAAGCTTAAAACAACTTAAATTAATCAAACAAAGAAACACAGGCGTTTTACTTAGCAAGCAAACTGCGAATAAGCGCCCGCCTCTGCAGGTGGAAAAACACCTAGGAATTAAAACGAGGGTTGTCGCTTAATCGTTATGTTATTCATTAGGTCAAACCGACGCCTGAGAATTACTTTTTTTGATAATATTTAGCCCCCTCTTCAAAAGCCCGCTTTTATCAAACTTAGCTCATGGTATTCATTAAGAAATACCTTGATCACCAGCGTCGTCTGCTTAAGCCCCTAATGTTGCACCACCATCTACCACGATATCCTGCATTGTGATGTGTGACGCTAAATCCGATGCTAAAAATAAAACTGTATTGGCCACCTCTTCAACTTGGGCTATTTTTTTGAGTGGTATTCCTAATTTGAAACGTTCAGCTTGCCCTAAAATTGTTGCCGCATAAGCACTTTTATCATTAAGCATTGCATGCAACATGGGAGTATCCGTAGACCCTGGAGAGACGCAATTACAACGCACAGAGAAAGGGGCCAATTCAAGGGCAAGGTTATGGCTCAAACTGATCAAGGCAGCCTTAGAAGCACAATACGCTAACATACCTTTTCGAGGAACATGCCCTGCATTGGAAGCAATATTAACGATATTACCCGTTTTTTGTTTTTTGAAAACGGGCATTAACGCTTGCATTAGATAAAAAGCACCAGACACATTAACATCAAAACAGGCCTGCCAATCATCCAGTGATAACTCATTAGTTTCACCCATACGCAAAATGCCTGCGGCATTAATTAAGATATCTATGCCATAACTTACTAACAGTGCGTCACAGACAGATTGAACCTCTTGCGCATCACTAATATCAATAGCATGGGTAACAAAACCATAATCTTGTTCATACTCTTTTTTTTGTGGACCATAAAATGCCTTATCTAAAGCAATAACAGTCGCGCCTTTTTCATATAATAATTGTGAAATACATAAACCAACACCTTGGGCAGCACCTGTAACCCATACAGTTTTCCCTTCAAATTTCATCGTAAGCACAGACTCCCATATCGTAAGTTCTCCTTGTTTAATTCGGTTTCTTTTATCCCTATATCGTTATAAACACAGTAACAAAGCATTCGTTTACGATTAAAGATAAGAGAGTGAATTATCCTTTAAGAAGGTCTGTTGCGCTTGTGCCCTTAGCTGCTTTTTATCAATCTTACCCACTGAGGTGAGCGGCATAATGGGTAAAAATTCAAACCTGTCAGGTAATTTATAATTAGCAATACCCAAAGACAGTAGATGTTTACGTATTATGATTGGCTTTAATTCTTTGTTTTTGAGCACCAGAAAAGCACAGCTCTTTTCGCCTAAGTAGGCATCTGGTATTGCGACCAAGGCTGCGTGAGTAATTGCCTCATGTTTAAGTAATAACACCTCAACTTCTTCAGCCGCGATTTTTTCACCACCACGATTAATCTGATCTTTGAGGCGTCCAACCACTTTAATATTGCCAAGTTCATCCTGTTGCACTAAATCGCCTGAGCAATAAAAACCATCCGCATCGAAAGCTGTCTGGTTATATTCAGGACTATTAAAATAGCCTCTAAAAGTATAAGGACCTCGTGTCATCAATTGACCTGTCTGACCAATAGGAACCTGTTGAAGGGCATTGTTGACCACGCGTACCTCATCCGCCTCACTCATGGGCCGGCCTTGGGTGGTATAGTTAAGATCCTCGTCAAGCCTGGTATAATTCACCAAACCTTCAGCCATACCAAACACCTGTTGTAGTTGGCAGCCTAATACTTGGGGGACTCGCCTCGCTTGAGATTCAGCAAAACTTGCGCCACCTACCTGTAATAGTTTTAAACTTTTTAACTTCGCCTGATGGGCTGGGGCCGCCTCCAACCATAACGCTACCGCGGGAGGAACCAGTGCCGTCATATTCACTTGATGAAGACTAATCAATTCAAAACAATGAAGCGGTTCTGGTGATTGCGCAATAATCAAACAGGCACCGGCATAGAAGACCCCTAATGCACCGGGTGAACTCATAGGGAAATTATGCTGAATAGGTAAAGCACACAAATAACGGGTATCTTGATCAAGCCCACAAATTTCAACACTTTTCCTGACGCTATAAAGGTAATCATTATGAGTACGCGGAATTAATTTCGGGGTACCCGTGCTGCCGCCAGATAATTGAAAAAAAGCCACTTGGTCTGCCGCTGTCGCCTGATCAAAGGTAATATTTTTAATCACCTTATTATCAGGTGCATATAAAATATCCTGCATAGAAACAGCGTAACCACAGTCATTCAAGGATAAAACCGCATGTAAACTAGTCTGTGACTCAAGCAGTTCTGCTAGAAAATCTTGGTTTTCAAACAAGGGATGTTCAGGTGACATGATTAATAAACTGGGTTGAATTTGCTTAACATAAGCTTTGATTTCAAGTTTTTGATGACTGAATAAAGCATTAACTGAAGCCACTCCTAATTTTAATAGGGCAAAGTAGGTTACATAAAATTCAAGGCAGTTAGGCAGTTGTACCAAGGCGGTATCAAAGCGATTAATCCCTTGTTGATCCAAATAAATTGCCAGGGTATTCGCCATTTGATCAAGTTGCGTATAAGTGATCTGCCTTTGACCATCAATGATGGCAATCGCATGGCCATTTTTTTCCACTTGATCTTCAATCATTTGTGTTAAGGGTTCATCGCTCCAATAACCTGCTTTACGGTAAGCCTCTTCAAAATTCTTTGGCCAACGACTATATCTAATACTCATAAACCCTCTCCTTCACTTATTTCTGAATTATGAAAACCAAACGCATCCATCATGGTGGCAAGTTTAGCCTGAGTTTCTAACCATTCGGCATCAGGGTTTGAGGCCTCTACTATCCCAGCCCCAGCAAAAAGTCTGACCTGATTCTTTGACACTGTGCCACAACGAATGGTCACCACCCACTCACCATTACCATGGGCGTCACACCAACCCACTATGCCAGTGAAAAGCCCGCGCTCGAAAGGCTCAACAAGGTCAATCAACTTACGCGCTAAACGAGTGGGATAACCACAAACAGCGGGAGTGGGATGTAACTGACACGCAAGCGCCAAAACGGATTCATCTTCATTTTTGAGTTGGCCTTTTATCTGAGTAGATAAATGCCACATGCGAGATGTGCTCATTAATTCTGGTTGAAGAGGGGCATCTAGCGACTCACAATGGGGTGACAAGACGCGACGCACATCATCTATCACCAGCTTATGTTCAAAGTTATCTTTGGTAGAGTGAAGCAGAGCATTGGCATTGGCATTATCTTCATCCTTATTAAGCAAACGCTTAGCAGAACCCGCCAGCGGATTCGAAAAGATATTAGTCCCCTCTTTTCGCAATAAGAGCTCGGGGCTGGCCCCGATTAAATCCGTATTCTGATTTAATGGAATTTTAAAATGATAACCCGCTGGATTTTGCTTGAGCAGGTTACGCATAACTTTTTGAGTATCGATAGGCTTTGCCGTTTCCACTTCAAACACACGAGACAATACGGCTTTTTGAATATCACTGTGTTCGAAATTTGCAATTGCCTGTTTGACACCGCGTTTGAAGGTGATTTCATCGGGTACACTTTTGGCTTTTTCAATAAAGTTTGAATAAACAGCTTGAACTTGATTGCCCTTTATAAAGATGTCTTTATCAAAAAACTCATAGTCGCTGGGCACATAAAGACAGGTCTCTTGGGTTAAATCAAAGGGTATAGCGCCTATCAATATCGGATTGTTGTGGCCTAACTCACGGGCCTTTGAAAATGCCTGAGTAATCGCCCGTTGAAACTCACCTAAGTCACTTTCTTCCCCAAATGCAGGTGTCGTCACTTTTGCAATCATCCCTTTTGCCCTGACACTTTTATGCGCTGACATATACAAATAATCAGTCAATTCTTCCTTACCTGACTGTTCAGAACTTAACACCTGATTTGGGATACTATTCATCACTATCTCCATGAAAATGATAATCAATTACTATTAAATTTTAAATGTAACAAACCCTTATCAAATAGTAATTTGATAAAAACAGGCTTTATAAGGAAGGCTACTTTATTGCGGTAGCAAGCAAAGGCTGAACACGAGAGCCAACACGCTCTAACATCCAATACGTATTCGTTAGTGCCTCGTATGTCATTTATTGTGCGCGCTAGGATGCGCCCAATGTCGGTCAATATAATCAATGCAAGTATCCCGATCACCTGGACCATATTCCAGATACCAGCCGATTGGGATGTCCTGTAGTTTTGGCCATAAACTATACTGTTCACTTAAATTGCTTAATACTACAAAACCAATGTCATCATGCTTGTTAGTAGAAACACCCATAGACACACCCTCCAGACCCTTTAAATTTATTTCTTATAGGCAGGAAAGACGGATAAAACATTCGCCCTCCTGTGCGATAAATAGAAATATACGTCAAACTTTAAATGAATTCAATAATCATTCTCATTTAGATTAATATATTTAAATAGTTCACTTTTTACCTATTTAAAACCAAAAAAAAACCACCAAATAATTTGGTGGTTTCTAAAATCAACTTACTAGTGTGACGAATTAACGTTTTTTCAGAACCAGACTACCAATTGAATAACCTGCCCCAAAAGAGCAAATAACACCGATATCATCTTTCACTAGGTCTTTATGAGTCTTTGCAAAAGCAATAATAGAACCTGCTGATGCTGTGTTTGCAAACGTATCGAGCACGACAGGCGCCTCATCTGGAGTTGCGTTCCTTCCCAGCAGACGCTTGCTGATTAATAAATTCATATTAATATTGGCCTGATGTAACCACCAGCGCCTTAGCTCAGACACCTCTATACCCACATCTTTCAAATGATTTTCGATATGCTCAGCAGCCATAGGGCACACTTCTTTAAACACTTTACGACCGTTTTGGTGAAACAACTTATCTGTCGCAAAAGGGTCTTCATCTGTCACACGTGCAAGATAACCAAAGTTTGAGCGAATATTGTTCGAATACGAAGTAACACAGCGAGTCCCTAACACATCAAAACTGTGCTCTGACTGACAGCTTGTTGCCCCTTCAACAACCACAGCGGTCGCCACATCACCGAAAATAAAGTGAGAATCCCTATCCGTGTAATTTACTTGGGGGGATGTCAATTCAGGGTTAATGACTAACACACATTTTGCACTGCCTGCTGCGACTGAATCATGTGCCCGCTGTAAACCAAATGTCGCGGCTGAACAGGCGACCAACATATCAAAACCAAAACCTTGAATACCTAACTCAGCCTGAACTTCAATCGCAATAGCAGGATAAGAACGCTCTGTATAAGCACATGCAACTATCACCATATCCACATCAGCGGCGGTTTTATTCGCAGCGATTAAGGCTTTTTGTGCAGCGCCTACCGCCATTTCTGCTTGATGGGACAGTTCGTCATCTGCTCGTGGTGTTAAATTAGGTCGCATTCTCTCTATGTCTAACACGCCCTCTTTACAGTAAACATAACGGCTTTTAATGCCTGAGGCTTTTTCGATAAATGCGGCACTTGATAAGGGTTTTGCAGCCATTTCTTCTGCAGCTATCTGGGCTTCGTTTTCAAGATTAAATTTTGTTGCCCAAGCATTATAACTGTCGACTAATTCTTCATTAGTAATCGTATTGGCTGGCGTCCACAGCCCAACACCACTTATGACAACATTATTTTTATTACTGACTTGGTTTTCCATGGGGTCTACTCATCAATTTGTGCATATTTTAAAAGTATTGTCTCGTAACTGACACAATTAGTCCATTTACATTATGGCTACATTATTAATCATAACTAATGGTAATATCAATAATTTATACTTCCACGCACTAAATATAGTCATACTCAGACATTTTGATAAAATTATTCAGACCAAATGATAATAATTTAAAGACTTGAAACTTGTTTCAAAAAAGCTAATCATGAATAGCCATTTAATTGATTCATAAACATAATTTATATCTGAATACCTTAAGCCCCTATTGAGGCTTATATCTTGCTAGCTTATTCTTAAAGGATTAAACGGAAGGAGGCGCTTGTGGTTAACAATACTCATACTGCTTTAATCCTCTCTGGCGGTGGTGCCAGAGCGGCGTATCAAGTAGGTGTTTTATCCGCGATAGGTAAGATGATGCCGAAGCACTCTAGCATTCCTTTTCCTATTTTATGTGGCACCTCAGCAGGCGCACTAAATGCCGCTATGCTGGCTGCAAACGCAGATAATTTCACTCGTGCTATCAGTAAACTCTCATACCTATGGCGACATTTATCACCAGATCAGATATACCGAGTTGACTCAATGTCCATGGTATCCTCCTTAAGCCGTATTTTATTTTCCCTGTTCCAAAGTGGGCATCCAAATAAACAACTATCGCTGTTAGACAACTTACCCTTAAAGCAACTTTTACAGCGCTTTCTAGACCTTGATAGGATTAATACCTGTATTCACCACAAGCAATTGCATGCCTTAAGTATCACTGCAATGAGCTATAGTTCGGGAAAAACCACTAGCTTTTTCCAGGGTAAATCTTCCTTAGCCAACTGGGAAAGCAATCGAAGTTTAGGCCTAAGGAGCCGGCTGACCTATAGTCACTTATTAGCATCCAGTGCCATACCCACTATTTTCCCCGCTCAAAAGATTGGTGAACATTATTTTGCCGATGGTGCAATGCGTCAACAATCCCCTATTAGTCCAGCATTACACCTAGGTGCCGATAAAATCATGGTAATTGGAGTCAGTGGTAATCGTGCCCCTAAACATTGGAACCACGAAATCCCTCGCCCTCACCCGCCTTCCATCGCGCAAATTACCGGGCAATTATTAAACAGTGCATTTATTGATAACCTAGAGGACGATATTGAGCAGTTAGAACGTATTAATGAACTCACCTTAGGCCATTCAAGAATGAATCGTCAGCCTATTGAAACCTTGGTTATTTCACCTTCAGTTGAGCTCGATCAACTGGCAGCTCAGCATTTTTCTGAGCTGCCTTTTAGCCTAAAATGTGTCATGGGCTCGATTGGTGCCACGCCTAAAGCAGGAGGAAGTTCCGCTGCCAGTTATTTACTTTTTACCCAGGATTATTGCCGTAGTTTGATTGAGCTAGGCCAAAAAGATGCCAATTGGGAGAAAGACAAAATTCTTGAGTTTCTAAACATGCCGACGCAATGCAAAGCCGTTTCCCAGTAAGCCCTTCGCCTAATAAGGTAAAGACCTTAGTTTTTATCAGGCTTTGCCAGGCTTTTAGCACCGATATCTGATGCGTTCTGATATACTGCCGCCACTTTTATTTAGCTGGCTAAGTATCGCTATTATCCATTTAAGCAAAACAGAAATAGTGGTGTTACTTTCTACCCGCCTCGCGATTTTTTGAAAAGGAACAAACTCGTGTCAATCGAACAGACTCTTATGAAACGTGCCAATGCCTGCTGCGAACTTTGTGGCTCAACCAGTAACCCAAGCGCGTTTGAAGTACCGGCTTCACCGGAAGTTAGCAGTGATTGCAGTATTTTATTGTGTGATATCTGCCTGCCTCAAATTGAAGGTACTAACGATCTAGATGGCAACCATTGGCGTTGTTTAAATGACAGCATGTGGAGCCAGGAAGCAGCAGTACAAGTTATGGCTTGGCGTACACTGAAGGGCTTAATTGCAGCCGGTGAACTTTGGGCTCAAGACATGCTAGATATGATGTACCTTGAAGATGCCACTCAAAAATGGGCTGAAGCTGGCATAGTAGAAGAAAGAGAGCCTACACGTGATAGCAATGGTGCCATACTTGCTGCAGGCGATAATGTCGTTTTAATTAAAGATCTTGTGGTTAAAGGCGCAGGGTTTACCGCTAAACGAGGCACTGCTGTGCGTGGTATTTCTTTAACAGAAAATCCAGAACACATTGAAGGCCGTGTTAACGGCACACGTATTGTTTTGATCACGCAATACCTTAAAAAGTCATAAATAGACTTAAACACTTTACGTAAAAAGCCTAATGCCGTTGCCGGCATTAGGCTTTTTTTGCATTTAAAACATCAATGCAACGTAAATGTCACAAAACCGACCTAAATACGTCAGAATTAAATAGCATTATCTAACCAACTCAAAATACATATGATTTATCAAGAGGTTAGAATGAAAGTTAAGTTTTCAATACACGCGAGTTGCAAAAAAAACCTGCCTAAAACCTTGTTGAGTTTAGCCCTAGTCTCGGTGATTAGCACAGCTCAAGCCGATGCATTTAATCGCATAGCCACCTGGTCTGTGAAAAATAACCTTCCAGAAAATGTCTCCCTTAAGACTCTCACATCGGCAGAAATCATCAGTGCCAGTAAAGATGGTCAGACACTTATTTATTCGGATAGCCCCTTAGGTGGTTTAGGCTTTATTAACATCCAAGATCCTTCTCAACCTAAAGGTCTCGGCTTTATTTCGTTAGAGGGTGAACCCACGTCAGTCTCGACAACCCAAAAATACGCTATAGCTGGCGTTAATACCTCTGCCACCTATTTGCAACCCAGTGGCAAGCTCAGCGTCATCGACATTAAAACGCATGCCCTAGTAAAACAATGCGACCTTGGCGGACAACCTGACTCCGTTGCTATCTCTAAGGATGAGCAGTTTGTTGCCATTGACATAGAAAATGAACGTGATGAGAGTCTTAATTACGGCGCCATGCCTCAATACCCTGCTGGTAATCTGATTATTATTCCTCTTCAGCAAGGACTGCCACTTTGTCAGCAAAAAAGAATGGTTGATTTAAGAGGGTTAGCTGACGTTGCTCCTTCGGATCCAGAGCCTGAGTTTGTCGACTTTAATGATGCCAATGAAATTGTGGTCACACTGCAAGAGAATAACCATTTGGTCGTCGTGGATGCCGCCACAGCAACTATCTTATCGCACTTCTCAGCAGGGTCTGTTGATCTTAATAATGTGGATCTAAAAGAAGAAAGAGCGCTGACTTTTGACGGTCAACAAGTCCACAGAAAACGCGAACCGGATGCTGTTCAATGGTTAGGTAATGATCGTTTCGTGATTGCCAATGAAGGTGACTTCGAAGGCGGCTCTCGTGGTTTTACTATTTTCAATAAGCAGGGTGTGATGCTTTTTGAGTCAGGCCTTGAGTTAGAATACCGTATGGCTATGGCGGGTCATTACCCAGATAAACGCTCTGCTAATAAAGGTATAGAACCGGAAGGACTTGAAGTTTCACGCTTTAATGGTGAAACCTACATTTTTGTATTAGCGGAACGAGCAGGCCTAGTCGGCGTATATAAAGATACGGGCGCTGAGCCTGAATTTGTTCAACTACTACCTTCTGGCATAGCACCAGAAGGTGCGATTGCGATACCTGAGCGTGATCTTTTTATCACGGCTAATGAAGCCGACCTTATTGAAGATAAAGGTCCTCGCTCTCATGTGATGATCTATCAACTTAGCCAAGCAAATCCCATCTACCCACAAATTGAATCTGTTATGAAAGGTGATCGTCCATTAGGCTGGGGCGCACTTTCTGGTTTGGTAAGTGACAATCAAGAAAATAATACCTTTTATGCAGTAAATGATAGCTTTTATCGAAATCAAGCAAGTATTTTCACCATAGATGCCAGTTTAGTTCCGGCTAAAATCATCAAGTCATTGCCCATATTAAGAGATGGTTTACCGGCTCAAAAATTAGACCTTGAAGGAATAACTACCGATGGTAATGGCGGTTTTTGGGTCGCATCAGAAGGCCGAACTGACCGATTAACACCCCATGCTATTTTTAACATCAATGATAAGGGAGAGATAATACAAGAGATCGCCTTCCCTGCTGAATTAATCGCAGTCGAAAAACGTTTTGGGGCAGAAGGCATCACCCGTATCGGTAACACTTTATGGATTGCGATCCAAAGGCAATGGAAGGATGACCCTGAAAATACAACCAAACTCGTGTCTTATAATATTAAATCTAAAGAATGGGGTGCGGTGCGTTATCCGACGCTAAAAACGAAGAAAGGCTGGGTTGGTTTATCTGAAATTACTGCGCACGGCGATTGGGTTTACCTGATTGAACGAGATAATCAGTTGGATGAAGAAGCCAAAATCAAACGCCTTTATAAAGTTGCTAAATCTGAGTTAAAACCCGTAAAACTGGGTTCTAAACTTCCTTTAGTTAACAAACAAATGGTACATGATTTTATGCCTAACCTTAAACAAGGCAAGGGTTATGTGACCGATAAGATTGAAGGTTTTGCCATAAATAATAAGGGTGAAGGCTTTGCACTAACAGATAACGATGGTGTCGATGATAGTTCTGGCGAAACCCTCTTTTTCTCAATTGGTAATATGTAAGCTCTACCTTCTCAATAAAAAGCCAGACTCATAATAATGAGCCTGGCTTTTTATTGAGAAGGTAAGGTATTGCTCTAAGTAAGTTAGAACATATAAATGAAACTGACTTTAGATCCTATCGTATGGTCCGTATCGACAATAGGGCTATCATCGATACCAAAATAGTCATTACGCCCAATTTCAACGCCTAACTTTGCTTTTTGTGTGATTGCATAATTCACTGCCACACTCATTTGTAGTATCTGGCTTGAACCTGCGTCATAGGCTGCAATATCACCTGATGTAGAACCTGATTCTGACTGGCTCACTCCGTACAAATGCTGACTCAACTTTTTATCTTGATAAGCAAAACCGGCCCCTAACTCCACTTCAAACGGAGCCAAATCATAGGTGTTTTTGACCCCTAAACCTAAGCTAAAGCCTTTATGTTGATTAGACACGTCTTGACTAAATTTCATTTCAAATGGTCCAGTTTGATAAACAAGAGATGCCATTACCGATGCATCTCTATCATCTAACAAACGCATATTTTCATCATCTGAATCCCCTAAATCAACTTCATAAGCCATGGCTTCAATCGAAAAAGCCATGTTACTAGGGGAACCCATTTGGTTTAATTGATAACCCAGTTCATAACCTTTCCAAAAGAAGTGTTGACCTAGATATGCCAACATAGGCGTGGGCCCTTGTTCATCATCCGTATTATTATAGAGAGAACTCTGACGGCCAAATTGAGCGCCTAACAACCAGATACCACCAGCGCCTCGGCCCGCCTCTTCTTGTATAACGGTGTCTGAGGCTAGTGTTATAGCATCATCATTTAAAATAACAGGCTCTTCCGCCATGAGTGATGAGGCACAAAGCCCTAACACCAAGGTACACACAAACTTCATTAAAAACCTCAATACTGTTTAATTAGAAAAATAAAAGAAAGCCATGTTTAGGCGTTATTCCCTATGCACTGTTAAAGACAGCTTTTTATGCTGTCGCCTAAACTCACTGGGCGTCCCTATTCCTTGTTTAGAAAATGCTGTGTAAAACGCTGATTTAGAATTAAACCCTGCCGCGATAACGAGATCCACAATCGCCTTAGCCGGCGACTTTACTAATAATAATTTTGCTTCATCAATTCAATGCCAATTCACACGCTATCACCTAAAGATACTGTTTCAAATTCATCATCAAAAAGCATTTTGCATCAGTCTATGGACAGATTTCAGCAGCTTGAATTATATCCTCATCTCCCCCCCTTTTTGCAACCAAAACAGGCACTAAGTCAACTAAATAAGATAGGTGTAAAAAGCCCCTTGGGAAGCACAAATAAGAACAAAACCAAAAAACAATTCAGCCACAACTGAGATGGTCTGTTTACTCTAATTATGGCGAAAAGCATTGATCGCATTGGGGAGAAGTCATATTAGATCAAACCCATTTTTCTAGTGTGAGATCTGCAGAATTACGAATATTAAACGACTAGGATTTCAGAAAGGTTCGCCAGTAAGGCATTTTACTCACGAAGCAAGCACTAAAGCTAACAAGTATATGCCCCTATGGCTAAAAGATAGGGACAAGATAATTGCTACATGGTTGGTGTCAATAAAGGCTAGAATGGAGTAAAGCATCGTAATTCCCTTAAAAAGAAATCAATATGCTTCACCTGTCACTCAAATGAGTCTCACTGCTCGCTCTGATGCCTTAGGACCCAGAATACCTAAATAAAGGTGATTCAAACCCATAAACAACCTTAGTTAAAACACACAGTAATCGGCTCATTTTTGATGGGTTAGGCCGCTCTATTAACGATTATTATGTAAACTAAAGGCTAAAAACACTGTCAGAAATCCAGCCAAAAAAAGTACCATAATAATGAGTAGTACTTGGCTTAACCACTTTAATTCCTTGTCTTTACAATATCGCCATTCCTGATTAAACAAAAATTTAACAAAGGTGAGATTACTAGTTAATGGGTTAAAGCTAAATACACTCGGTCTTCCCATTGATTCAAATTTTTTGGGAAAACGCATTTCTAATACCTTAAACACCCTGTGACTGAGTAATAGCCAAATAAGAAACGAACAGAATAGTACAATAACGGACAAGGTAACGAAGGTCTGCATTCGTAACTCCTAGGGGAAAATTGGTATGCAAGCTTAAAACAAATAAAGTGATCAACTCTCTAAAGTCTAGCAAATTTTACTAAAACAACCTCAAAGACATTCATTAGAGTTTACTAAATTTCTATTTCTATTTCATTGATATATAACCACTTTAATATTCAAGCTTCAACTAAACTTCGTTTTTTTAGATAGACACTCACTCGCCCATCAAAATTAATGGCTCAAATTCCACACCAGTGTACTGGCAAAACGCGCCTTAAAGGATTTTTCAGAGATATAATCTGACTCAATAGCAGAGAGTAAACTTGAAACGGGAACAATCGATTTAAATCAAAAATCAAAAATCAAAAATTATTCAATCAAGTTCAGCTTGTGTGCTTGTTAGTTGTTATCAAATAGACAGCTATGTAAAATATTTCTGCATAAATGCATAACTAAAAAGACAAGGTATAATGCAATGCAGACACAATGGGATGATTTACGGATTGCTTTACAAGTAGCAGAGTCTGGCACGCTTACCAAGGCGGGAAAAGCATTAAACATGAACCATACAACGGTTTTAAGGCATGTAAATCAACTTGAAGAAAGCCTCAATATTAAGTTATTTATTCGCCATCAAAGAGGATACCAGCTGACAGATGCGGGTAGCTTGATGCTAAAGACAATGCCACAAATAAGACAGTCTTTTGATAAGCTCATACACGAATTAACCAGTATTGAGCAAAATGAACATGGCAAGTTAAGAATCACCACACTAAGTGGTCACTCCCCTTTACTCAATGATGCCATTGAGGCATTTCACCAAGATTACCCAAATACCAAGATTCAAATTATTGCCACAGAAAAAACCATCCCCATCGAATCCGGTATTACACACATTTCGATTCGCTTGGGCGCTCAACCTAAAGAGCCGGATATCATAGTCAAAAAATTGATGAACTTAAACGTGGGTTATTATGCCGCGCAAAGCTATATCAAAAAACATGGCCTACCAAATACTATCAAGGACTATAATCAGCATTTCTGGGCCATGCCAAGTGGTATAAAACAAGGCGTTCCTTTCATAAAACAAGTGTTAATGCACTTAAGAAACGACCGCGTCATCTATCAAAGTAATTTATTTTCTGATCTACATGCCGTCATCGACAAAGGAATGGGGATAGGACCCATGGCAGAATATGAAGCCAAAGCATATCCTCACTTAAGCCGTTTACCGATCGACCTTGACCAAGATGGCGAAGTACTTTGGTTCGTCTATCATAAGGATTTAAGGGCCAATGCTCAGATTAACGCCTTCTATCAATTGCTGGTTGATTCCCTTAATTGAAATATGCCCCTTTATTAAAGATAACCCTCAATGAAATCGGCTTTAAATAGTCATTTTAAGCTCTACTCTACTTTCGCCCTGGCAGCACTAGGTTCATAAAAAGCGCAACCAATGACCCTGTAGTAATACCCGAAGCTAAGACCACCTTCATAATTTCAGGTAAATTAGATAGTAGCTCAGGCCTAACGGTGACGGCCATACCGGCACCAATCCCCATAGCAACTATCGCACTGTTGCGTTTGTTATGTTCTGTTTTAGCTAAAATTTTGACGCCACTTGAGACTATCATGGCAAAAATAACGAGACCGGCACCACCGAGCACGGGCAAAGGAATGATGACAACCAGTGCCGCAATGACAGGAAATAAACCCGCCAATACCAACATGCCACCTGTCAATGCCACCACATGACGACTGGCCACCCCCGTCATATTGACGATGCCAACATTTTGAGAAAAAGAGGATAAAGGCGTGGTCGAAAAAAGAGAGGCTAAAGAAGAGCCTAACCCTTCGCACAAGATACCACGGGATAATTTTTTGCCAGTTAACTTGGTATTGGTTACTTCAGATAACGCGAGAAAGTCCCCCGTTGATTCAATAATGGTGACTAAATATGCTATCGACATCCCTATGATGCCACTCACAGGGAAGCTCATGCCAAAATGAAAAGGGTGTGGAAGCGCGACCCAGGGTGCATCTTGCACCGGTTGAAAGTCGACAAGTCCCAGTAAAATACAAGCGACAAAACCCAGCACCATCCCCAACAATGCCGCTGAAGCAGAAATAATGCCCTTTCCCCATTGGGATAACACCATCACAACAACCAGCACAAAAAAACCAATAAGGAGGTTACTGATAGAAGCATAACCTGGCTCGCCGACTTGGCCACCGGCAAACCAGTCCACCGCCACAGGAATCAAAGACAAGCCGATTAATGTCACCACTGTCCCTGTGACAATAGGTGGAAATAGTTTGCGGATACTGGCCATATAAAAGCTGCCAATAATCATCACCAAAGAAGAGACAAGTGCAGAGCCTAAAATACCACCGACACCGTGCTCCATGCCTATCGCAATTGAGACACCCACAAAGGTAAAACTCGTGCCCATCACAGTGGGCAAACGTATACCTAATGACCCAGCCCCTTTACATTGAATAAAAGTCACTACACCTGATACCAGCATGGCGGCGTTCACTAAAACCACTTTATCTTGCGTTGATAACTCAAGCACGCCGCCAACAACTAAAGGCACAGCGATGATAGCTCCTAATGCCGCTAACAAATGTTGCGCGGCTAAAAGCAAGGAGACAAGTACAGGTGGCTTTTCTTCCACCTTATAAAAAAGGGTCATAGACCATCCTTCAGGTAAGGCATTATGCGGAGTTAACCTCGTATCATTAGTATTAAAGTGACAATTTATTGTATCTTAGCAAATGTAACCCTCTGAACAAATGAGGGTTTTTAGGAATACATAAATGAAAAACACCTTGTTAGCAAAACCAACAAGGTGTTCTTTATATTAGAGCTAAGTGAGTTGAATTAGGCTTTTGCAAGCGCCTCAGTGGATTCTTCCTCATATACCTCAGTTTCACGTCCAGGTAATAGCAGGTTTAAGCCTAATGCGACCAAGGAACCCGTGGTAATACCCGATGAAAAAACCACCTTCATAAATTCAGGTAGATTAGCTAAAAGTTCAGGTCGAACCGTAACGGCCATCCCCGCACCAATACCCACAGCAACAATAATACCATTGCGCTTATTGTGTGCTGTTTTAGACAGAATATTAACACCGGCAGTAATTATCATGGCAAACATCACTAACCCAGCCCCACCTAATACTGAAAGAGGAACAATCACGATTAATGCGGCTAATACTGGGAACAACCCGGCTAATACCAACATAAAGCCTGTAATAGCCACAACATAACGGCTCGCTACACCTGTCATTCCGACTATACCCACATTTTGTGAGAAAGAAGAAAATGGGGTAGTAGAGAAAACAGACGCCAGCGCTGAACCTAAACCATCACATAGAATGCCACGGGATAGCTTTTTACCGGTCAGTTTAGTTTTCGTCACATCAGATAACGCTAAGAAGTCACCTGTCGATTCGATAATGGTGACAAGATAAGCAATGGACATGCCGATGATGCCACTAATAGGAAAAGCCAAACCAAAGTGAAGTGGGCTAGGTAGAGCAATCAAAGCCGCTTCACTCACTGGTGTAAAATCCACCAAACCAAGCATAATACAAAGGATAAAACCACTTACTATGCCAATCACAACAGCAGATGCCGCCACGATACCGCGACCAAATTGAGACAGGATAATTACTAGAAATAAAACAAAGAAACCTATCATTAGGTTACTGGTAGAAGCATAACCTTCTTGCCCTACCTGACCACCAGCAATCCAATCTACAGCAACAGGAATCAAGGTCAAACCGATTAAAGTCACAACCGTACCTGTTACGATAGGCGGAAACAGTTTTCTGATCACGGGCATAAAAAAACTACCAATAATCATCACCAGCGAAGCCACTAAGGCAGAACCCAAAATACCCGCTACTCCATGCTCAAAACCTATGGCAATGGAGACACCCACAAAGGTAAAACTGGTTCCCATCACACAAGGCAATCGAATGCCAACCGGGCCTACGCCACGACATTGAATAATGGTTACAACACCCGAAACCAACATGGCAGCACTGACTAAGACCACCATATCTTGGGTTGAAAGACCTAGGACACCACCAACGACCAGTGGCACTGCGATAATGGCACCAAGCGCAGCAAGCAAGTGTTGCGCAGCCAAAAGAATTGAGGTTGCCACAGGTGGCTTATCTTCAACTTTATATAAGAGTTCCATAGAACCCTCCTTTTATTTTTATATTATTGTTAACCAAGTTATTGACCGGATGCACCGTGCCAATGACTTGATAAGGTCACCACGATTAAGAGCTAGGCCTTCACAACCGGATGCACCGTGTTGATTCGACTTAACCAACTTCCCCTAGGGAAAGTAACCCATTGAACTTCGTGGTCCGAGTCCAGCAGGCGATGTTTACCTTGTTATCAAACAAGGCAAAACTAAGCTCAAGGAAGTGATAAAAAATAGTCTGTCTTCCTAAGTATCCATCAAACATTCCCTTTCCCATGATAAAAATAGGCAGGAATCTCTGTGAGGCAAAAATAATTATTCAGACCTTGTGTCTGTGGCGAATAATAGATACTGCTAAATAATTGAAAACGTTTCACATCGGTTTTTTAACCGTCATTCTGTACGAGAGCACCTCCTTTACCAGTCAAAAAACACAAAAGTGAATCACGCTTTATTAAAATTAGTTTTTCGCAGAGTAATTCGCTTTTCAAGAAATGTCTAGATTATCCCATAGTGTGAAACGGCTAGTTTCATTCTGAGTGTTATCCGATACGCAAAATACTCACAATCAGTGCAAAGATAAAACAAAAAAAAGCCCTATCGGCATGCACCAATAGGGCTTAAAGAGGGAGGTACTGGAAAAGTAAAGGTTTGATACTTGTATCTTTCCCAACCCAATAAGTGGTTAAACCTAATGAGTATCTGTCGTCAATATAGGTTTGACCAGAACTTGAGTAGATAACCAGATTAGCATTTAAAACTGATGCTTATTGAATTAGTAGCAGAGGCTCATTCAGCGAAACCGCTAGCATCAGATTTAACCCTATATCCATGTCATTGAAAACAGGTATTATCATTTGAGCAAGCCCTTTGATGATGTCAGAAAGCGGTAACCCATCAAACATTACAGTGAGTATCATTAAGTTCATGTTTAGCTTAATCTCATTCTCATGAAATCAGTGTTTTAAACATTTAATTTTATGAGTGACATGAGGTTTAAATAACGATGTCTTGCGTCTCACTGAATGTCACTAACACTTCTTCGAAGAGCGTCAAACCTTGCTCAAAATCTTCTCGTAAATCAAACCCACCAAGGGATAAACGTAAACCATTTTCGACTACTTGCTGAAGGTCTTGATCCGTAAATAAGTCCGCAGTTCTCACTTTGATGTTACGCTCCAATAATGCGGCGTTAAGTGCATGCATATTGATGTTAAGCGGTAAGCTTAGCCACACATTCAGACCGCCACTTCTGGCCTCAAACCCCCTTTTTGTTAAAAGACTCGTCATCGCATTTTGTCGATAGCGCATCTCTTGCGCTAATTTCGCTTGGTTATGCTCAAACTGTTCGGTGAATAAAAAGCGTGACGCAATTTCTAAACTCATACTGGCGTTCATCCAACACTGACTATGAAGGCTTTGATTAAATTTAGCCTGCCAAGCAGAAGGAATGATGGCGTAGGCCACACGTAATCCACCCGCCACATATTTGGATAAACTGGATAAATAGAAGACTTGATCAGGTGCAAGTTGTTGTAAAGGTGACTGCCAGTTTTCAGGCAAAGTGTAATTCACATCATCTTCAATAATATAAAAACCATAACGTTTAGAAAGTGCAAGAATCCGCTGCCTTTGTTCGCCAGAATATTGAATATTAGTGGGATTTTGGATATTCGCGGTAAGGTATAAGAGCTTAGGTTGGTAGTTTTTACAATAGTCCTCCAACTGAGCTAAATCGACACCTTGAGAATTTAAATCTAAGGCTAACGTTTTGACATTATTAGCTTTTGCCGCCTTAAAAAAACCGGGATATGCCAAGACTTCATGCATGACATGGTCACCACTAGCACACAGTATCTGTAAGCAGGTAAAAATACCTTGTTGTGCGCCTTGGGTAAAAATCAGGTCATGGGGCTCGACCTTAATGACCCGACTGGCTTGGGCTAACCAGCGAGAAAAAGCCCTTTTATGCTTTAGTAAACCTTGGTGGGCATATGTCATCACATCGACTAAAGCTTGAGGGTCAAGCGCGAGTTCTTGCATTGCTTTTGCCAGAACCGTTTGCTGCCCCAGCATGGGCTGCATACTGGACGCAAAATCATAAACCTTCTGGCCTATGACGACAGGCGAAGGCAAGGTCAATGCATTAACATAGGTCCCAGCCCCTAACTTTGCTCTTACCAAACCGCGTTTTTCAGCCAATTCATAGGCTCGGGTTACCGTACCATGAGTAACCGATAACGCATCCGCTAACCAACGCTGTGCAGGGAGTTTTTCATCCGCACACAAGTCACCCAATCGAATCGCTTGCTCAATCAGGTTAGCCAACGCCTTATATTTAGGCTCTTTATCACAGGCCAATTCGAACTCATCCTGCTTAACTTTCCATTTTGTACCCATACAATAAAACAATTGCCTCGTTAATTTATGCGTGAGAAGCTTTAAATATCGATACAAAGCATAAATTGTACCGATACAATTTTCAAGTGTTTGTTTTAAAAAAAATCCACCTTAAGGAGACTGTTTTGGATAGCGCCCTATTAAGTTTAGCCCCCGCCGTGATCGTTTTTAGTTTTATTAGCACCATCACGCCAGGACCAAACAATTTACTACTGGCTCACTCAGGTGCTCACTTTGGGATGCGTAAAACACTCCCCCATGTTATTGGGATCCGTTGCGGTATGCTTTTAATACATCTGAGTATTCTGTTAGGGCTGGGTAAGGTATTTGACCTTTGGCCAACTCTGCATCAAGCATTCACCCTCTTAGCCGCAAGTTATATTATTTACATGGCGATCAAAATTGCCATCAGTAAGAGACCTAATCAAAGTAAAAAAGGCAAACCTATGGGGTTCATACAAGCGGCGAGCTTTCAAGTCATTAACCCAAAATCTTGGGCCACTTTAGTGACATTGGGAACAGCATTTACCTTGAGTGGTGATCTATTCTGGCCATCGGCTCTAATGGGGATTATTTTGCACCAGATAGCGACACTGCCAGGTACGTTTATGTGGATTACAATCGGCAAAATGGTTGCCTACAAGCTCAGTGAGCCGAGTTTTCATCGCGCTTTCAATTTAATAATGGGGGCGCTATTGTTAGCCAGCCTGCCCATGATATTTATGCGCTAATCAAGCGGCTTTAAGGCGCTTATTCTATCGCAAGATAGATATCCGTAATGGCTTGGTGCTCTGCCACATCAGGAAAGAAACGAACCCTTTCAACAAACAAGGGAAAGTCTCTTAACGTCCTATGTGATTCATTAAGCCATTGGGAATACAAATAATTGATCGCCAAACCTAAATCATCATCACTGCCATGATGACGAATTTTGGCGTATCGTCCAGCAGGTATGGTGCGAAGTTTCATCTTAGAGGTTAGATCAAATGGGCCAAGCATTGTATCTAAGAATACACAGGCAATATCAAAGCGATACTCGTCTGGGGGAACCGTTTGAGGGTCATGGTAAATAAGATTAAAGGTTCGACTTTTAGAGGGAGATAAACCTCGTGCTTTGCGCCAAGCGATAAAAGCTTGAATTGTCAGGCCTAGTTGGTTGGCATTCCCCCTGTGTTCAATATAAGCAATTTGAATGCTTTCACAATTAACTAACTCTACCTTGTAAGTCTGTTTACTCAACATTTTGGCATTCCTCTTGGCTAATAAGTCATTGTCTTTTTTATGCCAAGCTGACCAGTCTGGGGACTTTCGAAATGCCCTAGGACTTTGTTTGAATACCTTAAGAAAAGCACGACTAAAGGCTTCTGGGCTTTGGTAATGTGCGCCTAATGCAATATCAATCACCTTATCCTGACGATAGGCTAATTGATAAGCGGCCCGCTTTAGCCTTAATTGCATTATTAGGTCATACAGACTCAAACCAAAACGCACACTAAAGAGTCGATGAAAATGAGACTGAGATAAACCAACATGAGCACTGATACTCTCTGTGCTCAAGGGAGTCTCTAAATGAGACTCAATATAACTTAGCGCCTTTAGCAACTTTTCCTCATGCCTATCCATCTTATATCCCACTTGCTGTCACTGTCTTCACAAACAAACCTTAAAATACCCGAATGAGAGCAGCCCATACAAAAAGCGGATCAAAGCGACTCATCTTCTCAAAACTTAGCCCGTTCAGAATATAGAATAACCTAAGGTAAAACTTGATCAATCCTGCTTTAAACATCCCTATTTTATCTAATCGTTAAAGGTGACGCTCAAGGTCTAATATAAGAATGGTTTTATTGCCATGTGTAAGAAAATACTCGAGTAAACTCAATATTGCGCTGAATTCGAACGTCACACCGTAAGTCAGGAGCTAGCAGCCTGCGATTACATAAGTCTGCTCAGCCTTATCAGAAAAAACGTCAAGCAAGGCATCACTTTGACCTAATCTAGATAGCTTTTGAGAAGGTACAATGCAGATGCCATTTTTCTGGATTGTACCTAGGCATTATCCAAGGTGCTCTGGATCATGACCTAAAAGCCTTAACTCTACGTTGAGAGTCAAATCAATAGGATAAGGTTTAAGTAACACCCGCATCTTAAATCTCAGGCGTATTATTCACACCTAAGGCAGGAAAAACTATTCACAGTTCCCCTAGGATTAATAATGTTTAATAGGCTTGCCTGTCATTAACGCATTGTACTCACCAGTGGCTTTTAGATGAGCGAGCGCCTCTCGAAACTGGTTTACTATCTCGTTGGGGGTATTGTTACTGAATGCCATATAACCATCTATTGATAATTCATCTACGACATAGGTTTTTTCAAACAATTCAGGGTCTAATCCTAAATTATCTACCCAGGTGGTAAAGCTGGCTTGGGTTGCTAATACTAGATCAACTCGCCCTCTTTCCAACATCAAGATGGCGCTTTCCACTGAGTCCAGTTCAGACAAGTTTTCAAAACTCAGCATTTTTAAATATTGCGATTCCCCCCCTGACCTTAGCAAACCTATTGAATACTGTTTAGCGTCATCAAACACATCAATTTTTATGTCGTTACGAGCCGCCAATTTATACGCATTTGTTTGTATCGGAGAAATAGTGCCTACCCACTTAAAATCATCTTCATTATCGGGTAGCCTTTCTATCGGAAAAATCATGGTATTTGCATTAATTTTTGCCATTTTATACGCTCTGGCATTCGGATAAAGCGAAATATCTTTTTCTATCCCCATATCTTCCAAGATCGTTTGTACCACAGTGGTTGATAGGCCTTTTTTAATACTATTGCGACCATATACATAGGGCGGGTTAATTGAAGAGACTATGTCAATATTAGCGGCATTCTCAGTTCTGTTTTTAACGTTAACCGGCAACGCTTCTGTTAGATTATGTATGATGATATGTGTACTTTGCCACCAAGTAGGTGGATGAATATAAGGGTTATCTGCGTTCGGCCAATTAGTCCAATAAGTCTCATTAAACGGCAAAATCTTCTTCGCCTGAGTAATAGGTAGGATAGGTAAATCATTCATCCAGATGGCCATTGCTTTATTAAAAAGCGGACTTATCTTTTTATCATTTAACGGTAAGCTACCCATCTCATTGACCAGTTCTGTATATTCCTTATTACGCCAAAACCAGGGATTATCATCAATGTTACCTGAGCCATCCTGTGCCCAGTCCGTTGTAAAGGCATTCATCGTTGACCAGGGTTCCGTCACGGAGCCACAGCTTTGCCAATCAATTCTAGCCTGATAGTCCCCTTGCATAAATTTCTTTAAAAAATCTTTCCTGCCTAAGTTCGCCCATGTTGCCTTGATCCCTACTCGCCTTAATTGCTCAACAATAACCTGGGCAATTTTTTGTTTTTCGACAAAAGGCGCGGGCGTTTGGATGTGAATCGATAACGTTTTTCCTGCTTTTTCATAAAACCGTGTTTTGTAATTATAAACATAACCTTTAGCTTCAATACGTCGTTTCGCATGGACTGGGTTATAAACCATTAAAGGGTACTTTTTGTATACCTTGGCTTTTTTGGCTCGATTTAAATAATCATTTAGTTCTGTATACGCGGGAAAAATACTTTGACTCACCATGGTTGCCCCTTGATAAGCCTTAACCACAATTTCGTCCCTATCAATGGCATCATTAAGCGCCCAACGCATGACCTTATTATTCCAAGGTGGTAGGGCATTATTAATGCCCAAATTTCGTGCACAGGGGTCAACCCAGGAAAAAGGCAAGGTTGAATGGTAAGCAGAGATCTTAGGGTTTTGCTCTTTCAAGGCTAAAAAAGAATCGAGACTGACATCGTTAATACTATCCAACTCATTTATCGCCATACCCGATACGCGAGTTTCTTCGCTGCCCAATGCAGTCCAAATAAGTCTTTTTGGTTTAGGCAATGGCTTAAATCCCGCTTTAGCCCCCCACCAATCATCATTACGAACATACACAAAACGATTTTCACTCACACTGTCTAAAGTATAGGGCCCACTAAAGACGGGCCAGCCTTGATAGGGTGAATAGTTTGTAAAGGTTAATGGGTCTTTACCTTGCCAAATATGCTTGGGGACTATGCTAATACTGTTAAAAACCTTGACCGAGAAGCTATCTAATATAAAGCGTACATTAGGGTTTGAAAGCTTAAAACGAACCGTTAAAGGACCGTCTTTAATGACCTTTTTGACCCAATATTTAATTTGATCAGCACCGCCTAGTTCGGGGTTTTTAAGCAATAAGTTAATAGTGAAAACTAAATCATCCGCCGTCATGGGCATACCGTCACTCCACGTTATGCCCTCCCTCAAATTTATCACCCACTCATCTGAGTGTTTGTTTTGCCAATAACTTTTTGCCAACCAAGGAATCAACTCACCCGTCTCATAATTTAAGATGAAAAGAGGCTCCATCATAGCTTGGTGTAAACCTTGATCTTTAATACTTAAATTTAAAAGCGGGTTCCAAAATTCAGGGTCTTTCACACTGCCGCCACCGATATCAAAAATAACGGTTTCTTCACGGTCCGCATATCGATAATCATTTCGCAGGAAGTTCTTAGAAAAGGAAACTGTGCTCAATGTTAAGGCTAGTAATACTATTGATAGTAATTGGATTTTATATTTCATTTTCTCACTACCTAATAAAAAGAGGCGAAAGCTCCATTTTCAGTGCGGATGAAGAATATCCTTGTTCATAATGCTTTCACTAAAATCAAACGTCTTTAGATAAAGTTAGGCAAGATATATATGTCTAAAACCGATACCCCCACCAACTTTTATTCAACCTGAAATGTATTAAACCTAGTAACAATGATTAATATTATTAAACATATATTTAAATATTAGGTTCTTTAAAATGATCAAAAAATATAATCATGTAGGTAAATCTACCTCATCAATGAGGAGACATTGTGAGTATGGTGGATTTAATCTTAATAAAATTAACGCTGTGAATGTTTGATTACTCTGCGTTTAATTCAGACGATAGGGAAAGCTGGGGGCTTGTCTACCAAAACAGCGTTAATACAAGCCTATTTAAACATTGAAATAATGCGATCAGCTTCCCTCTCACCTGATAAATAGGCACAGTGAACCGTTGATGGGTGGACTTCCCAGACCTTGTTATCAAAGATAGCCAAGGTCAGATTAAAATCGCACAAAGTCATTTAGGCGGAGCCGCCATTTCTATTCATTGGAAAATTTAAATTAAAACAATAAGTTAAAACAAATAGGAATAAGCCATAGCCAAGCTTGTAACATGCGATTTATTGACAATGCTACTTTGTCTAATGTCATCCGAATAAATTTGAGTAAGTAAAGAGAAGGAAAGGCTGTTGTTGTCATTCACGTCATACTCAGCCCCTAAGCCAACAGAATAGTTGAAACCTGAACTCGGTGTGTATAAGGCCCGTGTCGCGTTTGTATTTTCAGCATTCACGCCATAATAATATTGTGCAATTTTTTCATCAAACCAATGCGCACCTATAGTCGGCATCAGGCTCCATTGCTCTAGATACACAGGATAACCATAGGTAACACTTGTCGTAATGCCATTATGTTTATCACTGACATCACCCGCTATAGAAGCCTCTAATGCACCCCATTCCTCTTCGATTTCAAAACTAATGCTCGTCATAACAACCTCACTTAAAGGCGTCATATCACTTAAATCAGCACTGTCCCCTCTTCCACTGTCATTTAGCATACCCCTGCTTATTGAGACTGAAATCCCCCAGTTATCTTTCCCATAGAGGTAACTCCCCAATGTTTCACCATCAAAATATAAGGGGCCCCAACCGATACTAAAATAATGCATAAGCTCAGACTCTTGTTTACCAGCAACATAGGGCGTTTGTGACACTGAGTAAGCAAGCCCTAAGGATATGTCCCATTCGACCGAGTCGTCTCCTTCATAGTCTTCATCGCCAAATTCACTAAATTCTTCATAATATGTATCTTCATCTGACCCTGTGTTTGTCACACTTTCATCGTTTGCGGATAATTGGTTTGCCGCTAAAAGAAGTAACCCAGATAAGCTTAAGTTGTATAAGGAGTTTGCCATGGTGCCACCTTTTATATTTTGAATATTTACATCATAAAAAATAAAAAATCACACAAAAATAGCCACTGACACAGGCTGACAATTCGATGCCTGAAATGACAGTTAAAACCCTGTTTAACATGACGTAATTGATAGTTTTTAAACCTCAGACCCTTTCTCAATCTTCTGAAAACTGACTGGTCAATCTTGATTGAGGCGATATTGGGCTAGTTAGAAATGAGTGCAAATTATTTCCTCTGTTTTTGAACAGAACCATTCAAATAACCTTTAACATTGTGTGTGTACTTTATTGGTGCACGAGTGCCGCTTAAATGCCCCCTTTATCAACCGAATATCACTGATATCAAACCACCTCTAAATGCTTTATCTATGCCTTGAATGCATCATAAAAAACAGTTTTATTGATACAACCACTAGCATGCTTTTAAGCTTGGCTCTATTTTTATTGATAAGACTAAAGGGTGTTAAGTTTGTAGCCCGAAAGAACGCAGGAAATCACAACTTTAAAAGGAATTAGATCTATGAAAACTGTACTTTTTTATACCATCCTAAAAGGTGACACGCTCTCAGGTATCGCCACATCAATTAATCATGTTTCAGGAGTGACTGGCCAACAAATCGAAGCGGCTAACCCAGCAATGCAGCCAAATGCGCTTGAGATTGGTCAAGAGATTAAGATCCCCTCTCCAACAGGTAAACATGTTTTAACCTATACCATTCTTAGTGGTGATACCTTATTTGGCATTTGCAGTGCCTTGTCTCAATGCGCGGCGCTAAGCTATCAAAACATAGAGCAAGACAACCTAGGTGTCACCGCAAGTGACATACAGCCGGGCCAATTACTGAGCATTCCAGCCACACAATCTACCCCAGAAAAAAGCTTGTCTCCTATCGCTGAAAATATGGGTTATTGGGATTGTACTTGGCAAGGGGGTAATGCCCCATCCAATGCGACACTCAGCTTAGCTTTTAGTGGTTGGGTTGATGTGAAAAGTGCGCTTGAAGACAGTAATACTGTTTTAAACAACCTAGTCGGATGCAAATATATTAGTTTTGGTGGGGGTAACGAAAACGGCGCATTCGACAGTGCCAATTTAGCTGACTTAACAGACGCCATCAATCAGGGTGCTTTAAAGCAATATGATGGTATCGCTTATGATGTGGAAGAAGGGGTATCGGGACTTGAAGATGATTTCAAAACCTCATTTAAAGCAGCAAAAGCAAAAGGCTTTAACGTACTTGTAACCATTAGCCATTCAGCACCCTATGATATCAGCGATGCATCACTACTGATGGACAGCTTTTTTGACGATGCGAATATCGATATTTTATCGCCTCAACTGTATACCACAGGGGAAGAGACAGAGAATAATTACGAGACCAGCCACGGGGTCAATTGGGCGAGATATGCCACATGTAAAGCGGCTATCGTGCCAAGCCTAGTGACGGGCTCTCTCTACCCCAGCGCACAAAGCTATTTTTCTCAACAAGGGGTAACACTCCAAGGTTATATTCAATGGAAGCACATCTAATAAGCGCTTTTCGAACGCATCAATAGAAGTAAACACGGCAAATAAAAGAGGTGACATATCACCTCTTTTTTTCATCTGACTCTGTTTCTATAGGCTAGGCGCCTATTAGGTTTGATAAATTATCCCTTAGCAAAATCAAGCAAAGTTTGACCTGTCATACGATAACCCACCCATTCATCTTGGGATTGAGCCCCGATAGCTTCATAGAACTCCCTCGATGGCGTATTCCAATCCAAACAGTTCCATTCAAAACGTGCACAGTCTTTTTCAAGCGCGATTTGAGCCAAGGTTTTCAGCAGTTTAATGCCTGCACCCTTGCCTCTGAATTCAGGAGACACATAAAGATCTTCTAAAAACAGACCCGGTTTGGCGAGCCAGGTTGAGTAGTTATAAAAGTAAATCGCCGAACCAACAGGCACACCATCAAGTTCACAAATTAACGCATAAGCATGGCTATTAGCCGCAAATAAACTGGATTCTATCGTCTCAAGCGTCGCTAACACTTCATCTTCAGCTTTTTCATAAATAGCCAAATCCGTGATGAATTTCAAAAGGGTTTTACTGTCTTGGATACTCGCTTCTCTAACCAACAAATCACTCATAGGTTTTCCTAATAATGTCTCAAATACATTTAAACTGCGCACAGGTTAATCTGCTTTTTAATATGATACCAGTGCATTCTTATCACACACATCTGTATAATATTCATATCGTTTATTACAATATTCTTTTGAGGCATATATGGATCTTCATCAAATTGATCTCAACCTATTCATTTTATTTGATGCCCTTTATCGCCATCAATCCGTGTCATTAGCAGCAGAAGAGCTTTGCATTAGCCAATCAGCTTTCAGTCATGCTTTAAGCAGATTAAGAAAACGTATGAATGATGAATTATTTATACGGGTGAATAATCAGATGCAACCGACACCCAGAGCACAAGAGATAGCAAAACACCTTAAACAAGCCTTACCCTTTATTCATAATGCCATCAATACCAGTGATATTTTTGATGCCAGTATCGATACCAGTGAATTTAAGATTTCAGCAACGGATTACACAGAATTTAGTTTGTTACCCCGTTTAGTCGGCCAAATAAACCAACAGGCACCCAAGGTAACGCTAACTGTCATTGGTGCTAAAGCCTCCCATCCTTTAACCCATTTAGAAAATAATGACGTGGATTTTGCTTTGGGTTTCAGCCATGAAATTGAAACATCCAGTATCATAGAATGCTTTACTTGGTTAACCGATAGCTATTGCACTGTGGCACGAAAAGATCACCCCGCCTTAAAACAGGGCTTAGACCTTGAGACATTTTTAAGCCTTTCCCATGTGAGAATTTCCCCCTGGGGAGAAAAGCAAGGGGTGGTTGATCAGGTATTAGCCCAGCACAAACTGACTCGACATGTGGCTCTCCAGCTACCCAGCGTCTTGGTTGCGCCTCATACTATTATCAACTCTGACCTTATTTTGACTATGCCACGCCTTATTGCAGAGCAAGTCTCTAAGCAAATCGACATTCAGATTTTCACGCCCCCTATTCCTATCCCTGATTATCATTTGAATATCTATTGGCATAAAATCAACTCAGACAAAGCCAGCTTTAAATGGATGAAGGGGCTTTTTCAATCCCTGTCCTGATCAGTAATATACAAACCCACTCAATGGTCTAATTCAGGCAGAGGCCACTGCCCGCAAATATGAAAAGGTGATACCAGGGTTGTCCACTTAACCGGTAATAACTTGTCCTTTGTTAAAAAGGTTTCATCTTGGTAGGACTGCTTACGATATTGACGGGATAAATTAGCCAGATCGTCATTGAGAGCCTGCAAAGTATGTTCACTCATATAACGAAAAGAACTGGAAAATTGTGTCCCCATCTCACCATCGTGTTTCACTACGTAATTTAAAAAATCGAGATTTTTATCCAATATATTTTTATGAACTGGGCCATGCAACTGCATCAATAACTTACCCTCAATCAATAACTTAAATTGATTATTTGGCCCTAACTCAATCATGCTTTCTTGGTCAAGATCCCTTAGATAACGAAAAATAGAAACATCACTCAAACCATAGGTTTGCTGAATTTGCTCGATACCATGATCGGTTGTTAACAGAATCAGAAAGTTAAAATGATAAGGGTGAGCCCCCAAATACACTTGCTGTGGGTAGCTTAACTTGGCTAACGGCTCATTATAGTTTTTTGCAAAATCCAACAGATCGTAAAGGGATAAATCAATCAATTCACAGATATCGTTGAGCCGAGATAAAGAGCAGTCTTTATCTCGAAACAAACGCTTTATGGTTTTCTCCGAAAGGTCTAGTTTTTCGGCAACGTCTCGATACGTCATTCCTTTAGATTTAAGTGCACCTTTTAAAGCATTGGTAATTTCAGCATTCGCTGCGGTTCGCATATGTCACCTTAAAGTCAGAAAAAGAGACATATATTGTCCCTTATTTTTACAAGCTTGCAGCTTGGTACCGTAAAAGGCACCTTAGCACACACTTTAGAGCAGACACAATTGCTCAAATCTAAATTAACTGACTCATAACGACAGGATGACACCCATGAAAAATACAAGTCTTAAAACACTCGGCAACACCCTAACAGCTGCCTTATCGCTTTCTGCCATCACGCTTGCGTCTAACGCCTTTGCTTCTTACACCTTTGAAGGTACAGGCACAGAGCTAAAACCTGTATGGGAAGTATCGGGTTTTAAAACGCCAGAGTCAGTCGTTTATGACAGCCAAAGGCAGCAATATTATGTGGCGAATATTAACGATAATCCGATGACAGCAGATGGTAATGGCTCGATTGGTCTAATTAAACAAGATGGCAAATCGTCTGTGATCGAATGGGTAAAAGGCCTCAGTTCACCAAAAGGGCTAGAAATAAAAGGCAATAAACTTTATGTGGCCGATGTACACGAATTAGTGGTGATTAATCTTGACGATGCCAGCATTATTGCACGCTACCCAGCACCTAAATCTAAAGTACTGAATGGCATTGCCATTAGCGACTCAGGCCAAGTCTTTGTATCAGATTGGGCGGGCAATGCCTTGTATCAACTACAAGATGGGGAACTGATTAACTGGCTTGATAGCAGTAGATTAGAAAGTCCAAATGGTCTTTATGTCAGCAATAATTACTTGTATATCGCTGCTTGGGGAGCGGACATTCAAGCGGACTTTACCACGCTAACCTCAGGTAACTTAAAGCGTGTTGCCATTACTGAAGGTTCTCAAATACCTCAAACAAGCAAGGTGGAAAACTTGGGTGATAAAGCCAGCTGGCAGAACCTTGATGGCTTGCACGCCTATCAAGATAACAACTGGTTAACCACCGACTTCCTCAAAGGTCAGTTGCTTAACATGAATGCGCAAGGGGACATTGAAGCCATTTATAAACTAGAGCCGGGCTCAGCTGACTTTTATTACCGTAAAGATAATCACCTAGTCATAGTACCCTACTTTATGTCAAACAAGGTGGTGGCCTATCGTCTTGATTAATAAGAATACTAATCAGTAAAAAGCACGAGGGTGTCCATTTTATCATTAAAAGATGGACGCCCTTATCGTTTAGATAAAATCTAAACGATCTGAAAAATTCGCTAGATTTGGCAACGCCTTAGCAAGTTCATCCGGCGTGAGCCCAAACCAACGCCCAATGGGTGCAGCCATCTGTTCCACACTTAAAGTGGGTATTAAACGGCCATGTCCAGCATCAAGAGGATGATCAAAGCCAATTTTGGGTATCTGTCCATAGATAGCTTTCCCCTTGACGGCTCCTCCCACAACAAAATGATGACCACCCCAACCATGGTCAGTACCGTCATCATTAACCGACAAGGTACGTCCAAATTCAGAGGCGGTAAATAAAGTCACCTGAGAACCAAGCTCAAATTGTGTTAATGCCTGATAAAAGTTAGCGATACCAAGATCAAGCTCAGCCTGTAATTTCGGCAGTTCATTTGCTTGCTCAGAATGGGTGTCAAAGCCATCAATGCCGACCACAAAGACCTGCCGCTTTACCCCTAGTTGATTGCGAGCCGCTATTGTTTGAGCCACAACTTTAAGCTGCTGACTTAAATCGCCCTCATCAAATAGGGTTTTGATGTTTTCAAAACGGCTAATGGATTGATTGAAACGTTTATTACTGGCTAAGGACTTATTAAATGAATTTGCGACATCTTGTTCAACTAACCCTTCTAATTCGGGGTAACTCGCTGCTAAGTGCTCCTTTAATAAGCGACTCAATCTGCGGTTATCTTGGGCGTCTTTCAAGGCATGGATGTATTGCGGTCCTTCAGGGTTCACTTGAAAAGGGGCAGCCTGCTTACCGGTTAAAAATAAATCATAGCCCCCGGCTGTAATCGTACTGAACTCGGGGTTTATATTAGTAGCCTTTTCAATAAAAGGGTCTGTAAACGCCCCTCCCCATCCATATCTAGATTGACTCGATGAACCTGAAAGCCAAGCCGCTTGCTGGTCATTATGCGAAAACAGCCTTTTGGGTAAGGCAACTGACTCATCCTCAAACGATTGTGCTTGTGTACTTGCCAGCAAGGGACCCACATTGCCAATAATAGCCGCCTGCCCTGCGTTAAATAAACCCGCTAAATTAGGCATTTCAGGTGGCAAGGCAAACGAGCGATCACCATGTGCGTCTGCATTTTTTGGTGACAAGGGTAACAGTTTAGATCGTTTCCTATCCCCACCATAACGCGCCATTAAGGAGGGTCTTAATCGAGTATAATGATCATACGAGGCCTTATCGTAAGGTAAAACCGTATCATAGTTATCCATTCCGCCTAATAAATAGACACATACAATTGCTTTGTAATCATCCTCTTCTGCCGCCATTAATTCAAAACTGGACAAAGCTGAGCCTAATGTCGCCAGAGTGGAGCTAGCACCCGCACATGAACCGGCTCTTTTTAAAAACGCTCTTCGATTAAAATACATAATATTAACCCTGTACTAAAAATTCGGGTGATGTCATCACCATTAAAATGGCAATTTCAATGCGTCTTTGCTTCTCGCTTAATGGAATTGAGTTTATGGCGTCTCGTATTCGCTCTTTGCTGTTTTCAGATAAGGTGCCATAGGTAAGCAGTGTTGCTAGATGATCGACCAAGGCTTTTGGATTACTGGCTAAACGCCTTTCGAGAGAATAGTTAGCGTAAAAACTCTTTTTAACCAAATTAATATCAAGGTCTAACTCTTCTTCCTCCATAAAATCTTGGTACGCTTCTATATACTCTTCACTGCGCATTTCGCGATTAATAAAAAAGCTCATAAAGTTAATATAACTAGGGATAGTGCTGGCATTGACCAGTTGTAATTCAGGCATACTAAGATTCGCCATACCGGTTTGAGTACCCAGAGCAATATGATGTGGTTGATAAAAATTAAACACAGTGGGAGAACGATAAGGATGTTGACCTAGGCTTGTATTCGCACTGGTGTCCCACAAATTAAACATATAGATAGGCGTGACATTTTCTAACTCAAACGCCCTGGCCCAAGCGGTAAAACGTAAAATAGGTTCACGGACCTTACCAAAGGTTGATGACGGCCTATCCGCTCTCGCTTCCTTATCAAAAAGAATGGCCGCTAAGGTGGCGCTTAAATCGCCTCTTTCATGATTACCAACCTTGCCACCATTGGGTAACAAAAAGACCCCTTTGGTAAAACTATTAGCCACTCTTTCTATGTAATTGGCAGAGGGATGACTGGTCACAAAACGCTGAATCAATTGACGACTGATAAAAGGAGCAAGGTTATCATGGGCAAAAATATGGTCTAAAGCTAATTGAATACTTTTCTGAGCGGGTGTATTGGCAGGGATTCTTAAGCCTAAAAAACGCTTCTCTAAGTTTGAATGTGAGTCCTCAAACGTTTCCATTGGCAGGGTGAAAACAAGGCTTTCTATTGCCCCTTCAAGACGCTCTTCTTCATCTTCACCGTCAAAGTCTTCGTCAAACTCGCCTTCATCAAGGTCAAATCGAGCAAACACCTCATCCAGCAAATCGCCTTCTTCATCATAAAAGTCTGACTCATTGAGGTTCAACCCAGTAAATACCTTAGCAAGACCCGTTATATCCTGGTTAGAATAGGTTTCTATGGTGTTTCCGTTATCGTCAAACACTGGGCTAGCATCTGAATTCAACTCAATTAGACCGATAGAAAAGAGCTGTAAGATTTCTCTAGCATAATTTTCATCAGGCACTCTTCCTGTTGCCTGATCACCCTTTTCACTGCCCATGTAGGTTAAGTAATATCCCATCGCAGGAGAATAGGTCACCGCCTCTAACACATCGCGGTAATTACCAAAGGCATGTTTGATTAACAAATCTTGAAAGGATGACACAGCACCAGGGTGATCAAACAGTTGGTTCTCATTAAAGTCAGAGATGACAAAAATTTGCGACAGAGCAAACGCCATTCGCTGACGTAATTGATCCTCTGCACTAATAGCATTTTGCCAAAATGCCATGCCAGCAGCATGCTCTCCTACTATTGAAAAATCATCGATAAGAGGTGATTGTAACGTCGCTGGCATCACCAATTGCTGTTTAAACCAGTCGCTATAACCCGTATGAGACAACGCCCCAATACCTTTCATAGTGGGGCCAAACGTAGTTTGTGTTAAAAATCGGCTATGACTCTCTGCTTGTTTGAGTGCCGTCTTATCAGGCCTATCAAAATCATTCGCCAGTAAAGAGAAGGGGAGTAAACATAGGCATATCAATAATCGAGGCATCACACATCTCTTTTGCTTTTCTAAGAGACTGTCAGTTTGCTATAACCAGATACCCTGAGTCTATTGCTAGACGTCATCGTTAATGAAACGTTAATGTTAACAATAAAAACTTTCAGCCTTGGCGCACCTCTAATCGAGCTGAAAAGTGAGCCCTTCTTGCCTCATCATAGATTGAATTGAATCTAGCTCTAACATGGCCTTAATATGAGCCTTTAATGCGGGAAACTCTTGCGCTTTACTGCCATAACGTCGGCTCCAATAGGCAATCATAAAAAGATGAAAGTCAGCACCACTTAAGGTATCACCCAAAAGCCAAGGCCCATTTTTGGCAAGATCATCATCAATAATCTGCCAACAACGGACTAATTCTTGTCTCGCCTTCTCGACAATGAGCGCCAAATGGGTTTCTTGGTCATCAACATCATCTTCTGCAATATAAACCTCAGGATGCGCCCAACGGTTTGCACCTTCTTGTAAGGTGCTCGAAAGCCAAAACAGGGTTTGATAATACATACCGCGTTTAGGGGAATCCAAAGAAGGCGCTAATCCTGACTCAGGATGTTGATCCAATAAATAGAGTAATATCGCCCCTGACTCATACACGATATGATCCTTACCTTGATTATGATGCACCAAGGTAGGCACCTTGCCATTAGGGTTTATCGCCAAGTAGTCCGCTGTCTTTTGCTCACCGCGAGCCAGATCAATTTCAATCAGTGTATAGTCAACCGCTAAGGCTTCAAGCACGGCGTGGGTGGCCATATTCGCCCCACCCTTGTCCCAATATAAAGTGTAGATAAGACTATCCTCTTATTATGATTCAGAATTCAAGGTTTGCATCGCTTTCGCTGCTAACTCGAAGGACTTTAATCTTGCTTGATGATCGTGAATCGGCCCGTTAATCATAATTTCATCTGGCTGGTACTGATCAATCAAGCCTGCGATTTGCGCTCTGACTTTATCAAGGGAGCCTGCGACACTACAGCTTAGTGCCGAATTCACTCTGGCTAGGGTCAGCCCATCCACATGCTGCTCAATACTCTCCACCGGTTTGGGTAACAAACCCGGCTTGCCTAATATGAGATTAGCAAAACCTTGCATGTGGGAGGACTTAAGATAATCAGCTTCTGCTTGAGTGTCCGCGGCAAACACATTCACCGCAAACATAAAGTAAGGTTTATCCAATACCTTAGAAGGTTTGAATTTATGTCGATATACCTTGGCGGCCTGTGCCAAGGCATCTGGTGCAAAGTGTGACGCAAAAGCATAGGGCAAACCTAACTCAGCGGCCAAATGGGCACCATACAAACTAGAGCCCAGAATCCAAATAGGCACCTTAGTGCCCTCACCTGGGATAGCACGCACATGCTGCTGCCTTGGATCATAGTCATCCAAATAGGCTTGTAATTCAGCAATCTCTTGGGGAAATTGATCTTGATTACTAAAGTCACGCCTTAGTGCTTTAGCCGTATGACCATCAGAACCGGGTGCTCGGCCTAAACCTAAATCGATTCTATCGGGATGCAAGGTCGCCAAAGTGCCAAACTGTTCAGCAATCACTAATGGCGCATGATTAGGTAGCATGATGCCACCTGCCCCCACGCGAATCGTTTTTGTACCCGCTGCAATATGAGAAATCACCACCGAGGTTGCCGCACTGGCAATGCCCGGCATACTGTGATGCTCCGCTAACCAATAACGTTTATAGCCCAACTGCTCAGTATGTTGCGCCAGTTGTAAAGAATGCTGCAAGGATGTCGCAGCATTGGAGCCTTCCACTATCGGTGAAAGGTCCAGAACGGAATAAGGAATCATAAGGGCCTTCTATCTATCAACCTCATCGTTAAACATGAGGTGTATGCAATGGGATTCATGACTGACATCTAATATGGTGTCTA
>Ga0209292_1000454_pt1 | contig 53345 bp, 43 predicted proteins | sample GOMGulsemesocosm_2_FD_184634 | JGI IMG/M metagenome (GOLD analysis project Ga0209292, IMG submission 184634) | Methane-oxidizing microbial communities from mesocosms in the Gulf of Mexico - GOM9C Gulf of Mexico (SPAdes) (version 2) | ecosystem: Environmental > Aquatic > Marine > Cold seeps... | reverse complement strand
CTATTATCGAAGTGTGCCAACCTCGTTCACCCTGTTTCAAACTCAATAAACGTTGGGGTATCGAAAAGTTCTCTGTAGGTATGCAGGAAATAAGTCGCTGCGGGTGGCTATACCGTGTAATAACGTCTGGAATGGTCAGTGTAAGTGAACCATTGGTGCTGATTGAACAAGTGCCTAACACTATGACGTTACGTGAGGTGTGTGATATTTTTTTTGGTGACCCGCTAGACAAAGTAGGGCTGCAACAGCTGAAACAACAGAGTAAGTTATCAAGTAGTTGGCTGAGTAAAGTAGTGCAACGCCTCGAGACTAATGAAGTAGAAAATTGGAACTTCAGGTTGTTAGGCTATGATGAAACTGAAACATCTGTCGAATTAAAAGGATCGTAACGGTTGTTAAATATTTGATCTAACACCTTTGTTTCCTAGGGTCTAAAGGGGGCGTATCAGTTATTTTTTGACCACTTTTAACCTTAACCCTTCAGTCTATTTAAACGTTTTATTTCGTCTTTTTCGGACGAGTTTAGGCTTTTGGACGCCCAACAGCCTTAATAATCCAAAACCGCCCGCCCCAGGGCACACCCTCTTGTTTCTTAATTCACCTTGCCTGCAGCTTGGTCGCTTCGCGACTGCCCTGTGCGTTTCGGCTTCAGGCGGCGCTCAGGCGATTTTTTTAACAGAAGGGCCTTTGGCCTCAGACAATCTTCGCTTGTTTCCGCCTGAAGCCTGCAATGCTCGGCTGCGCAGAAGGGGGAAGAGGGTTTGTGCTATGAATAAGTTATGCGGGTAGCTGGACTCAGCTCTCGATGGCTTGATAACCCATGAGTTAACGTAGGCCTGATAAGCCGTAGGCGCCATCAGGTATGTCTGACTGCTAGAATGAACGCCGGAAGGCGCTAGGCTTTTCCGGCGTTCTACGAACTAAATCTCTACATCAGCGTATACAGGGTCTTCCAGTTTGCCGAGAAGAACTTTAGATACTTTTTCCTGTGCCGTTAACCAGTTTTGGATCTCAGTACGATCTTCTTCCGTAGCTGATTCATAACGGCCGATTGAGGTAATAAATCCATCAAAGGCTTCGTCGTCGGCGCCACCTGCAACATGAAGATCTTTTGATTCAACAAAATCAATAAATTTACCGAAGAAGCCATTAAGTTCGGCTTCGCTTTCGAAGGCTAGTTCGCACGTAAAACCAAACCCAAGGATTGAAAACTCATCTATAAAGAGTTTTTTACGAAGGCGGCGGCTTCTGTTTATTTTAGCTGGGTTGTTCATGGCGATTCCTGATTGGATAAGAGTAATGATTAATTTGGGTGCCTATAATACAGTGGCTTGATGCGTTGAAATAGTCTTTTTAGATAATCTCACCAAGGTGAAAATAATTAGGGTCTGACCACGTTATTGTTTCATTGTACTGAGCTCCACAGCTTAAACGTTATGTGTCTGAGCAGCGGTTAACATCCCTTGTTGATCGAGTATCTCCAAGCGACCGTGGATATTGTTGATGTTATGGAGGGCGCAATCGGTTTGAAAATACCGTATTCTATAGGCGCAAATCTCAGAATTATGTCGAGGAGAATACGAGTGGCTAAGCCAAATTACGCTTTTGAAAAGCGCCAGAAAGAAATAGCTAAAAAGAAAAAGAAGGAAGAAAAGCGCTTGCAGAAGGCAAAGGGAGGCGATAGTCAACCGCAGGACGATCAACCTATATCGGGAAACGACGATAAATAGGTGGCAACAGGCAACACATAGCAACATAATAAAAGCTAACGAATATTAAATACACATAGGAAAACAGGTCATGAGTGCAGGTACAGTAAAGTGGTTCAATGCAGACAAAGGTTTCGGTTTCATTACTCCAGATGATGGCGGCAAGGATCTATTTGTTCATCATTCGGAAATTCAAAGTGGCGGTGGCTATGCAACTCTTAGTGATGGCCAGAAAGTAGAGTTTGAAGTTGGTCAAGGTCAGAAAGGCCCATGTGCTAATAAGGTTGTACCGTTATAACTCTCCCAATTTAATTGGATTGAGTAACGAAAAAGGGGCTATTAAAGCCCCTTTTTTCTTGCCTGCTTTAAACTTCTTAGCAATCCAAAATCGCCTGCCTCAGGGCACACTCTCTTGCCAGCCCAAGCTGTCCTCTCTTGCTTCGCAATTCACCTTATCCGCAATTCATCTTGCCTGCTATTTGGTTGCTTCGCGATTGCGCTGTGCGTTTCGGTTCCAGGCGGCGCTCAGGAGATTTTTTAACAGAAGGGCCGTTGGCCTCAGACAATCTTCGCTTGTTTCCGCCTGAATTCTCTAATGCTCGGCTGCGCAAATAGAGGAGGTGGTTCGAGTCATGAATAAATTATGTGAGTAGTTTTTGTGTCTTTAAATATCAAATATGATATTTATTTGGGCTTTAAGTCTTTAAATCACTCATATATGATTAATTTTGTATCTTACTATTGAGATAACACTCATTTGTGATAGTTTTAAGGCTGATAGCTAAATTATTAATCACATATGATCTTATGAAGATAGCGATATGAAGATAACAACGACCACTCCAAAAAGCGCTGTCATTGCTGAATTAGGCAAACGCTTGGCTCGGGTTCGTAAACAGCGCGGTTATACCCAGGAAGAGCTTTCTAAAGCTGCGGGGCTAGGTGTGGCAACGTTGCGTCGAATCGAGGAGGGCAAAGATGCCCAGCTGGGTTCATGGATAAAGTTACTTAAGACGCTGGATATGGTCGCTGCGATTGATCAGCTGGTGCCGGAAATCTTTAGCTCTCCGATGGCGGAAGTGAAGGCGGGTAGTCGACGTACCGCTAAAAAGCCCTCTGGCATCGCGGAGGGTGGTGTTGTCTGGGGTGACGAGGAATGACAACGGCTACAGTGAAACTCTGGGGTACGCCCGTCGGCTATGTGGCGATGGAAGCGGATGAGCGTTTCGGGCGTTTTGAGTACGATCCTGCCTTTGCAGATATGGGCATCGAGTTAGCGCCGTTGATGATGCCAGTAAAAGCGCGGCAGATTTATCAGTTCCAGGACTTGCACCCACGGGCTTTCCACGGCCTGCCGGGATTGTTAGCCGATAGTCTGCCGGATAAATACGGTAATCGTTTGATTGATATTTGGCTGGCGCAAACCGGCCGTCGCCCTGAGGATTTTAATGCCGTAGATCGCCTGTGTTATACCGGCCAACGCGGCATGGGTGCGCTGGAGTTTGAACCTTCAGCATCTGTCGAAAGCGCTGTCGACAGGCAACTTCAGGTTGAAGAGCTGCTGGCACTTGCGGCCATGGCCTTTGCGGATAAATCCGCCCTTGATACACGTTTAGCGGCGGGGCACGATGACAAGGGTCTGTTGGATATTTTGAATGTGGGTACGTCAGCAGGCGGTGCCCGTGCCAAGGCTGTGATCGCCTATCAGCCGGAAACGGGGCAGGTGCGTTCCGGCCAAATCGATTTACCTGAAGGTTTTCAGCATTGGCTAATTAAGTTTGATGGGGTGGCCTTTAGTGGCGATTGGGGCATTGCTGACCCGGCTGGCTACGGCAAGTTGGAGTACAGTTATTACCGGATGGCGCAACGTTGTGGCATTGAGATGACGGAGTGCAAGTTGCTGGAGGAAAATGGACGCAGCCACTTTATGACACGCCGTTTTGACCGGGGGGCTGTGCGTGAAGGTGAAAAGGGCGAAAAGCACTTTGTACAAACCCTGGCGGCATTGGCGCATTATGACTATTGGGACAGTGGTTACCATTCCTATGAGCAGTTGCTTATGACCATGCAACGATTGGGAATGAGCAATGAGATGCTGGAGCAGCAGGTGCGCCGGATTATCTTTAATCTGGTGGGCTGTAATCAGGATGATCACGTCAAAAATTTCAGCTTTATGATGGATCGGCAGGGACGCTGGAGCCCAAGCCCAGCCTATGACCTTTGTCATGCCGAGGGCAGCGATTTCACACGTAATCATCAACTCAGTTTGAACGGTAAAACTAACGACTTTGAATTAGTTGATCTGAAACATTTGACTGATTATGCGGGCCTACCCCGAGGCCGTGAAAAGGCCATTTTAGAACAGACTCTGGAAGCCTTTAACGGTTGGCAGAAACTGGCCAATGAGCTGGCTATTCCGACCCGGCTTCAGGATCACGTAACTCGCACATTACGGTTACGCTGGTAGTTATTGAGTTAATTTAAAGAGGGCATAACGATTAATAAATATGTGTTACGCCCTTTTTAAACCAGTCCCAGTTAACTTACTTTACGCTGATGGCGCGTCATGCCAAGCCCAAATAAGCCTAAGCTCATTAAAGCTAGTGTCGCAGGTGCTGAAACTGTACCGCTTGATAGTACGTTATCAATACCTACAGTACCGACATAGCCGCCAGCAGATCTTGTAGAAATCGTAGCTGTTGAAATGGTTTCTCCGGTTGCAACAAAGCCAAGAAAGCCTGTGCTCGATGTTGCTATTACAGAGGTGAACCCGTTCAGTAATACATTATAAGAGTCAGAGAAATCATTGTTGAAAAAATCAAAACCAAATGCAGTTACGCCTGAACCAAATGAAAAGGTAGATGTTGGGCCTGTGCTGCCGTTGCCTTGGCCCCAGCCAAAGAAGTTTTGACCATAAAAAGCACCGCCTACGTTACTACCACCGCTAGAGGCAAAGTTGGAGTTTGCAATACCGACATTGTCACCATTTGAATTGCTATTAATATCAAAACCGTTAAAGCTGCCAGCGAAATTTGAGGTGGATGTGCCAAGAGCAGAGCCGCTAAAGTCCTCTACTGTTGTGGAACCTGCAGCTGTTTGAAACGCAGAGAGGTCCGTATAAGCGATAATTGTAGCTTGTGATGACGCAGAAAATAGAAGAGAAGAAAGAGATAAGCCAACTGTAGCTAAAATTCCATTTTTCATAAGACAAAAATACCTAGTTTGATGGGTGTAAATTGATTTCTCGTAACTAAGGCAAAGAGTGTGCCAGTAGGCGCGATTCGTTTTGCATCTTTAATAAATTCTCAGAAAAACAAAAGGTTAGATGTTTTGACTTATTTTTTCATATATTTGAAAGTTATATGAAAATTGCTTTTTGTAAAAAAAATGGACACAAATCTAATATGGGTATTGTGAAATTATTTAGGGAAAATCACCGCCATGGCTAAAAAATGTAAATCGAGGATGTTGGTGTTTGTGAAAAGATGTGATTTCAGGAAGTGAATATTGAGTTGGCTCAGAAGTTAAAGTCAAAAGCTATGGGCAGTTTTTCCAAACTTAAGATGTCGATACAAAGTGTGAATTGGGCAGGCTTAGTGAGACAAGGCGACCTTCAGAATCAATGATAGGCCGGTTAAAAAAGTGATGATTTCAAAAGCGCGTTTGATGAGCTGGTTGCCCTTAATCCTGCCCCAGTGCGCGCCAAGGTAGCCACCAACAAAGGAGGCAGCGATAAGCACGGGTAGCCAGGACCACTTCACCTCAGTTTGTAGTGCTAATGTTAAAGCACCGCTACCATTCCAGAATAATCCCACCAGCACCAGCGTATAGGCGACCGCCTGCTTGTAGTCCAGTCCAAACCAGCGTACCAGCCAGATGGTGACAAAGAGCCCGGTTCCTGAGGTCAAAGATCCGTTTAGAACTCCAATGAGGAGCAGGCCAGCCCCACCCAGCAGCATGCCAGTGGCATCGCGGTGCCTTTCATCATGAACCTTGCCCAGCTCTGGTTTAAAGAAGGAATAGAGGGCTAGGCTAATGGTCAGGATACCCAGAGCAATGTTTGCGGCTTGATCCGGTATTGCTAAAACCCATGAGGCGCCGATGATGACACCGGGTAAGCCGGTGGCGAGGATGAACAGTGAAAACCAGATGCTGAATTTGCTGTTTTGCCAATGATTCAGGCTAGCACCGACACCTAGAAAAATACTGGCAATCTTGTGGGTGGCTAACGCCATGGGGAAGGGTAAACCCAGAAAAAGAAGCGCAGGTAATTGCAGCAGCCCTGCGCCGCCGCCAGCGAGTGATGAAAGCGTGTTGGCTATTAGCGAAATGATGGCCAAGAGTAGTTGATCAAAAATCATGGGCGCAGTGTAATGAACTGCGCCGGGCTTTTCACCCGTTGCTAGGGGTTTTTGGCTGATCAATAATTTGAGAAAAAGTAAAAATTCTAGTTTGTGTTTATGCGTTTTTACTCTGAATCAAGCAATTACTACATTACTGAGTTTTACACTGATTTTTTATAACGAAAAGCAAGATAAGGCGTAGTAAGCTATTCAAATGATAATCAATCTCATTTAAAATCAAGTCTTTCAAAACTACCACATCCTGAGACAGGGGAGTCTTTTTTAAGGGACGGCCATTATGGATTGATGGGTGAAAATCCTGTAAACGGCTCGTGTGTTGTATTTCATTACGTTTAGTTAAGGCTGTTAATTAATGAATAAAGTAGTATTGCCCCCCATGCTTCTTGTTGATCTTATAGAAAATAAGCGGTATGGCGTCGAGTATCAGCCGATTATCGATATGAAAAGCCAGGAAATTTACGGCTTTGAATGTCTAGCTAGATTTTTTGATGCCACCAATAAGTCCGTCCGCCCTGACCTTGTTTACTCTTCACTGCATGACTGCCCGTTAAGCCTGTTTCAGGTGGAATACCGTCAAAAGCAGTTGCAGCTGGCTAATGCGCCAGACAATGAAATAATTTTTGTGAATCTGGATCAAGATTCCTATTTTTCATCTGGCATAGAAGGTGCGAATAATCCATTTCTGGAGCTTTTTAATGGTTACGATAAGGGCGATGTTGTTGTTGAGTTGATTGAAAATTCAGAAATCAATGATGCGGTCATGAGCTTGGCAATGATTGATATCTTGTCAAAAAACTATATCAAAACCGCAATTGATGATGTCTGTGATCCGCAGTCAATGGTATCAACATCCGTCATACAACTGGTTGACTTCATTAAACTGGATAAAGACGTTGTTCGTAATCGGCATGATAAGAAGTTTTTGTGCCTAGTTAATGCGTTGATTAATTATGCACATGCGACTGATAAGAAAGTTGTTCTTGAAGGTATAGAAAGTCAGGACGATTTGTTATTCGCTCAAATGCTTGGCGTGGACTTTATTCAGGGGTTTTTATATCGGGAGCAATTTATCAATTTTAAGCAATAATTGGGCTCAGAGTAAAAATTTTAGCCTTGGCCTCAGAGTTTTTACTCTGAGGCCAATACGGAAAACGCTGAAAGTGGCAGTTATATTCGGCCCAGCCATGTAGAATGCGTTGCAAATCGATCATTCAACTTTTTACGTTTGAATGCACTTCTGTAGGAACCCAATGAAAAAAACAATCGCTTTAACCCACGCTAAGCTTAAACCTGCCCGTTTGGTGGATTCAATTAAGCACGATATCAAAAAGTACCTTAACAGAGAGCGCAACAAGCCGCTGCCTGAAGGTATGGACTACTGGACTTTTGACTGTCGCTTTGGCGCTTCAACTGATACAGCAGAGGAAATATACCCCTCTGAAATCAATAAGCGTATCGATGCTGCCGTGGAGCAAGGACTCGCTGAGTTCTATTTAGAGATTATCTCGAGATCCGAAAATCATAAGCCTAAGTCAGTTGAGGCTACTGCAGGTGACAGCGATGCAGAAGATGATGACGATTTTGATGAAGACGAAGATTAAGCTCTGTCTAAAATTTAAGGGGACGTAACAAAATCAAAGGGGTCGTAACGAATATTAACTATTCGATTTGTCCCCTTTAAAGATCAAACGCCGTCGATGCGAATGGAACGAATTATCAGTTCACCTGCTTGGTGTTCGATTTGCAGCCAAGGGTAATTGTCACGGAAAGCCCGGTCGCGTACATCGATGACGGGTTTATCATCCAGAAGCACTGTCACAGCTCCATCCTGATCCTGCCTCCAGGCCAAATCATGTAGTCGATTGTCGTTTATGTTTATCGGCAGTTTCTGGCTATCCACAATTGCGCCACGACCATTTCGAATGCGCTCCAGCTCAATGAAACCGCTCGTGTTGGTATCGATGCGTAAACGGTAGCCGTAAAGACCTTTTTCACTTTGCAGCAGGGCAATATCAAATTGTGATGGATCGTCTTGATTAGTTCGTACTGCTAGTGTGATTGCAAAGGCATTGGTGATGTTTGCTTTGAGGCGAATCTTATTGGGACCTGTATAGGTATCAGTGCTTGAAGGTGCGGATGATATTTTCTTATCGGATTTTTTGTTGTTCAGCGCTTTATCCAATAGCGCCCCGAGAACTAATGAGCTCAGCGAGTCTTCCGGAGATTTTGACGGCGCGGGTTCATCGTTTCTTTTTGGCTCGTTGCGTTTAATCGAGGAGCTCAGTCCCTGATTGTTGACGACTTTAAAATCCCCTTGTGTAATTTTCCAGGCAGGGTTACGCGTGTAATCGCCATCGGAGAAATCTTCATACATCAGTTTGCGTTGCCACGGCCAGTCGTATTTGGCGATCAAATCGTCGAGGGAGCGCTGCAGCCATCGATCGGCAGCTTGTTGCTCACGGGACTTTTGGGTGATCGTGCGTAATTCATCAAGTAGGGCTGTGTCTTGATCCGGCGCAGCAGTTATCTGAGCGGCTGGCAGCATCAAGCTCGTAATGAGTAAAACTGTCATCAGAGGAGGGAGTCGCATCGCTATCTCCTTTTGTTTCGGCTTTAAAAAAGTATAACGCGCAGTCTCCAGAAACGAAAATTCACTCGAGATTAGTTAGGCGGAAATAATTGATTGGACTCAGATTAAAATCAGTTCGCTTTAGAAAGGAACTACCAAAGTCCTTTTTCTTTTCCTTTCTCAGTGCTGTGAAAGGTACAATGCTGCAATTTTCTCTATTACATATTAACCATTTCAACAGGACATCAACTTCATGACCATTATCCGTAAATCCACTTCTGAAAAAGTAAGCCGCGTTGTTATTCACAATGAAACGGTCTACCTGTGCGGCCAAGTTGCTTATGACGTTACCGGAGACATTGCCGAGCAAACTAAATCTGTATTCGCTCGCATCGACGAACACCTGGCAGAAGCAGGCACCGACAATTCAAAACTACTGTCTGTGTTAATCCACATCAAAGACAATAAAGATGTTGGCACTTTCAACGAGTTGTGGAATGCATGGTTGCCTGAAGGTTGTGCACCGGCCCGTAGCTGTGTTCAGTCAACTATGGCGCGTGAAGCGATTTTGGTTGAAGTGACGGTTATTGCAGCGCTTTAATACTGTTCGATTTAACATGTGCGGTCAGAAGAAAAAGAATAACAGTCGAACTACTTCGGCGAAGTTGATGAAGGAAAAACAATGAGAATTTGTGGTGTTGAATTGACGGCTAACGATGCCGTGATTAGTTTAATTGAGTTAGAGGGTGAACATTTTACGCTGCCGGATTGCCGCGCGCGCAAACTGTCGTTACCGAAAGAGCATACACGAGAAGACCTTCAGCGGTTCCAGTTTGCCTTTGCCAAGCTGATGAGTGACTACAAGGTCGATAAAGTTGCCATTAAAGAACGTATGACTAAGGGCAAGTTCGCAGGTGGGTCAGTCAGCTTTAAGCTGGAATCAGCTATTCAGCTGATTGCGGATCTCGATGTGATTACGCTTTCGTCTGCGCAAGTTAAAACTGCGTTGTCGGATAACCCGTTACCGATCACATTTTCAGATACCGAATTAAAGGGATTCCAGGAAGGGGCTTTTACCGCCGCGTATGTCGCTCATATGTTGAACTAATTACAGAGACTTATTTGAAAGGCTCAGTTGAAGCGTTTGTGGCGAAATGACACCCGGAATTAACGTTGCCAAGCAACGTAAAATTACGCATAAAGTGCATGAGTATACGCATGACCCATCGAGTGAGTCTTATGGCTTAGAGGCCGCTGAAAAGCTCGGTGTGGATGAGGTTCGAGTGTTCAAAACCTTGGTAGTGACTCTTGATAACAAGGAGCTGGCGGTTGGGGTGGTTCCTGTTTTATCGATGCTGAGTATGAAGCTCATTGCAAAGGCTACTGGTGCAAAGAAGGCCGTGATGGCAGCGCAAGCAGATGTTGAGCGTTCAACGGGTTATGTGCTCGGTGGCGTAAGCCCGCTGGGTCAAAAGAAGCGGCTAAAAACGATCATCGATTTATCAGCTAAAGAGTTTTCTACAATCTATGTGAGCGCTGGCCGCAGAGGGTTTGAAATAGAATTGAGCCCCGAAGACTTAACGACATTGGTTAACGGTAAGCTGGCTGAAATATGCCAGTAGATTCACTTCAAACGGGTATAGTTGAGGTCAGCGTAAAGCTAACTCAAGCATTAACGGGGCGGTCTAAGCCCTTCTTTTCTTTTCCTGAGAAATTGCCATGAATTTAGAAAAATCTAAAAAGAGAATCGCCAAAAAAGTGAAGATGGGATTCCAGGGTTATCCGGAAATTTCAATTTCATACTTGGGTTGTAGTAAAGACTTAGCCGATGAGGTCGTTGTGAGGTTTGTCGCGGAAGAGGGCTCAGAAGCTATGGAGGAGAAATTTCAAAGCAAGTCAGATGTCCGAGAAGATGAGGTTATCCAATCAGCCATCGTAAAGATGATTGAACGTTCTGAAGCCAAAACGGTGAAGTTATCTGAGGGTGTTGAGATTAAGTCTTAGTCCTTCAGCGATTTAAAGCGGGCAGAATGATGAGTAAATATTCGATTAGGCCTGTTTATTGATCCACTTAACTGTTGAAAAGAACATAGCATGAAAGCCAGTTGCCCAGGTTTTAACCCAGACTATGCAGAAGACGCACCGACACTGGCTGAAGTTAGCGAGTTGGTCGGTGACGCGATTCTCGAATTCGGTGCGCCCTGGTGTGGACATTGCCAGGTGGCACAACCTACCGTGCAGGAAGTACTGAGCCAGCATTCAGAGTTATCCCATATCAAGGTTTATGACGGTAAAGGAAAGCGGCTGGGCAGGGCGTTTGGGGTTAAACTTTGGCCGACGTTGATCCTGTTGCGTGATGGTAAGGAAGTGGCGCGCTTGGTTCGGCCGGTAGGCGCTGATGCAGTTCTTCAGCTGGTGGAATCACCTTAAAATGCCATCAAGTGGCTGGTGTTGTGTAGCCTGCGGGCTTAACCGATTGAGTGGTAAAGAGTTTAGATCATAATGATACCTATCGAATCGGTTATAACGTTTGCGTTTGTCTCGGCTATGTTGAGTGTTGCTCCGGGGCCGGATAATATTTTCGTTCTGACCCAATCAGCACTTCATGGTAGAAAGTCAGGTATTTTAGTGACACTTGGCCTGTGTACAGGGTTACTCGCTCATACAACAGCCGTGGCATTCGGTGTGGCGGCGATTTTTCAAACGTCCATTATCGCCTTCACTGTTTTAAAGTTGGTGGGAGCGGTGTACTTAATGTATTTGGCTTGGCAGGCTTTCCGGGCGTCAGCGAGTAACCTTGAAGCAGCTGGACCGAATTTACGCTCGAGTAGTGCTTTGTACCGTCGCGGTATCTTCATGAATATTACCAACCCGAAGGTATCGATTTTCTTTCTGGCGTTTCTGCCGCAGTTTGCGTCACCTCAGAGTGGTCCTCTTGCACCACAGATCTTTATTTTAGGTGGCGTGTTCATCATCGTTGCGTTGATCATTTTTAGTGCGATTGCATTGTTAGCCGGTGCTTTGGGAGGGTGGTTACGCAGCTCATCTAGGGCCCAGGTTTATTTAAACCGTATTGCGGGCACTGTTTTTGCGGGTTTGGCGTTGAAATTGGCAATCGCTGGTAGAGATGGATCCTGATTATTTATTATGGTGCTAAACGTCGAGACCATTTCTTTTAACCCGTTGTATTTAGCGTATTGCTATTGGCCGTTCACCCTGTCGATACGTTTATCAAGGTAAGATAATGTTGAAATCTTTTTTTTATTTATTAGCAGTAATTTTTATAGGTATCTGTGTTTATGCTTTTGTTGAGGGTGTCACAGTCATTACTGTACAGAGCCCGCAAGGTACTAACGAAGCCGAAGGACCACTTAAAAAGGCCATTGATAAAAACTCAACGGTGCTTTGTGAAATTGAATCTTTCTGGTTGGAATATAATATCTGGGGTGACACTGATACGGTGTATGCACCAGCTGAGAATGATGAAAAAGAGACGAAGAAAATGGATGAAAGCGTAGCCTGTGAAGAGCCATCCGAACATGACAAGGTTGGTTCATGAGTGCTGCTGATCAGGAACATTGGGATCATCGTTTTAGCCAGATAACAGCTGTTCCTCGTGTTGTTAATGTGTTGACGGACAATGAACACCTGTTGCCAAAGCAGGGTGCGGCGCTGGATTTAGCCTGTGGATTGGGTGGTAATGCGCTTTGGTTGGCTGAGAGGGGGGTGTCGGTTGAGGCTTGGGACTGTTCGTCGCTTGCATTAGCAAAACTTAGAAATGCGGCCAAAGATAAAGGATTGGACATCACAACACGCCATACTGATCTTGAGGAAACACCTTTGCCACGCGCCGCCTTTGACCTGATTGTGGTCAGTGGTTTTCTTTCCCGTTCGTTATGTCCTACTATTGTTGAGGCTTTGCGCCCCGGTGGCCTGTTGGCATATCAGACCTATACCCAATTTAAACCCGCCGAGGGACTCCATAGTCCTAGAAATAAAGATTACTTACTGGCGCCGGGTGAGTTATTAAACTTGTTTGATGGTTTGAAACCCTGCGTTTATAGGGAAGAAGGAGGCTACGGTGACCTTCAGCAGGGATTGCGTAACCAGGCTTATTTGTTGGCCTGCCTAGGGGATTAAGTAAGCCAGTAGAATTCGATTATGCGTAAATCAGATAAGAAAATAGATAATCAGCTTAGGCTTGTATTAACGGATGTGTGTGAAGCTGCTTTGAAGGAAATCGACGGTTTTCAGTGGCTTACGCATCTTGTTAATTATTCCAATTTTCCTAAAAGTTTGAAGGTGGTTTGTGTTTTCGATACCAACGAAAACCTATCCACTTTCATGTCGAAAAACCGTGGGAGTGAACTGGCTTCTCTTATGCAGAGAAAACTCAGTGAAGTGGGTGTGAATATCAAAGATATGTTCGCTCAGATTGCCTACGACTCGGAAGAGAATTGTGAGTTGGAACACAGGGGTAAATGGGCTGAGCGTTTAAAATAGACTAAACCTGCGACGCTACGTCCTGTGCCTCCGCAGGTTGATTGATAATACGTCTTCAAAAGAACGGTTATCAGAAGGATTACTGACTTCGTTATCTACTCTGTTTCCCATGCTTTTTCTCCGTTTTTGGGTGATTTTCCTTACTGAGGTTATGGGAGAAATATTGTAGAGTAGTTAAGGCTTTGTTGTGATTTTATGATGCTGATAAGTAAAAGGCTTGCTAAACAAGCTAGTCCTTTACATATCTATAGCTCATCATCCCGGTAATGTGGGTCCGTCCAGCAGCGCGGCAACTCTTCGCCTGATAGGAATTTCAAGTCTATTTTTTTAAAGTTTTCCGGATCCTGTTGTTCCTCTCCACCTTGGTAGCGACCAATAATTTCCGGATGATTCAAATTAAATAGATCGGATAGTTCTACGACTTCCAATAAATGCCCGCTGGATTTCTCTTTTAACAACATAACAACCTCCCATTCAACGTAGCCGATTAATGAAGTGTTTGAGTTCGCTTCATGTACTCAATTAAACCTAAAAGCTTGTCTTCAAATTCCCCCATAGTTTTTAGTTCTGATATTTCACCTATTATTTTTGTGCTGCCAGCTAATGCAATCGCTTCGATATCACATTCCCCTGATTCCCAGAGCGTAATTCTTGATAGTTGTAGGTGGTTATCAAAATCGATTATCAGGCAGGGGTTCTTACCTGGTTTTGAATAAGCATAAAGATAATCGACATCGGTGCTGGTTAGATTGTCAAAATAGCGATCCAACTGTTGATCAAAGTCGTGGCCGGTTATTAGATCTGTGAAAATAGTTTTCATATGACCTCCGCTTGATGGGGAGTTTCCAGATTGGACACTATGATTGGTTTTATTATCAATATTAGTTATGGGCGGTGGGAGTGGGTGGTACTTTTCATTTTGAAAGATTGCGAGAAATTAAAAGAGATTCTATAGAAGGGATGCTGGAGTATTTCACTCCAGCATTTTTCTCTGAATATTTATTAGATTGAATTAGCTTGGGAAAGCTTCGTCGTTGCTGTAAGGGAACCACCAGAAGCCTTGATCGCTGGCGCTTGGGTCAATCATTACCAGTTTGCTTGTGCGAAATGATTCTAAGCCTTCCGGGCCAAGTTCACGGCCAAGGCCGCTCATTTTATTGCCGCCAAAGGGCCCCGCATCATTGTCGAGCAACGGGGCGTTAACCCAAACCATGCCGGCTTCCAGTTCATTACTGGCACGCATGGATTCGTTTAAATCCTGAGTATAGATATTTGCACCAAGGCCGTAGTTTGAATCGTTGGCGAGTTGAATAGCTTCGTCAAAGCTGGCGACTTTGCACATTGGGGCTGCGGGGCCAAATATCTCACTCTGTAAAATTGTCATATCAGGTGTTACACCGGATAAAACGGTGGGCTCAACAAACCAGCCCTTATCAAACCCTTTAGGGCGGCCGCCGCCTGTTTCTAATATGGCGCCTTCCTCTAAGGCCTGGGCAACTTTTATTTCAAAACGCGAGCGTTCAGCTTTGCTTATCATGGGTCCAATATCGACCTTTTCGAGACCGTTTCCAATCCGGAATTTTTTTACTTCGGCAACAAAGCGACTAACGTATTCGTCATATATGTCTTCATGAATATAGAAACGTTCGGCAGATGTGCAGACTTGACCACAGTTTAAGAAAGCTGCAAAAACTCCACCTTTAACCGCCATATCTAGGTTTGCAGAAGGCATAACAATAAATGGGTCGTTGCCAGAGGCTTCAATCAATACGGGTTTGAATTGTTCTGCGCAGGCGCGGGCAACGTGTCTGCCTGTGTCTATGCCGCCTGTGAAGGCCACCATGTGTGTGTTTTTGCTGTTGCAGAGAGTGGCGCCTACCTTGCCTCCACCCGTTACACACTGCATCAACCCAGTTGGGAATTCCTCAAAGGCTTCCATAAAGGCAAGTGTGGTTAAGGATGTTAGCTCTGATGGTTTGACGATGACGGCATTGCCTGTTCCTAATGCAGCAGCTGCTTGCCACGCTAAGAGGAGAATAGGGTAGTTGAATGGTTGAATGCTGACGACAACACCTAACGGTTCTTTAAGGGTGTAGTGAAATTGCCCCTCAACTACAGGGCCGAGCACTCGACCTTGGTCGTGGCGGGAAATTTCAGCGTAGTAGTTGAAGCAACTGGCCGACCACTCCATTTCATCAGCTGTTTCTTTGTAGGGTTTACCCATTTCGCGAGTTAGCATTTCTGCCAGCATCGGCGTCATTTCGCGTAATTTTCTTGCTACGCCGTGTAGTAAATCAGCACGCGTCAGGAATTCAGTTTTACGCCAAGCCTTCTGTGCATGATTAGCAATATTGATTGCCGATTCTACTTCCGTCTGGGTAGCGTCCGCTACATGGCCAATAATATTCTCTGTGGCAGGGTCAACAACGGGGATATGGTTAGACGTTTCACTTTTATAAAAGTGGCCATCGACAAATAAAGTACCACTTATATCGCTAAGTTTTTCTTCAATACTCATCTCTTATTCCCTCGCTATAAATTAGAGAGGCCTCTGCATTGTTTGAAGGTGTGATCAGAATAAGCACAGGCTACAATCCTTTTAATGTTCTGTAAAGTGTGTGTTTGCAGGCTGTCAATGTGTTTTGCATTTCTAATGCTGCAATATGTTTGTAACTCAATGAAATTAAAGTTTAAATTCGTTATATGTTATTTTTAATCACTATTGGTTATTAGGGTTTATTCTTTATTATTAAGTATTCTTTACAGAACAGTGGTAGGTTTGCTACTTTATTTTGAATCGAAGTAGCAAGTTATCGTAAAGAGGGGCCTGCATGGATCGAGTATTTTGGATGCAAGAGTTGACCGAAGGTCTGACACCAACTGAGCCATTGAATAACGACATTGATGTAGATATTGCCATCATCGGTGGCGGTTATGTTGGGTTATGGACTGCACTTCAAATTATTGAAAAATCACCTAAAAGTAAGGTTGTTGTGCTTGAAAAAGATATTTGCGGTAGCGGTGCATCCGGCCGTAATGGTGGTTTTGTTATGTCTTGGTGGCCAAAGATTAACTCTTTGATCTCCTGTTGTGGGCAGGATGAAGCAATTCGGTTGGCTGCAGCGTCAGCTGAAACAATCAGTAAGATCGGACAGTTCTGTGACACAGAGGGCATCGATGCGCATTTTCAGCAAAATGGCTGGTTATGGACGGCTACTACTCAAGTTCAACTGGATGCATGGAAAGGGAGTATGGCGTGCTGTGAGCGTTTGGGTTATTCCATTTTTCAGCGACTGTCTTCTGAAGAGGTAAAGCTGCGCACTGGCTCCGATCAGCATTTGGCTGGGGTGTTTGACCCTGATACGGCAACAGTTCAGCCCGCTCGGTTGGTAAGAGGTTTGCGACGTGTTGCTTTAGAACGAGGCGTGCAGATTTTTGAGAATACATCAGTCACGGCTTTTGACCGGCGGCAGCCGGTGACCCTGAGTACATCTGGTGGGCGGGTGACGGCAGAGCGGGTAGTGATTGCTAATAACGCCTGGGCATCGGCGATTCCAGAGTTGAGCAGGTACATCGTTCCTGTGACCAGCACCATTGTCATAACTGAAGCGATTCCTGAACGTTTGCAAGCGATTGGTTGGCGCGGTGGAGAGGCAATTACCGACTCCCAATTGATGGTTGATTATTATCGCACTACGCGTGATGGCAGGGTCGCCTTTGGTAAAGGTACCGGTGCACTCGCCTTTGGCGCGAAGATTGGCCAACGCTTTGATTTTGATGATATGGATTCAGAGGCAACTGAAGCTGATTTTCGGCGTACTTACCCTATGTTACAGGATGTGAAAATTGAGCACAGCTGGTCGGGACCAATTGATCGCACCTACGATAGTTTGCCGCTGTTTGGCGCACTACCTAAAGCTGATCATATTGTCTACGGCATTGGCTGGAGCGGGAATGGTGTGGCCCCGAGTCGCATTGGCGGCAAAATTTTGTCCAGTCTTGCACTTGGTCTGAAGGATGAATGGAGTCAGTGCGGATTGGTTGAAAGGAAACCACGCCGCTTTCCTCCAGAGCCCTTTCGCTATATTGGGGGCAATGTGGTGCGTAGTGCTGTAGCACGCAAGGAAAAGGCAGAGGCTGCCGGTGAGAAACCCAGTAAGCTGGATGTGACGCTGGCTTGTTTGGCGCCAGCAGGTCTTGAAGATAAATCTTCCTGAAACTTGAAAAATGGGAATAGAAAGATTCTCAAGAAAGCATCTTATTCCGAAACATTAAACCTAACGGCTGACGTAACAATGCAATCTTTTGAGACATCATATGACAAGTAATACAGTTTATTCCGTTCTTCACGTCGACGACCATCGCCTGTTCAGGAAAGGCATAGCCCAGCTGGTGGGTGATGACCCTAATTTCTATCTCGCTGGCGGAGCATCTAACGCACGAGAAGGCATTCGGCTTACTGAAGAACTTAATCCTGATGTCGTACTCATGGATTTAAACATGGGTAAGATGGGCGGTATTGAGGCGCTCACGGAGTTGCGCATTCGCGGTGTCACTGCCACGGTTATTATATTCACTGCCTCCAGTAATGAAAGTGATGTTCTAGCTGCTATGAAAGCTGGGGCTAACGGTTTTCTACTCAAGGATTGTGAGCCCGAAGATTTAATGGAAAAGTTATATTTGGCAGCCACTGGTAAAAAAGTTTTGAGCGATGAATTAGTACCGATTCTCACCCATGCATTACGTGAAAAAAAATTCAGTCCTTTTTTGCTGTGACGACTAAAAGGGCAGTAAGTTGAGTTTTAATGGTCCTGATTTACTGCGCAATCACGTTTATATTAATTGGGTGGGGGCTGATGACGGGGAGAAATATGGCATCGGGGGTTATGTGGGGGATTATATACCTGTGTATGGGAAGTCTTGATCGTTAGAAAGTCGGTGGGGTATTAACCCAAACTAACACGGCTTCCTCTTCCCCTGGATTGCGCCAAGAATGAGTTCGGGTACTATCAAAATAGATGTTGTCGCCAGGATATAACAGGTGGCGCTCATGTCCATCAAGGGTTATCTCGAGAAGCCCTCTTAACACATAGATAAACTCTTCACCTTCATGAGAGTAGGCATCCTCACTGCTTGCGCCCGGCTGTAAAGTCCATTTCTGACAGTCCATTGCGGCGTCATTGGGCGCCCGTTGTTCAATACGAATATCTGGGCCAAACATGGGGGCAATGCGAGCCTCATCGGAACGTATTACGCCATTTTCCTCACTATTTTTATGGGTGGCCTTTTGCTTTGATAGGGCCGTTACAGTGGTGTCGTAAAATGCCGCGAGTTTGTGAATACTGGCAGCGGAAGCGCCAAGAGATGTGCGTTCCAGCGTGCTGATGAGTGAGGCAGCTATACCTGTTTTGGCGGCAACGTCGCGTAGACTGAGGTCGTTTTTTTTACGCAATACGCGCAGTTGAGGGCCGATATCTCCGTTGCTAGTCGAGGTTGATCCTTTGTTGGTTGCAGGCGTTAACGTGTTTTGTATCTCTGTTGAGCTACGCTGACGTATGGAGCGGATAGCTGCCAGACTCAGGTTTTGCACCACACGTAATCGCTGAATATCACGTACTTGCTCAACATGGTGTTGTGAATATAAGCGTTGACCTGTTTTTGTGTAGTCAGGTTTGATCAGATCATGTTGCTCCCAGAACCTAAGCGTTGAAGCGCTGATACCACATAGGCGAGCTACATCGGCAATGCGCAGGTGAGGCGGTGTGAGTTGGTCTTGGGTCATGGCTAGGCAGCGACTACTTGTAACGTTAGTAGCTTTACTCTATCACCGTTCTGTAGCTTTTGCACAGACCGGTCGGATTTGGCAGCAGGGTAGGCGGTTTGTGTCTTTGCGGCTATCGCTTGATAGCCGCAAATGGATTGTTGTCTAGTGCGGTTGGCGAGTGTCTTTCATGTGTTGGATAAGTTCGAGCAGCTTCACTTCAAAAGCTTCTACAGAAGCGAACTCCAAATCTTCTGTCGTCATCGGTGTGCTGCCTTTGAAGGATACATTTTCGAGACGACAGTGGCCGGTTTCCAAAACTGTAATTCTTGTCATGTTCTGGCGATTGTCCAGATCAATTCTCAGAAAAGGGGTGTTGTCTGGCCCCGAGTAGACATGACGGTAATCGACGCCCTGGTCAGGTAACTCTTGGAAATGGTGGTTTAAGTGTCGTTCAAATCCCTGGCCTGAAATTAGGTCGCTGAATGTGTTCTCCATTGGGGGCTCCGTCGTTTTTTTATGTGTTGGGTAATAAATGTGTAATGGCGCGTAGTGTAAACCAGAAAACTACCTATTTGGAGAGTTGTAGCCAGGACAGATAAATAAATACCGGCACTAGCATAAGAATGCCGTACATTGCTGGAGCTATAGTCATAGCGGGGTTTTGCAAAATTGTGCCTGTGATGAGGATTGCGGTACCGCCATTTTGAATCGCTTAGTCAGGGTCGAGGCAGCCAAGTTGTTGCGATAAAAACACTGCTATAAACGAAATAGAAGCGCCCGGTTAAAGGCGTTAGACGCTGGCGCTCGCGGTGCGATGCGGTTAATAGTTTGAGTGGTTGAAACACCACAAATGCTGACAGCATCAGCGTGATAACCCCGTTTAGAAGGTCGCTCAAATAAAGTAAAACACTGAATGAATACAACAATATGACGAGACCGTAATAAAGTTTTTTTCCCACGTTGTAACCGAGGCGAACACATAGCGTTCTCACACCATCAGAACTATCCTGTTCAAAGTCGCGAAGTTCGTTGCTTAGCAGCAAAAGTGAGGATAATAGGCTAAAGGGAATCGATAGCCACAGCACAGCCCAATGATAGGTGCCTGAAATTACATAATATGAGCCGCCAATTAATAAAATGCCCATCAGTAGAAATACCAAAATAACGCCCAGACCACGAGCTTTGTAATTAATCACGCTCCCCGTATAGCCCCAAGCACCCAATAAGCCAAGTAACCCTAATAACAAAAGCGGCCACCCCCTAATGCTCACCATGTAACAGCCGATTAATACTACGAGTAGCATCAAGCCCAGCCCAATTCTTGAGTTACGTTTAATCTCGTCTTGATGTTGAAGGCTTAAACTTTGATCCAGTAAATCTCGGTGGTCATTCATTAGGTTGACGGCTATTTGCAGAATGATACCCGTGAAAATAACAAGAACAACTAAAGGGGTGTTGCTGAAACCTTCAAGCAACGCAAGACTAACCCCCAGGCCACAGACCGCAATTGCGACAATTAGGGAGAAGGGACGTAGGGCTGTAAGGAAATCGGTTTTATGTGGCATAAGGTGAATAGGTTGTTAATTATATCGTTAACTACATTGGCTTCTTTTTAAGCTTCTGTGATTAACGCCTCAACGCGGTCTTCGAAGTCCACCTCTATGGGTTTTGTTAGCGTATCATTGCATCCTGACATGATGGCCTTTTCACTATCAGCACTCATAACTGATGCAGTAACAGCTACGATCAAGCCCTGGTACCCTTTTTCTCGTAGCTTTTTTGTCGCCTCATGGCCATCCATTACGGGCATGTGCATATCCATTAGGATCAGGTCGTAACTTCCTGTCTGCGCTTCTTTAAACGCCTCTAGGCCATTCTCAACATGTTCGACTTGATGATCACGCATCGTTAAACGCAAAGTAATCATCCGAGCAATGAAGCTATCGTCTTCTGCGAGTAATATTTTGGCCATTGCTTAGTTATCCTTTAACTAACGGTAAATGTGAAGGTTGTCCCAACGCCATGTGTGCTGGTTACCTGAATGGACCCACCATGTAATTCCACTAGCTTTTTGCAGATGGCAAGTCCAAGCCCCGAACCGCCGACTTTTCGGGTTGATGAGTCATCGATCTGGCGGAAGGTATCGAAAATAAAGGGCAACTCAGCTTCAGGAATTCCAATGCCTGTGTCAGATATTTGAAATGTAATACAGTCGTCCTTTTTACATGCGCTAACCGTAATACTTCCTGTATGAGTGAATTTCAAGGCATTTCCAATTAGGTTGATGAGAATCTGCCGTAAGCGCAGCTCATCTCCCTTGAATTTGAAGTCTTCAACGTTACTGTGTATGTGAAGGTATTTTTGTTGTGCTTGGTGCTCAAACCTTTGCACAACCTCAAAAATCAGAGGCTGAATACGGATCTCTTTTAATTTCAGCTCCATTTGTCCCGCTTCGATTTTGGAAATATCAAGGAGATCGTTAATCATTGCCAACAGGTGCTGCCCTGAGCTATCCATATCGTCAGCAATCTGCGTTACCAGTTCAGGAGAAGGTGCTTGTTTACGGTTTTTTAATACGGGCAAATAACCAAGAATCACGGTGAGCGGCGAGCGTAATTCATGGCTCATGATGTTTAAAAAAGCTGACTTCTGTTGATTAGCTTTTTCGGCCGTCTCTCGGGCTTCACACTGTGCTTTTTCCGAGAGTTTGTGTTGAGTGATATCTATTTTGGTACCAATCATTCGTAATGCTCGTTTTTTATTGTCGAACAGCACGGTGGCGGTTGCGTGGAGGTGGCGCTCTTGACCATTGGGCCAAAGGATACGAAATTCAGTATCAAAAGGCGCTCCGCCATTAATAGCCTCGTTTAACTCGGTCTCTGCGCGAACGGAATCATCAGGGTGCAGCGCTTGCAGCCAAGCCTCGAAGGTACCGGGGAACTGTTCACGCTCTACACCGTAAAGTGCAAGCATGCGTTCATCCCAGACGAGTTCGCCTGTGATGACGTCATAATCCCAGACACCAATATTTCCTGAGCGAGCAGCCAAATCCAGACGATTCTTAACATCAAGTAATGCCTGTTCATTTTTTTTAATTTCTGTCAGATCGCTAATGGTTCCAACATAGAGGATTTTGTTGTCGATATGAGCTTCGCCGACCGCTAAGTGGATGGGAAAGGTATGACCATCCTTGTGCTGGCCAACAACTTCTCGTCCGCTGCCGATAATTTGATTTTCACCAGTTTGCTTATGATGTAATAAGTATCCATCGTGCTCGGAACGATAGGGCTCAGGCATTAGCATCATGACATTTTGGCCGATGACTTCTTCACCGCTATAGCCGAACATCTTTATTGCAGCGGGACTGAATAAGCTGATATTTCCTTTTTCATCAATAGTAATAACCGCATCTACAGCATTCTCTACGATGCTACGGTTGAGCTGCTCACTTGACTGTAGGGCTTGTGTGCGCTGTTCAACCAGCTGGCTGATAATTGATGTTCTACGTGTAAGAGTATGAATGTATGCGGTGAGTAATAGGGTAAGGGTTATACCAGTAGCTAGGACAAACCAATGGTTTTTTTCTTTGTGCTGCGCGATAAATTTGGGTGTGGTAATACTGGATAACTTCCAGCTGCGGTTGGCAAAATGAATGAGACGACTTGTTCGCCATGTTTGGCTGGCAAGTGGTTCTGTTGGAACTTCTGTTGATTGCCTGAGCAGTAAGTCGGGCTGGTTCTGGTTCGTGACGTCGGTGATTTCAAATTGTAATGGGGCTAACCGTTTTTTTATCGGTTTTATCGCAGCCTCAAAGAGATCACCAATTCTGAATACGCCAAGGGCAAATCCCTGGAAATTTGTTTGCTGTGGATCTGTTTCACCTTCTGCCAGCTTAAAAATGGGATGAAATATTAAAAATCCCTTTTGTTGTTCCTTTTCCTGCAGCAGAGTAATACTGGCAGTGGCTTGGGGTTGCCGCGTTTGTCTTGCTTTCTCCAAACTAACCTGGCGTTTTTCATTGGATGCTAGGTCGAAGCCCAATGCTGCTTCGTTAGATATTACCGGTTCAACATAATAGACGGGAAAATATTCTGAACGCTCAGTTGCCGGAGTCATTTTTCCTAGAGGGTTGCGTTCTTTAATGACGTAATCTTGGATGCCATCTTGAATAGCTCGGTTACGATAGGTTTCACGATCACTGTCTCGAATATGTGGAACCCATTCCAGTGCCTGAATTGCTGTATGAGACGTGAGTGCTTGTTTGGTAAATAAAGCAAATCCATCTCTGCTGACAAAGGAAGAAGCCAAAAATAGCCCACTGATGCTCGATAACACGCCTTGGCTGATTTCCAGTTCTTTCGTCAGTGCATTGCTGGCTAGATCGGTAATACGATTTTGCTCGATTTGGACAGCCCGGACCTCTAATTCAGAGGCAACTTGAAACCCGATATAGCTCATTAGCAGGCCGGCGATTAAGACGCTCCATGAGACCCAATGGGCGATAAATTCTTGCAGCCACTTTTTCAAGACTGACACTCTTCGTGTAAAGTGATTTGGTTACGGCCGTTGTCTTTTGCTTGATAGAGCGCCTCATCGGCAGCATCGATTAACTGTTTATCTTGCTTAATGCCTTCAGCGCTGGCGATACCTGCGCTGAAGGTGCAAGAGAATTTTTGGTCACCTGTTTGGAATGTTAATTGTGCAAAGCGTGTGCGTATATCATCTAATATTGCATACGCGATGTTAGCTTGAATGTCTGGCATGATTATGCCGAATTCCTCTCCGCCATAACGGCCAACTTGATCAGACTTACGCAATCGTTGCTTTAACATGTGTGCAAGAGACTTGAGTACTTGATCTCCAGTTGGGTGGCCATAGCCGTCGTTAACATGCTTGAAATGGTCTAGATCGATCATGATGTAACAAAGTGGGTAACCCTGCCGCTGACTACGGGCTAACTCAGACTCTAATTTTCTCTTCAATGCCAGTTGATTGAGTAATCCTGTTAAGCCATCGTAATACATTAGCCGACTTAGTTTTCTGGAACGCTCGATTCTTGATGTTGCTGCGCTGACGAGATGGCTGTCGGGTATTGGTTTTTTTAGGAAGTCATCACCTTGTTGCAATGCTGTTAATTGAATGTCCCGGTCAGATTCAGAGGAGAGGAAAACGATGGGCGTGCTGAAATGGGTTTGATGTTGACGAATAACCTGGGCAATTTCTAACCCGGTTATTCCGGGAAGGTGGAAATCGAGCAGGATTAATTCTGGTTTAAAATTTTCAAGTTTGTCGAAAATACCAGAAGGTTCAATCAATACTTCCGTATGGATGCCAGCCTGACGTAACACTAGGCTGTAGTAGCTCACTAGATCCTGAGAGTCGTCCAGCAATAGAACCCGGTAAGGTTCATTTTTTACACGCTGAGTCATGCGGTCAAGCTGATCTAGTAGCAGTGAAATATCGACAGGTTTGTTGAGATAGGCCGCTCCTCCTGCTTGCACTACTGCAAGGCGTGAATCCCAGTCTGTACGGGCAGAAATAAACAGCACAGGAATAGGTTCTTTTTGAGTGTGATCTAAATAGGCAGCAAAGTCAGTGCCTGCTAGAGGACCCTCTGGCAACATAATGTCGAGTATCAGGGCGGCGGGTATTTCCTGCTCTATTGCAGTTTTTGCTGATGATGTAGAAGGAAAAAGGCGTGGCTTAAAACCATGTTGTTTGAGATGAAGACAAAGGTTGCCACCTAAGACGTCGTCGTCATCCACTATATACACTAATCCATCTGATGGTGGGTGATTGGAGACCGTGTTGTGTAACGTATGGTTGGGCGTACCTTCGTCTGCGCCTTTATTTATCAACGTATGTAATTGTTGTAACTCACCGCAAATGGAAGCAATGAGTCTGTCATCAGGCTGGGTGTTCTGGTTGACAAACTCTAGGAGAGATAACTCTATTTGACGTAATTGTTCGCCTAAACGATTAAAGCCAAAGCTGCCCGAAGAACCACCGAGGCTGTGGATTTGTCGGAATATTTTCTTTAGATGAAGGTTGGGGTCAGGACTGACATCCAGTGTATTGATATCCGCAATCATTAGATCAATACGTTCAGTCAATGTTGCTGCAAATATTGCCTGTAATTCCTTGAGCTGTTGCTGGATCTGTTTTTTGTCCGGCACCCCATCTCCCTCTTACAAGCATATAGATTTAAAAGTGTAGTCTTTTAAATCTATATTGTCAGGCATGCTGAAAATGTATTTTAAAGCGCTATACGAGGGGTTATTTAGTGTTTTATTATTGAATGAAGGGAAATATTTTATATGCGAGGGATGCAGTGATAAGTGCCAATATTTTAATTATTGAGGATGATGCACTTGAAGCGGAACACCTAAAGTTACACTTGCTGCAAGCAGGACATCAGGTCGTTGACGTAGTGAATACTGGTGAACAGGCCATAGCAAGAGCCAAGCAAGGCGGAATTGACCTTATGATGGTTGATATCGTGTTGAGTGGTGAGATAGATGGCATTGATACAGTCCAAAAAATCCGTGAACAGGATGACATACCTGCTGTTTTTCTGAGTGCCCATGTCAATGACGAACTTCTGTTAAGAGCAGAGCAGACTCGTCCCTTCGCTTACCTTCTAAAGCCTTATCGGCAACGTGAAATGGAATTCATGGTTAACATGAGTATCACTCGTGCTCAATTTGAAAAAGACTTAATGGAACGGAGGCTTTCTGCGGAAGCCAAGTTGCTCGAGGCATATGCCGTTGTTCAGCATACCCATGAAGGAGTGGTGGTGGCGGATACGGGTAATATCATCACTTCTGTTAATCCTGCTTTTACTCGCATCACAGGCTTTGAAGCCGATGATGTCGTTGGTCAAAAGATTTCAGTATTGGGTAATAGCAGATCTGCGCGAGATTTTTATTTGGGTATTGGCAATTCGGTTCAAAGGAGCGGACATTGGCAGGGAGAGATAGATAATCTTCGCAAGAATGATGAAAGCTATCCTGCGTGGCTGACAATTGACCCTATTTACAGTTCTGATGGTTCCCTTAACCGATATGTGGTTATTCTTTCAGATATTACTCAAGCAAAACATTCTGAGGCTGAACTGGAGCGCCTCGCTCATCATGATCCCTTAACCGGGTTGCCTAATCGTCTATTGTTATTATCGCAGTTACGTCACTCCTTACTTTCGGCCGAACGAAACGACCGTGTTTTTGCGGTGCTTTATATTGATCTGGATCGCTTTAAACTGATCAATGATAGCCTTGGTCATGAAGTGGGTGATCAGGTATTGAAGGTCGTCGCACGCAGATTTAAAAGTCAGCTGCGAGAGATTGATATGGTGGCTCGTTTGGGGGGAGATGAATTTGTAGTGTTGTTAGAAGGCATTGAAGACCCTCTTGATGCTTTTCTGGTTGCGGAGAAAATGGTTCGCTCATTACAGGTGCCGGTACAAGTAAAAGAACATGAATTTCTTTTGTCATGCAGTATTGGTATCGCTATCTATCCAAAGGATGGCGGAACAGTTGAAGAGTTGCTGCGCGATGCGGATTCAGCTATGTATCGGGCAAAAAGAGAGGCTTTAAACAATATAATCTTCTACACAGAAGAGATGACAAAAGAGGCAAACCATCGGCTCAACTTGTTTAACGAATTAAGGCTTGCGGTCAAAAACAATGAATTTGAACTGTATTTTCAGCCGCAGATCAATATGCAGACTGGCGCCTTGTGTGGAGCAGAGGCTTTGATTCGTTGGCATCATCCCGAGCGAGGGTTGATAGGACCGCTTAGCTTTATTCCTGAGGCAGAAGATTCGGGGCTGATTCTTCCTATAGGTGAATGGGTGTTGCAGGAGGCCTGTAGCATAATGAAATTCTGGTTAGATCAGGGTATTGATTTTGGCCGGATTTCAGTCAACGTTGCTGGACCACAATTACAAAGTGGTCGTTTATTTGTAACGGTCCAGAAGGCTTTGCGACAATCGGGACTTGACCCTGAGCGATTGGAGCTAGAACTTACGGAAACCTATGTCATGGAGCTTATTGAATCCCATTCAAAAACCCTGAGTTCTTTGCACTCTTTGGGGGTGGATATTGCTATTGATGACTTTGGGACAGGCACCTCAAGTTTGAGTCGGTTAAAAAATTTACATATTGATAAGCTTAAAATTGATCGTTCTTTTGTGGTGGATATCCCTGCGGACAAAGACGACGAAGCGATCGCACGAGCAATTATCGCCCTGGCTAACTCATTGGGTCTTAGTGTGATTGCTGAGGGTGTGGAGACAGAAGAGCAGAAACAGTTTTTTCTGGAAGAGAACTGCAATCAGGCACAGGGTTATCTTTTCAGTAAACCGCTTACTAAAGATGAATTTGAATTATTTGCATTGTCGTTGAGCTGAGGTTGTAGAAATCTTTTTTTTGCCCAAAAACAAGCTGTTATCAAGCTTGTCCTGGTGCTTTTAGTTACGGGATAAACTTTTTTGCTTGTTAACATTCACCATATCCTCCGCCTCCAGGGGTTTCAATGACAATAATATCCCCAGCGGCCATTTGCGTTTGATCCGTAGCTTTCAATTTCTCAATCTGGCCGTTGTGACGTTCAACATAGTTTTTACCAACCAAGGCCTGCTGGCCTCCTGCGGTCCCGAAGGGGGCCGTTTCTCTATGTGAAGAAAGGATGGCTGCATTCATGTTTTGTAAAAATTCGATACGCCGAATCACCCCGTTGCCGCCTTGATACATGCCTGCGCCGCCTGAATTTTCTCTAATGCAGAAACCGTCGACCCGAACAGGGAAGCGCCACTCTAATACTTCAGGATCGGTGAGACGTGAGTTGGTCATGTGCGATTGCACGGCACTGGTGCCGTCGAAGCCCGGCCCTGCACCTGTGCCGCCACTGATTGTTTCGTAGTATTGATATTGCTCGTCACCAAAGGTGAAGTTGTTCATGGTGCCTTGAGCGGCTCCTACAACCCCCAGCGCGCCGTATAACGCGTTAGTGATCCACTGTGAGGTCTCTACGTTACCGGCCACTACTGCGGCAGGATATTGAGGGTTGAGCATGGAGCCTTCGGGAATGATGATATTGAGCGGTTTCAGACAGCCCTGATTCATCGGGATGTCATCTTCCACCAGCGTGCGGAATACATACAACACGGCGGCGTAACAAACGGCTGAAGGTGCGTTGAAGTTGCTGGGCAGTTGATCTGATGTGCCAGTGAAGTCGACCGTGGCGCTGCGCATTGTTTTATCTACGTTAATGCTTACTTTTATGGTGGCTATGCCATCGATATTGTAGGTGAACCGGCCGTCTTCCAGTGTGTCTATCACACGCCGTACTGCCTCTTCGGCGTTGTCTTGCACGTGTTCCATGTAGGCGATGACGACGTCCTGACCGAACTGGTCGATCATGCGCCACATTTCCTGTACGCCTTTTTCGTTGGCGGCAATCTGCGCTTTCAGGTCAGCAATATTCTGATCTGGATTCCGAGCCGGGTAGGGACCACCCCCCAGCATTTCACGAATGGCCGTTTCACGGAAACCTGTTTGATCCACCAAACGGATGTTGTCAAATAGGATGCCTTCCTCTTCCACACTTGTACTGTTGGGCGGCATGGAGCCGGGGCTGATGCCGCCGATGTCAGCATGATGGCCGCGCGAGGCAACATAAAACAGAATATTCAGTCCGTCTTTATCATCTCTTTGTTTTTCATATTCTTGTTTTTGAAAAACGGGCGTAATCACTGTTACGTCAGGCAGGTGTGTGCCGCCGTTGTAGGGAGCGTTGGTGATGAAGACATCTTCAGGGTGAATTTGGGCGGCATGTTGTTTGATGACTGCTTTGACGCTGGCGCCCATTGAACCTAGGTGCACCGGCATGTGAGGTGCGTTGGCGACCAGTTCACCTTGAGGGTCAAAAATAGCGCAGGAGAAATCTAGCCGTTCTTTGACGTTCACCGAGTAGCTGGTGTTTTCAAGAATGGTGCCCATTTGTTCGGCGATGGACATAAACAGGTTATTGAAAACTTCGAGCATAATCGGGTCAACATCGGTGCCGATGGCGGTGCGCTTAGGTAGTGGAACAATACGTTCTAATTCCAGATTACCGAGATCGGATAGAGTTGCTTGCCAGCCAGCCTCGATGATATTTGTACCTGTGGTTTCGAGAATGATTGCAGGCCCCAAAATGGTACTGCCTGCTTGCATGTCATCACGTTGGTAAATGTTGGCTGTTTGGCCGATGGCGCCAGTGAAGAGTTCAGTGGTACTGATAGGGTTGGGGCTCTGCCCGGCAACTGCTTGAGTAAGCTGAGGGCTGTCTTCGCTTTGTTGTAGATTAGGCGCTTCAGAATGCCCTTTGCCAATAATTTCGATGGAAAGCGATTCAATAATCAGAGCCTTTTCCGGCACGATAAAGCCATAGCGTTGTCGGTGTGCATCCTCAAAATGGGTCTGAGTTTCGGCTGCATTACTGAGTACAACGGATAGGGTGGAATCGGTACCGTGGTATTTAACCAGTGCTCTGGTGATGCTGCTAATCGCCGCAGAGCTTATGCCCTGCGCGATAATTTCCTGTTGGCCCTGCTTTATTAGTTTGCCAATAACAGGTTGCAGGTTGTTGATTAGGCTTTGCTCTAGTGGCTCCTCTACGCTGTGTTGATGCAGGCTACGGAAATCCGCCAGACCCATACCGTAGGCGGACAAAACCCCGGCCATTGGATGCAAAATAACTTTCTTCATGCCAAGAGCATCCGCAACACGACAGGCATGTTGACCGCCTGCGCCCCCAAAACTGCACAGGCTGTAATGACTGATGTCAAAACCACGTTGTGTGGAAATTTCCTTAATTGCATTTGCCATGTTATCGATGGCAATTTTCAAGAAACCTTCGGCTACTTCAGTGGGCGGCATATCGCGCCCGGTTGTTTGTTTTATCTTGTTAGCGAGGTCGATAAATTTTTGTATGACAGCTTTTTTATCCAGCGGCAGATCGCCGTTAGGGCCAAAGACTTTAGGGAAGTATTCAGGATCAAGTTTACCCAACATCAGGTTGCAGTCGGTGATGGTCAGGGGCCCCCCACGACGGTAACAGGTGGGGCCTGGATTAGCGCCAGCAGAGTCTGGGCCGACACGGAAACGATTGCCATCAAAGTGCAGAATCGAACCACCGCCAGCAGCGACGGTATGAATTTTCATCATTGGCGCGCACATGCGTACACCAGCGACTACTGAGTTGAAGCTGCGTTCGTATTCACCATTAAAATGCGATACATCGGTGGAGGTGCCGCCCATGTCAAAGCCGATGATGGTGTTGTGTCCCGCTGCCTGGCAGGTTTTTACAGCGCCGACGATGCCTCCGGCGGGGCCAGAGAGGATACTGTCTTTGCCTTGAAACGAATCGGCGCTGACTAGCCCACCGTTTGATTGCATGAACATCAGCTGGGTGTCGCCCAGTTCTGTGGCCACTAGATCAATGTAGTGGCGAAGGATAGGGGACAGGTAAGCATCAACAACCGTCGTGTCGCCGCGACTGATCAGTTTCATCAGAGGGCTGACTTCGTGACTGGTGCTGATCTGAGTGAAACCAATTTCTGAAGCAATTTCAGCCAAGCGTTTTTCGTGAGCTGGATAACGGTAGCCGTGCATCAGTACGATGGCGATGGAACGAATACCGTTGGCATAAATTGCGCTTAATTCATTACGGGCTTGCTGTTCGTTAAGTGTCTTAACAATTTCGCCGTTAGCGCCAAGGCGCTCTTCAACTTCTGCAACTTCGCTATAAAGTAATTCAGGCAGCTTAATATTAAGATCAAACAGCCGAGGACGATTTTGATAGGCAATGCGTAAAGCGTCTTTGAAACCCTGAGTGATGAGTAATGCCGTAGGCGTACCTTTGCGTTCCAGCAGCGCATTGGTGGCGACTGTGGTCCCCATTTTGACGGCTTGAATTTTCTCTGCGGGAATGGGGGTGTTATTGCTGATTCCCAACAGGTCACGAATGCCTTGCAGGGCTGCATCTGGATAGCTTTCCGGGTTCTCTGACAGTAGTTTGTGTGTGTGATATTCACCCTTAGGAGATAAGGCCACAATATCTGTGAAGGTGCCACCGCGATCGATCCAAAATTGCCAGAGTGTCAGTTGTGTCATATAAAGAGTATAGATAATTGATTTGAGTTGTTTCTGTGCCAACAGAAAGTGCGCTATTGTAGCGCAATTACCATTTCAGATTTTCACAAATCGGGTTTTTAGAATTGTATCAAGGGGACATCTTTGTGACCAACAGCACGATGACAAATGATAAAGCGCAGTGCATTAAAAAATTAGAAGAATTTATCACCGAGCGTTTAAAAGAATCGGAGCAGGAGGCGGTCACTACGTTTGCCCGTGATTATCTTCATATCGTGCCGAATGATGACATCCAAGGTAAAGCACCAGAAGATATTTACAGTCAATTGATGAGTGCATGGCAGTTCATGCAGCGCTTTGAAAGTTTAGAGAGTAAACAGCCAAAAATTGAAATTATTAACCCTGGTTGCGCGCAGTATCCTTGGCAGTCCTCCCACACGGTGGTGATGCTGATGCAAAAGGATATGCCTTTTCTGGTGGATTCAGTGCGCATGCACCTTGCTTCACGGCAGTTGACTATTCACTCAGTTCAAAATCTGGTGTATCAGGCGCAGCGTACAAAAACGGGTGTATTGAAGCAACGTGCGACTTGCACCTATGAACAAGGCTGCCCGATCGATTTGAAGGGCTATCAAACAGAAGCCTTTATGTTCTTTGAAATTGACCGCATTGCCGGTGATGAAGTGCTATCAACGTTGGTACATGAGCTCGAAGATGTTTTATCTGATGTGCGCGCAGTGGTTAGTGATTTTGGTGGTATGGAAGGTAAAATCCAATCTATTATCAATGGCTTAAAGCATAATTCTCCAGCACTACCTGATGCTGAGGTTAGTGAGGCGATCGCCTACTTAACGTGGCTGACAGAAAACAACTTCACCTTCCTTGGTTATAAAGAATACAAACTGGGCAAGAAGGGCGGGCGTGATGTTATTCGCCATGTCAATGATTCCGAACTGGGGCTATTACGCCATAGGACTGAGTCCACCAAGGAAAAATTCATCGACACGTTGCCTCAGGATGTCAGCGAGTATGTGATGGAGTCACGGCTGATAACCTTTGCCACCTCAGGTACTTTATCGCGGGTTCATCGGCCTGTTTATCCGGATTACATTGCTGTCCGACAGTTTGATAAAGAGGGAAATGTGATTGGCGAATGTGGCTTCCTGGGTTTGTATACATTGGCGGTTTATACGGAAAAGACCCGTAATATTCCTATTCTTCGTAATAAAGTCGATGCAGTGATGCGTCGCTCGGGTTTATATCCTTTTACGCATGCGGGAAAAGACTTGCTGCGAGTATTGGAAACCTTTCCGCGCGAGGAGTTATTTAAAACAGATCTCGATGAGCTTTTTGCAACCACAATCGGCATTGCCCAAATTAAGGAACGTCAACAAACTCGTTTGTTTGTGCGTCGAGACCATTTTGGTAAATTTGTCTCTTGTCTGGTGTACATGCCCAGAGATATTTACGATTCTGAAATTCGTAAGAAAGTTCAGCAAATTCTATGTAAAACCTTTAAAGCGCTGAACTCAGAGTTTACGACCTATTTTGGGTCCTCTGTGCTGGTGCGGACGCATTTTGTATTACGTACAGATCCAGAAGAAGTGGTTGATTTTGATGTGGCAGCATTAGAGCAAGCCATTATCAAAGTGACGCGCTCTTGGCAGGATGATTTAGTCCAAAACTTGATTGATGTGCACGGTGATGAGCAGGGTACGGCCTACGCGCAACGCTACCGCAGCGCGTTCTCTCTCAGCTATCGTGATGATTTTACACCTGCAATTGCGGTTGCTGATGTGCAGCATGTGGAATCACTCAATGATGAAAAACCACTGGCGTTGTGTTTCTATCAGCGTGATGGCGAATCGCCTGATCGCGCACACTTCGCTTTGTATCAACGTGATGAGCAGCTGACGTTATCGGACATTATTCCCATCTTTGAAAATATGGGTTTGAAAACGCTTGGCGAACATCTTTATAAAATCGTCGACGATGATGGCGTAGTGGTGTGGAAGCACGATTTCAGCCTGCAATACATCATTGGCGATGAGCTTGATGCTAAGGCACTGCGTGATGTTTTCACTAAAGCCTTCGTACGTGTTTGGCACAATAATGCTAGCAACGATGCCTTCAACCGCTTGGTATTAGCGTTGGGGCTGAACTGGCGTGAAGTGTCTTACCTACGTGCCTGCGCGCATTACCTCAAGCAAATCCGTTTGGGTTTCAGTCAGGCTTATTATGCCGATACACTGTTGCGTTATCCTTCGATGGCGTTGGCATTGGTACATCACTTCAATACTAAGTTTGATCCTGGTTTGGCGCTCAGCATTGATGACCGTAAAGATCAGTTGGAAGCACTAGAAATGGCTTATTTGTCGTCGCTTGATGACGTACAAAGCCTCAGCGAAGATCGCGTGTTGAGAAATTACCTGTTACTTAACAAGGCAATGCTGCGCACCAACTTTTTCCAACCGGGTACTGATGGTCGTTTGAAGAAGTATTTCTCCTTTAAAATTGATCCACATCAGCTGCCGGATATTCCTTTACCTCGCCCCATGTACGAGGTGTTTGTTTATTCCAACCGCGTTGAAGGTGTTCACCTGCGCGGCGGTAAGGTGGCCCGTGGCGGGCTACGTTGGTCTGACCGTGTAGAGGATTACCGTACGGAAGTTTTGGGTCTGGTGAAGGCGCAACAGGTTAAAAACCCGGTGATTGTACCGGTGGGTGCTAAGGGGGGCTTTGTAGCTCAACGCGCGCAGGAAATGACCGATCGTGAGTCGTTCCAACGAGAAGGCATTGCCTGTTACAAGATCTTTATCCGTGGTTTGCTGGATATTACCGATAACCTGCAAGCTGGGGCAGTGATTCCGCCACAGGATGTGATGCGCTACGATCCTGATGATCCCTACCTGGTAGTTGCTGCCGATAAGGGCACGGCAACCTTCTCCGATATCGCCAACGAACTGGCTTGTCGCTATGACTTCTGGCTGGGTGATGCCTTCGCTTCCGGTGGCAGTCAAGGTTATGACCACAAGGGCATGGGTATTACCGCTAAGGGTGCTTGGGTATCTGTACAGCGCCATTTTCGCGAACGTGGCATTGATATTCAATCCTCTGACTTCACCGTGGTGGGCATTGGTGGCATGGCTGGTGATGTGTTCGGTAACGGCATGTTGCTGTCTAAACACATTCAATTGGTGGCGGCTTTCGATCACATGAATGTCTTTATTGATCCGAATCCAGACCCCTCCAGCAGCTTCGTTGAGCGTGAACGACTTTTCAATATCGGTCATGTGGGTTGGGAAGATTACAACACCAAACTGATTTCCAAGGGTGGCGGCGTATTCTCGCGTGCTGCCAAATCGATTGAAATCACACCGGAAATGCAAAGCCGTTTTGATATTTCCGAAACCAGCTTGACCCCTAATGAGTTGATTAACCGTGTTCTGAAGGCACAGATTGATCTACTCTGGAATGGTGGTATTGGCACATATGTGAAATCCAGCAACGAAACCCATGATGATGTGGGTGATCGTGCCAATGATAGCCTGCGCATTAACGGTAATGATGTACGTGCGAGAGTGATTGGCGAGGGTGGCAACCTGGGTATGACACAGCTGGGCCGTATCGAATACGCTCAGAATGGTGGTGCGATCAATACTGACGCGGTCGATAATGTAGGCGGCGTGGATTGTTCTGACCACGAGGTTAACATAAAAATTCTACTTAACGAGGTAGTCGCTGAAGGCAAACTGACAGAGAAGCGTCGTAACAACCTGCTTGTGAAGATGACTGATGAGGTATCTGAACTGGTGCTGCGTAACAGCTATTGTCAGACCCGTTCGTTGAGTATCGCCCGTAATCTGGCGCGTTCTCACGGTGATGAATTCCGTCGCTTTATCGGCGGGCTTGAGGATAGTGGCCGCTTGGATCGGGAGTTGGAATTCCTACCCTCTGATGAAGTGCAGGTTGCAAGATTGGCTCAAAACGAAGGTTTAAGCCGCCCTGAATTGGCGGTAGTACTGGCCTACGCGAAATCCGAGTTGAAGGATGTGCTGGCCGAATCAGGTATTGCCGATGATCCCTATCTGGCCAAACAGATTGTGACGGCCTTCCCGGCAACACTGGAGCAGCAATACCCAGAAGAACTGCATGGCCATCGCCTGCGGCGCGAAATTATCGCCACCGAATACGCCAATGAAATGGTGAACTACATGGGTATTACCTATGTGGAACGCATGATGCAGGCTACCGGATCGACGGCCGGGCAGGTGGTACAGGCCTATGTTGCCGCGCGTGATATTTTTGGCATGTTACCACTCTGGAAAGAGCTGGAAACGCTGGATTACAAAGTGCCATCACAATTACAAATGACCATGATGAAACGTGTTATGCGTATGGTTCGCCATGCCAGCCGATGGTTATTGCAGCAGCGCTATGACAACGTGACGACTGAGGAACTGGTGCAGCACTTTACGCCAGGTGTCGCAACGGTTGCCGGCACATTGCAAAGTTTGCTGTGCGGTGACCTGGCGTCTTTGTGGAAAAGTTCGCAAAGTAAATTCGAAGCCGAAGGTGTACCAACACCACTTGCCCAACAGATTGCCAGTACTGACGAGCTGTATTTTGCATTGGATATTGTTGATGTGGCTAACCGCACTAATAGCAGTGTGGAGCAGACGGCCGGGGTGTTCTTCAACCTGATTAGTCGTCTTGACCTACACCGCTTCCGTCAGGGTGTCAGCCGTCTTGATGTGGTTAATATCTGGCACAGTAAAGTACGTGATGTGTTCCGTGATGATGTGGATCTCCAGTTGCGTATTCTTACCAAATCGGTGCTGCAGTTTGATAGCAAATCTCAAAAAAATCCTGAAGACAAAGTGAGCAGCTGGTTGGATGCACAATCCAAACAATTGGCTCGTTGGCAGGAAATTCAAAATGCACTGCGTGAGCAGGAGCAGGATGAAGTGGATATTCCAATGTACACCGTTGCGATTCGTGAGCTGGTTGAGTTTGGCCGTTCTACCAATACAGAGTTGGATGTTTAACTCTCAGATTTAAGAAAAGTGTCATTTAAAATAGCAGGAGGGACCTTAAGTGTTTAAGGTTTCTCCTCGCAATTTAAGTGGACATAGCTCTTACGTTATCAAGACCTTCATATCTATAGTTATTAATTAGTTTATGCGTGAAGTAACCATTAGTATTTCAATTTCGGCCCAGGATTACCTGGCTCATTATCAGGGCACTGTTAATGAGGTGGTGGCCCGTAGCAGTGATGGGCGAAACATCCGTTTCCCCAGCACCATTTTGCAACCATTTGTCAGCCATGAGGGTATTCATGGCCGATTTGTCATTAATTTTGATAGCAGTAATAAGTTTCACAGCATCAAAAGAATTGGATAAAAAGGAAACCGGAAAATAATAAAAATAGTTCCCCCGGTTCCCTCTCAAAAGGGGAAATTCCTTAGCACTTTTACCAGCAAATTCCTTCGTAGTTATTGTCTCTAGAGACTTGCTCAGTAAGACGCACTAAGTCAATCACGGGTTTAGTTTGCTTTGCTTTGACGGCTATTTTTGCTGCATAGTCATCTGCGTGAGCAATGACCACTACATCGGATTGTATTATTAGCGTATCGGACATCGCACAGTGAGAATTTGCTAAGTTTCGATGGTCACGGCAAAGCTGATCCCTCATGCGAGGCGTATTCATGTTTGGGTCAAAATAACGGACTTTGTAGCCCAAAAATTGCAGTACTTTTGCCAGCTTAAGGGATGGACTTTCACGCAAATCATCGGTGCCTGATTTAAATGTTAGACCGACGATGCCAACGGTTTTTGGATGATAATTTTCAATAATCTCGATTGCATGCCCAATATGACGTTTATTCGTGATGGGCAAACTATTGATTAGAGGTAGATCAACGCCCAAGGACGCAGCTAAGTGGGAAATACCCCGAGTATCCTTGGGTAGACAGGAACCACCGTAAGCGAAACCAGGTTTCAAGTAATAAGGAGATAGATTTAGCTTGGTATCCTTAACAAAAATATCCATCACGTCGTGACTATCGATTCCTACTGCCTTACACAAACGACCGACTTCGTTGCCGAAGGATACTTTTACTGCATGCCATGTATTATCGATGTATTTCACAAATTCTGCGGCCTCTAGGCTGGTCTGGATTGGCTCACCTTCGACGTCTTTATATAACTTGGCGGCATAGTTACCACTGCGTTTATCAAAACAACCGATTACAGTTTTAGGCGGTTGGTAAAAATCTTCGATAGCTGTACTTTCCCGTAGAAACTCAGGGTTGAAACAAACGCCGAAGTCTTCACCACAGACTTTACCTGAAATATTTTCCAGAATAGGAATCATAACGTTCCGGGTAGTTCGTGGTGGTGTTGTGCTACGAAACATAATTAGATGGTAGGTCGCTTTAATTTTTAAAGCCTTGCCAAGTTGCTCTGAAGCTTGGCGTAAGTAAGTGAGATCGCAAGCGCCATCAAGACTGCTTGGTGTACCAACACTGACTAATGTGACATCGGTATTGAGTACGGCGTCAATCGTATCGCTTGTTGCTGTAAGCAATTCTTTTTCATGTGCTTTAGCCAGCAGCTCGGATAAACCTTTTTCTACGATAGGAGAGAGCCCATTGGAAATGGATTCGACCTTGTTTGCATCAGGGTCAACACCAATAACGGAATGGCCAAGGTCTGAAAAACAAGCCGCAGATACCGCCCCCACATAACCCATTCCTAAAATGCTCAAGCGGGTTTTTTTTACAGCAGGTGCCAGTTTTAAAAGCTCTGTTTTGTCGATTGCTAGAGAGGCTTTTTCCATAACACTCTCGATAAATCCAGGTGCTTTTTCTGGATGATTTGTCATTACTTCATCACCCTGCATGATGTATTCGATATCAACTGAACCGTGAGTATTTTTTGCTGTTGTCATAACGCTCTCCTTATTTCGCTCTTTGTTGAACCAATTAAATGGGCGGTTTGCTATGACTAGAGCAGGCTTTGTGCCAATCGAGATGTGATTCTTTTAAACTCATAAATATCATAGGGTTACGTTATTTTCTTACTTTATTTTTGCTTTATTTTTGATTTTTTTAGCTTTTCATTTTGCGAAAAATTCGCAATTTGCGAACCAATTCGCAACGCAGAATGGTTTACAAGCGTTCGATCATTTTTCAAATCACGTTGAAGCCCTTTAAAACAGGGCTTCTATGAGTTTCACCAGTATCTGGTATGTCTTTTGCTCTAGCTGTTTGTAGCAATATGAATTTATGGAATGCGGATGAACGGGTATTGGAACCATGAAAATTACACGAGAAAAACCCTGTCAAAGACGCCATCACCGAGTCAGTACTCCCTTGGAACTACAGATTCAAGGTGGTGTTTACAGCGCGATTGATTGGAGCCTTGGAGGCTTTCGTATTGCGGGATGGACTGGGGGCACTCAGTGTGTGGGTTCTGAGATAGCGTGTTATTTCAAGCTGCCGTTTCAGGGTTTCGATATAGCCTTTGATCTTAATGTGCGAGTCGTTCACGTTGATGAAAAGCTCGGTCAAATGGCTGCTCAATTTATTAACTTGAGTGATCGCCAAACTGAATTGATGTCTCACTTTATTGAAGATCTGATAAGGGGAGCCATGAGCCCGGTTGAGGACACTATTTTACGTATTGATTCACCGGTTACGCCGGTATCAACCAACCCCGATCCCAGTCCCGCAGATGAGCTTCCTATTAAGCGTTGGCCCACCAAATTGATTGTAATGAGCTCGCTTTATGTAACCGTTGGCTTAGCGCTGTTCCTTTATATTATTTTTATTCTCTACAGTAATTTTTTAAGTCTTGAAGTCGAGTCAGGCGTTGTCGCTGCGCCAATAGAACGCATCATTTCAACAACTGATGGGCGTATAACCGAGGTCAGCGTGGCGCTGGATCACTTGGTTCGTCAAGGCGATGACCTGATGGTCTTGGAGGATGCGTCGATAGAAGAACAAATCTCGCTGGCACGGATAGGTATTGAGCGTAGCCGGGCGTTACTTGCTGCGAAGCGTGAGGAATTGGCACTTGAGCAAGAAAAGCTCAATGACTACCGAAATTTTTCTTACAACAAACTGGAGGAAGCAAAGGCCTACCATGCCTCTATGGTTAAACAATCCGCTCTGGCTGATAAAGACCTATCACGCTATCGCCAGCTGTATAAGAAAAAATTGGTCGCTAAAAAAACCTTTGATGAAACACTCAGCAAACAAGTTCGCCTTGCAGGTGAATTGGAGCTGGCTGTCATTGGATTAAAAACCCGTCGTGATGCCATTGATGCATTGAAGCATGGCCGTTATTTCACCGGCGAGCGTCTGGAGGGGCAAAGCAAGGAAATCAAAGCCGAAGTAGAACGTTTAATGCAAGAGGTTACCCTGTCAACTCAGACAGTGGTTGCTTTGTATGAACGCCGTGATCGATTGAATATTAAAGCGCCCAGTCGGGGTCGCGTTATTGAGATGGTGAAGTCTGCGGGCAGTAGTACAAAACGTGGCGAAACGATTGCGTTGTTTGAACGAGATGAGCAGCGTGTCATCGAGGCTTACCTGACTCAGGACGAAGTGATCAGTGTCAAATTGGCTCAGCCTGCCCGTGTGTATTTTCCTTCTTTGGATATTGCTGTTAACTCAGTGGTGACGGCTATTGATCGCACGGAGGGTTTCTTGCACGAAAAGGAAAGTCGTTACAGCTGGAGAGCTTCTGACGATCGTACCGCCAAAGTGACACTTAAATTCGTGGGTTTAAGCACGTTTAATATTAGGGAAAAATTTACGCCTGGTTTACCCGCTATCGTTGTGTTCCCAAATTTGTCAGCAGGCACATTGGGTGATTTGTTGCGTTCTTTCAGATCACAGACAAGAGCTCATTATGATACGGGTTCAGAAACCCAGCAGCCACTCTCAGAAAAAGAATTGATACTGCGTTCGGAAACGACGCCAGAAGGAGCTCCTAATGGCCTCTCGTTCTAAGCTGCAACAAGCCGCGTTGGTCAGTGGGGCTGGCATTATTGATAGGCCAAACAAATGGCACGTTTGGGTGTTTTATAACCTGTTCCTTTATTTTGGCTGTTGCTTCGTTCTGATGATGTGTGTGCCCAATTCCATTTGGGATCCTCATCTGCGTAACTTCACCATCACCCTCGGTGTGTTGGGGATCTGGCGTTATTCCTGGTGGTTTGTGCATGTCGTGCGCGCTGAAATGTATCAACGCAAGGTTTTTCCAGCCATTCGAACTAACGCTCAGGCTACATGGGACGGGGGTTGGAGGCCCCCCCATGTTCATTTCATGATGACGACCTTTCGGGAACGTCGAGATACCACTGAATTAGTGATTGAAAGTATCTGCCGTGAAGTGCGTGATTGTGGCGTGCCAGCGACGTTATGGCTGGGTTCTGGCGATCGTTATGATGAAGATATCATCAGTCAGTATCTGCGCCAGCATGCGATGGATCTGGATCTTGAGTTTATCATGGTGCGCCAGAATGTCTCCGGTAAACGTATGGCGATTGGCTTGGTATTAAGGGCGATGAGCCGCCGCCGCATTGGCCGTGATGACATCATCGTGTTCATGGATGGCGATGCGATTCTGGCACAGGGTATTTTAAGTCGTTGCGCGCCGCTATTTGCTGACGATCCCGAGCTTCAAGCGGTGACGACCGATGAAGATGTGATCTGCTTTGGCCCTAAGTGGCTGCAAACCTGGCTGACCATGCGCTTTGCCCAGCGCCGTTTAGCGATGCAGTCTCATGCACTGTCAAACAAGGTATTGACGTTAACGGGGCGGATGTCGGTTTTTCGGGCCAATCATCTGACAAAAAATCAATTCATACGCATGCTTGAGGCGGATCATCTTGAGCATTGGTTATGGGGCAAGTTCCGTTTCCTATCCGGTGACGATAAGAGCACCTGGTATTACATGTTACTGCACGATGCCAAGCTGTTGTACGTGCCCGATGCGTTGGTGTACACAGTAGAGGAGGTTGAGGGTTCAGGCATTGAACGCATGACCCAGAATTTCCGCCGCTGGTCCGGAAACATGCTACGTAACGGTACGCGGGCTCTGAAATTGGGGCCACGCAAGGTGGGCTTTTTTATCTGGTGGTGCGTGCTGGATCAGCGTATTGCCATGTGGACCATGCTGGTTAGTCCCATTGTGGCGCTAAATGTCAGCCTGTTGGTTGAGCCGAGTTATATTTTCTCTTACATCATCTGGATTGCGGTATCTCGCATGGCGCTGTCGTTGTTCCTGTACCGTTATTGTGACCAGATTTATATGTCTTTTCCTTTGATTCTCTATTTCAACCAGTTGCTCAATGCGGGGGTTAAGGTCTATTGCATTTTCCGTTTATCCAAGCAGCGTTGGACGAATCGGGGCGATCAGTCTGCAGGTTTCAGCGAAAGTTTTGCCGAGGTGGCTAGAAACTGGATGGCTTTTTATGTGACGACTGTCTGGGTCTGCGCGCTGGTGTTTGGTGTCGCATTATATACCTCGGTATTACAGATGCCTTCTTGGCAAACAATGGTGACGTTTATTTCAGTGGCGGCTAATTTATAGCCGTGTAAGAAACAGGGTCGATTAAAGAAGGAGAGGTGTTATGGCAACAGCAATTAAGCCCATTATTAAGAGTGAGGTTGACGATGTGTTAACCGGTGTTACTGGCCATGTTGTGTTCCCTGACTGTAAGGTTAAAGATACGATCCATGCCTGTTTATCAGCAGAGCCTTACATGGTAGTGCCCGTTGTTCTAGCCGGTGGCGTTGGTAGTCGTTTATGGCCTCTGTCTCGAGAGTTTTATCCCAAACAGTTTATGCCGTTGATAGGTGATGAGCTGTCAATGCTGCAATCAACCTTGACCCGTTTACAGGGTATTGATGGCCTGGCACCACCTATCGTGGTGTGTAATGAGGCGCATCGTTTTTTTGTAGCGGAGCAGTTACGTCAAATTGATATTAACAATGCGCGAATTATTTTGGAGCCAGAAGCGAGAAACACGGCTCCTGCAGTGGCATTGGCGGCCTATGAAGCGCTGGAGAAAGATAAAGACCCCACCCTGCTGATATTGGCAGCGGACCATTTTATTAAATCGGTTGATTCGTTTCATGAGGCTGTTGCTGTTGGTGCTGAGTGTGCTGCAAATGGTCAGTTGGTCACCTTTGGTGTGACGCCGGATCGCCCTGAGACGGGCTATGGTTATATCCGTTGTCAGCAATCAGGACAAAAGTTTCATGCCGTTGAAAAGTTTGTTGAGAAGCCTGATGAGGCGATGGCGCAGGCTTATTTGGACAGTGGTGATTATTTTTGGAATAGCGGCATGTTCATGTTTCGTGCCGGTACGTTATTGAAAGAATTAAAACAGTGGGCGCCGGATATTCAACAAGCCTGTGAAAGCGCCTTTGGAACTATTCATCAGGATCTGGATTTTCATCGGGTTTCTCAGGAATCTTTTCAACAATGTCGCAGTGAATCTATTGATTATGCCGTTATGGAGCAGACTAAAAATGCCGTTGTGGTGCCGCTAGAAAGTGACTGGAATGATGTGGGGGCTTGGTCGGCTATGTGGGATGTTAGTGGTAAGGATACGCTGGGGAACGCTGTTCAGGGTGATGTGATACTGGACGCGGTGAGCAACAGCTATGTGCGTTCTGAGTCAAGGCTGGTGGCTGCACTCGGGGTTGAAGGTTTGGTGGTGGTTGAAACAGCGGATGCGGTGTTGGTGGCGGATAAATCACGTGTTCAGGATATTAAAAAGCTGGTGGAAAAGCTGAAACAGCAAAAGCGCTCAGAATTGCAAAACCATACCGAAGTGTGCCGCCCTTGGGGCTCCTATGAAAGCATTGTCAGCCAGCCAAGGTTTCAAGCCAAACGTATTGTTGTTAATCCCGGTTCCAGTCTGTCTCTACAGTTGCATCATCACCGTGCGGAACATTGGGTGGTAGTGAAGGGTTGTGGCCGCGTAACACGGGGGGATGAGGTGTTTCACCTTAATGAGGATGAATCCACCTATATTCCCGTTGGCATGAAACACCGGTTGGAAAATACCGGCGTTATTCCGCTGGAAATTGTTGAAGTACAGACCGGCAGCTATCTGGGTGAAGACGATATTGTTCGTTTTGATGACTGTTATGGCAGAGCAGAATAGGGACTCTGCTTGTTATGTGCAATTTCCAACACACTAAGTTACTTAACTTTCTTTGGCACTGTAAGCGCCTGGTGATGCTGATGGTGGATATTCTGGTAGTACTTAGGCGGCTCATCTATAGCTGAGTAAAAGAAACGATGTTCGACTAAAAAAGGAGAGGTGTTATGGCAACTGCAATTAAACCCATCTTTGGTAGTAAGGACGACGATGTGCTCACTGGCGGTGCCGGTCATGAGGTCTTTTCGGGCCGTGCGGGTGACGATACGGTGTACGCAAGTAATGGTAATGATGAAGTTTGGGGCGGTAGTGGTGACGATTTATTGTATGGTCAGAAGGGCGCTGATATTTTGTACGGCGGTGGTGGGCCCTCTTATATAGAGTTGCCTCAATTTACGGTGATGGAAGCTTACGAAGGCCGAGTTATTTTTGAAGGCGAAACAGCCGGTTATCGCAACAGTTTGGGAAGTTATAAGGTCGATGAAAATGGCCTGTTCTACGATGAAACGATTCACTTTCCCAATGCCAGCCTGTCCGGTTCCGGGGGCGACCTTACCGCCGGTGTCAGCGAGAGTTCACTGAGCCTGCAAGCGGGTGACCAATTGGGTTTTTTTATTGTGTCGAATGGGTATAGCGTTAACGGTGGTTATAGCGGCATTGACCTTGATTCGGGAGCGTTGGCATTTCGAAATACAGACGGTAGTGCGGCGGGTATCAGTAGCAATAGCCCCGCCTTGTGGCATATCGATGGTAGTGGCTTGGAAACTGAAATTGTTGTTCACAAATACCACACAGCGGCGGGTGTTGATGGTGAGGATTATGGCTTAAATGCTGATGGGCTAGCACACACGGTTGGTTTGGTGAATAGCGATAAAGGGTTTGTGACTTTAGGCTTTGAAGACCTCTATAACGGCGGTGACCTGGATTTTGATGACTCGGTTTTCAGTATTGATATTGGTTCGTCCAATGCACGGGTATTAGACCCTAATGTGCCGGCAGCCGAGGGAAGTGAAGATGCTGACGGTGATGGCGTAAGTGATAGTGGTGGCACGCCAGAGGCAACCGTAACAGAGAACGATACGCTGTATGGTGGTACCGGTCATGACGAGGTGTATGGACGGAGCGGTGATGACTATTTAAATGGCAATGATGGCCATGATGAACTTTATGGGGGTTCGGGCAGTGATAACATTTATGGTGGTAAAGGCGCCGATACGTTGAAAGGCGGGTCTGGAGATGATGATCTCTTTGGTGAGTCTGGCCACGATACGCTTTATGGCGGTAAAGGCGTAGATACTCTCGATGGTGGTAATGGTAATGACTACTTGTATGGTGATTCGGGCGATGACTCCTTGAATGGCGGATCAGGTAATGATCAGCTTGAGGGCGGCTCTGGTAACGATATCTTGTCTGGGGGAAGCGGTGTTGACACGTTGCATGGTGGTTCCGGAGATGACTTTTTTGTTGGCGGTAGCGGTAAGGATGCATTAGATGGTGGCAGTGGTTATGACACCGCCAGTTATGCCGATGCGACAAGTGCGGTTCGTATTGATATTCACGGTAAACACACCACAGGTTCGGAATCTGACAGCCTTCATTCTATCGAGGCCGCCATTGGTTCGGATTATGCGGACTGGTTTCGGGGCGATAAGCGCGATAATACTTTGGATGGTGGTGCTGGCGATGACTTCATGCGCGGTGGTACAGGAACCGATAATTTAACCGGTGGTGATGGTAGCGATACCTTCCATTGGTTCCAAAAGGATCTTGATGGAAATCTCGATGTGATTACCGATTTTTCTCTCAACGAAGATCTGATGTCTTTTGCACTTAATGATGATTTATCTCTGGATAATCTGACGGATTGGTTAAGTGCCACTGAAAGTGCAGGCAGTACTTTACTGGCTATGGATTTGGACGGTGTGGGTAGCAACTATTCGGCAAGCAATTTTGTTGAGTTGGAGGGTGTCACCGGTTTCGAGCTTGGTGATTTAACCCTGATCGTCTAATACGACGGTAGCGGAGCAGCTGTTATGGAAAACTATAACGAAATACTTCGAGCAATTTGTAAAAAATCAGCGCTTCTAGTGCTGGGGTTATCATTGGGCATCAATATCGCTGCGTTGGCATTACCACTGTATACCCTACAGATTTTTGACCGGGTGTTAACCAGTAACAGTTAAGAAACCCTTGCCATGTTGGCGATTGCGTTGGCTGTGATGGGCGTGCTGTTTATTACCTTTGATTCGCTCAGGCGTCGCGTACCAGCTTTGTTAGCGGGAGAAATACAGCAGCGCTTGAGTGGCCCGCTATTTCACAGTTCTCTGCGGGGAAACTTGAAGAGTCTATCTGATAAAGCAAACCCACATTGGCAAGGTGTTGAGCGGCTCAGTCGTTTATTGCTTAATCCCGGCCTGTTAGTGGCGGTTGATGCCATTTGGTCGCCGCTTTTTATCCTGGTGTTGTTTTTACGGCACCCTGCGTTTGGGTGGTTAATGTTGGGTGGGAACCTTTTGTTATTAGTTATTGCTGTTTGGCAGATGTGGACAGTACGAGAAGCTCAAGAAGACTATCTAGAACAGCGAACAAAAGTACAGGGTGTGCATGAACAAGCATGGCGACATGCACCGGTCATCAAAGCAATGGAAATGCTCGACGATTGGATAAAAAGCACCGAAGTTGAGCGTGTTAACTTAAACGAAAAACATCAATTCCAGTCAATCAAGTCGAGCCGTTTTGTCACGCTGACAACCACAATTAAGTGGTTATTACAGGCCGCATTGCCGACAGTCGGGGCGCTTCTTCTTTTATCCAGCAGTATTACACCTGGAGCGATGCTGGCGGCTTTAATCATTGGCTTTCGAAGTCTGATGCCCTTTGAAGCGCTGGTAACTCAAGGGGTTTCTTTTAAAAAAATAGTTGAAGAGCTGAGTCATATTAAAAAAGCTCTACAGCGATTGTCCCAGTTTGAGCTAATTACACCGCCAGCTAAGTTGATGGGGGCTGTTCATTTTTGTCAGCTGAGCGTTTTGGATGAGGTAAATGGTCAGTCAAAATTATTGAACGGAGTTGACCTCACGGTTAACCCCGGCGAAATGCTGGCGATTATCGGTCCGAACGGTGCGGGCAAATCCCTGTTGCTTGAAACAGCATTGGGTTTACATGAACCCAGTGAAGGCCGCATTTGTTATGACGACAGCCAGTTTAAGGGCTGGGAGCCTTCCTGGTTAGGTACACATATTGGTTATGTGCCTCAAAATATCGCACTGTTGCCGGGATGTATCGGTGATGTGATTTGTCGTCATCAAACAGTCGATGATACCGCTATGGTTACAGCTGCGAAGGCAGCAGCCGTGCACAACGACATTATGGCGTTGCCTCAGGGTTACGGTACACAAATTGGTATTAATCAGCGCGCCTTACCTCTTGGTTTTGCGCAGCGTATCGCGTTGGCACGTGCACTGTATTTTTATCCGCAAATATTATTTTTTGATGAGGCTGATAGTGCTCTGGATGTTAAGGGGATTGCGAATTACATCGAGTTACTAAATAACGCAAGGCGTGCCGGAAAAACCCTTTTGGTTACTACTCAACGTCGGGATGTACTGAATGTCGCGGATAAGGTTTTGGTACTTAATCGTGGTCGGGTTTGTTATTCAGGCGCGTACTCGAATTTTGCCAACGCCTTAACAGGAGAAGCAAAAGGTAAGGGGGATACCAGAAGAGTGAGTGTCACAGAGGAGAGAAAGGCAAGTTAATTCAGCCACTAGGGGTGTTATTGCAGGAGTTTCATGATGGAAAATTCAACGGTTACCTTATCGAAGAAAGACGTATTTATTCGGTTTAAACATCTACAAAACACTGCCTTGTTGGTGCTCCTTTTCGTTATGGTTGCACTTTTTATCTGGGGTTCGTACGTGCCTTTAAAAAGTGCCGTTTTTGCATTGGGTTATTTGAGAGCTGAGGGCTACAGTAAACAGATACAACATTTTGATGGAGGTATTATTGGAAGCGTTTTGATACGGGAAGGTGATTACGTAAGCGTGGGGACATTGTTGGTTAGCATGGACGATGAGGATATTAAAACGAGTTTGAATGCTAAGGTTGCTGAATACACTCATCAACGCGCAATATCCGAACGTTTAAGTGCGTTTTTGAAAGATTCTTCTCAGTTGGTTTTCACACAGGGCCTTCTTAAATTAGCTGAACAGGCAGGTCAGCATAAATTCCTTGATGAGCAAGCGTTGGTTTTGTCGGAACAGCAGGCGCAGCTTCATGAACAGGTCGGTCTTCTTGAGGCCAAGGCCGCACAATTAATCACTCGTATTGGTACGCAGATAGCGAGCCATGCAGATAATCGAAAAGCGTTAACTCTTTTACTGCAAGAATTGCTGGCAGCGAAAAGTCTTGGCACAAAGAAATTTATAGCCCAGAAGGCTATTAACCAGCTTGAGCGTCAAGTTATAGAGTTACGCGATGAACAACGTGTTTTAGCTGGCAAGTTACAGGAAAACCGAGAGAAACTGATAGAATTACAGTTAATGAGAGAGTATCAGGTTACTTTGGCTAAACTGGATGCAAGGCAGCAATTGCAGAAAATCCAACAGGAAGTACCTCGCCTGGAAAAAACGGTGGCCTTGCTTCAGGGACAGTTAAAACGGAGTCAGGTTGTTGCACTGGTTTCTGGCAAGGTTTCCAACCTAAAAGTCCATAATAAAGGTGCTATGGTTCCAGCGGGTGCTCATTTGATGGATATTGTTCCCGATCAAGAGCCGTTGGTAGTCGAAGCCCGATTAAGTCCTCAGGATATAGATGAGGTTTCCGAGGGGCTTAATGCAAAAATTCGTTTGACGGCTTATAACCAGCGTCGTACAGCACCTTTAACGGGACGAATTATCCAAGTGTCACCGGATCGTTTGATTGATGGCGTGGGCAACCCTTTTTATGCAGTAATGATTCAATTGGATGGTAAAGCGCTACATGATTCCAATACTTTAGCTTTGTATCCAGGTATGCCTGCAGAGGCCATTATTGTAACGGGTGAGCGCACTTTGAGTGATTATTTGTTAGCGCCTCTGATGGATTTGACAGAAAGGGGTATGCGGGAAATTTAAACAGGGTTAGTTACCTTCTTCCCAGGCCTGACGTTTACGATAGATAGTCGACGGACTAACCTCCAGTAATGCGGCAGCCCTTGGAATATTGCCATCACAACAAGCGATGGCGTGTTCAATAGCCGACTTTTCTAGATCTGATAGCGGCGTGATATTTGATGCTGTATTCGCCTGTGAGTTATTTTCAATTCCGGCTTCTTTTATTTGTGGTGACGAGTTGTCTTGGCGTGTTGTTGGTATCTCAAGCATGTCAGCAGTGACTTCTGTTGCTTGATTCATAATAACGACATTATGAATTACATTCTGTAACTGTCGTATGTTGCCAGGCCAGCTGTAATTCATTAAAAATACTTTGGCACAATCGCTAAACTCGGAGATGTCTTTTTCCAGGGAACGATTAAACAGTTCTAAAAAATAGTCTGCCAATAGCAGAACATCATCGCCACGTTGACGTAATGGCGGCAGAGTGAGGGGAATAACATTGAGGCGGTAAAACAGGTCTTCACGGAATTGACCATTGGCGACAGCCTCCGATAAGGTGGTGGAACTGGCGGTGACCAAATGGGCTTTAAATGATTTTATGCGGTGGTCCCCTAGCGCTGAAAACTCACGTTCCTGTATGACTCTCAATAATTTGGCCTGTAGTTCCATCGGTAAGGTTGTCACTTCATCAAGAAATAGTGTGCCCTCACCGGCGGCTTCAAACAGCCCCTTTTGATCAGCATTAGCGCCGGTAAATGCTCCTTTTTTATGGCCGAACAATTGAGATTCCATCAAGTTTTCGTTGAAATTAGCGCAGTTAAAGGCAAGAAAAGGATGGTTTTTACGATAACTTTCCTGATGGCAGGCGAGAGCCGTTAACTCTTTACCTGTGCCGGTTTCGCCGCCTATGAAAATCGGCACATTGGCGGTTGCTGCCTTACGAATAGATTCGAAAACATCGTACATGTCAGCGTTAGCACTGATCATGCCGTGGAAGTTGATTTGTTCAATGCCTGAATTTGAACTTTTATTTAATGAAGAGAGCTTTTTTTGCAGCGGCTCATTGTCCAATGCGCTTTGCACAATAAAAAATAATTCGTCGTTATCCCAAGGTTTGCTTATATAGCGGTTGATGATTTTATGGTTGAAAGCTTCGGCAACAGCGTCAAAATCCTGATGGGCACTGAGCAACATACATTGCGCACTTGGGCAATTTTGACGTATTTCCCCCAGTAGCTCAGTGCCAGACAATCCAGGCATGCGTTGATCTGAGATGACAAGATCCGGTTGATTAAACTTGGAATACTCAAGCGCTTCAAGAGGACAGGAAAAACTTACCAGAGATAAGTCGATTCCGCTCAAACAACGCTTTAGTGCCGATAGAATGTGAGGTTCATCATCTACCAGAAGGAGTGTTTTAGCTGTTTTCGTCAAAGACATAAATATCGAGTTTCTCCTGGAATGAGTGTTCGAGCTTTTTCAGATGCTTGATAATTGCGGCATCAAGCTCCTTGCCTTCAGCCAGTAGTAATGTGCCACAACTGGTTTTGAGGTCACGGGATAACACCATACCTGCTATAAGCTGATTAGAGCTGAATTGATCTTCATTTTGGATCTGGTAGCGGTGACACAACTCTGGCCAAGCTGATTCAAAGGCCGCAACGACTTCTGCTCTATAATACTGGCCGGACAGCGATTTTATTTGGTTGAGTGCCTGATTGGGCGTTAGTGGCTGTGGGTCTATGAGACCTTGGCAGTAGGCAAAATAATCACCGACCAGGCAGAGAATTGCCGCTGGCAAGTCAATGTCGGTTTGTTTTAATCCGTAGGGGTAGCCTGAACCGTCTTCATGTTCTTCACGCTGAGCAAGAATACGAGCAGCTTTCAGTAATGGGGGGATGCTGGAGAGCATGGTTGCTGCGATGGTGGTGTGACGATGAAACTCCCGTTGCTGCTCAGGGGGTAATGATAAATAGGGCGTTTTTAACAACTCATCGGGCAGGCCTATTTTACCGACATTGCGTAGCACACCGGCATAACTGAGTGATTTTATGTCAACCTCTGGTAATTTTAAGTGCTCAGCAAGACGCTTAAGTACCCAGACAAAAGTGGAGCCTTTTGTTTGTTGATTTCCCAAACGTTGTTCTATCAGGCTCGAAAATAATTGAACTGTGGTTTGGTAGTGCCCATGTAATTCATTTACAGAAGCTTGTAACTTAGAATTGCTCAGATTGAGTTTGGTGGTGCGCTCAGTAACCTGTTGCTCCAGCTTTTCATTCCAGCTTTTCAGCTCTTTATTTTGTTCAATAACCTGGGCTTCCAGCTCGGTGTTACGATGTTTTATTTCAGCAAGTTCAATACCTTTGCTGATGATTTTACGTAATCGGTCGTCATCCCAGGGTTTTTCTAAGTAATAGTTTATTTTGCCCTTGTTGATTGCAGCAATGGTGCTTTCCATGTCACTGAAACCCGTGAGTAGAATACGTTCAGTGTCAGGCCATTTAGTTGCGACTACAGTTAGAAATTCTGCACCATTCATGTTGGGCATACGCATATCTGATACGACTATTTCAGCGGGCTCTTCATTTAAAAGGTTGAGCGCATCTTTTGCATTTTCGGCGGTTCGGATTTGGCAGTTGAGGTCAAAGAGCGTGCGTTTTAATGCGTTTAAGATTGCCGGCTCGTCATCGACGAGAACAATACGAATCGTCAGTCCTTTTTTCGTGTCTACAGCAGCGCCCATAGAGTTTCCTTGTTAGTGTTGAAGCCATACTATAGAAGTATAGTAGTAACCGTAAATTTAGAGGGTTTTCTCCGCTGTTATAGGTAAAGTGATGGTAAATATTGTCCCTTGGTCGATTTGACTTTCTACATCTATAGAACCTTTGTGTTGCTGTATGATTTCGTAGCTGACATAGAGTCCAAGGCCTGTTCCTTGTCCGGCAGGTTTCGTGGTAAAAAATGGGTCAAAGAGGTGCTGGATGTTTTCTTTTTTGATACCTTGCCCTGTATCCGCAATACGGATCACGATATTGTTCCCAATGAGTTTGCTGGATATTTTGATGTCTCCCTCGTTGTCTATAGCTTGTGAGGCGTTGATTAGTAGGTTGGCGAAGACCTGGTTTAGTTGACCTAAATTACAGTAGGTTTCTGGTAAATCCCCGAGCGATTTGTGCACTTTGCATTTATATTTCAATTCATTCCAGGTGACGTTCAAGGTATCTTCCAGACCTTTGTTAATATCTTCCATGGTCGTTGCCCCATTTCCCGAGCGGGCAAAGCCTTTCATTCCTTGAACGATGGCGGTTACTCTTTCAGTTCCTTCGATGGTGTCTGCAAGCAGGTCAGGTATATCCTCCAGAATGAACTCAAGGTTTGCATCGTTACGTTCCTGGGTGAGTTGTTCTAGTATCTCGGATGTCTTGTTTTCATTTTTTGAATTAACGGCCTGCTCTAATTTGCCGTAGGTCTGAAATAGTTCCTGAAAGAAGCGGGAGTACTTTTTCAAGGTCCCTAAATTACTGTAGATAAAACTAATAGGGTTATTGATTTCGTGAGCAACCCCAGCGGCTAATAGTCCGAGAGAAGACATCTTTTCAGATTGGATTAGTTGCTGGAATGTATCAGCTTGTAGCTGATTGGCTTTTTCTAACTCTACTGTCCTTTTGCGTACTTGCTGCTCCAGGTGGAACTCTTTATCCACCAAATTCATATGATTGCGAATACGAGCTAATAGCTCATCGGCGTTGTAGGGTTTTGTCAGGTAATCTACGGCGCCTAATTGGAGAGCGTGTGAGATTGATTTCGTATCCATTAATGCTGAAACAACGATAACTCGTGGATAGGTTTTATCGGGTTGTGAATTCATGTATTCCAACACATCAAAGCCAGACATTACAGGCATCATGAGGTCGAGTAAAATCAGGTCAACGGTGCATTCGGATAATGTATTAATACAGTGTTCACCACTGTCAGCTTCGATAATGTTGTAGGCGTCTTGTAGGTGCAACGTAAGGACTAAACGGTTGGTTTTATCATCCTCGACGATGAGCAGTGTTTTTTTGCGGGGGTCGTTCTTTTCATTGTTCGAAACGGCGCCTGCAGACGGACTGGCAGTGCCGGGCAGGACCTTTAAATCGGACATTTCGCCCGGTTGATCATTGATGTCTAAGGTACTAGGAAATGGGTTGGAGGGGTGGTTTTTCCAATCGTTTGCTAGTGCACTGCTGGCACTGGCATCTTTGAAAGGTAAGATGACGGTAAAACAGCTACCTTTATCCGGAGAGCTTTGTAGTTTGACAACACCGTTTAACAATTCGACATCCCGCTTTACTAAAGCGAGCCCAATGCCGGTACCTTCGTAATGTCGGGTTTTATAGCTCCCGTTTTGCTGAAAACGATCAAATATTTTGGGTTGAGCATCTTCAGAAATACCTATGCCTGTGTCTAAAATTGAAATAACAACGGCTTTATTATCTATTGATTCAGCTATTAGCTGAATCATTCCCCTGTGAGTGAATTTAACGGCGTTTCCAAGCAGATTACTGAATATTCGCTTAAGCGGAATGGAGGTTGCTTTTAGTCTGAGGCCTTTTTCAATTTGGCTATTGCAGGATAACCCTTTATTAACTATTCCTGTTTTATGCTGATCGAACAGTTCTTCTAATAGATTACTAAGGTCAACGCTTTCAGTTACTTGCGGGGTATCGTGTTTGGCTTCGGGATTGAAGGATAGTAATTGGTCCGATAATGTTTTGAGTCGAATGGCTGATCGTTCAATAGACTCAAGTGAATCGAGGGTGGCCTCTGGTAACGGTTCAGCAGTCCTAAGCATAAGAGCAGAGCAAAGGCCTAAAATGCCATTTAGCGGCGTATTAAATTCATGGGAGATTCTGGCTAAAAACTCATCCTTCATTCGGTCGAGCTCTTTGAGCTCTTGGTTTTGTTGGTCAATTTCCGAATAAGATTTTTTCAGGTCTTGGCGCATGGCATCAAGCGTATTGGCCAAAACGCCTA
>Ga0209292_1000453_pt1 | contig 53375 bp, 44 predicted proteins | sample GOMGulsemesocosm_2_FD_184634 | JGI IMG/M metagenome (GOLD analysis project Ga0209292, IMG submission 184634) | Methane-oxidizing microbial communities from mesocosms in the Gulf of Mexico - GOM9C Gulf of Mexico (SPAdes) (version 2) | ecosystem: Environmental > Aquatic > Marine > Cold seeps... | reverse complement strand
CTCAAACTTCCGAGTCATTTACCGTCAAGCAAAGTCAGCCCGACGATAAAGACTAAAGATAAATAGTCGTATTCGCTTTTATTGTAAATACGGCGCGGCTAAAGACTGTAATTGGTTTAGGTATTTCTGGGCTTCAGGTGCCTGAGCCAAATTGAGTTGCTCGGCCAAGATATCTTCTAAAATAGCCATCGTAGTTAACGGGTTGGCTAGCACAACCCGAAACACAATAATCGCTTGTTGATGATAGCGTTGCGGCGTTAGCTGAGTACGCGAGACAAAAGACTTGCCATGGCCGCGCTGGGTTTTTTGCAAGTATTTGGTTAAGTCATTTAATACCTGATTAAGCGCAATTAAGGTATCGTTGTCACAACAAGCAAGCACCGTCTGTAACCATACCGGACAATAACGATAAGTTAAAATGTTCAGCACCGGCTCACTGGTTAATTCAAAATCATCGGCAGCGCAGACCAATTGCGCAAAGTTTCGTGTTTTGTTAATGCCTTCATCTATCAATAATTCATAACCACTACGGCCAAGTATTTTCAGTCCTGAATGCACTAACATTGCCATGCCTTGGCGCGAGCCTTCTAGGGTTTTGCTGCCGAGATCTTTAGAGCCTTTACGAATAATATATTGTGCGTGATGCTCTATTGCACCCAGTGCCCCCGGATCTTTAAACACCACCAAGCCAGCACCCATTGGTACATATAACTGTTTGTGCGCATCAATAGTAACCGAGTCAGCACGCTCAATTCCCTTAAGCAAGGGGCCATATTGACGCGAAAATAAGGTCGGTGCGCCCCAAGCGCCATCCACATGAAAATGACAGTCAATTTCCGCTGCTAAATCAGCCATTTGATCGAGCGGATCAATGCTGCCAGTTTCAGTCGTGCCAGCCACCCCAACTAACGCAATCACTTTAATCTTATTGTCGGCTAACTCTTGGCACCGCTGGCGTAACGCCGTCATGCAAATTCTGTTATCAGAATCGGTCACCACAGAAATAATATTATTAGCGCCAAGTCCTAAGATATCTGCAGTTTTTTTCAACGAGTAATGGCCGCGTTCACTGACCAAAATAGCTGCGCCACGATAGCCGTACTCTAGCAACGCGCCGACTAAACCATCGTGGTTAACCCCGGCAAAGTTTGCTGTCGCAGGAAAAGCATTGTTTCTCGCCACCCACAGCGCCGTGATATTGGCAATGGTACCGCCAGAGCCAAAAGCACCCAACGCATAGTTTTGATCATGCATATACTGCTGATAAAAACCATCATCTTGGTTATAAACCAAGCGATGCAACATGCCGGTGACCTGGCGTTCCATCGGCGTAAATGACTTAGATGTTTCGGTTTTAACTAAATTTTGATTAAGCGCAATCATAATTTTCGATAACGGCAGCATAAAATAGGGCAATGCCGAGGTCATGTGGCCAACAAAACTTGGCGCTGCGGTATGCACCGAATGTGCAACCAATTTATCGAGTAAAAATTCGGTTTGCTCCGACACAAAAATAGGCTGCTCTGGAATAGCCGAATGAGCAAAGTCTTGTTCGACCAACTCAAGATCTTTTTCGACCGCAACAATGTGCGAATTTAAAAAACCTTCAAGATTTTGCGAAATCTCTAAATCAATTTTCCCTAAGGTTGATTCTTGTGTTTCAGGCACAGTAAAAACACGATGCAAACGTTCTAAGGAAGCGCTAGCAGTGCGGTGTTTAATCGTCATAGGTCAAAACCTCAGTAAAAAATAAAAATAAATCATCGGCTACAAATCCCGAGCCGCACAATTTACCATTATCAAATACCAGTTACTACCCTGTTACGGTCGACAACTGCTGCAATCTCCTGTGCTGAGCGCTAATTAGGCCGTTAAATTTCATTCGTATTGGTTAAATAAAGTGCCCGTGCCGCGATGACGGCGCAACCATGCTCTAGCAAAATGGTTTGGATCTGCCCTTGCAATAACCAACCTTTGGCTAACTTAATTTTCATCACACGATTTATTTGAATCGGAGTCGACAACCCTGCTTGGGTCTTTGCAGTCAGCAGCTGAACAGCGCGCGACGGCTTGATCCGCAGAATAACGTGATCGGTCGCGGTAATTTTACCTATTTTTAAACGAATTTGACTCGCCTGCAATGCAAACACCGTATTTTCCATTGATACCGCTGCGCTCTCAACGCTGATGAGCAAGCAGCCAAGTAACACTATCCATTTCATTTTAAGCTCCTGTTGAAGATCTGGCGCAAGCTGTAATGTTGGCTAAAACTTTAGTCCAGATTTTAACTTTATCCAGCACTCCGATTGTCAAAACTCGCTATCTTAGTCAAAATTTAAAGTGACTTATAAGCGAGTTGCCGAGTTCTTAACCAAGATAGCTGTTGTTGCTCTTATTTAGACCAAAATGCTATTGACAGCGCCGACCCTAACCAATAAATTCAATGTAGTAGTCGTCCTCCCAGTCGGGGGGATTTTTTCGGTGAGGAATAAAAATGAGTCAGGGTGTCGTACTCTCAGAAGTACGTGAAAAAATTACAGCGTTAGACCAACAGTTATTAACGATATTTGCTCAACGGCGTGCACTAAGCCTTAGTGTTGCCCAATCAAAAGTTGATACGGTAAAAAATGTTCGAGATACACAACGCGAAGAAGAGTTATTAATTGACCTAATTCAACGTGGCCATAAACTTGGACTCGACGCCCATTATATTGCTAACTTATTTCATGTTGTGATTGAAGATTCAGTGCTAAACCAGCAAGCATGGTTACAGCAACGTGTAAATCAACAAGATGACACTCCTCATAGCCGTGTTGCTTTTCTTGGCGCTAAAGGTTCGTACAGCTACTTAGCCAGCCATCGTTACTTTTCACGCCGAGTAGAAAACATGATTGAGGTTGGCTGCGCGACGTTCAATCAAATTATTGATACGGTTGAGTCGGGCCGCGCTGAATTTGGCGTATTACCGATTGAAAATACCAGCTCAGGCAGCATTAATGAAGTTTACGACTTATTACAACATACCAGCCTGTCAATTGTCGGTGAACTAACCCAACCGGTTAATCACTGTTTACTGACCAGCAGCGCCACATCAATCGATGCCATCGACACTATTTATTGCCATGCCCAACCGCATCAGCAATGCAGTCAGTATTTATTGGGCTTGAGCAATATCAAGTTTGAATTTTGTGATAGCTCGGCTGCGGCGATGAAGAAAGTAGCACAGCTAGACCAACCGAATGTCAGCGCGATTGGCTCATTAGAAGGTGGCGCGTTATACGGCTTACAATCGACCAGCTCTAACATTGCTAACCAACAAGAAAACCATACCCGCTTCATTGTTGTTGCACGAAAAGCGATAGATGTTGCGATTCAAATCCCGGCCAAAACGACCTTTATTATTTCGACGGCGCAAAAGTCAGGTGCTTTAGTTGACGCACTATTAGTGCTTAAAAGTAATGATATTAACATGACAAAATTGGAGTCGCGCCCGATCCAAGGAAATCCATGGGAAGAAATGTTTTACATTGACGTTACCGCCAACTTGCACAGCGTTAATATGCAGCAAGCGTTAAAGCAACTCGATGATATAACGACGCAAATAAAAGTATTAGGCTGTTACCCTTCGGAACATGTAATTCCGACTTCATTGCCTCAAGTACTCATTGACAGCAATGGAACATGTAATTCCGACTTCATTGCCTCAAGTACTCATTGACAGCAATACCCCAGTTTAAGAACAACAGTGCCGCGATAAACCCTTAGTTCGGGCTCTGGATGCCGCAGTTAGACAATCGCTTGTCGGTAACTGCTGCATCACTTCAATGACTCCCGCCTATGGTATAAATACGTTGTCCTAATACCTTACATCGATGTAAGAACATGCTTCCCAAGCTTGCTTTATCTAATACCTAAATACCTAATAACAATTACCAACTACCAATTACCAACTAGAAATTAGCAAAAAACCGGCCAGGACTAATGCCCGGGCCGGTTTTGTCGATCACTGTCAGTTACTAATAATTAAACGCTTCTGCTATCACTAGCCTGCATTAATAGGTTTCTCGACTCTAACAGGAATTGCTCGGAGTAGTCACCAAACCAATCTGAGACTTGCTCAAAACTAGCAATAAAACCAGCACGATCACCAGCAAGTAATAACTTATTTGCCTGCTCAAAACGTGATAAATAACGAGATAGCATCGCGCGATTTTCGGTCGATGAAAATATAATATCAGCATATAATGCTGAGTCTTGCGCGAACAAACGTCCAACCATGGCCAATTCAAGTCGATAAATTGGTGAACTAAAATCTAACAGCTGCTCTAAGTTAGGATTTTCAGCGGCAAGATGCTGGCCATATACAAAACTGGTAAAATGGCGCATTCCCTGCACCAAAGTCATCGCTTTATCATGCTCTGCAGGATCGGCGACAATAAGTTTGGCCCCCCAAATAGCCATTTGTTGCAATAACCATTGGTACGCTTGATTTTCGCGGCCATCACAATAAATAATAACCTGTTTTGCCATGCTAACGACATCAGGCCCAAACATCGGATGCAGCCCTAATACCGGTCCAGTATGTGCAGCCAGCATGGCATTAATGGGTTGCTGCTTGGTGCTGGTTAAATCAACCAACACACAATGTTTAGGTAACTGATTAAGACTTTGAACAATTAATTGTTCCGTCACATTAATGGGTACTGAAACGACCACTAAACCGGCATCAGCGAATAAATTAGGCGCATTCGCCCAATCATTTTTCTCAATAATGTCAACTTGATAACCAGACAAACGGAACATTTTGACAAAAAGACTGCCGAGCTTGCCAGCACCACCAATAACCACTACTCGCCCTAAATCAGGCTTTAAGCATTTAAAACCGGTATCTTTTTCACGATGATATGATTCACGCATTAAACGGCGCAAAATATCCTCAATCAAATCACCACCAATGCCTGCTTGTTCGGCTTCGTCACGACGCTTTGCCAGCATTGATGCTTCACGATCAGGCGCATAGATCGGCACGCCAGCAGTACTTTTAACTTCACCTACTTGCGCGACCAACGCCAAGCGTTGTGCCAACAAATCGATAAGTTGGTTATCAACAATATCAATTTTATCACGCAGTTGATCAAGTGCTGCACACGACAACTCAGCCATTAAACTATCCTCTTTCATTTTATGTCAAATACAATCAGGGAATTAACAACCACTGATTTTCTTGGCACCTTGTTGCAATAATTGCTCGGTATCTTGCCAGTTAATACAGGCATCGGTCACCGACACCCCATATTTTAGCTGCTCATGAGGCAAAGAGCTTGATTGATTGCCTTCATTAAGATGACTTTCAAGCATAATACCAACAATTGAATCATTACCACGAGATATTTGCTCAAATATATCATTAGCGACTAAGGGTTGTCGTGTATGATCTTTACTGGAGTTACCATGGCTGCAATCAACCACAAGTTTAGGGCTTAAACCCGCCGCTTGTATTTTATCTTCGATGCGTCTGATATCTTCTGATTGGTAATTTGGTGCCGTGCCGCCACGTAAAATAACATGACCGTCAGGGTTGCCTTGAGTTCTTAATAATGCCACTTGGCCGTTACTGTTGATCCCCATAAAATGATGCGGATGACGGGCCGACTCCAATGCATTAATCGCAACTTCCAGTTTACCATCAGTGCCATTTTTAAAACCTACCGGCATCGACAAGCCACTGGCCATTTCGCGGTGGGTTTGTGACTCAGTTGTTCTTGCGCCGATCGCAGCCCAACTAAACAGTTCAGACAAATATTGTGGGCTAATTGGATCCAGCGCTTCAGTTGCGACCGGCAAGCCTAAATCAGCCAACCACAATAACAATTCACGCCCTAGGCGTAAGCCTTTTTCAACATCAAATGAACCATCCATCGCTGGATCATTAAGCAAACCTTTCCAACCGACGGTTGTCCGTGGTTTTTCAAAATAAATTCGCATCACCAAATACATATCATCGCTCAGTTCATCGTGCAGCTTTTTAAGCTTAAGTGCGTATTCTTTAGCACTTTTAATATCATGAATTGAACAAGGCCCTGCGACTACCAATAAGCGCTTGTCGCGACGATGGATAATATTGGAAATAGTCTCTCGGGCCTGCGATATAAAGTCTCTGCTTTGATCACTTAAAGGTAACTCCCGCTTTAGTTCATTGGGCGTTGTGAGGACGTCTTCTGACGCAATATGGATATTCTCTACTGTATTATTTGACATGACTTCAACGCTACCTCTATGGACTATTTGCAACAAGTTTATCTGTAAGTACCCTTTTTACCACCATTGACAACACAATACAATAATTAGATTAAGTTGATTGCACCAGCTGATTGTTTTGACAATTTATTGGCCAAAGGTGGACAAAAACCAATCTGCATATAAGCTTAATAAATATGATATTTATTTGGCTCCCTACCCAATGAAAAAAACTGCCTCTGCGAAAAAATTCCAACAAATTGCAATGTGCTGCGCTGGATTACTCTTTATTGCTTTTGCCGGCTGGCTTTATACTAATCAACAAAGTATCAATCATCACAGTAATATCGCCACCCAATTGAGCTTCTCTCAAGCTAACGCCGTTTTGCTACAACGCGATATAACCAGTTTACTAAATGTTATCAATCAACAAGATGATGAGGCTTTGCTCAGCTATATAGAAGGAAATTCAAACAAACATAAAGAATGGCTAACCAGTCTATTAATCGGCTCACACAACGAAGAACCGCTGGCACTTTTTGCTCGACGCTACCTGTCGGCATTAGTACAAATACAAGTGAGCAGCGACCAAGAAGCAGCGGCAAATAATCACAAGTTATTACGCTTAATTGAAGATGTTACCTTGGCACAAGAAAATATTATCCATTTATCGCAACAACGCATCTTGGCTAATTTATCACAACTTAATATCAGTATCGCAATGGCGAACATTATTTTACTGTGCCTAAGCATCACCTTTATAGCCTCATTAGTTATTAATTATGTCGGCTTTGCTTATCAAGTTAACCTGACTAAAAAGTATCAACGATTATCTCTGTATTTTATTGACCACCCCAGCATGCTACTAAGAATATCAACCAGCGGTCGGATTAAATATTTTAACAAAAATGCTGAAACACTGATCAAACAGCTGCAACTCGATAAGTATAAGTTACTGCCAGAGCACACCCGAGAATATATTAAACAAGTCGTCGCTCAGCCAGAACGAGTTGTTCAGTACCAACACTATCTTGATGATTGTTTATTAGAGTGTGACATGAGATTTTGTAAAAGTTCGCAACAAATTTTTGTCACCATGAGTCAACCCGCCGTACGAGCAATCCCAAATAAGCTTGCTGAGTCAGCGATACCGCTAACAACTTAAGCGAACCTATTAAGCGAACTACTTAGTCGAAGCTCTTAGTCGAGCAGCTTATTTTATTGGCGCCCCAACGCTTTGGGTGCCGCAGGATTAGTGATGCAACCAGCCAGCACTATCACCGTTAAAATATAAGGCAGCATTTCAATCAGCTGAATTGGAATGATATAACCGGTGTTAAGTAACTCGATCCCTTGCATTCTGATCGAGAGCGCGTCCAGAAAGCCAAATAACAGACAAGCCAGCAATACGCCGCTAGGGCGCCAGCGTCCAAAGATTAACGCCGCAAGCGCAATAAAGCCTTTGCCAACCGTCATATTATTGATAAAACCTGCGCCATGGCCAATGGATAAATAAGCACCCGCTAAGCCACACAATGCCCCGCCTGCCAGTACCGCGCCATAACGGGTTAAATAAACCGAACCGCCAGCGCGACTTAACGCCAAAGGATTCTCCCCCGCGGCAAATACCTGCTTACCCAGTGGCGAAAACTTAAAGAAAACACTCAAAAGTATCACACTGATAAAGGCCACATATACCAGCACATTGTGACCGCTCAGTACTAACCAATATGCCAGCGACCAAACACTGTCATTACGCGCGACTTCGCCAGGAAACTCTAGGTTAGCAAGCCTCAAACCATCGGCTAATACTGGGGTCATGCCGCCTAAATTAAACAGGTACTGACCTAGAATAGCGGTGCCAGCCAATGCCAACATGTTAATTGCAATGCCAGATATCACCTGATCGCCACGATGGGTAATGCAAGCAAAAGCATGCAATAACGCCAAGCCCATCGCCGCTAACATCGCAATCGCGACCCCTTGCCATACCACCCCTGTGCTGGTGACCCATGCGGCAGCGGCAAACGCGCTAACCAACATTTTACCTTCTAATCCAATATCGATAATGCCAGAACGCTCACTTAGCATGCCAGCCAGCGCCGCAAACAACAGCGGTGTTGCCAGGCGGATGCTCGCATCGATTAACCCGAGCCATTGCGCTAAATTAGTCCAGTCCATTGCTCACTCCTTGGCGTTTGCCCCGACTTAACCAGCGGTCGATCTTAGGTTTAAGCATCCACTCTAATGCGCCGCAAAACAAAATAACCAACCCTTGGATCAGCAAGACAATGTCATTGCCAATATGATCGATATTAAATGCCAGCTCTGAGCCTCCCTGATATAAGGCACCAAACAAGATACTCGATAAAATAATAGCTAACGGCTGATTGCGCCCAATAATCGCAACCGCAATGCCGGCAAAGCCATAACCTGCGACAAATTCTAGTTTCAATTGATGTGAAGCGCCTTGAATTTCATTGAGCCCAACAAAACTTGCCAGCGCTCCCGATAACATCATGGTAATGACAATCACCCGGCCTTGGTTTATGCCCGCAAAATCTGCGGCTTTAGCACTAAAACCAACGGCTCTGGCCTCGTAACCAAAACGACTAGAATGCAAATAGTAATGTACCAGCAAGCAACACAGTAGTGCCCAAAAGAAGGAAATATTAAGCGGAGTAGCCGCCAACTCTTGGCCAAAAGGCAGCTGGTGTATATATGGCAACCAACTGTTTTCTGCAAAAATCGAACTTACCGAGGCCATTTGTTCAGGGCTTTTTAAGACATTAACTAATAAATAGACCAGCAGCGATGAGGCAATAAAATTAAACATAATGGTGGTGATCACGATATGCGACCCGCGGTACGCATTAAGCCAACCAGGAATAAAAGCCCACAACGCGCCAAACAGCGCAGCACTAATCGTCGTTAGCACCAATAACAGCCCAAAAGGCAAGCTATCGCCAAACGTACTACACACGACAGCAACGCCAATGCCGCCTAAGGTAGCTTGCCCTTCAGCCCCAATATTAAACAAACCAGCATGCCAAGCTAACGCAACAGATAAACCGGTAAACATAAAGTTGGTCGCATAAAATAAGGTGTATCCAATGCCCTCGCTATTACCAAAAGCACCAAACATTAAGATTTTAGCCGCGTAACCGACATCGACATCGGTCGCCATTAACACAACCGCCCCCGCAATCAGTGCCAAACCAATGTTCACCACAATTAACAAGAAACTATTAAACCACGGTGGAAAATCCCTATTCATTATTGGCTCCCAACGTCATTAACAGCCGCAGCTTTTGCTTGGCCAGTTGCGACTTATCAAGCAGCGCGACTATTCTGCCTTGTTGAAATATCACGGCGAGATCCGCCAAGCTAACCACTTCATCTAAATCATCAGATACCAATAAAATTGCTGTTCCGCGCTGGCGTAATTCAAATAATTGGCGATAAATTAGCGCAATGCCTGCGACATCAACGCCATGAGTTGGCTGATTTAACAGCAAGAGTTGCGGCTGCTGGTTTATTTCGCGCGCCAAGACCATTTTTTGTTGGTTGCCCGCCGAAAAATAACCACTTTTCATCTTTGGTTTATGCGGCCGGATATCCCATTGTGTCATCAACTTAGTGCAATGGTTTAAATTGCTATTACGGCTTAAGCCACTCCAAAACCACTTTTTTGAACAACACCCTAACATCAATGACTCAACCAGCGAAAACTCACTAATTAAGCCAAGTCCGAGCACTGAATTTGGCACATAACCAATGCCCAGCTCGCGTGCCTGTGAGATATTATACGCCGTGGAGGCATCAAACTTTCGACCAGCAAAGCTTATTTGCCCCTGATCAAAGCTTGAGCGCCCAGCAATAACATCCAATAACTCGCTTTGGCCAGCTCCGGGCAAACCAACAAGGGCAACAATTTGGCCGCTATTAATCGTTAAATCAATATCTTTAAGTAACAAGCTAGGCACAGCTGCTTTACTGAGCTGCGACCGATATCGATTAAGTTTGGTCACCGTTAACACCGACTGCCCTGTGACAACATCGGATTTATCAATGATCTGGGGGATCGTCACTTCGTGACCAACGACCAATTTAGTGATCTGAGCAACGCTAACATCCTTGGGCTCGATACTCTTAATCACTTCGCCTTGTTTAATCACCGAGATAACATCGCAAATATGATGTAAGGCCACCAATTTATGCGATACCACCACCACCGAAATACCCTGGGTTTTGAGTAACACAAACAGCTTAAATAGATGTTGCGATTCCGCGGCGGACAACAAAGCCATTGGTTCATCTAATATCAATACCCTAACGCCGCGGTATAACGCTCTTAGAATATCAACTTGCTGACGTTGGCTATAACTTAAGTCTGCCATAATCTGATTTAATGAGAATTTGAATCCGAACTCTCGGCTTAAGTGTTGCAACTCTTGCTCAGCAACGCGATTCGTTTGATAGACATAACTATCAATTGGCTGCCCCAGCACAATATTTTCTAATACTGACAGCTGTTCGAGCCAGCTAACCTTTTGATGCAACATGCCAAGACCATGATCTATTGCCGCTTTGGGGCCATCAACAGCAATCACCGCGCCATCAAATTTTATCCAGCCGCTATCGGGCTGCTCAAGCCCATAAGCTATTTGCATTAAGGTTGATTTACCCGCACCATTTTCGCCAACAATACCGTGAATTGATCCCGCAGCAACACTGAGCGAGGCATTGTGAAGTGCCAAATTACCTGCAAAGTGTTTCGATATATTAACAAGCTCTAACGCCGGAACTAACGTCATCGACAGGCACCTACAACCGTATGGTGCTCAATCTTTATTTTACCACTGAGCAGTTGGTGTTTTATCTGCATAATTTTGCTGTAATGCAGATCGGTATAAAGCTGACGATTATGCTGATCTCTCACCAACTCAACCCAATTATCGTGCATGTTATAATTGATAACCCCGCCGGCCCAATTGCCATTGATATAACTGGTGATCGAGGCAAAAACCGCCTGACCAACCTTTTTTACCATCGACGTTAACATGTTCTGTGGCTGCAGTGCGTTTTGGTTCGAGTCGACCCCGATCGCTAAGATATTGGCTTCATGCGCGGCTAAATACACTCCGCGCCCCGAGCCGCCTGCCGCGGCAAATAGCACATCGGCCCCACGCTCAATTTGACTTTTAGCCAGTTCATTGGCCTTACTGGGGTCATTCCACGCGTTTCCCGTTGAGCTAATATAATTTTTAACCACCACAATATTAGGGCTGACATAACGCGCGCCCTGAACATAACCACAACTAAATTTAGTAATCAGCCCGACATCCATGCCACCAACGAACCCAATTATCTGCGAGCGGGAATTCATCGCCGCCAGCGCCCCGGCCAAATAGGCGCCCTGCGCCTCATCAAAAATTATCGATTGCACGTTGGGTAAATCAATCACGTTATCCAGCACCACAAAGGCTTGGTCGGGGAACAACTTAGCCGCTTTGGTAATCGCCGGCGCCGTATTGAATCCGACACCAATAATCGGCTGATAGCCACGCTGAGCTAATTTAATCACCGCTTGCTCTATTTGCGCAGAACGGGCCGGCTCAAATTCTTTAACCGCAATGCCCGCAGCTCGCAGCTTTAGCACGCCATTGACATAGACCGCCTGACTAAAAGATTGGTCAAACTTGCTGGCGCCATCGTAAATAACAGCAACTCGCGCCGGCAACGGCTCGGCCATCGAGATTGACGAGAACAACCAAGCTAGGATTAAAGACATTCGTTTCAAGTAAAAACCTCTACTGATGAGTCGGCATGCCGCGAGTTACCGCGTTAAGCAAACGCTTAGTTTTACGATTGACGCTATTATTTTTTTGCTGCTGCTCTGCCAACGCCCACTCGATATGCTCGGCCACTAATTCAGTGACTTGTGATTTTTTAGCATTTAACACCGCGACAATTTCTTCGTCATAAGGGGCATTGCCTAGCGCCACCGCAATATTTCTTAACCAACGTTCGTGGCCAATACGGCGAATAGCTGAGCCTTCGGTCTGTTTTAAAAAGAACGATTCGCTCCAACTGAACAACTCAACAAGCTCTGGCGAATGTAGATCTTTACGTGGTTTAAAATCTTCTTCATCACTGGCTTGGGCAAACTTATTCCACGGACAAATCAACTGACAATCATCGCAGCCATAAATTCGGTTGCCAATTGCTTTACGAAATTCCAGTGGTATTTCACCAAATTTTTCAATCGTTAAATAAGAAATACAGCGCCGACCGTCAACCACATAAGGTTCTGTTATCGCGCCGGTCGGGCAAATAGTTAGGCAGGCAACACAGCTGCCACACTGTTCAACTACAGGTTGCGAAACCGGCAATGGCAAACTAATCAACAGCTCGCCCAAAAAGAAAAACGATCCCGCTTGCTGATTAAGCAGCAACGAATGTTTACCAACCCAGCCCAGCCCCGCCTTTTCGGCCAGCGGACGTTCCATCACTGGCGCTGAATCAACAAACGGGCGCGCAATGATATCACTGACCTCAGTTTCAATTTTTTGCTGTAACTTTTTCAGCCGATTACGCATCATTTTATGGTAATCACGACCTGTCGCGTAACGGCTGATATAGCCTTTTGTGGGTTGCTTCATCGTCGACACGATCAGCGCTTGCGGCGGTAAGTAATCTAGTCGAACACTTATCACGCGTAAGGTACCCGGCAGTAATTCTTCGGGACGCGCACGCATCATGCCATGACGAGCCATGTAATCCATGCCGCCATGATAGCCGTGATCAAGCCAGCGCTGTAACGCAGCCTCATGACTGCTCAGATCGGTATCGCTAATCCCAACATCATTAAAACCAAGCTCAAGCGCCCACACTTTTATTTTGTCAGCTAATTGCTGATAAAAAACACTGCTATCCACGAAAAGTCTCTCTTGAAAAAATCATCGCTACTCTAGCATTTTTTCCGATTTTTTTCAGCCTCACCGTCGCTTTATCTGCGGTGAGGTTATTTAATGGTCGCAGCGTTAATTAGTACCAGCGTCACCTAGCTAACTTCAGTCCTCGCCCCAGCTAAATAACCGCGCGCTAATGGCGGTGCAAAAAAGCATCATTGCCAATAATGAAAATATATTAGGCAACAATTCCATTACGTTAGCACCGTTTAGCATAATGTCTCGCATCCCAGAAACCAAATGAGAGAGCGGCACAAAGTTAGCCACCAGCTGTAAAATGGGGTGAGCACTGTCAAGCGAGAACCACACGCCAGATAAAAACATCATCGGCCAAGACACCATATTAAGCAGCCCACCAGCAAACTCTTCGCTTTTACATTTGCTCGCCATCATTAATCCAACCGATATCAGTGCCATGCTGCCACATAACATTAAGACAAATAAGTCGAAATACGAGCCATTCATTTTCAGCCCTAATAATTCTACGCACGCTAACGCAATCAACATTGATGTTAGCAATTGAATGAACATGCGTGACAAGATTTGCGAAAAAATAAACTCACTGGCCGACAACGGCGTGGCTTTAAGCCGTTTAAGCACACCATTTTTACGGTATCGAACAATCACAAAACCAATACCAAACAGGCCGCTAAACATCATATTCATACCGACAATTCCGGGTAAAACCCAGTCAACATAGCTAATCGCTTGCCCGCTGACCTCCTTCATTTCAATCGACTGCTTAACTTGTGACTTTAGAATTATTTCGAGTAAATATCCTTTAGCCGACTGCGGATTAAGCCAGTAACGTTGCAAGCTCGGGTCGATAACCAAGTCGAGCTGGTGTTGCCGTAATTTGGTTAATGCTTGCTCCGTTTGTCGGTAGCTTACAAATTCAATGTGTTTAAGCTGACTAAAGTCGCTAAAAACATTCGGCTGTTGCGCAGAAGTTGCTGCTGTAATTAAGCCAACCCGATATTGGTCGGGCTGTCCTTGGCTAAATGCCAATGACAGCCCTAATACTAAGAGTAATGGAAACGCTATATTCCAAGACAATGACGCGCGATCACGCACAAATTCTAAGTTTCTCGCATGCCACAAGGCCAACATTCGTCTAAACAAGTCAATTACTCCCGCAATGCGTGTCCGGTTAATTTCAAAAATAAATCTTCGAGGGTTGGCGCTGTGATAGTTAAACCGTCAATCGCCACTTGATGACGCAGCAGTTGGGTCACTACGTCATCAACTCGCTCGGTGATAATTTCAATTTCGTGCTCATTTTCAGTCATTTCAAAATCAAAAACATTGGGATCGGTAATAACACCACGAGGCAGCTTGACCATCATGCCTGGCAAGTACTGAGTTAATAGCTGCGCTGGCGAACCCAGCGCAATCACCTTACCTTGATCCACAATCGCAATGCGGTCGCACAATACTTGGGCCTCATCCATGTAATGTGTCGTTAACAAAATAGTTTTACCCTGAGCTTTTAATTGCTTAATCAATTGCCAAAAATTACGCCTGGCTTGTGGATCAAGTCCGGTGGTCGGCTCGTCTAAAAAAATCAGCTGCGGATCGTTTATCAGGGCCAGCGCTAACAGCAAGCGTTGACGTTGGCCACCTGATAGTTTGCGGTTATCTCGCTTGAGCAGGTCTTGCAACGCACAACTGTCAATCAGTTGCGCGAGCGGTACCGGATTATCATAGAGCGCTCGGAATAATTTTAAGGTATCGGTCACCGTTAAAAAGTCTTGCAACGCGGTGTTTTGAAATTGAATGCCAATTTGTTGTGCAAACTTCTGATCGCGAAGCTGGCCATTAAACAAGACCTCGCCGGAATCGGCACTAATAACATCTTCTAATATTTCAATGGTCGTCGATTTACCCGCGCCATTAGGGCCCAACAAACCAAAACATTCCCCTTGATAAACATCAAAAGATAAATGATCAACTGCACGCACTTCCGGGTATTGTTTAACCAGATTGCGGGCGCTTAAAATGACATCTGACACAGCGATTTCCTTGCTCAAAAAAGTAGCACACCTCAATGCAGTCTACCCTTAATCTGAGAACAAAACAGCTAATACTCAATAAAAACAAAGTACTTAAGTCTAAAGCCTCTATTGGAGCTAAAACCATGAATTAGTCATCGACCCTATATTTACTGCGCGCGGGGCTTGGGGTATTTAATAATCTGGGATTAGCGTTACCGAGCTAAAACACAATGTTAACTCGGTGCTTGGGAACATTTGAGATGGCCGGGTATTTTTAATCATTTAGGGCGAGCGTTAGCCCTACTGCCTGCAAACGGGTGGAATGCTTAATTAACTCATCAAAAAAACCTTTTTTGTCGGTGATTGATTGAGTCATTTCGACTTTAATTTGTTGCTCAGTAAATTGAAGTTTCAGTGGCATACAGGCAATATTGAGCCGCCCTTGGGTGCATGAGATAGCGAGGCGAAATAACGCGATTAAAAAAACTAATCGCACTTGAGTAACCCCAACCAAATCAGGTTCCAGTTTTATATTGCCGCGATGATTACGAATTAATATTTTTAACAACCAGCGCTCTTCTTCACTAAAGCCCAACATTTCACTATGCTGGACAATATAAGCCCCGTGCTGTTGGCGTTTAATTGAGTTAATGCTCAGACCTATCTCATGCAATTGCGCCGCCGACGTTAAGGCGTGTAATTCAGCATCATTGAGTGGCACGATTGACGATTGCTGAGCTTGTTTAAGCTGTTTTAATTGCTTGAATTGCAGCTCAAGTTGGCCGCCAAATTGGTTAATTTGCGCAATAACCCGCCGACTATAATCGCGATCTGTGTGGTATAACTTGCACATGCTATTGATAGTACGCTCTCTACTATCACTGTCGCTGCGGGAATGGCATAAACCATATAACACCCCTTCCCTTAGCGCGCCGCTGCAATAAGTTAAACTCGCGATCGCCAATATATCAAAACACGCACTAACAATTGCCACCGCTCCGGGTAACAAGCTTAATTTGTCAGCGGGGATTGATCGCAATGGAATGTTGTCGCAAGTTTGCCAGTGCAATAATTGTTTTTTTAAGCGCTTGAGCTGTTTAGCGCTAATTTTACTGCTGCCATTAATCTCTTTTAAGCACAGTTCAATCATTTTAAACGCGCCAGATGTGCCCAGCACAGCTTTCCAACCGTATTGACGAAAACGATCGGCGACGGTCGATAAATGAATAATCGCACAGTCGTAAGCTTGCTCAAATTGTTGCTGACTAATCTTGCCATCGGCAAAAAACTGACGCCGGAACTGACCAGTGCCAATCTCCAAGCTTTCTTTAAGACAGGTATCAAAATGGCGACCAATCACCAACTCGGTACTGCCACCTCCGATATCAATAACCAGCGTGCGACCTTTAATTGCTTGGGTATGGGCGACGCCTTGATAGATTAAGCCCGCTTCAGTTTGACCATCAATCACTTCAATCGGGTACGGCAACACTTTAAAGGCCGCCTGAATGAATTGGTCGCGATTTTTTGCCTTGCGTAAACTATGCGTCGCGACAATGCGCACCGCGCTATGAGGCAACCGAGAAAAACGTTGCGAAAATTCTTTTAAGCACTCAACTCCGCGGCTAATTGCTGCTGCCGTTAAATTGCCATTGGCGTCAAAGCCATCACTTAATGACACTTGCTGCTTTTGGCGGTCAACAATAGTGAGACAACCAGCGTGCTCCTTGGCAATAATTAAATGAAAACTGTTCGATCCAATATCTATCGCAACAACATGCCGGGTCGTGTTCATAACGTTGCCTCATGTGAAATAAACGTTTGAGTTAGTGCTACTTTGGGCCTTGATTTTATTACCTTAAGCGGCAGCTGAAGGTAATGGTGAATTTCAAGCTGCGCGTCATTTTTAGCAAGCAGTTCACTATACGCTTGCTGATAAGGGTTTGATTGCGGCTGATTAATCAATCGAGCTTTGACGTTGTCCTGCAATTGAATATTAATGATATCGATAATAGTTTGTTTAACTTGCGGGCATAAAATAGGGCAACCAACCTCGACCCGTTGCTCAATATTTCTGGTCATCCAATCTGCCGATGAAATATACACTTTCGGCTCGCCATTATTATTAAAAATGGCCACCCGTGGGTGCTCAAGATAACGTCCGACCAAGCTTATCGCAGTAATATTTTCGCTTTGCCCCGCAATGCCGGTCACTAACGAGCAAATACCGCGCACAATTAAATTCACGTTCACCCCAGCATTATTGGCTTGGTATAATTTATTAATTAATTTTTTATCGACTAGATTATTTAATTTAAGGGTAATGCCGTTACTTTGATTATTAGAAGCCGCTTTAATTTCTTGATCAATCAGCTGATTTAATTCTTCTCTGGCGTTTATCGGTGAAACAAGCAAATGTTTAAACTGATATTTATGATAAGGTTTTTCAATAAACTCAAATACCTTGCTAACTTCTTTGGTGATTTCAGGCTGGCAAGTAAACAAGCTAAAGTCGGTATATATTTTGGCGTTTTTTTCGTTGAAATTTCCGGTGCCAATATGGGCATACTGAACCAAACCTTGCGCTTCAAGTCGGCTAATTAAGCATATTTTGGCATGAACTTTTAACCCTTCAATGCCGTAAGATACCTGCGCGCCAGCATTAGTGAGCTTTTCTGCCGACATTAAATTCGCTTGCTCATCAAACCTTGCTTTAAGTTCGATATTAACCTTAACGATTTTGCCATTTTTTACCGCTTCAATTAACGCCGAGATCACCCGCGATTTTTTGGCTACTCGATACAAACAAATTTCAATTTGCTTAACTTTCGGATCAAAGGCCGCTTGGCGCAATAATTCAGTAAAATGTGAAAATTTATGATACGGATAATAAAGCAAGATATCCTGTGCCTTTATCGCACTAAAAGCGGTAGCGAATTGCTCAAATTGAGAATGCTCGAGCGCCGGTATTTTACTAAACTCGAGCTGCTTATTGTCCAGACTCGGAAATTGGATAAAATCTTTAAAGCTATGATAACGGCCACCCGCGATCAGCCCCTGATTATGGCTAATATTTAAGTTTTTCTTGAGCGCTTTAAGCATCTCGGCCGGCATTTTGTGATCAAAGACTAAGCGAACTGGGGTGGCGTTAAGACGCCGGCGTAAGCTTTTACTCATTTGCTCGTATAAGCTTTGGCTAAATTCTTGTTTTACGTCTAACTCGGCATCGCGAGTTAGCTTCATTGAATAGGCATTAATTTTATCAAACTCGAAAAATCCAATGAAAATATCTCTTAAACAATGGCGAATAATATTATCAAGCAAGATAATGTTTTTCGCGCCGCTGACCGGATCTTTGGGTAATTCGACAAAACGTGGCACATTGCTGCTAGGCACCTCAACCAATGCATATTGCGTTTGATTCGCTTGCTCGATGCCAACCATTAAATAGGTGCTTTCGTCATTAATAAGATCAATCAGCTTCATGTTGTTATTAATGATTAGCGGGAATATATGGCGGCGTAACTTGGCGTGATAGTAATCAGTGAGCCACAGGCCCTGCTGCGGACTCAGCTGTGTTTCATTAATGAGGTTTATATTATTGTCAGCTAAGCGGCGCAATAGAACAAGGTATGTTTGGTCAAATTCAGCTTGTAAATCGATGACTTTATCTTGAATGTCATCAAAGAGTTTTAACGCGATTAATTTTTGATCCTGCGCTTGTAACAACAACACTTGGCGCCGAACATTAGCAACCCGGACCCGGTAAAATTCATCCATGTTGCTCGAATAAATACCTAAAAAACGTAATCGTTCTAATAAGGGCACATTATCATCTTGCGCTTCTTGCAGTACCCGATGATTAAATGACAGCCAACTAAGTTCTTTTTCTAAATAATGATATTGATCCATAATGCGACACTCTAGCGCTAGAAGTCGCCAGTTTAAATCGGCAAGATGACAAAAACATGACAGTTTTACGAAGAGCTTATTACAGTGTAACAGCATAAATTATCCGTTATGCCAATACCATTATCGTCATAAAAAAGACCGCCGCAGCGGTCTTTTCACTAAACAATCCCAGTGCATTCTTGTACGCTTAGTGCCAACCTTCAACGTCTTTCATGTCAGGTAATTCATGAGCAATACCTTTATGACAATCGATACAGGTTTTTTCACCACTGGCCAATGCGCTTGAGTGCATTTTGACGCTGCGGCTGCCTTGCTCACTAAAATCCATGTATTCAAAGTTATGGCAGTTACGACACTCTCGTGAGTCATTGTCTTTCATTCGCTTCCATTCGCGCATTGCCATCGATTTTCGGTGCTCCACAAACTTCTCGCGGGTATCTATCACCCCAGTCAGCATGCCCCACACTTCTTTACTGGCAGCAATTTTACGAATGATCTTATGGGTCCAATCCTTTGGTACGTGACAATCAGGGCAGGTAGCCCTCACCCCAGAACGATTCGAGTAATGAATGGTTTCGCGATATTCCTGATAAACATTATCAGCCATTTCATGACAACCGGTACAAAACTCTTCGGTATTAGTCAGGGATAACGCGGTATTAAAGCCGCCCCAAAATACCACGCCACCGATAAAGCCCAGCGCCAGTACTAGTCCAACGCCCGCTTTGCTCGGCGCAGACAATGTCCGCCATATATTTTTCAATAGTTTCATTAGCATTTCCCTCAGGCTACTTAGTGCTGACTCAACGAATCAACAGCCTCAAAGTCATTTTCAATCAGCGGCTTACCGTCAACTTGTGGCACGTGACACTGCAAGCAGAAATAACGACGTGGTGAAACATCCGATAATGTCATGCCTTCACGTGTTTCAAAGTGAGTTGGGCTAACTTTTGTTGCGCCAGTTTCACGTGCATATTTCCAACCATGGCAAGACAAACACTTATTGGCGTTTAAATTAATCTTATAACCACGTATTTGATGTGGAATGATTGGTGGTTGATGCACATAGTTTCGTTGCAATGGTTCGCGATCTTTAATCACGCGTTTGTGCTGGTCGGCACTGCGAGTAACATCAAGTTCGACCGTGCCACGCAGTGATTCAACACCACCGCTATTTGATGGTATTACTTGATTTTCTTGCGCTACTGCTCCCGCAGCAAAACCCATTATCATTAGGGCTAATATGATTTTTTTCATTGTATACTCCGCCGAGAGGCTCACCGTTACAAAAGTGGCTCACCGTTAACAAAATGCTTTACGATGCCTTTGCGGTGACAACCACCGCAAAGACTTTAGGCTTAGGCCTTACGCACTTTTATTGCACATTTCTTAAAGTCAGTTTGCTTTGACAAAGGATCTGTCGCATCAAGGGTCAGCTTATTAATGAGCTGACGCGCATCAAACCAAGGCACAAACACTAAACCAACGGGTGGTCTGTTGCGGCCACGGGTTTCAATTCGGCTTTTCATTTCACCACGACGCGACTCGACAATCACTTCGTCACCGCGACGTAAGTTGCGCTTACGGGCGTCATCAGGATGCATAAATACCACCGCATCAGGAAAGGCACGGTATAACTCAGGCACTCGACGGGTCATAGAGCCAGAGTGCCAATGCTCAAGTACGCGGCCAGTACATAACCACATGTCAAATTCTTGATCTGGTGATTCTGGTGGCGCTTCATACGGGGCAGCGATAATTAACGCTTTGCCGTCTGGCTTACCATAAAACTCAAAGTCTTTGCCTTTGCCAACATAAGGATCTGAGCCTTCTTTAAAGCGCCATTTGGTTTCTTTGCCATCCACTACCGGCCAACGTAAGCCGCGTGCGGTGTGATACATTTCATACGGCGCTAAATCGTGACCATGACCGCGACCAAACGTCGCATACTCTTCAAATAAGCCCTTTTGCACATAGAAGCCACAATCGTTAGCATCATCATTAAGCTCTTTAGCCTCGTCAATTGAAAACGCATCAACATTGCCATTACGATACAAGACGTCGTACATGGTTTTACCGCGTAAATGAGGTGCTCCAGCGAGTAATTCTTCGGTCCACACTTCTTCAATTTTAAAGCGCTTTGCAAACTCCATTAACTGCCATAAATCAGATTTCGCCTCACCCGGCGCTTTAACCTGCTGGAACCAATGTTGAGTACGGCGTTCTGCGTTGCCGTAACAACCTTCTTTTTCAACCCACATAGCGGTCGGCAAGATCAAGTCAGCCGCCTGACAAGTCACTGTTGGGTAAGGGTCAGACACCACAATAAAGTTTTCAGGGTTACGGTAACCCGGTAAACCTTCTTCATTGATGTTGGCCGCCGCCTGCATGTTGTTATTACACATTACCCAGTAAGCATTTAACTTGCCGTCTTTAAGCATGCGGTTTTGCAGCGCCGCGTGATAACCCGGTTTAGCCGGAATAGTACCTTCCGGTAATTTCCAAATTTTTTCAGCAATGTCACGGTGGGCTTTTTTCTTAACCACTAAATCAGCGGGCAAACGATGCGAGAAAGTACCCACTTCCCGGGCAGTACCACAAGCTGAAGGCTGACCCGTTAATGAAAATGGGCCATTGCCAGGCTCGGATATTTTACCGGTTAGCAAGTGAATGTTATAAACCAAGCTATTCATCCAAACACCACGTGTGTGCTGGTTCATGCCCATGGTCCAGAGCGACATTACTTTAATCTTAGGATCTGCATAAGCTTTCGCCATTTGTTCTAGTTTGTGAGCCGGTACGCCAGAAATTTCGACCGTTTTTTCTAAAGTATATTCAGCAACCTGCGCTTTGTATTCTTCAAAGGTCATGTCATACATTTTACCTGCTGACTTAACATTTTTAGCCGCTTGTTCAAGCTTGTGCTCTGGCCGTAAACCATAACCGATATCGGTAGTGGCTTTTTTGAAATGGGTATGTTTATTAACAAAGTCCCAGTTAACCGCGTCATGCTCAATAATGTAATGCGCAATGTAGTTAGCAATAGCTAAATCAGTATTGGGGGTAAAGATCATGCCATTGTCAGCGAGCTCGAATGAGCGGTGGGTATAAGTCGACAATACATGCACTCGTACATGATCATCTGATAAGCGCCGATCCGTTAAGCGAGTCCATAAAATAGGGTGCATTTCTGCCATGTTCGAGCCCCACAGGACAAAACAATCAGACTTTTCAAAGTCGTCATAACAGCCCATCGGCTCATCAATGCCAAAGGTGCGCATAAAGCCACCAACCGCAGACGCCATGCAGTGACGCGCGTTAGGATCGATATTGTTAGAGCGAAAGCCAGCTTTCATTAACTTAACGGCGGCATAACCTTCCATCACCGTCCACTGGCCCGAACCAAACATGCCAACCGACGTCGGCCCCTTTTCTTTTAAGGCTTTTTTAAATTTTAACGCCATTACATCAAAGGCTTTATCCCAGCTAACGGGCTTAAACTCACCTTCTTTGTCATATTCACCATTGGTCATTCGTAACAATGGCTGGGTTAAACGATCCTTACCGTACATAATCTTCGATAAGAAATAGCCTTTAATACAATTTAAACCTTTGTTAACCGGCGCGTCGGGGTCACCTTGCGTGGCGACAACTTTGCCATCTTGGCTACCAACCAACACACTGCAACCGGTGCCACAAAATCGACACGGTGCTTTGTCCCATTTAATTTTACTTTTAGCGGGATCTGTCACCAAATTTGATGCCGCTACTGGCACAACAACGCCGGCGGCAGCTGCTGTTGCTGCTATTGCATTTGCTTTTATGAAGTCACGTCTTGAAAGACTCATCACTTCTTCTCCTAACTTTTATTGTTATACCCGTCATCCTTGAAACCGCAGTTTTATTGTCTACGTATGGAATAACAATCACTTATAAACATAAGCTCATGCTATTCCCTACTTGACGGCTGCACTGCTGCTCCAATGATTTAGGGTCTATATGCTAATTAGTTTTTATTGTTATCGATTATTGATCCTTGAAACCGCAGTTTTATTGTCTACGTATGGAATAACAATCACTTATAAACATAAGCTCATGCCATTCCCTACTTGACGGCTGCACTGCAGCTCCAATGATTTAGGGTCTATTTGCTAAATATTTATTATTATTACGAACTATTTTTATCGACTATCTAAAATTGATTGGCTGATTGGCCGCTTTAGGTTGATGCGGAACTAGACCTGCATCGTTATGGTGGAAAATTAACGATGCATCTAACACTCCATCTAACGTGCTTAAGTGGGTGATCACATCAACGATATTCTTTTCTTGCTCGGTCGCTTCCACGGTCACAACCATCGCGCCTTGCGCCGATATGTCATGCACTTCAGTGCCCGGTAATGCGTTAAGCAGCTTGATCAACTTGTCGCTGTTTTGAGGAAACACCTTAACTAAAACACCTGCAATATGGACCGGAGCTTGTTCGAGTAAATTAATCACTTTAATATTCCTGTTAATGTTGGGATGATTTGTTCAGCAGTTTCAAAATGAAGAGAGAAACGGCGGCAACACCGACAAACCCAAAAATGAAAATGGTTGGCATGGCCAAATAGCCTAAAATGGTCCAAATCATCGACTCAAGTGCGCTCATGCTTAAGACTCCTGTTGCGGTTAAATACATTCGATGTAGGCATTTTAGGTCGCTTTTTTGGCGCTGCATTGATCATGGTCAATCTTTAGAATTAACACCTAGTAAAACTGTGGGTTTATTGTTTTAGAACAATAAAGGCCAAATAACGATGTTATAGCGCCCGATACCAATTGATGCCAAAGGCTGCTATAAATTGACAAATGACTTAATAAGGAACAACAAGAATGGGAATATTAGATGCCCTAATGGGCAATGCCAGCGAACTGGATAGCCAAGAATTAAATCAAGAGTTTTCACCGATTTTGGCCGACAACGAGCAAGTAGAATTGGGGTTTAAACTGATTAGAGATATGTTTGTTTTTACCAACAAACGAATGATTATTATTGATAAACAGGGCATAACGGGTAAGAAAGTCGAGTACCATTCGGTCCCATATAAATCAATTACCCACTTTATTGTTGAAAGCGCCGGCCACTTTGATCTGGACAGTGAATTAAAAATTTGGATTTCAGGCAGATCAGAACCAATTGTGCATGAACTAAAAAGCGGCTCCGATGTGGTGGCGATTCAGAAAACATTAGCCAATTGCATGTTTAACTAAGCAAGCGCACGGTTAACTAACGACTCACTAATAGGCCTGTCGATATAGGCCTATTAGTGAATCTATGTTGAAAACCTATAGAGTAATTTCTTGAGCCTGACTAATTAGGAGTTCTTTATTCTTTTTAGTTAACTTTTTTAGCCGAGCTTCTAATTTACCCGCCACGCTGCGATTAGCGACAGCTTGAGTAAAGACCAAGCTAACAGGCCGGCGCACCCGAGTATATTTAGCGCCTTTGACCGAGCTATTATGTTCATGCTCACGGCGAATTAAGTCGGTGGTGACCCCACTATATAAAGAGTTATCTCGACACCTGACCATATAGACAAACCAAGCGGATTCTTTTGCGACTTCTGTCATTGCTTGCTCTAACAATTATTCAATGTAATTTGCCACAATACCACCTTAATCCAAATAACTCGCTTACTTAGTGTGATCCTTTGTTGTTTGGCCGACAAATATACAGCTTGGCCTTTATCAGCTATTACGTGTGTCAGTTAAGTGGGCCAGCACTATCTAAGCGGTGTGAGTTTGGGTACAATATCGGCTCTAAAATTGATAGCTGGATCACAAAAAATGAATCAAAACGAAATGAAAAAAGCAGCAGGCTGGGCGGCATTACAATACGTTGAAAAAGATACCATCATTGGTGTTGGCACCGGTTCGACCGTCAATCATTTCATTGATGCATTAGGCAGCATTAAAGGCGATATTGAAGGGGCAGTTTCAAGTTCAGAAGAATCAACTCGCCGCTTAAAAGAATATGGCATTCCGGTTTTTGACTTAAACAGTGTCGACGAGTTAAGCATTTACGTTGATGGCGCCGACGAAATCAACCATAACATGCAAATGATTAAGGGCGGCGGCGCAGCCTTAACCCGTGAAAAAATCATTGCGGCCGTGGCTGATAAATTCATTTGCATCGCCGACCAATCTAAATACGTAAAACTACTCGGTGAATTTCCACTGCCAGTCGAAGTCATTCCAATGGCCCGTTCACATGTTGCCCGCCAATTAGTTAAGCTTGGTGGCGATCCGGTATACCGCGAAGGTGTTGTGACAGATAACGGTAATGTCATTCTTGATGTTTATAATTTAAACGTTGAAAACGCCTGTCAATTAGAACGCGACATCGACGCTATTGTTGGCGTAGTTACTAACGGCTTCTTTGCTCAGCGTAGTGCCGACATACTACTAATGGCGACCAATGACGGGGTAAAAACGATTAACATTTAATCTTCAAAAGCACTAGCCAACTTTAGTCTAAGGGCGATGTTAACTCGCCCTTGATTTAAACGATCGTTTAAAATAATAATTAATTTACTCACAACAGCGCATAATTAGCTAAAGGTAATCCTCTAAAATTCGCGTTCACATCCTAATAAATCAACAGTTACTAGCGATTTAACCTTTTATTAACAAAACGCGCTATAAATCTTATTTATATAAGTAATAACTGGCAGTAATATCGATTCAGTCTTAGTAAAACAATAACTGACAAGCCAATAATTTAGCGGGTTTTAGCATTGAAAAACTTTTTTATAGTTATTTCAATTTAGCCCTCCACTTGAGCCGTTAAATTTGTTACTTTAAGTCATCATTATTACCCTATAGTTGCAAGGAATAAAAAAATGGCTCATTTTTCACTCACTAAAGACAAAATCAAAATACTGTTACTTGAAGGCCTGCATCCAAGCTCGCTAGAAGTCCTGCAAAATGCCGGTTACGAAAACATCGAGTGTTTGAAAACCTCCCTGCCAGAAAATGAGCTAATCGAAAAAATTAAAGATGTTCACTTTATTGGTATCCGCTCTCGGACCGAACTAACCGAAAACGTATTGGCAGCAGCGAACAAACTTGTTGCTATTGGCTGTTTTTGTATTGGCACCAATCAAGTGAATTTGGCCGCTGCAGCCAAGCGCGGTATTCCAGTATTTAACGCACCATTTTCAAATACGCGCTCGGTGGCTGAATTAGTATTAGGTGAGTCACTGTTATTATTGCGTGGCATTCCAGAAAAAAGCGCCAAAGCACACCGCGGCGAATGGCAAAAATCAGCCATTGGTTCATTTGAAGCACGTGGCAAGCAACTTGGTATTATTGGCTACGGCCATATCGGCATGCAATTAGGGATCTTGGCAGAAAACCTTGGCATGCGCGTTCGCTTTTATGATATTGAAGATAAGCTACCGCTGGGCAATGCGAGCCAAATCGCTAAAATGGATGAGTTGTTAGCGACTTCTGACATCGTGACTTTGCATGTGCCTGAAACGCCGCAAACGAGATACATGTTTAAAGCCGCACAAATGGCAAAAATGAAGCCTGGCGCAATTTTAATTAATGCTTCTCGCGGCACCGTGGTGCAAATAGACGATTTAGCAGCAGCACTTGAGAGCGGCCAAATTGGCGGCGCAGCAATTGATGTATTCCCAACTGAGCCAAAATCTAATAAAGAAGAATTTAGCTCGCCATTACGTGGTTTTGACAATGTGATCTTAACTCCACACGTTGGTGGCAGCACTCAAGAAGCGCAGGAAAACATCGGTATAGAAGTGGCGGGTAAATTGGCTAAATATTCTGACAATGGTTCAACCTTGTCGGCAGTCAACTTTCCAGAAGTATCACTGCCTCATCATGTTGGTTGCTCACGATTATTGCACATCCACGTTAACCAGCCAGGCATCATGAACAAGATCAACATGGCCTTTGCTGAGCGTGAAATTAACATTACTGCCCAGTATCTGCAAACCACCGCTGACATTGGCTACGTCGTGATGGAAGTTGACTCAAAAGATGCTGATATCGCATTAGATGAGCTAAATAAAATTGACGGCACAATTCGCGCCAGAACACTTCACGCAAGCTAAGTCGATTGCTATAAGCGACTGACCTTGTACAAAAAAGGGCTAGGGTATTTTACCCCAGCCCTTTTTTTTATGCCGAGGCTTAAATAACTTTGATCTCACCAGCAAACTACCTTAGGATCGGCGATAATTCCTGTTTTGTTATCTAAAGGTGTATCGTGCCAGTTTCTCAAGAGTTAATGCAGTTCAACGTATTCCCAAACCTGCCAATCGGCTTAACTAAATTTGTTGGGCCTGAAGCCAAGCTGTTTTTACAGGGCCAATTGACCTGTAATATCGATCAACTTGAGTCACATCAGTCGTTACTTGGCGCTCATTGCGATCCCAAAGGAAAAACACTAGCCGTATTACGCCTGTTACAGCATCAAGATGAAATCTATGCGCTGCAACACCACGACAATGTGGCCAGTCATTTACCGAATTTAACCAAATACGCCGTATTCTCTAAAGTCACTATTACTCATGCCAGCAGTGATTTTGTATTTACTGGTTTGTCGGGACAATTAGCGACAACGTGGTTAAAACAGCAGTCGGCCTTACCTGAGCCAGAACAAGATACTATGACTAGCGAGTTTGGTGTGGTCAGCAGTTTCCCACGGACAGTGGCAGAGCAACCACGGTACTTAGTTGTCTCAAACCAGCAACAAGCACAAGCGTTAATCGCAGCGTTGCCAACTGACACCACTGAGCACCCTGCTTCATTATGGCAAGCGTTAGATATCTTAAGTGCCACACCAACAATGACCCCAAGCAGTCAAGCGGAGTTTGTACCGCAAATGCTTAACCTGCAAATGATTGATGGCATCAACTTTAGTAAGGGTTGTTACATTGGCCAAGAGACCATTGCCCGCTTACATTTTAGAGGCAAGAATAAACGAGCAATGTTTGTTTTGAGCACGCCATCACAGCTTGAGGTTAACCCCGGTGATACGCTTGAATGTCAAGTCGAGTCAGGATGGCGCACTGCTGGTACGGTTATTAGCAGCCAAGTATTAGCGCAGCAGACTGTACTGCTGGCCATTTTGCCAGTCGACAGCGAACAAGGCAGCTTATTACGGCTAAAAGACAGTGATAAACTGATGACATTAACGATCCCTGACTATTTTGACGATGTCTAAACCATTATTGAACACCTAATAAAAAGAATAAACCATGATTCAATTATCAATACAGTTAGCCAGCATTGAATTGCTGCCATTGGCCCAAAAATCGTTATTGAGCGATTTGATTGAAGCCGAAGATTTTGACGCCTGTTTCACGGTTGAGGATGTGGCGCAACTGTTAGCACTTAGCGCAGCGCCAGAACCAATAGTGCAACTGCTGCGCGATCTTATCCCACTGGCGCAAACCTATAGTTTAACGCCTATTTCACAGTTTCAGGTTGGTGCGGTCGTGCAAGCTGCTTCCGGCGCAATTTACTTAGGGGCCAACCTTGAGTTTAGCCACCAAGCTTTAGGACAAACTGTGCACGGTGAACAAGCCGCTATTAGCAACGCTTGGCATCATGGCGAAACTCAATTAATTAAATTAGCGGTTAGCGCCACGCCTTGTGGCCATTGTCGTCAGTTTATCAACGAGTTAGTCCAAGCGGATCAGCTGCAAGTTTATTTACCAGACAACCTGTCACCACGCTTTGATAGCCTGCTACCGATGTCATTTGGGCCAACTAATCTTGGCGTCAGTGAGCATTTAATGGATTCGACGCCTCATCAGCTGCACGCCCCGCTGATTGATCAACTGCAACAACAGGCGATTGCCGGTGCCAATAAAAGCTACAGTCCGTATACTTTAAGCCCGAGTGCCGTCGCATTGCAGACCAGTCGTGGTATCTACGTTGGCCGTTACGCTGAAAACTGCGCCTATAACCCTAGCCTATCGCCTTTGCAATCAGCCCTGATTGCCTTGCATTTTTCTCGCGATGATATTAGTGATATTAGCGCAGCGGCATTAGTAGAATCGAGCTCGGGTCAAGTTTCACAACGCGATGTTACTGAGGATCTGCTGGCGCAACTGTCTCCGGTCCCCCTTAGTCACTACCGTTATTAAGTTACAATTTGTGGGGTTGAAATTTGTGGTGTTGAAATAGTCACCTGTTGGCTTGTTTAAATAACGCTAAGTACGGCATAAACTGGTGCGTAGTTTATGCTTTATCACCCTCTGTTTGGTTGAACCTTATTATGCGTGTTGTATTACTTCTATCGCTATTAATACCTTGGTGTGCGATTTCCCAAACTGACTCTGCGCCAAAAACACTGCAACTTGCGTCAACGCAATGGTGCCCTTATGTCTGCAACGAAGACACCGGCGCTGTAGTACAGTATGTCGACGAAATATTAGCCCGTGAAAATATAAAGTTAACGGTCCAAGTATTGCCTTGGTCTCGTGCAATTGAGCAGGCGAAATCAGGCGCAAGCGATGGGCTACTCACCGCAGGGTTAACCGAAGCTCAAGCATTAAGTTATACCCACAGCCCACTGGGTTATTATCAAACCTGTTTTATCGCCCGTCAGGACAGTACTTGGCATTATCAGCACCCCTTAAATTTTAATGGAGCAATCCTTGGCACAGTGCAAGGTTATGGCTATGGTCCAGAGTTAGATAACCTCATAAAAACGCGACTCTCATCCATATTAATGATCTCAGGCAGTAACGTTGCTTCGCGCTTAATTGGCCTATTAAACAAAAAACGAATCGATATTGTAGCAATTGATATTCGCGAGTTTAAATGGATTCTTGGCAGCAATTTTATTGAAGAAATGGGATTAAAACAGGTCGGTTGTTTAGCTAAAGAGCCATATTATTTAGCATTATACCCCGCTTTAGCCGGGCGAAATCAGCTAATTGATATATTAGATGTTGCGTTTGCTTTGCCAAAAAACCAACACCGATTACAACAACTGCTTGAAGCAATGTATTATAAACAAACACAACGACTGTTCTAGTAATACCCCTTTATCGAGCTAAATATCGGTTAGATGAGTGGCAATTTTAGCGGTGAGTAAATCGACTAAGCGCTGTCTTGCTTCAACGCTAGCCCACGCAATGTGTGGCGTAATCACTAAATTTGCCCCCTGATAATCAAGCAAGCAATTACCGCCAGTCGGTGGCTCGGTTGATAATACGTCGAGCGCCGCGCCTGCAATGTCGCCATTGATCAGGGCCGCCACTAAATCAGGCTCATTAATCAGGCCACCGCGCGCGGTATTAATCAATAACGCTGACGACTTCATAAGCTTTAAGCTATCACGGTTAATTAACTGCTCAGTTTCCTGAGTTTGCGGGCAATGAAGGCTCACTATGTCGGCATGTTGCAACATTTGCTCAAATGAAACTCGCTCTTCGCGAATGGTGGTGGCGCCGGGACGCTCTGCAATTAACAATTTCATGCCAAAGGCTTGTGCTAACTTTGCCGTCGCCTGGCCTAAGCTGCCAAAGCCAACCAGCCCAAACTTTTTGCCAGCCAACTCAAACATTGGATAATCTAAATTACAAAAAAACGGACTTTTCTGCCATAAACCATCCTTAATGAAAGCTTGGTATTGCTGCGCTTGATTGGTCAACTGCAATAACAAACTAAAGGCATGTTGCGCAACCGATGGCCCGGCGTAGCCTTGCACATTTATCACGGTTATCGCCAATGCTTCGGCTGCTTCTAAATCGATATTATTGGTGCCTGTCGCCGCGACAGCGATTAATTTAAGCTCAGGTAATTGGCTTAATACCGCGCGGCTAAGCTGGACTTTGTTGGTGATAATCACCTGCGCGCCCTGACAACGCTCGATGACCTGCGCAGCACCAGTTAGCGCATAGATATCACAATGGGTAAATAGTGCCGATAATCGAGATAAGTTTACATCTTGGCCTAACGTATCTCGATCAAGTACAACTGCATTTTTCATGAATCATTTTCCTTTTTGGCCGCGGATAGACCGCAAAATTAGCAAATTAACGCTATAGCTTCAATTGATTATCCTGATAAACTAATATCTAACCATGATGCATTAATAGTATGCGTTAGTAATTGCCGAGTATCGGATAATGAAAGTACCCCCCAGTAAAACCAGCTCAAATCAAGCTGACAAGCCAACAGTACAGTCATGTATTTACTGCCGTAAGATCAGAGCCATTGCTATTTGGGGCGTGCTGATGTACATTTTTTTCCAATATTTCTATTTGTGATATAATTTTAACGCCGTTATTGATATAAACCACTGTAGTTAACGTAACTTAGCTATATAATATATACCTAATTTAATAGATTAATGCTGATATGTTTACCGATATATTTTCCGCTAGCGCCGCCATTTTCTATGGGCTAAGTTTGCTCTTAGTCTTAAAGAATCTATTTTTACATGCTCAGCTCAATGAACGACTCATCTTGGCCGTGGCTGGAATTGCAATTGGTTGTCACGCCATTGCGCTGGCGACAACCATTATGGCGTCTGATGGCCAAAATATGAGTCTATTGGTGGTGGCCTCGATTGTTAGCTGGATTATTACCATCATGCTAACGCTGGCTTTGCCGCGATTTGCTATTGCGACGCTATTGCCTGTGGTTTATGGCTTTGCTTTATTGGCGGTAGTTGGCGTTTGGTTAGTACCATCGAGTTATATTACGCATTTTGAAACCAATCCTGAAATTCTTATTCATATCTGTTTAGCCTTAAGCGCGTATAGCACCATGGTGATCGCGGCGTTTTATGCAATTCAGCTCAGTATCATCGACAAACGACTTAAGAATAAACAGCTCAATCTTGCGCAATCACCACTGCCTCCGTTGTTGACTGTTGAAAAGCAGTTATTTCAGTTGGTGTTGGCCGGCGTTATTTTATTGACCATGTCACTGGCGACAGGCTTCTTCTTTCTAGAAGACATGTTTGCTCAGGGCAAAGCGCATAAAGCGATATTATCGCTTTGCGCTTGGTTTCTTTACTGCTATTTGCTGTGGCGGCATCATGAGTCTGGTGTCCGCATTAAAACCTCGGTTAAATTCACCATCACCGGTGCTATATTACTAACCCTTGCTTACTTTGGTAGTCGTTTAGTCAGTGAAATATTACTGCGCTAACCCACTATTACCTTGACAGTGCCTTGGCACAAATCGTATAACGAGCATATAAAAATACAAAGGAATAACCTACTTGGATAGTATATCTACCCTGACCTTATTCGGGATCTTAGCGTTGCTTGTCTTGCTTTCTGCTTACTTCTCAAGTTCAGAAACCAGCATGATGTCGCTTAACCGCTATCGGCTTAAGCATTTGGTCAAAAATAAGGATCGTGCGGCTAAACGTGTTGATAAATTACTCAGCCGACCGGATCGCCTAATTAGTTTAATATTAATTGGTAATAATCTCGTTAATATTGCGGCTTCCGCTATTGCGACTATTATCGGTATTCGCCTGTTTGGCGATGTGGGTATCGCTATCGCAACGGTAACCCTAACCTTCGTGATCTTAATTTTCGCCGAAGTGACCCCCAAAACTATCGCAGCATTGCACCCTGAAAGGATCGCTTTCCCTAGCTCCGTCATATTGCTCCCTTTGCTCAAACTGTTGTACCCACTTGTGTGGATAGTCAACATGATAACCAATGGCATTTTGAGGTTGTTCGGGGTTAACGTTAATGAGAAAACCGTTGACCGACTAAGCCGTGACGAGTTAAGAACCGTAGTGAGTGAAACCTCGGGCATGATCCCGAAAAAACACCAAGACATGCTCACCAGTATTTTAGATTTAGAGAAAGTCACGGTCGAAGACATTATGATCCCGCGCTCTGAAATTGCCGGCATCGACATTAATGATGAATGGAAAAGCATTCAACGTCAGCTAAGTCACAGTCAGCACACGCGAATTTTACTTTATCGCGACAATATCGACGACGCAGTAGGTTTTATTCACGCCCGAGAATTAATGCACTTACAATCGAAAAATCAATTCGATAAATCTAATTTAGTTAGATCGGTCCGTGAACTGTACTTTATTCCACAAGGTGCCACCTTAAATGTCCAGCTAATGAAGTTTCAAGAAAACAAAGCCAGAATTGGCTTGGTGGTTGATGAATATGGCGACATTCAAGGCTTAGTGACGTTAGAAGATATTTTAGAAGAGATAGTGGGTGACTTTACAACCGGCGTATCGTCGACAGTCAGCGATGAAATTCAGCGCCAAGAAGATGGGACTTACATTATCGATGGCACCATTAATATTCGTGAGCTTAATCGTGAAATGAGTTGGCATTTACCAACTGATGGCCCCAAGACCATTAGCGGACTAATTATCGAACATATGCAAGATATTCCATCGGCTGGCATTAGCTTTAAAATAGACGGTTACCCGATTGAAGTGCTTGAAGTCGATAAAAATATGATTAAATCGATTCTGATTTTTCCCGAGTTATTCGAGCCCAGCTCAAATCCTCATACCGATGACCAAGATTCAGAATAACGGTTAAAGTTTGGATGAATTCACGTTGGTGATTCATCCAAGCTAATACCAATGGCTATGTTCCCGTTAACTGTGTTTTTTTTGTTTTTAATTTATTAAATATCAATGAATTATACGTTTAGCAAACTTAGCGACGCCCACCAAGCTCCCGCTTTTAGTTGCCTCACTATAAATGCCTGTTAGGAGAAAAATTCAGGGACGAATTTTTAGATTTCCGTGCAGGCGAAGGCAAGGATGCCGTACTTAGAGCGACGCAGGATGCCAAAGCCAGATCCGCATTGAAATCGGTTCCGTTAAGACAGGTATTTATAGGGAGATCAGCAACTAACACGGGTCGCCTTTCTTTTGGTTACTTATTCTTTGGCGAAGCAAAGAAAAGTAACTAGTGTGCTAGCGCCAAAACTTAAGAGTGTGCAAAGACATAAAGCACATCAAATATTCACCAAGCTTATTGCTAGCCACATTTAACTACAACATAGCCAATACCAATACTAGTCCCCTCAATAACTGAGTGTTCACTCGTGCTTGATAAAATCTATGAGGAATGAGCGGGTTCAGCAATAGCACCGGCACTACACTATTTACGCTTGGCTGTGGCCTAAATGCCCCGCACTAACACCGACACTAACACCGGCCTAATACACTGTGCTTAATATCTAAGTTAAATATCGCCAGCCACTGCAAGGTCATAAGTTTTATGTAATTGGTGTAAACCCAATTATTTCATGCCACGTTGTTTTTTTACCCGCTCATAGGCCGCTTGAATATCTTGCGCTTTGCCATTGGCAATTTTTAACATTTCTTGGGGCAAACCTTTAGCCGCTAACTTATCTGGATGATGCTCTGACATCAGCTTGCGCCAAGCCTTTTTAACGGCTCGGTCATCAACGTCACTGCTGACACCAAGAATAGTATAGGCGTCCTCAATGCTCGGACCGCTTGTTTGTGCGTGTTGCTGCTTATGGTAATGCATTTGCGCTTCAAGCTGTTGCAATAAGCGATCAATGTCGCGAATCGAAAAGCCTAAGATCCGCGCTACCGTATAAAGGATCTCACGTTCTTTAGGGTGTAATTCACCATCGGCAAACGCGGCCTGCAATTGTACTTCTACAAATAGCTGTAAAATATCACGCTGGCCAAAAGAGCTGCGCTTAAATTCTTTGAGTACTTCTTCTAGCGCAAAATCACCGGCCTTGCCCTGAGAAAACGCCGCCTGAGCTTCTTTGCGCTTGTCGCCGGTTAATCCCATGTTGTCCATCAAGATCGACGCAGCATGAATCTCTTGTGGTGTTACCTGACCACTGGCTTTGGCAATATGACCATAGACAGAAAAAACGGCATGAAAAAAGACCGCTTGGTTGGTAAAGGAATTCTTATTAACGAAATAACGGCTAAAACCGCCTTGATTAGAAAAGTCTTGGCCCATACTGCGATCAAAACGATACCCAATATACAAGCCAAACAATGCCCCAAACGGACCACCAAAAAAGAAGCCAAATATTAGCCCTAAAATTTTTCCCCAAATTCTCACAGGTTTTCCTCTAATTCAAATCGTATACCAACTAAGATAAGTCACTGTTGCGCTAAACTAGCTTGCGATTAAGCCAACTGGCTTTCAAGCAGGGCCAACCGCTGTGGCGTACCAATATCGGCCCATTGTGCCATAAGTAACTGTCCTGAAATCTGATTTTTTGCTATTTTTTGTCGCAACAAGGGTCCCAGTGGCGCAGGTTGCTGCCCAATACCATTAAAGAGTGAAGGGTGGTACAAACCAATACCGCTGTAGGTATATTTGATCTCCGTATCCGCCCTAACCTCGCCATCCACTAGCCCAAAATCACCACTTGGGTGATGCTCAGGGTTAGTGGTTAATAACAAATGGGCCAGTTTATGCTCGCTTAAGTGCTGTGGCAAACTCGAAAAATCGACATCGGTCCAGACATCGCCATTAATCACCCAAAATGGCGCATCACCTAACAGCGGCAACGCATTGGCAATGCCACCGGCGGTTTCGAGCGCAGCGCCCACTTCATTGGAAAAGTGAATGTTTAAACCCCAACGGCGGCCATCACCCAGCTGATCAACTAACATTTGGCCCAGCCATGCATGGTTAATCACCACGTCAGTGACCCCAACCGTCGCCAGCTTTTCAAGGTGATATTCGATCAACGGTTTGCCGTTGACCGCAATTAAGGGTTTTGGCATGTTATCGGTTAGGGGTCGCATCCGCTCACCCCGTCCTGCTGCTAAGATCATTGCGCGCATTAACTGGTCCTTGTCGCCATTTGGGGTAAAATATGTTGTTTAAACAGCTGCGATAACGCGGCTAACTCAGGGTAGAGTTCGCAGGTCTGAACAATATAATGCAGCACCAGCGGTAAATCGGCTAAGTAATTGGGCTTGTTATCTCGCAGGCACAGTCGACTAAAAATACCACACACTTTCAGGTGTCGCTCTAAAGCCATCAGGTCAAACCAACGCTTAAATTGATTAAATTCAACCTCAGTCAAGCCCATTTCACGATACATCAGATGCGTTTGTTGCAACAGTTCCAACCGAAGCTCGGTGCTTAACTCAAAGTAACAGTCGGTTAATAACGAGGCAGCATCGTAGGTTAATGGTCCGGTTACTGAATCTTGAAAATCAATCACTGCTAACGACTGCTGATCTCTCACCATAATATTACGGCTATGGAAATCGCGGTGAACCGTGACTTGCGGCTGAGAAACCGCATTTTCAATCAACACACTAAAACAATCAGCAACCGCCTGACTCTCAACTGAGTTTAAATTAATGGCCAATAAATCACGAACAAACCAATCACTAAACAATGAGAGCTCCAAGCTGAAGAAATCTCTATCGTAGTGCTGACTTGGTTCGGGCAACGTCACATGCGCAATCAACCCAAGCTGCTTTATCGCCAGCGGATACCAAGCTAATTGCCCCTGATTAAGCAGCGGCAGCAATAATTGATCGCCCAAATCAGTTAAACACAAAAACCCCTGCTTTAAGTCATAAGCGATAACGCGCGGCACATCAATACCGGCCTCAGCATAAGCTAAAGCCAGCTTAATAAATTCGCTATTTTTTTCCGTTATCGGTGGCGCATCAACTAAAACATAACTGCATTGTTGATGGAAATGACGAAAATAGCGTCTAAAACTGGCGTCGGCACTTAACACCGCTAATTCGACATCTGCTAAGTTTTGTTGCTGTTGGTACCACTGCGTTAACTGCTGTGCGCGCTGATCAATCAAAATACCCCCCATGATACATAGCCCTAACCGTAAAATTACGCTAGTATACCTTTTTATTTTCGCCATCGGGGGTTTCGCTCACAATAAGTGATCCGACGCTTTATTACCCGCCGATCGGATGTTATCTCGCGTTAGTTATCGAAATTTAGGTGCAATAGCCAACATATGCAAATTCTCATTCTCTTAGCATTAGTCTTATTTTCTTACAATGCATTTGCCCAAACTGATGATTTTCCAGCAATGGCACAGTGCCATATAAACTCACCACGCCTGGCGCCATCGCAATTGCCCACGTTAGAGCAACTAACCAATCCAAATAAATTATTTGTTATTTCGGACAACACCGAAATTAATTACCCCAGCCAATTGTCTTACCAAGGCAATGTTGAGTTAATTCGCGGCAACACCTATATTAATGCTCAGCGCGCCGAGATTGATCGCGAAAGTAACAGCTTTATTGCATCGGGTAACCTCCACTATCAAGATAATCTGATCACATTAACCAGTGATTTATTACGCAGCTCTCTCGACGGTAAGAATACCGAATTAGTCAATAGTAAATACTGGCTCAACGGTCAAAGCATTAACGGTAAGGCGGATAAATTTCGTGTTATCAATAGTCGCTTTCTGGTCCTCGACAAAGCGTTATTAACTACCTGTGCTGGCGAGCAACCCGATTGGTCACTGCGGGCCAAGAAAATTACGATAGACGCCGCTAAAGAACGCGCGATAATACGCCAGGCTACGTTAGAGGTATTTGAAGTACCGGTATTTTATTTCCCTTACCTTAGTTTGCCGATTTCAGACAAGCGTGCCAGCGGCCTGCTTTATCCGTCAATTGGCAGTAGCAGCAACAACGGCATTGATATTAGTGTGCCGTACTATTGGAATATTGCACCACAATACGATTTAACCCTAACACCGCGGATTATGACTAATCACGGCCTGCAGTTAACCTCCGAGTTTCGCTACTTAGTTGAAGATCAGCGGGGGTTATTTAATCTTGAATTTTTACCGTCAGATAAATCAGCCGATGACAGCGAGCGTTATTTATTCCACTGGAGCCATAGTGGAAAAATAGCTAACAATTGGCGCGTAGCCGCGAGTTATACCAAGCTCAGTGATGATAATTACTTCAATACCATCGGCAGTGATTATGGCAGCACTTCAGACAATCAAATCACCAACTATGCGACGTTTAGTTATTTTAAAGACAACTGGACCACGGCAATAAAGGTTCAAGATATAGACGTATTTGGCACCGAAGATACCCTATACCAACTATTACCCCAGCTGAGCTTTAACAGCTATAATAATACGTTAGCAAAATATCTTGAATATGATGTTTTTTCAGAGTTTAGTTATTTCAAAAATACATCGACCTCAGAAGACGATGCTGCCAGAGTACATCTTGAGCCAATTCTTCGATTACCAATTGATTATGCCGCTGGCAGCTTTACCACCGAGCTGACGCTGTTTCAAACCTGGTACCAGCAAAAAAATGCAACCGACAGTTCAAACGAGTCAATTAGCCGAACGGTGCCGCAACTTAGCATCAATACCAACCTAAACTTTGAACGTGAAACATCAATGTTTGGTCGCGATTACTTTCAAACTATTGAACCAAGAATTCAATATTTATATGTGCCCTATCAAGATCAATCCGATATCGGACTGTACGATACCGCCTTGCTCTCTGAAGATTACTTTGGCTTATTCCGCTCTCGTCGTTTCAGTGGGCTCGACCGAATTGCAGACGCCAATCAAATAACCTTAGGTGTTACCAACCGATTTATCGACAGCAACAACCAAGAGAAATTAAAGTTAAGCGTCGGCCAAATCTATTACTTTAGCCAGAGCCAGACAACACTAGACGGTACCGAGGCTGACAGCGATACATCGAGCACCTCGGCCTTAGCCGGTGAAATTGACTTTAGAGCAAGTGACCAGTGGTATTTTAGTGGCTCAGTGCAGTTCAATGAAGAGTACGATGCGATTAATCAAAACAAAATTAGTCTTGAATACCGACGCGCGCACAACAAATTAATTCAAATAAGCCATCGTTACGTCCGAGATATAAGTGACTCACAAGTCGATCAGTTAGGCATACAAACCGTATGGCCAATTAATAACGACTGGACCTTCGTCGGAAATTATTACCGTGATATCAATCTACATCGAACTATTGAGAGTCTTATTGGTCTGCAATATGAGTCTTGCTGCTGGTCAATCAGACTTCAAGCCTATCGTCAGCTAAATACCAATTATGAAGACAGCAGTAACACCAGTGCTAGCACCACTTTTGATACAGGCGTTTCATTTAGTTTTCAAATTAAAGGCTTAGGCAGCCAGCAAAAACTTCAAGCAACAGAGATGCTCGAGAACGGCCAGTTTGGATATCGAGAACCCTATTATTTAAATAATTAACCATGCACTTTGACTATCTCTCATATAAATGAGGTCAAAATGTTCAGTAATGGAAAGTACATGAAGCTATCACATATTTATTTAGCAGCTGCGCTAACTGGCACAACCATGTTAGCCAACGCGGCACAATCTTTGGATAAAATATCGATTATTGTCAATGACGGTGTCGTACTCCAGAGTGAGATCTCAGCCTTAGTTAATAATGTTAAACAGCGCTCTGCTGCGGCCAGCAAACAGCTACCGTCAGACAGTGTCTTGCGAACTCAAGCCACTGAACGTCTAATTGATAAGGTCTTAAAAGAACAAATGGCCCAACGCTTCGGTGTCCGCATTGGTGATACTCAAGTAGATCAGACCATTGCAGGGATCGCTCAAGAACAAAAATTAACCATTGCCCAGCTCAAAAATATAATAGAGCGAAACGGTGAAAGTTTTGTTAATTATCGCGAATCGATCCGCAGTGAGATTTTACTCAGTCAAGTTGAACGAATTGCCGTACGTCGTCGCATTAATATTTCAGACCAAGAAGTCGACAACTTAGTCCAGACCCTAGCCGAACACGGCCGTACTAATACTGAGTACCGGATTGGCCACATTTTGATTGCCAATAACAACCAAAATTCAGGCCTTGATCAACCAGCATCACGCGAACGTGCCGATAAAGTTATCAAGCTACTTAAGCAAGGTGATGACTTTGCCCATATCGCCATTACATCATCTTCAGGGCCAAAAGCGCTGGAAGGAGGCGATTGGGGGTTCATGAACATTAACGAAATGCCAACCTTATTTACCGATGCAGTAAAAGACCAAGCTAAAGGCGATATCATTGGCCCTATTCGCAGCGGCAATGGTTACCATATCTTGACGATTCTCGATATTAAAGGCCAGCAACAGGTTGAAGTAACTGAAGTCAATGCGCGCCACATTCTCATTAAACCCTCGATCATTTTAAGTGATGAGCGTGCTAAAAATTTGCTTGAAGATTTATCGAAACAAGTGAGCAATGGCAGCGTAACCTTTAACGAGCTAGCCAAGAAACACTCCGCCGATCCTGGGTCAGCGATTAAAGGCGGTGAGCTTGGTTGGAACGACCCTAGCGCGTACGTACCAGCATTTAAAAAGACCTTAGCCACACTCAATAAAAAAGGCGAGCTAAGCCGAGTCTTTAAAACGGTTCATGGTTGGCATTTAATCGAATTTATTGGTCGTCGTGATATCGACGCAACAGACAAGTTTGTTAAAAATAGAGCTTACCAGATGATATTTAACCGAAAATTTACAGAAGAAAGTGCTGCGTGGTCGCGTGAGCTGCGTGCTCAAGCCTATATTGATGTATTAGCGCCTGCCAATTAACTCTAAGTAAGGATCACACTTTGACAATACGTATCGCACTGACGACAGGGGAACCTGCAGGCATCGGTCCAGACTTAGCCATTGTAATTGCACAACAAGATTGGCCAGTTGAAATCGTCGTTGTCGCCGATAGAAATTTGCTTATCGAACGCGCCGAAAAATTAGGCCTAGCATTAAGCCTGCGTGATTATGACAAGAGCCTACCGGCCCAGCCACAATCTGCTGGTACCTTAACAGTGCATCACATTGATTTGGCGCAGCCAGTGGTCTGTGGTGAACTTAACGAGCAAAACGGAAGTTACGTCTTGCAAACGCTGCAATTTGCCTGCGATCACAATATTGCCAGTGAATTTGCTGCAGTCGTTACAGGGCCCGTTCATAAGGGTATAATCAATAAATCGGGTATTGCGTTTAGTGGTCATACCGAATTTTTTGCTCAACAATCAAACACCCCAAATGTGGTGATGTTATTGGCGACCGAAGGATTACGAGTTGCATTAGTGACCACTCACTTGCCGCTAGCTTATGTGTCAAAGGCTATCACCTTTGACCGTGTTGTTAATGTCACTCGGATATTACATGCTGATTTAGTTAATAAATATGGCATTAGTAACCCACGTATTTATGTGTGTGGCTTAAATCCGCACGCAGGAGAAGACGGCCACTTAGGCCGAGAAGAAATTGAAATAATTAGCCCAGCCCTTGAGCAACTTCGCGAAGAAGGCATGGACATTGTTGGCCCATTACCGGCCGACACGTTATTTCAAGATAAATACCTCGACGATGCCGATGTTGTATTATCAATGTTTCACGATCAAGGCTTGCCAGTATTGAAACACAAAGGTTTTGGCAAAGCCGTTAATATAACCCTAGGGTTACCTTTTATTAGAACATCAGTCGATCATGGCACCGCCCTTGATTTGGCTGGTACCGGCCGAGCAGATAGTGGCAGCATGATAGTCGCCATTAACGAAGCCATAAAACTTGCAGTGAAGAATTAAGATGAATAGCAAAGTACACCAAGGGCATACAGCTCGAAAACGTTTTGGACAAAACTTCCTTAATGATCAGGGAGTGATTGACAATATCGTGGCCGCCATAAACCCGCTACCTGGGGATCATTTGGTTGAGATCGGGCCTGGTCTTGGTGCCTTAACAGAGCCTGTAGCGGCTAAAATAGATCATATGTCAGTGGTTGAGCTTGACCGTGATTTAGCCCGCAGACTTGAGCACCACCCAACCTTAGGTAAAAAATTAACCATTCACCAAGGTGATGCACTTAAGTTTGATTTTTCGTCTTTAGTAACCGACGGTCAAAAACTTAAAGTTTTCGGTAACCTGCCTTACAATATTTCAACCCCACTAATGTTTCATTTGTTTGAACAAACGGGCATGATCGAAAACATGCACTTCATGCTGCAAAAAGAAGTGGTATTGCGTTTGTGCGCCGCGCCTAACAGCAAGTCGTACGGCCGCTTAAGTGTGATGGCACAGTATTTTTGTAACATCATCCCCGTGATTGAAGTTGGACCGCATTGTTTCGTGCCTGCGCCTAAGGTTGATTCAGCGGTCGTGCGCCTAGAGCCATACGACCAGCTGCCTTACCCAGCCAAAGATTTCGCTTGTTTACAGCATGTCTGTGGTCAGGCTTTTTCACAGCGTCGCAAAACCATTCGCAACAGCTTAAAAGGCACTTTAACCGTTGACGAATTAATGGCTGTTGGCGTCGCACCAGAGTTGCGAGCAGAGCAAGTATCAGTTGAACAATTTGTGGCTTTAGCTAATCTTATTACCGATAAAAAAAGCAATAAGAGCGCCTAATGACCCCTGCTGAACTGGACCTAATCACCAAGAAAATAACAGTCAATGTTGCGCCTTACTTTATTGACCAGCGCACTGACGCTGAGGGTGTGGTGCAATATTTGTTTGGTTATCACATTGAGCTGAGCAACGACAGTGAGTATAAGGTTCAGTTATTACGTCGCCATTGGGTAATTACTGATGGCGATGGCCAGCAAAGTGAAATTACTGGTGACGGTGTCATCGGTCAACAACCCGTGTTAACCCAGGTTCAGGGGTTTGAATACAACAGCGGTTGTCATTTAACGACCTCGGTCGGCACCATGCATGGTCACTTTATTATGCAAGTTGAAAATGATGCGTTAATCGAGGTGGCCATTGCGCCATTTCGTCTAGCACTGCCGGGCGCAATTCACTAACATGGCGAGTTATTTCATCGGCGACATCCAAGGCTGTTTCGATGAATTTAGTTTACTATTAGCTAAAATCAACTTCGAACACGGCCGTGATAGCTTATTTTTAACCGGTGATTTAATTGGCCGTGGGCCCAAAGCGCTGGCAACGCTTGAGTATGTAACGGCTCACCCCGATTCAATTCAAACGGTTTTAGGTAATCACGATCTGCATTTCTTGGCGATTAGCCGCGGGATCAAATCGGCCAAACCCAGTGATAAGTTCGACCAATTACTGGCTTCGCCCAAGTTAGACTACTTCACCGACTATCTTAGGGCTCAGCCATTATTAATCGAACAACCAGAACACCAGCTAATCTTGACCCACGCCGGGTTATCACCACAATGGGATGTGACCAGCGCCAAACAAGCCGCACTTGAGGTTGAGTACCAACTGCAACAGCCCGACTTTTCGACCTTGCTCCAAGCAATGTATAACAATCAACCAAATAACTGGCTTGCTTGTGATTCACCACAACAGCGATGGATTTTTACCATTAATGCATTAACCAGAATGCGTTATTGCTTTAGCGATGGCAGTTTAGATTTTGTCCAAAATTGCCCACCAACCGAACTTAAATATCCCGAACTCGCGCCATGGTATTCCCTAAAAAATGCTAGCCTAGAGCAAACTCGGGTTGTGTTTGGTCATTGGGCTTCATTGCTCGGTCATACTAGCCACGCCAATGCTATTGCTTTGGATACCGGCTGCTTATGGGGTAACGAACTAACGGCTTGGTGTTTAGAAACCGACCAAAAGATTGTGCAACCCGCGTTAAGCTAACCGGTATTAATTCCCCTGCTCGCTCGAAAAAACAAACTATCGTGACGATTAAACCTTTAGGTTATGATGCTCACTCAGTTTCAGTTCAGCCAGTGCGTTTATCATAAATCATTGAGATAATTAAAAAAGGGCTATTAAGTGGTCAAGTTCGAATATATAAAACAACAACGTATTATTTTTAGTCTGTTTGCTAGCGTGTTTTTTCTTAGCGGCTGCGCCCATCAAAATCTAGTGGATGCCGGACAGCAGTTTATGAACCAGCAACAATTTGAGTTGGCCGTTGACAAATTTAGCGCCGCGACTAAAGAAGAACCTGACAATCAAGAAACCGCCCAACAACTTATTCTTGCCACTGACCAATTAAACGCTTGGGCCAATAACCTTGCCCAGCAAGCTGCGCTGGCTCAGCAAAATCAACAACTGGAAAAAGCCCTGCTGCTTTATGGCAAAGTATTTCAAATAACGCGCAGTCCAGCAGCGAATAGTCGCTATAAAGCGCTTTATCTAAAATTACGAGCGCAAAGCGTGCTGGATGTGACATTGGCAAGCAAAGGTATCAAGATTAAGCCGCACCAGATCAATGAAATTGACGGCTTAGTATTGTCGACGCAGCGTTATGCTAGGGTGTTGCACTTTTCCCAATCGACGCCGGTTTATGAAATTGAGCAGTCAAGCACCACCTTGCAAACAAAATACATCAGTGGCAGTGAAACCATTATCAATCCAGAGCTCATTAAAATCCAAAGATCCATCGCCCATAACGCAGATCAAGAGCACGACAACAGTAATAAGATTAATTATTTATCCCGCAAGCTAAGCCAACTACAACATAAAAAACACCAATTACAATTAAAAACTAATTCACTAATGGCTCAACTTAGCGCTAGCGGCTTAACCGCATCTAAAAAATTACAATTAGAACAGCACTTGGCCACCACTAATTATTCATTGGCACAAACAAGTAATCAAATGCAAGACCGTCAACATTCTCTTAACGTTTTGCGAAAGCTCGACCGCCGTCAGCTGAATGAAACTAACGCTTTGGCCCATGATTTAGCCCATTTATCGCCAACCGTGCAAATTCCTATTTATTCCGATTATCAGTATCAAGTCCAACACCAAACTAATTCGCTCGCGGCAACGGTTTACCTAACGGTTAACAAGCAAGTACGCCCCTCTAATATCCGGGTCGAATCAAGCGATCAAAGCCATTTGGCTCATCCACTAATCGAACTAGCTGCTGATCCTATGATCTTAAGTAACAAGCAACAACTAACAGTCGTGTTAAAGCAACAACAAGCTCACGCGGTCAAACGGCTACTGGTCGAGTTAGTCAGTGAACGCAAAGCAAACTTTTCTCGCGAGGCACAACAAGCTATCGCCAGCGATAAAAAATTGGCGCTATTAATTAAACACGGTTTAGTGACCCGCGCTGGAGCAACAAATGATGTCAGTGAACAAATAAAACAAATGCTAATTTTAGAATATGGCCGCGGCGGTGAGTTTACGGTTAATCAGCTGCTGCACTTATACTAATATTACTTTTATTAGCGCATATATCGGCTATCTGACCCATTAAAGGGCAATTAACCATCGTTACGCTTGATATTACGACAGATGACAAACTAATTTAAATTAGTGGTTGCATTAAATCATAATGTCGCTATTATAGCGCCATCTGAACGGGACGCAGCATCTAACAAGATAAAGCAACTCGAACAGTTAAGTTAAAGTGATTGCGGGATGGAGCAGTCTGGTAGCTCGTCGGGCTCATAACCCGAAGGTCGTAAGTTCAAATCTTGCTCCCGCATCCAACACTTTAAATTAATTTCAGATGTCAATTAGTGATTGCGGGATGGAGCAGTCTGGTAGCTCGTCGGGCTCATAACCCGAAGGTCGTAAGTTCAAATCTTGCTCCCGCATCCAACACTAATTAAAAGCAGTAGAATAGAATAAAAGTGATTGCGGGATGGAGCAGTCTGGTAGCTCGTCGGGCTCATAACCCGAAGGTCGTAAGTTCAAATCTTGCTCCCGCATCCAATCACTTACAGCACAATAGATAATCGCCCTAAAGCTTGTATGAATAAGCTAAAGATAGGCGATTTTTTTATGTCTGTAATAAAGTGAATTACCTTCTCCATTTATTACCAGCCCTGCTCTGCCAAACCTTTCACAACACTCACCATTATTGATATATCACCCAACGCATGCTCATACCAAACCACCTACAAAATAATACCGCACTCACTACTTACACCAAATAATCATTGCCACTTTATTTAAATTACTTGAGGACAAATGTCCGATGAATGATAAATCATTAATAATAATATTCAAAAGTTAACCGACCCGACTAATCACCTTAATCTGCTGTTGCTCAAAATACTGCGAAATGTTTTGTTGGTATTGAGCAACTGTCTGGTGCAGCCAAGCTTCAAAGGCTTGCTCAGCTTGGCTTTGTCTGCGTCCTGCGGGGGTTAAAAGACAATACGCCTCTTCGCTTTCAATGCCGACTTTAAAGGGCGCAAAAAGCGCTCCTGATTGCAGCGCGCCCAGCGCTAAGAAACTGCCGATTGCAATGCCACCACCACTGATTGCCGCCGACAAGCACAAGCTCGTTTCGTTAAATACGGTACTGCACTGGTCAAGTTTTGGCATCGCATAATCACTGAAATGAAACCAGTCTTGCCAAGCTTGGTTGGCATTCTCAATGATGATTGCTTTTACCATGCTTTATTAGGCAAACATTTTAACGCTGACTTTGATCAACCTAGCGATCAAAATCACTCACACGGCTCGATTAAAGATGCTGTTAATAGCTCAATCAAAGACTGTGCTTAGCTCGTATTAATTCCGGCACTCAAGTGCATGGCAAGCTGGCCTTAAGTGCTAATGCTTGCTGTTAGTACTTGCTGTTAATAAGGAAAGCACCGACCTGATGTTTGCTCTAAACCACAGTGTCGCCAAAATTTCGGTGACACTGCTCCGCCAGCTCTTTAATTGATCAAGCGAGCCGCTATGAAACTGACCTTAACGCAACTTTTCCCCTTTTTAAGCTGGACACCACAGGTCAGTAAACGCACCTTGTCTAATGATTTAATGGCAGGGTTAACCGGTGCTATTATTGTATTACCGCAAGGCGTTGCTTATGCCTTTATTGCTGGCTTGCCACCAGAATATGGGCTCTATACCGCGATTATTACCCCGATTATCGCAGCGCTATACGGTTCGTCATTGCACCTTATTTCAGGGCCAACGGCAGCGATTTCTATTGTGGTGATTAATGTCGCCACCACCATTACTGAATTAGGAGGGGGCCCAACCCCCAGCCATTATATTGCCACGGTGCTGGCCATCACTTTGCTTGCGGGTCTCATTCAATTGGCAATGGGCTTATTACGGTTAGGCACTGTGATTAATTTTATTTCTCATACCGTGGTGTTTGGCTTTACTGCTGGCGCCGCTATCTTGATTTTATCAGGTCAGCTCAAACACTTATTTGGCGTCGATATTGCTGCAGGTTTATCATTTATTGCAGGCCTTAATCAACTTGCCGCGCAACTTGGCCACATTAATCCGTATTCATTAGCCATTGGTTTGCTCACCTTGTTTACCGCCATCGCGGTGCGCCGCTGTAATCGAAAGTGGCCACATTTATTGATTGGCATGCTCGTTGGCAGTATCGCTTGTTGGTTAGTTGATGGCGCAAGTGAGGGCGTAGCTCTTGTTGGCGCTTTACCTGGCACCCTGCCTCCTTTTGCTGTGCCGCCGCTAACGCCAGACACCATCGCCTCTTTATTTTCAGGCGCTGTTGCAGTGGCCTTGCTTGGCTTGATTGAGGCTGTGTCGATAGCCCGTGCAATAGCGGTGCGCTCGCAGCAGCAAATCGATGGCAACCAAGAATTTATCGGCCAAGGTTTGTCTAATATTGTTGGCAGTTTTTTCTCTTGTTATGCCGGTTCTGGTTCATTTACTCGTTCTGGAGCCAATTATGATGCTGGCGCAAGAACGCCGTTATCAGCTATTTTCGCGGCTTTATTATTGGCGGCAATCATGGTCTTGGTGCCTAATGTAACCCATTACTTACCCTTACCAGCAATGGCCGGTGCTATCTTGTTAATCGCATGGAATTTGATAGATTTTTATCACATTAAACAAATTATTGTCGCCAACAAAGCCGAGGCTGTTATTTTTAGCACGACATTTTTAGCGACGTTATTTATGGCATTAGAATGGGCCATTTATGTCGGCATAGCGTTCTCGTTACTGTTTTATTTGGCACGAACCGCAAAGCCCAGCATTACTGACGTTGCGCCTATTCAGCACCTTGATAAGCGCCCACTGAAGAATATTGTGAACTATCAATTAGCTCAATGCCCGCAGGTAAAATGCATCCGTATTGATGGCTCGTTGTTTTTTAGCGCCATTGCTCATACTCAACAGCAATTACGCCTATTAACCGCTGATAACGAGGCAAGTATTGTTGTGGTTATCGGCAAAGGCATTAACTTTATTGATGTGTCCGGCGCGCAAATGCTGGTTCAGGAAATAAATCGGATTGAGCAACAAGGCGGCCAGTTAATTTTTAGCTCTTTTAAAGATCAGGTTATTGATGAACTAGACAAGCAAGGCTATTTAAAGAAGATAGGACGTCAGCGATTTTACTCATCGCCTCAACCTGCTATTCGCTGGGCGATTAACCAATTAAACCCACAGCACTGTCAACATTGCAGCACCAGAATATTCCATGATTGCCCCAGCGTACCCAAATTCAACATGTAACAAAGGGAAAGTCGGGACATTACCGCCTGACGCAAAAAACACTAACGCCAAAGAGAAAAAGGCCGCTAAATTAGCGGCCTTATTGATTACAACGTCAGTATTAATATGGCGTTAGGTCGGCACATCTAACTAGCTCGGTAAAAATTCCCTGCCCCATCCTAACCCTGCAATATCTTGCTCAAGCATCGCTTGTATTTCTGTGCTGGTATAACCGACACTTTCCAGCACAACTTCAGTCGAGTGACCAAAACGTTCAGTTTCAGACTGCGCGATAATCACCGCTTCGCTTGGGCGAATTGAATAGTGATCTATTAGCGTAATCCGATGACCGCTTGGGTGATTATTGTAGACTGAGAATGCGTAACTACCCAGTTCAAGACCCACCTTGCCGTCGGCTACCCGAGTATATTGCTCGCGTAATGCTTCAATGCCTACCGGTTTAGCAGCAGCAATATCGACCGCGCGTAATTGCTGCGCCCAGTGCTCCGCTGAGTTATTTTTTAATGCGGCGGTTAAAAATGCACTAACATCATTCGTTTCGCAAATGCCTGCTAATCCTGTGATCGTTTCAAGCACAGCTAACTCATTAATATCAGAATCGATAAACACCCAGCCATCACTTGCCTGATAAAAATGCGATAACGCATGATTACCTAAGGCTTGACGACCAGACGGTTCGTCAAAAGGTCGCCGCCCTTGGTAATCATAAGCAAACTTAATTTGCGCTAAGTTAGTTACAGCCGACAACGAAGTGCGAGCGCGAGTTACTTCGCCTGTTTTTAATTTGTGATACAACGACAATGCCATGCCCAAACCACCAGCAAAACCACAGTTAACATCAAGCGTGCCTAAATGCGCATGTTCTTCTGGGGTTTTGTTCCCGCCAAAACGACTCATAATGCCACTGTTGGCTTGGATAATATCGTCATAACCAATGTAGTCAGTTTTTGGCCCGCGATTTGGCCCGCCCAAACAATCAAGGCGACAAAACAACACCCCTGGATTAATCGCCTGCAAGCTGTCGTGATCTAAGCCTAGCGGCTTCATTTGCCGTTCCGGCGCATTAATCACCACCATGTCGACCGACTGCACCAATCGATTAAATACGTCACGGCCAGCGGTGGTCGTAATATCAACCAAGGCGCTCTTTTTACCAATGTTAGTTTGAAAGGTAAAAAAGGTGCCGATCAGCGGATCATATAACGGTTTAACCGGATCAAGTTTGATCACCTCGGCGCCAAACCGACCCAAAAAGGCAGTTGAATGCGGCCCAGCGATTACGTTGGTTAAATCTAAAATTCGTACCCCATCAAGCCAGCCGCTTTTGTTTGAGGCTTGAATAGCGGTGCCCGTAGGGCGAGTCACCGTTTCGGCATTAGCCACAGTGACCAGCTGCGATATCGCATAGTCAAAATCGACATTGTTACGCGGTTGCGGTTGCAGCATCTGACTAACCGACTCTTCTAACCACGCGACCGGTCCCGGTTGTTTCATTAAGCCATATTGCGGATCATTAACCTCAACAATCAAACCACTGACTTTACAATGTTCGCTATTAACCCACTCTTGGGTGGTGCGGTGCGGCGCACCGGGAATTTGGCCCTCACCAAATACCACGCCCCAGTGCTCTGACGTTTTCGTTAAAAAGACCTTTTTCATTTTTAACGAGATAATATCGGCCCACTTTTTGGGTAACGGATAAACACCTATTGACGTTTCGCCATCCCATTCGTTAATTGGCAAATGTAAATCGTTAACTTCTGGTAACCCTTCGGCCAGCAACTCGTCATAAATACCTAAGGCTTTTAGGCAACGGCTGGCATGGTTACGGTGCGACGGACATACCACATAAAAGAAGCGACCATCGCCACACTCGTAACTACGATAAAACGGGTCAAGATACTCTTGTAAATCTTGATAGCTTAAATCCATGACTATGTTGTTGTCTTTACGATGGCTAATTTCATGTTCACGCATCGTCAGATAACGCTCTGGCATATCTTCAATAACCACTGAGTTATACGACAAACCTTCCATCAGTGCCGCAACAATTGGCACTTCAATATGGTCACCACGACCAGTTTTTTCACGCGCGAGCAACGACATGACCACCGAGCTAGCCGCTAACGTCGTGGCATAAGATGAACCTAGAGACAGCGGTGAAAAGCTTGGATTTAAGCCCATTAAAATTCGATTAAAGCCCATGTCAGTAAACGCGCCAGAACATGCAGCAACTATCGCTTCGGTCGCTTTCCATTGATGACGTAACTGGTCATTACTGGCAAAGCCAGGCAACGAAAGTGTGATTAATTGCGGACGTTTTTTGCGTAGTTGAGCAAAGTCGATGCCCAAACGCTTCATCACATCGGGCCGGAAACTTTCCAGAACCACATCGGCATTTTCAATCAGCACCAGAGCTTGGTTAAGGCCTTGCTCTGATTTTAAATCGAGTTCTAAACAACTTTTGTTGCGGTTTAAAATAGCGTTAGCCGGATCATCCCATTGTGGGCCACCGGGTGGGTCAATATGAATAACAGTCGCGCCAAGATCGGCCATGATCATTGCGACAGCAGGCCCAGCAATTTGTTGGCCAAAATCAACGACGCGCACACCAGCTAAAGGTAAATTATTGTTCATCTAGATAGTCCTTATGCTCTTTTTATTCGCCCTTCAGCGCTGGTGACACCGCGAAACCTAACGATAGCCCTAATCCATGACCGAGATTAAATAAAAATAATATTGTTATATATTAAATGATTAGCTCAATTTATTGTGTTATCAAAATCGTTGAGTTAATCGATAGAGCGATAATAGGATTTCACGGAACTTCGAACCAGCAATAAAAAACACCCCATTGGCATAAAAATATTTATGGCTACGGGGTGTCGTCGCTGCAATGAGATTTAACCGATATTATTTAACGGCGATTTCGGGCAAGTTGCAATTATGGTGGGCTAATTTGTTGTAACAGCCAATGTCTAAACGTTTCAGCGTGGGGGTGGCGTAACTGTGAACTGGCATAAACTAAATAAAATGCCTCGTCGGTCACCACGCGTTGCTCAAAGGGTGCGACCAAACGGCCAGACTCGAGCATGTCGGTCACCAAGCTGGTACGCGCTAACGCTAATCCTTCACCGAGCGCGGCCATTTCTAATGCTGTCACTAAGGTATCAAGCTGAAAACCCTGCGCTATTTTTAAATTTTCATGCTTGCTTTTACTTAGCCAATGCCCCCAACCTTCTTCATAACCAATCACATGCAGCAAGGTATGATTAACTAAATCTTTAGGCGAATCGAGCGAACCATGAGTTGCTAAATACTGTGGACTGCAAACCGGAAACAGCTCGTCCCAAGTTAAGCGGTCAGCTAATAGCGCCCGCCATTTTCCTTTGCCGTAACGGATATCTAAATCACAATCAGCAGATGATTCATGATCGTCGACCCAAATATTACTGGTTATCCGCAAGTTTATTTCCGGATGCAATGCCCTAAAGTCAGCAACTTTTGGCGCTAACCAATTCATAAAAAAGACCATGTTCACTTTAATGGTCAACAAGTTTGAACGCTCTTGGCCAAAGATTTCTTCGGTTGCAACCAGCAGTCGATCGATCGACTCATGCACCGCTGGTAAGTATGCTGCGCCACTATTGGTCAGCTCTAACCCACGCGGTAAACGCTTAAACAGCGTCGAACCAAGTTGGCTTTCCAGCCCTTTAACTTGCTGACTGACAGCTGCCTGAGTCAAATTTAATTCAACCGCAGCATGAGTAAAACTTAAATGGCGTGCGGCCGCTTCAAAAGATCGAATCCAGTTGAGTGGGGGCAGTCTTTTTTTCATATTGTCATTTCCATTGGCATGGTTATACGAGCTAAGCGAATGAAATTCGCTCAATAGTCAATTGCTGCCGAGTCTTTCATAAATTATTGATTGCATCCATAAATATTTTTATGGCTTAGCCATGGTTTTTATTGATTGTGAAAGTTTTCACTCTTGAACAAAATGAGCGGGTATCGATTTTGGTCATTGCTTAACCCCGCACCAGAACTCATTTCATTGAGTGGTGGTGCCCCTTAACTTAACCGAAGAAGAATAATAAAATGGATAAAAAAAATAATAATTTAGTTCCAATATTTTTTGCCGCTCAACTCAACGCTGAAAAATTATTACCTGATACAGGGATACTGTCATGAAAAACATTCCTAACATGATCAATGACAAAGGATTATTTTCCGGCGTCAATCCTGTGATGGCGGTAGGCTCAGCCATACTGGTCGTCGCCTTTGTATTATTTACCATCCTCGACCCTAAATATGCCGACTCAATTTACAGCGCCGCTAAAGCTTTTATCGCCACTGATTTGGCGTGGTATTACGTTGGCATCGTAAACGTATTCCTATTTTTAGCCGTTTATACGATTTTTAGTCGCTACGGAAAAATTAAACTCGGCCAAGACGATGAAAAGCCGCAATATAGCTTTTTCTCATGGTTTTCAATGCTGTTTGGCGCAGGCATTGGCATTGGTATTTTGTTTTGGAGCATTGCAGAACCGATTTATCATTTTCAAAGCAACCCGTTTATTGCCGAAGGGCAAGCGCTATCAGTTGAAGCGGCCCAAGTGGCCATGCGCATAAGTATTTTCCATTGGGGTCTGCATGGCTGGGGTTTGTTCGCGATTGCTGGTTTAGCGTTAGCGTATTTCTCGTACCGTAAAGGTTTGCCACTGTCGGTTCGCTCTGGTTTATACCCTCTTTTTGGCGAGCGAATTTACGGACCTATCGGCCATGCCGCTGACTTGCTCGCGGTTTTTGGCACCGTGTTTGGGATCGCGACATCGTTAGG